>Ga0316622_100000722_pt1 | contig 20057 bp, 17 predicted proteins | sample OWC_Aug_OW2_C1_D_FD_207646 | JGI IMG/M metagenome (GOLD analysis project Ga0316622, IMG submission 207646) | Wetland soil microbial communities from Old Woman Creek delta, Ohio, United States - OWC_Aug_OW2_C1_D5_C | ecosystem: Environmental > Terrestrial > Soil > Wetlands | place: USA: Ohio... | reverse complement strand
CGTCTGGACGCGAATCGCCTCGGTGATGCCGTCCACGACGGCCGGGGCATCAAGGTCGAGAGCCTGGCGGGTAATCACGTCACCTCCCCCGGAAGACCAGTGCCGGCCGGAAACCGTCGATGCGCGTGAGACACCCGGCCGACAGGACGGGGTATATTATGCCCGGCGGCGGACGCCTCGCGGATTCTCGTCGGCTGAAACACAGCCGGCGCAGGCCGAGAGATGCCACGAGTGTCAGCGCGAGGCCGGCCAAGCGTGAGGGGCTCCGTATCCCGCGCGTGACGATTTAGGCGCCGGGCGGCGAGGCGAAGCGGGCACGCATGACGGCACAGGCTGGCCCGCGACTGGTCGCCGCCATCAACTGCACGCAGCGCCTGCGCACAATGCTGGCGTGCTGCCACACCCGCCGGTTCCTCGCCGCCGCCGGCACGGTGAATCGGCTGAAGTAGGATTCGAAGTCCCTCGTGGAACAAGGCGGCGGCGCCGCGGCACCGCCGACCATCCCGACGGCTCGTCCACGAATGCAAGGAGGCGGTCTCGCCGTGTGCGGTATTGCCGGAATAGTCGCCCTGGGGCCGTCGGCGCCAACGCCGCAGTTGCCGCAGCTCTCCCGAATGCTCGGCGCCCTGCGCCACCGTGGCCCGGATGAATTCGGCCTGTACCGCGACCGCCGCGCGGGCCTGGGGCAGGCCAGGCTCGCCATCATCGACCTGCCGACAGGGCAGCAGCCGCTGGCCAACGAGGACGGTTCTCTGTGGATCACGTTCAATGGCGAGATCTTCAACTACGTGGAGCTCCGCGACAGGCTGATGGCGCTGGGCCATCGCTTTCGGACGTCGAGCGACACCGAGGTGATCGTCCATGCTTGGGAAGAATGGGGCGTGTCGGCGCTGGATCGGTTCAACGGACAATGGGCGTTCGTCCTGTGGGACCGGCGGAGCGAGACCCTGACACTCGCCAGGGATGCGCTGGGCGTGCGTCCGCTCTATCTCTGCGAGCATCGTGGCTCGCTGTACTTCGCGAGCGAGGTCAAGGCGATCTTCGCCGCGGATCCGTCGATTCCGCGCGAGATGGATCCGATCGGGCTCGAGCAGACATTCACCTTCTGGGCCGTCGTCCCGCCCCGGAGCGTCTTCCGGGATATCACCGAACTCGAGCCTGGCCACGTGCGAACGTACGCTGGCCGCACGGTGCGCGATGTGCAGGCCTTGCGGCTTGCGTACCCCGTCGGCGGCCGTGGCGCGTTCACAGGGTCGCTGCAGGATGCGTCCGACGCGACCCGGGCGGCACTGGAGGAGGCCACACGCCTCCGGATGCTGCGCGCGGACGTGCCCGTCGGCAGTTACCTCTCGGGAGGTCTGGACAGCTCGTTCCTTGCGGCGCTGGCCCTGCGCGCGAAGGGCCAGCGCTTCTGCACCTTCTCGCTGCGCTTCGACGACCCGGAGTACGACGAAACCGGCTACCAGAAGCTGATGGCTCAGCAGCTCGGGAGCGAGCACCGCGACATCGTCGTGACGCGCGGCGACATCTCCAGGGTGTTTCCCGATGTGGTGTTCCACGCGGAGCGTCCGATGCTTCGCGCCGCGCCCGCGCCTCTGTTCATGCTGTCGCAGCTGGTGCGCGACAGCGGAATCAAGGTTGTGCTGACCGGCGAAGGCGCCGACGAGATGTTTGCCGGCTACGACCTGTTCCGGGAGGGCAAGGTGCGCCGCTTCTGGGCACGCGCACCAGAATCCACCCGGCGTGCGCGGCTGCTCGAACGGCTGTACCCGTACCTCGCACGGTCGCCGGTCGCACACCAGGCGATGGCGCGGCGGTTCTTCGGCCGGAACCTGACGGCCTGGCGTGAGCCGGGCTTCGCGCACGAGACGCGGTGGCACACGACGCGCGCGCTACTCCGCCTGTTCTCGCCGGCATTCCGCCCGCCGGGAGACTCGCCGGACCCGGTCGCGGCGCTCGTCGCCTCGCTGCCGCCCGAATTCTCCGCCTGGTCGCATCTGGCGCAGGATCAATACCTCGAAATCCGGACGCTGCTGTCCGGGTACTTGCTGTCCTCCCAGGGCGATCGGATGCTCATGGCGCACTCGGTTGAAGGTCGCTTTCCCTTCCTCGATCGCAACGTCGTGGCGCTTGCCAATTCGCTCCCGGCGTCGTACAAGCTGCACGTGCTCGACGAGAAGCACGTACTCAAACGGGCGGCTGAGGGCCTGGTCCCGCCCGAGATTCTGAGACGCCCGAAACAGCCGTACCGCGTGCCCGACGCCAGCGCGTTCGTCGGGCGTGGTGCTCCGGACTGGGTCGGCGACGTGCTGAGTGAGCGCGCGCTCGAAGGCGCCGGCGTCTTCGATCCGCAGGCGGCGCGCCGCGTGTACCTGAAGTGCCTGTCCCACGCGGAAGTCGGGCCCGTTTCCAACGCGGACAACATGGCGCTCGTCGGCATCGTCTCAACACAGCTTCTCCACCGGGACTTCGTCGCCACGACACCCCGGTTCGTCGCGCCGACGTCGCTGCGCACCTGTGTCGACCAACTGGGGGAGGGAGCGACGGGATGACCAACGCCGCGGGGACGCCGCGAATCACCGACGCCGTGCCGCAGCTGCACGACTACCTGATTGACTCCGCCCGGCGCCTGGGACACAAGGTGGCGCTCGTGTGCGGCGGCGAACGCGTGACGTACCGGGACCTCGACGACCGTTCGAACGCACTCGCTCACGCACTGGTGCGACGCGGCATCCGCCGGGGCGATCGGGTTCTCGTCTATTCCGACAACACGGCCGAGACCGTGGTGGCCTTCTGGAGCGTCCTGAAGGCCAACGCCGTGGTATCGGTGATCAGCCCCTCCACGAAGCCGGCAAAGCTGGCCCACCTGCTGAACGACTGCCAGGCTGCCGGGCTCATCACGGACGCGCGGCACACGGCGGCGTTCGCCGAGGCGGCGTCCGGAGCCGCACACCTGCGGACCGTCATCGTGTCGGGACCCGTCGATCGCGCGCTGGTCGGAGGGCTGCCGGGCATGGTCGGCTGGAGCGAGGCCGTCGCCGGCGAGCCGACCGACGCCGGCCCTGAGCGCCTCAACATCGACATCGATCTGGCGGCCATCATCTACACCTCCGGCAGCACCGGCGTTCCGAAGGGCGTCATGCTCACGCACCGGAACATGCTGACAGCCGCACGCTCGATCACGGCGTATCTCGGGAACGTCGAGGACGATGTCATTCTCGGCGTGCTGCCGCTGTCGTTCGACTACGGGCTATACCAGATGATCATGGCGTTTCTGATGGGTGCCCGGCTGATCCTCGAGCGCGGCTTCGCATACCCGGCCGAGGTACTCAGCACGATGGCGGCCGAACGCGTCACGGGGTTTCCCGGGGTTCCAACCATATTCGCCACGCTGGCCGAGATGACGACGCTCGCCCGCTACGATCTGTCATCGGTCCGGTACGTCACCAACACCGCCGCCGCGCTGGCGCCGAAGCACCTCGCATTCCTGCGAGCGGCGTTTCCGTCCGCGCGCATCTTCTCGATGTACGGGCTGACCGAGTGCAAGCGCTGCACGTACCTGCCGCCCGAGGACATCGAACGGAAGCCCGGCAGCGTGGGGATCGCCATCCCGAATACCGAGATCTGGATCGTTGACGAGGACGGCCGCCGGGTCGAGGCCAATCGCGTGGGACAACTCGTGGTGCGGGGCGCAACGGTGATGCGGGGCTACTGGGGCAAGCCCGAGGCTACCGCCACAAGGCTGCGGCCCGGCCCGCTGCCTGGCGAGACGGTCCTGTACACCGGCGACTCCTGCCGCCTGGACGATGACGGCTATCTGTACTTCGTGGGGCGCATGGACGATGTCATCAAATCGCGCGGCGAGAAAGTGGCGCCGCGCGAGGTCGAGGATGCGCTGCTCGCGGTGCCGGGCGTCAGGGAGGCGGCAGTCATCGGCGTACCGGACGAGATTCTGGGTGAGGCCGTCAAGGCGTACATCGTGCGCGAGGCGGGCTCGGAACTCACGGAGAAGCGGATTCAACGAGAGTGTCAACGCCAGCTCGAGAGCTTCATGGTGCCGAAGTACGTCGTGTTCGTGCCTGAACTGCCCCGAACATCATCCGGCAAGATTGCCAGGAATGAGCTTCTGTGAAACCAGCACACCACGTGACGCCCGCGAAGCAGGAAGACAGGCACCTCAAGGACCGACTCCGCCAGTTCATTCTGGAGAGCTTCTGGGTGCCGGACGCGCAGGCGGTCAAAGACGGTACGTCGCTTCTCGATTCCGGCGTTGTCGATTCGACCGGGATCCAGGAAATCATAGGCTTCCTGGAACACGAGTTTGGGATCGAGGTGCTCGACGAGGAGATCGTGCCCGACAATCTGGACTCGGTGCAGCGAATTGCCGACTACCTGGCGAGGAAGGTGAAAGGCGGCCTTCCGGACACTGCGGACGCCGCCGGCGGGACTTCGACAGCCTAGCTAGCGCAGGCGCTCGACCCACGGCAGAACGTGCGAGTGCACGGCCTCGATCGCGCCTCCTGTGGTGAAGATGTGGTTGGTGTTCGTCAAGCGGATGTGTATGACCGCTCCCATGTCGATGCCCCGAAGCGCCACATCGTTGATGCGGTCGAAGTAGATTTCGGGCATCTTGCCCGCGGCGGTGATCACGAGGCTCGGTCGAGCGTGGCGCACCACCTCCCGCCAGGCATTGACGAGCGGCACGTTGGCTACGGACGGGAGAACGGCCCGCCTGCGGAGCAGGGCGAGGACCGTGCGGCGCGGGAACGGCACCCACCGGCTGCGGGGGCCTTCGTCGGCAAGCAGACGCATCCACCCCCAGTAGTCGAACACGTGCCGCCCCAGCCGTCCGAGCAGCCTGGGACGCCGGCGCCGCTGCGAGGCGACGTCAATCCTGGGCTCGACCACGTACATCTCTGGTTCGAGGAGCAGCAGACCACACACGCGCGCCGGCTCCCGGGCGCCGACGAAGATGGCGGTGACGGCGCCCCCGCAGAGCCCCCCGAGCACCAGCCGGCCAAGACCTTCACAGGCGCAAAGCTCTCGAACCAGCCCGGTCGTGACGTCGGTGAAACCGCCGCTCGTGACGAACTCGAAGAAGTCCTCTTTGCGCGCCGGCAGCGGGCCAGGGCTGTCCCCGAGGCGCGGCAAGTCGAAGCGGTAGGCGGGAACGCCCCGGGCGGCCAGGGCATCGGCGGTGAGGGCAGAAAGGCCTCCGTGACCATCCCGCGGGGCGAATCCGGCGTTCAGCAACAACACGCCGATGCGCGCGCCCCTCGCCGGCGGCACGTGTCGCGTGCCAACGAGCCGCTCGCCGGCCACCTCCAACTCGAGCACTTCTCTCATGACCAAGCCTCGAGCCGGGCGACGCTCCGTCGGAAGAGCTCGCGGAGGTCCGGAACCAGGCTGTTGGGCTGCACCCAGAAGGGAGGGCTGCCGATCCGGAGCGATTCGCCGCGCTCGCGATCGGGCAGGCGTTCCGCCGGCCTGCCATCCAGGTAGATCGCGTGATGCCGGCCGCGCGGCGCGAAGGCATGGCGTCCGGCGCTCGACCACAAGCCTCGGGACCACGCGTAGCCTTCGACCTCCAGCACGGCACCGCTCTCGAGCTCGCGGACGTACTCCTCGCGGGTCTTGCGCACGCCGACGCGGTCCACATAGTCCGCGGCCAGCTTGCGGCGCAGCATGTCAGCCAGCATCGCGCGGCCGCTGGCCGGTGGATCCCAGGCGAGAAGCCCGTCGCATCCGTCGACAGCCTGTCCGAGCAGCGCTCCCAGCCGCAGTCCGTTGACGAACAGGACCGCGTCGGGGTGCCGCTCCCGAGCGGCCGTGATCACCGCGCGCAGATCGTCTGCCCACGTATCGAAGGTCTGCTCGGCGAAGGCTCCCGTGCTCTCGCCGACACCGCTGTAGTCGAATCGAAAGACCCAGAACCCGTTGCAGGCCAGCGTTCGCGCCCACCGCACCCACGACAGGTAACTGTTGGACCGCTCCAGGCTCATCGGGCCCGCCAGGACGACGACGGCGCGCCAGGGCTGCGCCGGACGATGCTCGACCACGTAGGTTTGGAGACCGCCACGGTCGAGGTACTGGGGCACCTCGATGCCACACAGCGGCATCCCGGGTTCGTGGGCGATCATGATCGACGCTCCGGGTCGCCGTCTGACTGGGTCGGCTCGCCGCCGCCCGGCACGCGCTGCGCGAGACCCCACCAGTCCTTTGGAATGACGCCCGAGATCGCCAGCAGGCCGGCGTAGAGACCACCGGAGACGGCGGTCGTGGCACACAGGTTGAGACCAGGCCAGCGCGACACATCGTCCAGCCCCCGGCCCACTAGCCAGGCGATCAGGGCGGCCCCCGATATCTTGGCCCAGGTGAGCGCCTGAGTGTCCAGTACGACCAGCCGCCGAGCCAGCAGCACCGACGTGGCCGCGCCGAGGCCATAGCCCGACAGGGTCGCTATGGCCGCCCCGAGCATGCCATACGGCGGGATCAGCACGGCGTTCAGCACGAGCAGGACGACTGCGACGATCAGGAGGGCCGTCATGTTCCACACGAAGCGGCCCGCGGCCACGACGGCGGACATCACGACGTTCATCACGCCGCCCAGCAGCACACCGACCGACACGATGGGCAGCAGGGGCGCTCCGGCCAGAAACGTCGCGCCTCCGAAGAGCAGGATCAGCGGTCCGGCAGCCGATGAGACCATCACCACCGGCAGCAGCCCGGCCGCCCACAGACACAACGCCGCGCTGCTCACCAACTGCCCTGTGCGCAGCGTGCTGGTACCGGCAAGAACGAACGCGGGCCAGGCCATCAGGAACGGCATCGAGATCATCTGGGGCGCGGCGGAACCCAGCTTGTACGACAGCGCATAGATCCCGACGCTCGGCAGGTCCCAGAAGTAGCGAAGGAAATACCGGTCGGAAATCCCTATCACCAAGAGGGCCAGATTGACTGGGACTACGGTCAGCGCGAGCAGCGTCAGCGATCTGGCGTACGTCCGGCTGAACGAGAAACTCAGCTTGCCGCGCAGCACCGGCACGAGCGCGATCGCGGCCGGCACGTTCCCCAGGAAAAAGGCATCGAAGACACCCTGCACGCCTCGATGCATGATGCCAACGAACACCCCGACGAGCGACAGGGTGCCCACGAGCTGCACGAGGGCGATCACGCCGTACATGGCCGGTCGCTGCGACGCGCGGAGTACCGCGAGCCCCAGCTGGACAACGGCCTCCAGACACAGGCCGAACACCACGACACGGCCGATCGCGTTCACATCCCCGCCGGAGCGCAGCAGCCATGCCGGCCAACCCGGCATCGCCAGGCCTGCGGCGCACAGGCCCGCCGAACAGCAGACGGAGAGCTGCAGCGCGGTCCCGACCATGCGCTTCCGCTCGGTGTCGCTCTCGCAGAGGCGACAGTAGCCGTACAGAACGGCGGACGAGAGGGGCAGGAGGAGCACCGCCCTGCCAGAGACGTACAGGGCGAGAAACAGCTCGTAGGTGCCGAACTCCGCCAGACTGAGCCTGCGGACCAACAACGGCGCGATGGCAATCTGGCCCACGCCAAGAAAGAGACTCCCTATCGCGTAGATGGCCGCGTGGCCCCACGCCTGGCGAATGACGGTCGATGAGGATGACTGCGTCACGGACATCGTGATTCCGAACCGTGTGCCGTCGTCGCCGCTGGTCTATGAAACCCGGCCTGTTGCTTCACCACCTCGCGCATCTGGTGGTCGTGCTAGAGTGGGGCCCAGGAACGGGCTGGAACTGAACGGGGCCAGCCGCCGTCATGGCCATGACACACCTCGGCCGGATCAGTCTACTCGGAATTCAGATCACCGACTGCACGACTTCAGAGCTCAACGCTTACATCTGCGACGCGATCACGAGCGGCAGGCGGGAAGCGATCCTGAACGTCAACGTGCACTGCATGAACCTGGCCTGGGAACTGCCCTGGCTGAGGACCTACCTGAATCAGACGGCCGTCGTATTCTGCGACGGCGATGGCGTGCGACTGGGGGCCCGACTCGCGGGCAAACGGATTCGGGAGAAGATCACCTACAACAGGTGGATTTGGGAGATCGCCGCCGTATCGGCGTCGTGCGGGCACCGCTGGTACTTCGTGGGCGGACGGCCGAGCGTCGCTGCGGAAGCGGCCGACAGGCTAAGGGCGAGGTTCCCCTCCCTGCAGATCGTCGGATGCCATTCAGGCTACTTCGGCGGTCCTGACGAGATCGAGCGGCTCGTTGCGGACATCAACCAGCGGGAACCGCACGTTCTCGTGCTGGGGATGGGGATGCCGATCCAGGAGGCGTGGCTCGCTGACCACCTCGGCCGCCTCCGGGTCAATGTGGCGCTGACTGGTGGCGCCGTCTTCGACTATGTGTCGGGACGCCGCCGGGTGACACCGGATGTGTTCCGGCGATTGAAGCTGGAGTGGCTGTATCGCTGGCTCGCGGAGCCAAGGCGGCTGTTCTGGCGATACGCGGCCGGCAACCCGCTGTTCGTGGTGAGAGTCTTGATGTGGGACGTCCTGAAGCTGCGGCGCGTGCGCGAGCGGCGCTGACGCACGCGTTCGAGCGGCTGCCGGAGCCGCCCGGCGGCGCGCCGCGTCCTACGGCGAGAGAGCCTCCGGCCTCGCTCCGGCCACCACGTCGAGCAGGGGGAGCGAATCGGACCGAGGCGAAGTCATGTTCGTCTCCATGGGCGACACGGTCCCGTCATGCAGGCTCTCGACGGGCAGGGGGCCACTCACCGCGCTCGCTCGCGATGAGCACCCGAGCGAGGCGTTCCACCGCGCCATGGAGCGAGGCGGTGTCGCACACGTGCGCCAGGGCCGCGGTCCCCATGGCCCGGACGCGCTCAGGCGACGAGAGCAGCGTCGCGAGGCGCGCCGACAATCCTCCTGCATCTCCCCTCGGGAAGAAATGGCCCGTCCGGCCGTCGATGACCAGGTCCATCTCGGTGCCGTCGGCCGTCGAGCAGATCACGGGCAGGCGGTGTGCCATGGCTTCGTTGATGGCGAGTCCCCCGTCACCAGGCAGGACAAAGATGTCGCTCATCGCGAAGTAGCGTCCGACATCGGCGAAGACTGAACCAAGAAAGCTCACGTCTGGAATGCGGTTCTCGAGCGCCATGGCCTCGAGGCGCCGCCTTTCGGGGCCGTCGCCGATCACAACGAGCGCGACGTCGTCTCTGGCACTTCTCACGCGCCGGAACGCCTCCACCAGCACCGCAATGTCCTTCTCGGGCCTGAGTTCCCCGACCGCCAGGATGACCTTCTTGTGCGTGAGCCCACGCATGCGCCGCTCCTGCTCACCCCTGGCCGCATCTTCCGCGCTGCGGTGCACAATCCCTTCGACGTCGATCGTGTTCTGGACAATCACACACCGGGAGTGAGGCACCCCGAACTTCCCCAGGAAGTCGCGGGCGCCGGTGCCGTAACAGATGTAGCCGCGAGGCAGCCTGGCCGCCAGACGAATGTACGCGCGACGGAGAAGCGCGGCGAGCCCGTTGATGCGGCCTCTTTCCCATCCTGCCGTCCACATGAGAACCGGGATTCCGGCGACGCGGCCGTAAAGCAGAACCGGCAGATTCGACAGGATGCCGAAGTTGCCTTCGCACACAATGACGTCGAAACGCCCGCGGCGTACATGCCGCAGCAGCCCCGTCTGCAGGTAGAGCACCGCGCCGGCCAGCCTCCACATGTTGGTCGTTGCTCTCACGGATCGAAAGGAATCATCTGGGCCTCCCGCCCGGGCGTCTCCAGGGGGTCCGACCAGTCCTCCATGCAGCACCGTCAAGTCCACGCCTGGAACCTGTCCCAGAAGTCGATAGAGCGGGATTCGATAGTGAAACAGGTAGTTCCAGATAATCGCGACCTTCATCTCGGACTCCGATGGGGTGAAGACGCGCTCACGGGCCTCTCAGGACGGCGTGCCCGACTTCTGGCACAGGTCGTCGTAGAGAGACTGCACCTTGGCAGCCCATTCGCCGACGCCGGACCGCTGCAGCACCCAGTCCCGCCCTGCACGGCCCAAGTCGTGCCGCAGACGCTCGGATGCGAGCACGTGCAGGACACCCCGGGCGAGCTCGTCCGGGTCTCGGCTGCCGACCGACAGGACTCCTGGCGACGATGCGACGAGTTCTGCCGCTCCGCCGCCCACTTGCCGCGGCGCCACCACAGGTGTCATGCTGGCCTGGGACTCCAGCAGGGTCCGCCCGAACGACTCCATCAGCGAGGTGAACAAGAACAGGTCCATGGCTCGCCACACGACCGGCATGTCCATGCGCGGCCCGAGAAATACCACGGCGTCCCCCAGACCATATTCTCGGGCCAGCTGCCTCAGTTCCTTCGCCAGCGGTCCCGCGCCGGCAATGACGAATCGTACATCCTGACGGACCGCACGCACGCGGCATGCCACCCGGAGGAACAGGTCCAGGTCCTTCTCCCGGGCGAGTCGACAGGCTGTGCCGACCAGAAGGCCATCACCGTCCAGACCCAGTCGCGTTCTGGCCTCCTGCCGCCCTCCGGCCGTCTCAGCCGCTCCGGCGTCCACGGCATTTTCAATCACCCGGATACGCGGGCCCGCGATCGTGGCCCCCGTCATGTCTGCCACGAGAGGGGCCGACACGGCGACGAATCTGTCGTAGAGCCGCGCGACACACCAATAGGTCAACCGCGCGCGCCAGGAGCCACGACGCTGCATCACGTCGCCATGTTCGTGGAGCACCCGAGGAGTTCGAGGCCGGCAGAACGCCAGCGCCAGCGCGGCCAGCGCTGAGGGCGTATGGCTGTGCACGAGATCGCACGGCGTCGTCCGCAGCATCCGGCAGAACCTCCACGCCCCTGCCAGGTCATAGCCGCTGGTGAGATGCAGCGCGTCGATGCGAACGGGGCGAGGAAGCAGTGGTGCCAGATCCAGGTCGCCATCAGCGAGCACACACACCCCGATCTCGTAGCGACCCGCATCGATGGCGTTGATCAGATCGCGAACGCCCAACGTAATCCCGCCGAACTGACTGGTCCACAAGACGTGCAGGACCCGGATGCGTTCGCGCTCCACCACGGCCTCTCCACAGACGCGGCCCGACCGCGTCGTGTCGCTGGCCAGCGGCTTCGTCGAACTCAATGGCTGGGCTCCGTTCCCAACTGCCTGCGCACGAAGGCAAGTCCCGCCACGATGGTCAGGCACGCTACCATCGGCAACGACGGTTCGAGTGGGAGATAGTCCGCGGCCATGGCTACGGCCACGAGCGCGAGCAGCGCCGCCCCAAAGGCATCGCAGTCAGACCGGGATCGCCAGTACCCGGACACCAGCCGCCAGAGCGCCACCAATCCCGTACCGCAATAGACAGCCAGGCCCAGCACTCCAACGCTGAGTGCCATCTCGAAGTACTGCGAATGGGCAGACCCGAGCTCCCAGCCTTCACGCTGTGCGAGTGCCGTGATCCGCTGAGGCATCCAGAAGCCGCCGTATCCGTACCCCAACAGCGGTCGCTGGTCGACGTAATGGAGCAGGGACTGCCAGAGTTCCGTCCGTCCGGTGAGGGCCACAATCGTTGACACGTCCTCCTGTCTGCCCATCCGCAGCACTGCCCAGAGAGGCGCTGCGGCACCCTCGCCCACGAGGAGCAGTGGAACAGCCGCAATCGCCGCCGCCGTTGAGGCGATCAACAGCCAGTGCCGGGCGCGGGCCGACGTGAGGACGAAATAGAGCGTGAGACCGACGAGGACCGACGCCAGGGATTGCCGGGACTTCGTCAGGAGCAGGAGAGCGAAGCCGATGGCGGCTGCGACGGCGTACGCGCCGCCGCGCGGCCGGCGTCGCCGCGAGAGGCTGACCCCGGCCAGTGTCAGGCATGCGCAGTGGAGGCCTTGCGCATTCGGGTGCATCATGCCTGCGAATCGGTAAGCGGGATCGAGAGGCCGGAACGTCCCCAGCGCGAGTTCGGCACCGACACCCGCGCCGACAGCTAGAGCTGAGCCCCAGAAGGCGAGGGACGCCACGTTCTCGAGCCCCGTCTGTCCAGCGATCGCGACGCAGCACACGGCGAAGACGAGCAGGGCCGCCGTCCGCTTCGAGGACAGCAGAGGCTCTTCGGCCCAGCCGATGCTCGCGACCGCGATGAACAGAAAGAGCAGCGCGAGGGCGGCAAGCCAGCCATCGGGCCTCAGCCTGGTCCTGTGCACGAGGATCCATGCCGCCGACCAGGCGCCCACGAGCACGAGAGAAACCTGGCGGGCCGGGTTCCCCTCCCTCATCGCACGGATATGCGAGTCGACCGAGGCGGCAGGAGCGACCGTGTAGAACGGGTCCAGGGGCTGGGCGATGAAGCACAAAGCCATGACGCCCGCGACGAGGATCCAGAAAGGCATTCCAGGTGTCCCCGGCGCAGCCCGGTGGGCCGGGGCGCCATCGCAATCCGCGGCCGTCGAGAGCCTCAATGGTGACTCCGTTCTGCAGCATGCCGTGGCGCGAGCGGCGCCAGTCCGGTCACGCTGCTGCCCAAGCCGCCGTCGAGCCAGCCGACGCCGCGCACACACGATCGTGTCGGTTGTGCCGGCCCCCGCTGCGCGTCGTTCCCGGTTGCCTGGAGGCGCCGGGGGCGCGCAGGCGCGAGCTACATGGCTCCAGCGCGCCGGATTACGGCCGACACGGTGCTGGCGAGAATGCGCGCGTCGAGTCCCAGCGACCACGTGTCGATGTATTCCATGTCCAGCGCCATCCACCGTTCGAACGACGTGTCGCTGCGGCCGCGCACCTGCCAGAGGCATGTCATGCCGGGCCTGACGCTGAAGCGGCGGCGGTGCCAATCCTCGCCGAAACCCTCGTAGTCCCTGACCGGCAGCGGACGAGGCCCCACGAGACTCATGTCGCCCCGCAGGACGTTGAAGAGTTGCGGCAGCTCATCGAGGCTCGTCGTTCGCAACCATCTGCCAATCGGCGTGACGCGGGGGTCGTGCCTCATCTTGAAGACCGGCCCGTCAACCTCGTTCAGCGGCTCCAGCGCATTGCGCAAGACCTCGGCGCCCTCGAACATGGTCCGGAACTTGTACAGACGGAACGTGTGTTTGTTCTTCCCGAGTCTTTCCTGAGCAAAATGCGCTGGCCCGGGCGACGTCAGTCTGACTGCAAGGATGATGATGCCGGCCAGGGGGGCCAGGAGCAGCAGCAGCAGCCCCGAGACGCCGAGGTCCAGCGCTCTCTTCACCCCAGCCGCGAAGCCCTCCATGGCGCCGTTGGAAACGGTGACGACGGGGTAGTCGGCAAACTGGTCCACGTGCGAGGAACCCGATCGATGCTCGAAGATACCCGAGATGAACCTGACGATGATCCCCTGCTCTTCGCACACGGCAACGATACGGGCCGCCTGGCCGTACATCGACTTGACCGGCAAGGCCACGACGACCTCGTCCACGACGTGCGCCCTGAGGAATGCCGGAAAGCCGGCGAAATCACACACGCGCCCGAAACGCGCAAGGCACTCATTCCCGGGTGCGTCTCTCGCCTCATCCACGAAACCCATGATCCGGTAGCCGAGATCCGGTCTGGCATCGATCTGCTGTGCGAATCCGAATGTCCGTGCGTTCGTTCCGACAATCAGGAGGTGCCTCAGGTTGCGGCCGCGGAGCCTGACCGCGGAGAGGATGTACCTCAGCGCCAGGCGGCTCCCCACCAGAAGGACCGTACTGGAGACCCAGAACGTCGTCAGGAATGCCAGTGTGGCGATTTGGATGCGGAAGAGGACGGAGGCGACCAGGACGACGACGGTCCCGACCGAGGCGGCCTTCACAGTATCCAGGATTTCGCTTCGGCGGGATGAGAGGCGTCTGGACCGGTAGGCGCCGAAGTGGCGGAAGCCGAGATGCCACAGCCCGGCGAAGCCGGCCAGAATGAACAGGTTGTGGACCTCCACGCGCATGTGGAGGAACTCGGCGAACGAGAAAGCCCTGCCGACCTGGTAGTACCCCACAACGCTCGCCAGGCCCAACGCGGCCAGCATGATGGACACGTCGAGGACCTTGAGGGTGTTGAGCAGGAACTTACGCCGCCCGAACATGGAGTCGCGCTCCTTGCACCTTGCCGCCTCGCCCGCCTGTACTACAGTCGTTGATAGATCCACCGCGGGATGTGGTACCGCCGCTTGTTGAGCACGACGCCCAGCACGCGGCCGCCGCTCCGCTCGATGCTCTGTCTCACACGCTCGGCCACGGGCCACCGCGTGTCCTCCGCTGCGATGACCAGCACGACGCCGTCGACCTGCCTCGACACTCCGAGTCCCTGAGGCGACGTCGACGCCGGCGGCGCGTCGACCAGAATCAGGTCGTACGCAGACCTGAGGCGCGCCCACGTCGCCGCGGGCTCCGGGGAATCGCCCGTGTGAGCCACAGCGAGACATGCTGGAGGAAGCGGCGCGATGTCGAGCGTTCCGCTTCCCGCCGGAACAGGCGCGGCATCGGCCACGCTGCGGTCTGGTCCGCCACCGCCGACCCTCCCGGCGCGCCCGGGCCGGTCCAGCTGCAGGAGGAGGACGCGCTGGCCGAACCGCGCTGCCGAGACCCGGGCGAACTCCGCGATCACGGTAGACGTCCCTTCGCCGTCGCGCGATCCGATGAACTCCAACGCCCGACACGGGCCTTCCGGGAGCAGGGCATCGAGGCGCTGGTGGAGGGCAATCATCTCCTCCTCCAGATTCACCTGCGAGAAGCCATCTGGCCCGGACGCCCCGCTGGGATGGGCGCCAGCCTCCTCCGAGGCAGCCGGGTTCCTATCGTGTCCCTCCCGGGCGTCGGCCTCTGCGTGCTCCAGGGCCTTGAGGATCTTGCTCATGGCTTCAGTTGCCCGCCTGCGGTGGACCTGGGCCGCCTTGCCCGCAGGTCCGAGACGTCGGGGAAGCGGATCGTCGTGCCCGGCAGTATCCAGTTCACGTCGGAAATCGATGGGTTCTCCTCGAGAACCCGCTGAAAGACCGCGTCGAGGGGGAACCCGTAGACGTCCAAGGTCAGCCGCAACAGCGTGTCCCCACGCCCGACGACGCGCGTCGCGACCAGTGGCTGTGCGGCGGGCGACCGCGTACCCGTGTTCATGCCCGGCGGGCGAGGGGCGTCAACCCCGGGGGACGGGACGGACGGAGGCCCCGGCGCCGCCGCGGCCTGCAGCGCTGCCGGCGCCGCGGACGTGGCTGGACTGTTCGCCTCGACGCGCGAGTCGCCCTGCAGGAACTCGAGGTAGGCCGAGCCGCAGAGCGCGGCGCTCATCACGACGACGGCCGCGAGGGAGGCTCTCACGTTCCGCCGACTCGCGGCGCGGGGCTTGCCTTCGAGGTCGCAGATCACTTCCCTGACGATGGGGGCCGTCACCGGCTTCGCCCGACTGCCGAGACCGGTGACCAGCGCGGCGTCGCACAGGATGTTGAGCCTCCGGGGAATGCCCATGCCGTAGCCGATGATCGCGCGAAGCGCGGTTGGGGTGAAGACGGACGCCGTCGACGATCCAGCGGCGCGCAGCCGGTGCTCGAGATAGTCCTGACTTTCCGCCTCCGTGTACGGCACGAGCGTGCACCGGACTGCGACTCGCTGTTTGAGCTGACGCAGTTCATGCCGGTTCAGCTTGTCGGCAAGCTCGGGCTGGCCGAGCAGGACGATTTGGATGAGGTTGTCCGTCGAGGTGTCGAGGTTGGAGAGTACGCGGAGGTTCTCCAGCGTTTCGATAGGCATGTTCTGCGCTTCGTCAATGACGACGACCACGTTGCGGTGCTGACGGTACTCCTCGATGACCAAGTGATGCAACCGGTTCACCATCCCCGCGACGTCGGCCGGCTTGCTCGTGACGCCGAGCTCCTGGCAGATGGTGTCCAAGAGGTCCTTGAACCCGACATTCGCGTTGCACACGAAGGCCGTGGTCATCCGCTTCGCATCGGCCCTGGCGAGGTAGCGCCTCAGAATCGCCGTCTTCCCGACTCCCGCTTCTCCCACCACCACGATGAAGCCCTTCCGTCGCTGGATGCCGAAGACGATTGACGCCATCGCTTCCCGCTGGCTCGGGCTGACGTACATGAACGCCGGGTCGGGGTTGATGCGGAACGGGGACTTCTTGAGTTGATAGAACGTCTCGTACATGGCCGCTACCTCTTCAGCGCGATCGTCGTCAGGACCGGGAGGCCCAGGGCCCGTTCCACGGCGCCCGGGGTGGAGAGGCTCTGCGCAGACAGCTCGGTGACGAATGCAACGCCGAGGCTCGCGACCGACCCGAGCAGGATCGCCAGCGTGATGTTCAGGACCTTCCGCGGCCTGACCGGGTCCACCGGGACCGCGGCCTGCTGGATCACGCTGATGTTGACGCTCTTCTGGCGGTTCAGATCCTCGAGGATTCTGGCGTCTTCCACCTTCTCCAGATAGGCCCGGTAGTTCCGGTCGTTCACGGCCACGTCGCGCTTCAGGTTCTCGAGCGTCATCTCCGTCATGTCCAGGCTCGGGATCTGCTGGTCCAGTTGGGCGATCTGGCGGGTGAGGGAGGCCGCCTTCGCCTCTTGCGACGGCAGCTCGGAGCGAAGCCGGTTCAGCTCGCGCTCGAGATCCAGATAGACGACGTTCTGGCCCGTCTGCATCCGGCGCTTGACCTCCTGCTCCTCACGGCTGATGAAGCTCCGGACAATCTCCATCTCGCGGCGAACGCCCACGACGAGCTGGTTGCCCTCCGTGAACTTCCGGAGGAGATCCTGCTCCTTCAGCTGCAGCGCCAGCAATTGGCTCTTCGCGTCGTCGATGCTCCGGTAGCGCTCGGTCTCAGTCGAAAGCGCGACCTCCGCGGAAACCGTCTGGAGCAGATTCGTCACGGCCCCGATCTTCTTCCGCAGTTCCTGGATCTGATTCTGGGTGGTCTTCAGGCTGCTGTCGAGGCCAGCCCTCTGCGTCAGGAGCAGGGTGCGCTGCTCCTCGAGCGAGAATACGCGGTTCGCCTGCTTGAAGGCCTCGAGCCCCTCCTGCGACCGCTCGAGGCGCTGTGCGTAGGCGGCGAGTTGCTCCTTCAGGTAGGAGGACTGCGGATCGCTGTAGGCCTGGAGGTGCTTCTCCTTGAAGTACTCGACGAGGAGGTTCAGGCCTTTCGCCGCCATGCGCGGGTCTTCGTGCCGCAGCGAAACCCGAATGACGTTCGACTTCCTCATGCCCTCTACCGTGAGGTCCCTTCCCAAGCGCTGCACCGCGGCGTCCTGCGGCGTGCCCCTTCGCGGAGGGTGCTTCGCCAGGCCCGGGTACAACTGGTCGACGGTGAGGCTCGAGACCACTCTCGCGATCAGGTCGCGGCTGGTCAGGATGTTCGTCTCGGAGTTGATGACCTCTTCGTTGTTGAAGGACAGCACCTGAGGTTGGTCGCTGCCGACCTCGGAACGATAGACGTTCTCGCGGCCCACCCTGACGAGCAGCCTCGCTTCGGCCTCATAGGCCGGCGGCAGCAGGAACGTGGCGACGGTCACGGTGGCCACGATCGCGGCGAAAGTGGCGAGGATGAGGCGCCTTCGCTTGAAGAGGACCGTCAGGAAGTCACGCAGACCGGGCGCCTCGTCCATCGCGTCTATCGAGCGCCCCCGCGCCCGACCAGGCTCGGAACCGGTCTCCGGCGACCTCTTGCTCGGTTCCACGGTCATCACGCCACGTCCCTTCGCGCGTCCGCTCCCCGCCCCCGCGCCAGTCCGATCCTCGGGTGCGCCAGCGCATCCATGGCTAGTACCACCTCACCCCGACGACCCAGTCAAACGGGAGCACCTTGCGAATGTACTGGTCGACAAAGAGATTGACGTTCGCGATGCGCGAGCGCGGCACGTAGATGACGTCCAACGGCGCGAGCGCGATGTCCTGGGCCAGGTTGCGGCCCTCGCGCACCTGCTTGAGATCAACCCTGAAGGCGACTGGCACGTCGCCCGTCCCGCGGCGGATGACGAGCACCTCAGACGACCTGGCGGTCTCCTTCAGACCTCCAGCCTGGGAAATGGCCTGGAGCGCTGTCATCTGGCCGAAGATTGGGACCATCCCGGGAGTTCCCACCTCCCCGTCCACGAACACGCGTTGCGTTCCGAACTCGCGAACCATGACCGTCACCTGAGGTTGGTTGAGGTCTGCCGCGTAGCGCTCGGTCAACTGCTTCGCAAGCATCGCCAGGGTCAGGTTCGCGACCTCGATCTCCGGGATCAGTTGCAGCGAGATGCGACCATCGGGGCGCACGATGACCTGCTCGTTCAATTCCGGGCTGTAGAAGAACTTGACCTCCAGGCGGTCCCCGACCTGAATGCGGTATTCCGGGCCGGGGACGCGAGTGGCCGCGCCGTTGGAAGGACCGTCCTGGAGGCCCAGGGGGAGCGCGGCCTGGCGGGCCGCAACGCTCTCGACCAGGGAAAGTACGAGCACGACGACAACGAAAAGGCCGGGCTTCCGGGTCACGGCGTTCTACCCTGGAAATGCAGCACCCGAAGGCCGCCCGGGCTGCCGGCGGCATGGCTGCCGGACAACGGGGGCCACTTCTGGCCCTCCAGTCTGGGCTCGTGCCGATGCGGCGGCGGTGCCGAGATGGCGATCAGCATCTGCTGCGTCCTCCATCAGGCCTGGAAGCGCCCGCTTCGCCGGACGGGACGCTCGACGAGGGCCTGACTCACACACCTTGGAAGCAAGAACCAGTCCCAATAGTGGTGCACGCGCTGGCAAGGTCGTTCTTCGTTCCGGTGAGCTTCGGCCGTCAGGACGCCTGTGATCTGGTGGCGGCCCGGCGGCGGTGGGGGCCAGGGTCCGCAAGCCATTCCCGACTTGGGAGTTTCAGGGACCGTAGTGTTCTCCCGTGGTGGGGAGAGTCTGGCAAGCGAGGAGAGTCGCTCCCGTAAACGGCCGACTCGACGGCGTCTGCCCGCGCCGGCCTGAGCGTCCTGGCGCCAGCATCCGCGGGGGATTGCCTCCACGAGTTGGTGACCGGAAATCGGCCGCCCTCCATTCCACGTAGGTGAATTGCGTATGGGCTGGAAGCCTCGGCAGAGCGACGCACGCTTTCGCGCAAGGGTGAGGGCGATGCGACCTCTCTGCGCAGCGGCTGCCGGACCGCTGCCTCGCGAAGGAGGCGGCGACGCGTCCGGCGTCGATGGTCGAGGTTCTCGACGACCTGCACGCGATTCGCCACCTGGCCGAACGCGGCGGCACACACGCACCGGACGCGCCCGCGGCGCCGCACTCCATCGTGGTGCTGCCGTTCGAGAACCTCAGCCCGGACCCGGACAACGCGTACTTCGCGGACGGCCCAGCTGATCGACGCCGCACAGGACGCGCATCTCTGGGCCGAGAAGTACAGCGGCACGACGAACGACGTCTTCGACCCGCAGGAACGCATTTCGCGGCGGATCGTGGAAGGGGCACGAGGGGGAGCCTGAGCCCGGGGGAGGCCCGCCGCGCGCTGCAAAGGGCCACCGCAGACCCGCGGGTGTACGAGGCGTGGATGCGGTCGATGCACGAGGGCCAGACCTGGGCCCAGGACCGCGTGGAGCGCGGATTCCGGATCGCCGAGGAAGCCATGGCCCCTTTCGGCGGGCACGCGCTCGCGCTCCTCGAAGGCGGAGTTGCCGACGAGGGACGACGCTGCGCGGAAGAGGGCGTCACCCAGGACCCGTTCAACCTGTGGGCCCCGTGAGTCCGCGCGTTCGCCGATCTCCTGGAAGGTGACTTCGACGCGGCCCTGGACAGATTCAGGGACACCGTGCGACGCATCGGCGCCGCCGTGCCGATCGCGGCCTGATGGCTCGCCCAGGCCGAGGCCTGCGCCGGTCATCCCGAAGCGCCGGTCCGAGTCTATGAGACGGTCGAAGCGATGCAGGCCCCCATCTTCTCCGACATGAGCCGCCTGGCAAGGCTGTCGCTCGCGCGGAACCGGGATGCCGCGCTGGCCCACCTCGATGCCAAGCCGCTTCGCCCGTTCCCATCCTCCCTTGAGAGAGTTGAGCGGCGTGTCTACGTCGGTCCCGGTGACGCAGGGGACGAAGGCATTGCCAGCAGCCCCGACACGCTCGGTGGGGAAG
>Ga0316622_100000721_pt1 | contig 20060 bp, 11 predicted proteins | sample OWC_Aug_OW2_C1_D_FD_207646 | JGI IMG/M metagenome (GOLD analysis project Ga0316622, IMG submission 207646) | Wetland soil microbial communities from Old Woman Creek delta, Ohio, United States - OWC_Aug_OW2_C1_D5_C | ecosystem: Environmental > Terrestrial > Soil > Wetlands | place: USA: Ohio... | reverse complement strand
TTTCCCTGTGCTTGCTGTTTCAGTTTCGCGCCGCGTTGGAACGTGGCGGGTACCCGGGCGCGCTGCCGAGCGCCCGGGGCTACACCCCGGGCTGCGCTTATCTGTATCAGCCGTAAGAAACCCCTCACACGGCTGCGAAACCGAGCGCGACGCGTCCGCATATCTGCGGCCGTCCCGAGGATCCTCGGCGTGGCCCACTTGATGCACGGAACGTAGAACGCACTCGGCGGCAGGGCCGAACGAGGGCGAGTGTCGATGACAACTTCGCGGCCCTGCGCGCCAGGCGGTGCGCGATGGCACGATGGCAACACCTGCGACAGGTTCGACCCGGTCCTCCCTCGGAACGGGAGGATCTGATGAACAGACGCGATTGCGCCAGCGGCCTCGCCCCGGTCCCCGCGCTCGCGGGCCCGAACGAGGGACCGTCGGCAAGCGAGCGACATCACGAAAGGAGTTCGCCATGACTCGATCGTCTCGTTGGATCGCCCACGTTCCCTTCGCCGCAGCACTGGTTCTGTCCCTTGCCGCCTGCGGGGGGGAGGACCGGGTCTCAGTGCCGGTCGCGGGGGTGCCCCTGCCCGGCCTCACCGCCAGCGTCGAGGTGACGTACGACTCGATGGGCATCCCGCACATCTACGGGCCGGACCTCAACTCGGTCTCCTTCGTCCAGGGCTACGTGCACGCCTCGCACCGCTTCTATAAGATGGACGTGTCGCGGCACTGGGCAGAAGGACGGCTGACCGAGTTGTTCGGCGCGGTCACGCTGGCGGGCGACGTGGCGATACGGACGCTTCTCACCACGCGGGACGGCCACCGGATGGAGGAGGTGATGTGGGAGCGCATCCAGGCGACCGACCCCGAGATCACGGCGCAGATCGAGGCATACGCGGCTGGGGTCAACGCCTGGCTCGGCGACCTGCGCGGCGGGCGCAACGGCGCCACCCTGCCACCCGAGTACGGCATCCTCCAGATGGGTCCGGACGACCTCGTGCCGTGGCGCCCGCAGGACACGGTCGGTTTTGCAACCGCCGCGTGGTGGGACATGGACAGCTGGGTTCTGTCCGACACCCTGTCGTACGCGCAATTATGGGAGACGCTGGACCCGTTGACCCGCAACGACGTCCTGCGCTCCGCCCCGGTCGTCTACTTCCCGGTTGTTCCGAGCGTGCAAGCGCCCGTCGCCTTGCCGCTGGCGGCGCCCATCGCCGTGCCGCCGGCGCTGCCCCGGCCGGGTGTGGCAAGGGCCGTGCGCAGCCTTCTCGATCAGGTGGCACGAACCTCGCCCCTCGGAGGGGGTGAACCCGGCGCGGGCTGCAACAACTGGGTGGTCGCGCCCGCCCTGAGCGACAGCGGCTCCGCCATGCTCGCCGGCGACGTACATCTCGGGCTTTCGAATTCGAACCCGCCTGCATACTTCCTCCAGCAACTCGACGTTGCGAGCGACCCGCCGATGCGCGTGAGTGGCGCAGGCAATGCCGGAAGCCCCCTTCTCTACCGTGGCCAAAACGAAAGCGGCGCCTGGGCGAGCACCACCGCGTATTTCGACAACGTCGACGTCTACGTCGAAACGATCACCACGCCGGCAGACTACCCGACCCACCGGCGCACCGTGCTGTTCAAGGGGGAGCCGGTCACGGTGCTGCGCATCGAGGAGACCTTCCGACTGAGAGGCGGTGGTGTGGTCACCTACCCGATCGAGGTGGTGCCGCACCACGGGCCGATGCTACCCGATCCCAACCTGACTGACGCCGAGGTGGGGCTGGCGGCCACCGGCATGACGATGCGCTGGACCGGCGAGGAGCTGAGCAACGACTTTCGTACGTACCTCGGTCTCATGCAGGCGCGGAACGCCGAGGAGTTCCGGGCCGCGCTGCGCAGCCCCGTGCGGGCCGTGGGCCCGAACAACTACCTCTGGGCCGACGTGCACGGAAACGTTGCCTACTCCTCCTACGCGCGTCTGCCGCAGCGCCCGGCCGGCACGGAGCCATATGCGCCGATGCCCGGCACTGGGGAGGCGGAGTGGCTCGCCGACGGACAGGGGAACATTTCGTGGATTCCGGAGGACGAGTTTCCGCAGGCCCTGAACCCGCCGCAGGGATTCATGTCGACGGCGAACAGCGACCCCACCGGGCACACCGTCGACAACGACCCGCTCAACGACGGTGCCTATTTCTCCGCCTGGCACCTCGACGGACTGCGTCAACAGCGCATCCAGGACATGCTGTCGAACCGCGCCAACCTGCGTCCGGCGGGAGCGAAGATCACGATGGCAGACATGTCCGCCTACCAGTACGACACCGCCAGCCTCGACGCCCTGCGCATGCTGCCGTTCCTGTTCGCGGCGGCGGAGGCGCGCCCCGAGCTGGTGACGCAAGAAATGAGCGATGCCCTCGCCCGACTGGCGGCGTGGATGGAGCAGAAGCCGGGTTCGCCGGCCTGTGATGCCGTGTCGGGCATCGACGCCCACGAGCTGCGTGCCGACGTGCCGCCGCGCGGGCGGCCGGTGACCGACGAGGAGCGCGAGGACGCAGTTGCCAGCTCGCTCTACCACGCCTGGGTGAAACAGATATGGGAGGTCCTGCCGCCACCGGAGTGGCCGCAAATGTGGCCCATACTACCGTGGAGGTTGCTGCTGCACCTGCTGGAAGACATCGACCGGACGGACCCGGCGTTCAAGGTGTGGACCAAGGGCCCGAACGGCGACTCCACCATGTGGGACGATCCCGCTACCACGGAGGTCGTCGAGACCCGCACCGAGGTACTGCTCGGGGCGCTGGGCCGGGCGATCGCTCTGCTCGAGCAGAAGGTCGGTTCGGCGGACATGAGCACGTGGTTGTGGGGCAAGCTGCACCAGGTGACGCTCAAGCACAGCCTGGGGTTGAACTTAGGTCCCTTTCCTGTGCCGGGTGGCTTTTGGACCGTCAACAATGCCGCCGCGTTGCCCTGGGAAGGAGGAGGTGCGGGCGACTTCACCGTCTCACTCGGCGTGATCCAGCGCTTCGTCGTGCTGCTCGACCCGACGGGAATCAGGTCTGCGAACCTCTTGCTCGGCGGCCAGAACGGCGACCCGGGCAGTGCAGAGGCGTACAGCACCATCAACCCGGTGACGCACTACGGCGACATGATCCCGCAATGGATCAACGGCGAGACCTTCGAGATGCGCATCAGCCGCGAGGCCGTCGCTGCCGACAACCAGCGGTACGTCAAGTACGTGCCGGCGGGGGAGTGATAAGGGAACGGGGAACGAGGGACAGGCTACTTTTCGGGACAGGCATGCTGGACACCCACTCTAGCTCTGCCGGGCCTCGACCCCTGCGGGAGTGTCGGTTTCCCCTGCGGTGGGTATCCTGTGTATGTATTACGCTTCAGTCTGGAGCTAGGCTCGGCAGTCGACAGGACGATCATGCGTCAGCATCGTGCCCCGTTGAGGGAACTGGCCCAGGACATCTGGGTCGCAGAGCGGCCGCAGCGCTTCTATGGCCTCGAGGTGGGGACACGGATGACCGTGATGCGCCTTGCGGACGGGAGCCTGCTGCTGCACTCCCCCGTTTCGCTGGACCCCGATCTGCGCCGCGAACTCGATGCGATCGGACGCGTGCGCTTCGCCGTGGCTCCGAACCGCGTTCATCACCTGTATGCCGGCGCGGTGAGCGCCGCGTATCCCGGGGCGCGGCTGTGGGTCGCTCCGGGCCTCGAGCGTAAGCGCCCGGATCTGGTGTTTGTCGGCGTGCTGGGTGACGACCCGCCTTCAGAGTGGAAGGCCGAGGCGGATCAGGTCTTCTTCCGCGGCCGCCCGTACGAGAACGAAGTCGTCTTCCTGCACCGCGCCAGCCGTACGCTCATCATGTGCGACCTGGCGTTCAACTTCGGCCCGCGGGCGGCTGCAGCCACTCGCCTGCTCATGCGGCTGATACGGAGTTACGGCCGCTTTGGGCCGTCCGCCCTGGACCCGTTGCTGATCCGCGATCGCCAGCTGGCGCGGCACAGCCTGGAGCGCATCCTCGCCTGGGATTTCGACCGCGTGGTGGTCGCACACGGCGACATCCTGGAGCACGGTGGCCGCGACGCCCTCCGCGAGGGCTATGCGTGGCTGCTCGGGGCGTGACGGGCGAACAAGGCACTGGAGGAACGATGCTGGACACCCACTCACAATCGATCGGGACTCGACTCGGGCAGGCACCTCCGCTCATCCCAGGGTGGGTGTCCCGTGTCTTCTCCCGTGTCTTCTGTGGGTGTCCTGCATCTTACGCTGTGGGTGTCCTGCATCTTACGTCTTACTCCTGCGTCTTAGTGACCCCGTGATTGGGAGGCGGACCTTCATGCAGCTCCCCACCACCTCCCTGCGCGGCACCCTGCTGGCGGCCGTCCTGATGGCGGTGGGGTTCGCATGCACGCCCCCGGTAGACCAAACACCAGTATCGCGATTCGGCGTGTATCGCGGCTTTTCGGCGGCAGCCTACGACGGCACGCAGCGCACGTCCGCATACCTGCCACTCGCCGACGGCACCCGGCTGGCCTACGACCTCATACTGCCGACGACGGACGGTCGGCCCGCGCGCGGCCCCCTGCCGGTGCTCTTCAAGTACACACCGTACCTGCGCACGTTCACCATCTACGACCGGCATGGAAACAACCTGATCGCCGACCTGTTGGGCCTGGGCTGGAAGGAACGCGCCATGCTCCGGCTGCGCTACTGGATCCAGGACCAGGGCCACTTGATGGACCCATTGTTCCGGACCGGATGGCTGCCTGCCCTGGTCCGTCACGGCTACGCCGTCATCGTGGTCGAGCGACCCGGAACCGGTGCGTCTTTCGGCGTCATGAATCCGTCGTTCGAAGGCGGCGCGCGGGAGGCCAACGAGATCCTGAATTGGATCGCGTCCCAGCCGTGGTGCGACGGCAACATCGGTATGTTCGGCGACTCGTGGGAGGCGCAGATCCAGTTTGCCGTCGCCGCCACGGGCAATCCGCACCTGAAGGCCCTGTTTGCCACGTCGAGTTCCATGGACAACTACACTGCCGTCGCTTACCCGGGCGGTGTCTACAACAAGGCGTTCGGCGCGTTCTTCTCCTGGTCGACGTCGTTCTTCGAGTCGGATGTGCTGACCCCGGTCGACAGCGACACGAACGGTGCGCTGCTCGCCCAGGCCCGAGCCGCACGGGGTGCGTCGACGGTGGGCCGGCAGTCGGCCGCCGTTCTCACCCAGCATCCGTTTCGGGACAGCCGCACGCCGAGCGGACGCAGCCTGTGGAGCGACCAGTTTGCCCTCTACCCGTTCATCGAGCGCATCAACCGCTCCGGGGTTCCCATCTACATGACCACGGGATGGTACGACCTGTTCACGGCGGACATGTTCCTCTGGTACGGAAACCTCTCCGTGCCGAAGCGGCTCGTCGTGCGGCCCCTGGATCACAGTGAGGTCGAGGACACGCAGTTCGACCTGGACTATGCCGCCGAAGCACATCGGTGGTTCGACTACTGGCTCAAGGACATCGACAACGGGATCATCCGCGAGCCACCGCTTCACTACTACGTGATGGACGCACCGCACGCCGAGGCCTGGAGGGCGTCGACGGCGTGGCCCTTGGATAGGCAGACACCGACCCGCTTCTATCTCGGCGGCGGGACGGCGGGGCGCAGGAGCGGGGGCAACGATGGCGGGTTGAGCACGGACGCGCCGGTGGAGACCGCTGCCTTTGATGCGCACACCATCGACTATATGACCACGAGCGGCACACACTCCCGCTGGACGGCGATCAACTGGCCGCGCCGGTATCCCGACATGCGGTCGAACGACGCGCGGGCCCTGACGTATACGACTCCGCCACTCGAGCACGACGTGGAGGTGGTCGGACATCCGATTGCGCAGCTGTGGCTGACGACCGACGCGCCGGACCTCGATGCATTCGTGTATCTCGAGGACGTGGGTCCGGACGGACACTCCCGGTACGTCACGGAAGGGAATCTGCGGACTACACACCGCAAGCCGAGCACGGCGCCCTTCGATACGTTCGGACTCCCCTACCACTCCCACTTCGAGAGCGACCTCGAGCCGATCCCGCCGGGACGCCCGATCGACCTGTCATTCAGCCTGCTGCCCACGGCGTACCGCTTCCGCCCCGGCCATCGCATCCGCATTGCGGTGACGTTCGCGGACGCCGACAACTTCGACACACCGGTGCTCGAGCCCGCACCGACGCTCCATCTCCTGCGGGAAGCCGGCCACGCATCGTGGGTGGTCCTCCCCGTTGTCCAGCCGCCTGGGTGAGCGGGAAGACACGGGGATAGGTGTGCGGCGTCTTCCCGGGACTGATCGGGGAGGAGCACGCGGCCGGCCGGGCCGTTCCGCAGCAGCGTGCGACGCAGGTTGGCGAAATCGGGGGGTGGAAGTATGCTGGACACCCACTCAAAATCGGCCCGGCGTCGACTCGAAGCGCCCCCCCGGGGAAGTTGTTGAGCAGCTGGACCCTCGGCGTGCACGCCGCCGCACGTCATCTTCGTCAACAACGTCCCTCGTCACCACGGCTCACGAACTGATTCGGGTGGCTGTAGCCCTTCGACATGAGGAGGCCTGCGATGATCATCTGTACCCGGTTCATCCCGTTTCTCCTCTCCTGCGATGCTTTCATTCTTCCGCCCTCTCACGGCGCGGTGCCCTCGCCCGGGGGCTGCGGGCGTTCCCATTCAAAGGCCCTTATCTTGTCGAACGGCGTCCACTCCGGACCGAATTCCATCACGGCGCGCAGGCCGTCCGTAAAGAAGGGCGCGCCGTCGGCCATGTGACGTGGCGCCGAGGCCGATGTCGCTCCGACCCCGGCGACCCAGCCGAAACGGGTCATGTGTTGCGTGCCGGCGAGGTCCTGCACGAGATAGTTGCGCGCTTCGTCGACGTCGGGATCGACCACGTGGCCGAGGAACGAGCTCGGGCTGTACGAGAGGCCGATGTCGCGGCTGATCTGGCCGACCCACACTGCATGCCCACGGAATCGCACCGGCGTCATCCACATGCGCAGATGGTTGCGTTCGCGGGCCGTCTCGCGCGCCTTTTGCAGCGCGAGGTCCTGCCTGCGGCCGAACAGATACACCGCACTGACGGGCGCGTTGAGGTATTCCTGGTCGAAGAAATACGAATAGAACGTGCGGAACGCCGACTTCCGGTCGAGCACCTCGGTCACCTTCCAGCCGGCGCGTAACAGGCTGGCAAGCATGTCCCGCCGGTCGCCCAGCAGCGCGAAGTTGAGCGGGTCCTGCGTGCCGGTCGCAGCCTTGGTGGTGGCACAGCAGGGCATCTGCTCCAGCGCGGCTCGCAACTGTGCTTCGTCGACGTCACGGATCTGTGCGGCGTCGTAGAGCGTGTGAAAGTCGACACGCGCAAAATCCGCATCGAATCCCGGCACCACGACCATGAAGGAGAAGTGCCGAAACCGTCCGCGTCCCATGAGGTCGACGTTGATCACCTTCACACCACGTTCGTGCCGCGTGAGGACGAACCCGGAGCGGCGGTCCTGCGGAGGAACGAACTCCTCGATCGCGCGTCGCACGAGGTCCTCCTGCATGCGGTCGTTGGCCGACCCGCCGAACCGCAACGCGCAACGCCGTGCCGCCTCCCGCGGTGTGAAGTACCCGGGATCCATAGCGGCCGGCGCAAACCGGTAATACGCGTCGGTCGCGTTCTCGATCTCCACCCAGACCGGCTGGATGCCCTCCTCCGCGAGGTCTAGGCCGAACAGTTGACGCGCTTCTTCATCGCTCGGCACGGCGACGGTGACGCGCACCCCCTCGGCCGCGGCCGTTTGCGCCCGCCGCTCCAGTACCGTCGGGTCGAGCGCCCCGACACGATACCGCGCGCATCCCGCAGCGCACGCCGCGACCGCCAAGGCGACGAGCGCCAGGCTCGGGTGGACCCGCGGTTTCCGGCGCTCACACACGGCCCGTGTGCACCGCCGCAACGCCGGCCGGGTCCTCGAGCCGCCGCCGATCCGGGTCATGCCGCGGCCACGTAGCACAGGGCGCGCTGGGCAAGGCAATCGGCGTGCAGGTACAGGGCCCGGCCGTCCAGAACCTCGGCAGGATCGATCACACGCACGACGTGCGACCACGCCTCGGCGTCAGGGAGCAGCGTCCCAAGCAGGTTATGCTGCTGCTCGAAGAACGCCTCGTTGAGGCTGTTCCCGCCGCGCCCGGGAAAGACGGCCAGATAGAGCATGTTCGCTTCCACCAGGTCGTTGAAGAAGTGGGTTCCCAGGGAGACGTCGGGTACAAGGTGGTCGCGCGTCGCGACGATCTCGCAGAGCACCGAGATTGTGTTGATCTCGGCGAACGACACCGGCACGCCCAGCGACGGGGTGCTGCTGCCCCATCGTCCGGGACCGAGCAGCATCACGGTCTGCCCGGCCCTGCGCGCCGGCCCGTGCGTGAGCCGCCCGATCAGGCGCGCAATCGAGTGACGATCCCGCACGGACAGCTCCCGATAGGCGCGCGGAACCACGTAGATGATGCGGTCGACGGCACAGACCGAACTCTGCCCCACGATGGCCCCGCGGGCCTCGAGCACGAGGTCCTCCGGCGCAATGGCGTCCGGCGCCGGCGCCAGCGTGCCCCCCTCCTTGACTTGCAGGGGGCGGCACTGGACCAGGCTGATGCGCAGGGCGCCGTCGGCCAGAAAGTTCGCCGTGAACTCGACATCTACCGGATACTGGTAGGTGGCGTGGAGCGCCCGCAGCATCTCGCGCATGTCCTCGACGAACGAGCTCGCGGACAGCAGGCCGTCGAAGGTCAGCACCCAGTGCACCGACCGCGGTCCGTGGGTGTCCATCGTGCGGCTTTCCGTCAGCACGCGGGGGGACACGAACGGCTCGAGCGGCAGCCCCGGGCTCAGTCTGAAAACCTCGTTGCTGGGCAGGGAGCGAAACTCGTTCGCTTGCAGATCGAGGACATCCACACGGTGCTGGGCGTATTCCGTGACCTCATCGGAACTGGTTTCGGGGCGGCGCTCCGGCGCGTTGAGCGCAATCACCCGGGTGTAGTCATCGTCCGAGCGGTTCACGGCGCGCGTGCCCAGCCCGAAGACCAGTCTGAGCATGCCGGCGTGCGGATCGATGTATTCGCTCCAGACGTAAGGGTTGTACGACAGCGCGACGCCGGCCACCTGCGGGTAGAAGAGGTGACCGTACAGGGCGCCCGACACCCGCTGCACGAGGATCGCCATCTGCTCGTCCGAGTCGAGGAGCCCGCGATGGGCGCGGTACAGCAGCGCCTCCGCGCTCATGGTGCTGGCGTACACGCTCTGCACGGCGGACAGGAGGGCGGCCAGCCGCTCCGACGGGGCGCCCTGGTTGGGGCAGAAGACGCTGTCGTACTTTCCGGTAAACGCGTTTCCGAAGCTGTCTTCCAGCAAACTGCTGGAGCGCACGATGATGGGCGACTGGCCGAAGTACTCCAGCATGACCACACACCGCTCGACGATCGCCGGCGGAAAGGTCCCGTTGAGGATCCGCTCGCGCGCTTCGTCGGCCCCGTCCAGGAATGACGCGGGATTGCGCTGGTTGCGGCGGATCCGCCAGCAATCGTTCCGCACCAGGTACGTGTAGAAGACGTCCGACCCGACGTAGAAGGAGTCGTGTGGCTCCAGCGTTTCGTGCCACCGCCGGTCCGTCTTGCACAGGATCGCCCGGGCCAGCAGCATGCCGGCCGATTTGCCGCCGACGAGCCCGGTGCCAATCATCCGCTGCTTGATTGCCAGGACGTCCGACAGATCCAGGTATCGCGACGCCAGCAGCATCAGGCGCTCGTCGCGGGTGACCATCATCCGCAGCAATCGCGTGAACGTGTCCTGCGCGTCCGCCGCCGGACGCCCCCCGCTCGCTACGGCTTCCAGCAGTGCCCGCGCCTGCGTGAACTTGTGCTCCCACGCGTCGAGCCTGCGCGAGGTCGAATCCACCTGCGCCGTGGCGTGGCGCAGCACAGCCGCCAGCACCGCGCTCTCCGTCACCGGTCGGAACGCGCCGTCGGCCCACACGTGCGGCAGGTACATGGTCGCCGAGTGCCGTCGGTCGACCTTCAGCGGATGCACGTACAGCCGGCGATCGTGACGGAACACATCCAACAGCACTTGCGTCGTGTCCCGGATCGCAGCGACCGTGTCGGACGAATGTCGTTCCCGGAACAGCGCAAAGTAGGTGACGGTCTGCAAATCGTAGAGGAACGGGCAGGTGACGCGGAAGAAGTTCGCCAGCATGAGGTCGCTGTACCAGTCGGCGACGAGGTCCGAGAGGCAGTCGAACACGTAGAACACGCCGACCCCCGCCGACTCGATCACCTTGTGGATCTCGGCGGTGAAGGTTTCGAAACCGAGGGCGGGCGACAGGCGGTGGATCTCGGCGCCGCCGCCCTCGGGAACCAGCGGGAGGTGGCGGGCAAAGCGGAAATAGATCAGCCGACGCTTGCTGCGCAGGGCATGGGTCGCGAACGGTTCCACGAACCGCGCGTACTCTTCGATGGAGTCCGTCTGCCAGACGATGTTGTCGCCCGGCTCCACGGCCTGGAGCACCTGGTCCAGGCCAGGCAACCCCGTGCTCAGCGCGTCGCGTGGAACCGTCATGCGCCGAATACCGTCAACAGGGATCAGTGCCGCGGGCCGCGGAGTGCCCCGCGATGGGATGGGCGGGTGCCTGAGACATCGGCCGCCCTGGGCGCATGCCGCGGGTCAGGCGCAATCGATCGGCGGCGCACCGGGTCCGGCACCGGCGCGCCGCGGCAGGTCGCGCTCAGTACCTCCACCGCGGGAACGGCGGCATGATCGAGTACTCCGCGCAGCCATACCCGCGCTCGCCCGTTTCCTCGACTTCGAAATCGAAGAAGGCCTCGTAGCAATCCATGCGGCACTCGACGTCGCTCTCGCCGCGCATGAGGCCGTTCACCGTCTGGGCGTACTTGCGCCCCGTGCGGACGTGGATGGTCTCACCGTCCGGGAGCGTGAACCCGTACCGGAAGCTCATCGCGGTGCGGCCGTCGTCCTCGAGGCGGACCTCGCACGTCGCCCCCTGAACGGGCCGGCTGCCGTTGCGGTCCGACAGGAATCCGCCGACCCGGGGCGCGCCCGGGAACGGCGGGGTGAACTCCGGGTTCATCCAGCCGAAGGCATTCAGGTGTGCGCCCGACGTTTGAATGGACGGCCAGAAGTGGCCCAGGCTCCACTGGCGGCTGAACGCCGGGTATTCCCAGGGCGAGTCCTCGTTGAAGCGATAGGTCCAGGAGTGGTCCCGGTGCGCCCACGAGTCGATCTTGCGCAGCCCGGGCCTCGGGCCGCCGCGGACCTCGAAGTCTCCGGTGCAGTGAAGGCCCTGTTCGTAGTGTCCGCCGAAGTACATGGCGCCACCCAGCGGGTTGCCGCCAATGCAGTCGCGATAATCGAAGACCGGGAAGCGGCCGGTGTAGAGCAGGTCGAACCCATACTTCGGGCCGTCGAAGGTGATGCGGATCTGCTCGGTGGGCTTCACCACCTGGTAGGTCATGTGGCCTTCGGTGAGCCGGTCGAACTTCGCCAGCGGCGCCAGGGGCGCCTTGTTGGCCCACGGCTGCGGCGTGCCGTCGATGACCAGCATCGTGCTGAACCGGGCGTAGCCCTTGTTGAGGCTCGCGTGGATGTGGTTGACGCCGAAAATGTCGGCCTCCCTGTCACAGAGCGAGAACCAGAAGTTGTCGCTGAACAGGCCACTCGTCGCTTCGGGGGCTGGGTGAAGGTACTCGTCGTCGTGTGTGATCGCCATGGTCGGCGGATTCTCCTGCCGCGCCCGGTCCGCTGTCAACAACCGAAGCGCTGGCACGGAGAATGCGTCGAGTGCCCGGCCGGGGCACGCGGGGCGGGCGCGGACGTCGCCGCCCGGACCCGTCTGCGCCGTTCGGCAGATGCGATGACGGCGTCGCTTGCGCGTGCGACGGTGAAAACAGTAGAGGGCTGCGACTGCCTGGCGAGCCGACGGGGGTGGAAATGGAAACGCATTACGACGTGATCGTGATCGGTGCCGGCGGAGCCGGCCTGGCTGCGGCGCACACGGCGCTGGAGGCTGGCGCGCGAGTTCTGGTGGCCGAGGCCGGGGACCGGGTGGGTGGCTCAACAAGCCTGTCGGGCGGTCACATCTACGCGGCGGGCACCAGTGTCCAGCGGGCGGCCGGGATCATCGGCGATTCGGCGGAGCAGGCGTTCCGCTATTACCTGACGCTCAACCAGTACAAGGTGGAGCCGTCGCTCGCGCGCCGGCTGTGTGGCGCGGCACCGGGCGTGGTCGAGTGGTTGATCTCCCTCGGCATCACGTTCCGGCCGGACGATCTTTACGTCTCCGGTATCGACGGGCATCGGCGGGGCCACGTGCCGATGGGGCACGGCGCGGAGATTGTCGCCACGTTCGACCGTGCGATCAGCGGGAAGGCCGATGTGGTGCTGCGGACCAGGGTGCGGGACCTGCTGATGGAGAACGGGCGCGTGGCCGGCATTCGTGTCGACGGGCAAGACGTCCGCTCCGGCGCCGTGGTCATCACGACCGGAGGCTTCGGGGCGAATCCGGAGCTGCTGGCCCGGTACTACCCGGAAGCGGCGGCGCACGGCGATTGGACCTGGTACATCGGGTCGCCGCACGCGCAAGGGGATGGCCTTGGGCTTGGCGCCTGTGCCGGAGCGGAGTGGACGGGCTTCAATCGCGGCCTGCTGCTCGCGACACCGGGATTTCGCAAGGAACTCGAGGTGGGGACGCCGGGCTGGCTCACCTACGTCAATCGCGACGGGCGTCGCTTCGTCGACGAGACGGTCGAGTACAACATCATGTCGGGAGTGTTGAAGGAGCAGCTCGGCAGCGAATGTTTCGCCATCTTCGACGAGGCTGCGCGCGCGACGGCCGAGCCCGACCCGGAGACGATGCAGGCCGTGCGGGCCGGCTTGATGACCACCTGCTGGCTGCCGGACCTGCTGGCCGAGTTCGCCCGGGCGCGCAAGCTGCTGTCGGCCCCGACGCTGGAGGAGTTGGCGCGGCTTGCGGGCATCCGCTGGCCCGCGCTGCAAACGACCGTCGACACCTGCAATGCCGATTATGCAGCCGGCAGGGACGCTGCCTTTTTCAAGCCCCCCGCCCTGCTGCGGCCGATCCGTACGCCACCTTTCTACGCGGCGCGTATCCGATCGGCGATCGTGTGCTTCACGTCAATGGGTCTGCGTATTGATGCGGAGGCGCGTGTTCACGACACGGCCGATCGCCCCATTCCCGGCCTGTATGCGGCGGGGGAAGCCGCCGGCGGCGTGCTGGGGGACCGCATCTTTGGCGGCGGTTCGTCGATGGCGAACGTTCTGGTGTTCGGCCGCATCGCCGGCCGCAACGCCGTCCGCGACAGCGGGCGCGGGATTTAAGGCGTGGGCGTCTCGCTCGAGACGATTCTGGCGCACGAGCAAGCCGGAGACCCTGAGAAACCCACGGTCCAGCCCAAGCCGCGTCTCCCGTACCCCCGGCACGTGGGGGTGTCCTGTATCGTTGTTCTGCCGGCGCCGACGCTAGCTTGCAGGACATTCAACACACTATCCTCGCCCGCGTTGGAGGTCGACGTTCACCAGCAACACCTGCCGCTTCTCGCAAGTCGGGCAGAGCTTCTTGTTCCCCGCCCGAATCGTCGTCCCGCACGCATGGCACTCACTCATTCCGACCCGCGCCAGAACGTGCCGTTCGTCGTCGACGGCATCTGCAAGTGCAACCTGTTCCGCGAAGCGAATCGCCCCTTCGGGGCACGCCTCCCGGCACAGATCGCAGTTGGTACACCAGGAAGGACGAAAATCGACGACCGCGCACCCCGACTGCTCCTCGTGAGCAATCGCGCCCGTCGGACACACGTGGGCGCATATTCCACATCCAGAGCACCGCGCGTCGTCAATCACCACGGTCGCCCAGGGAAACCAGTCCTCGTGCGGTGCGGCAGCGATGGTGGGCGGCAGCTGTCCCAGAAGCGTTCGCAGGTGCTTCCAGCGCGGCGCCGCATCGGCTTCACCCTCGAGCTCGTTGCCCAGCGCTCCACGGATGGCCTGATCCTGCTGCTGGAGGACCGCGGCCACCTGCGTCCTGAGACCTCGGCCGAGGCGCGCAAAGAGCTCTCTTCTCGGGAGCACGCATTCTCGGCTTCGTTCCCTTTCTTCGAGCCGGATAGAGATCCCAGTGTCCCCGCCGAGCTCCAGCGATGCTCTCGACCGGTTGAGCGAGTGAGCGAGGACCTCCTCGCCTTGCTTCCAACAGCACTCCGTGCACCTGCCCTTGATCAAGACGACTTCGTCGAACCCCAGCAATGCGGCACCCAGGATGATGTTCTCGCTCAATCTCCCCAGGCATGGAAGGCGAATGCCGGCCTCACGTGGCAACTGCGCTTGGTCACATCCAACCGACAACACCTGGGCGCCGCGCCGCCTCGGGGCGGGCGGCAGGAATGATGCTGCCTCGGCAAGAATGTGCTCGTCGGTCCGCCGCTCATTGCGAAACACCTCCGTCGGGCAGGCAATCTCGCAAAGGCCGCAATCTGAACAGCGGCCGCTTATGGTCGGGCCGGGATCCAGCGAGATGGCATTTTCGGGACAAACGTCGGCACACGCACGGCAGGTGCTCTTCCTGAAGCGCACCCGTTTGCACAGCTCAGGCGCGGCCCGTGTCCTTGGCGTCGAGCTGAGGGCCAGACCCAAGAAGCGTTCACCCCCCACCTGGCTGCACCCTAAACCGCGATCCCGGCCGCAGCGCCGCTTGGTCGACCCTCGTCTGCCGGTGCTCGAAGCAGAAGCTCCACAGCATCGCGGGCGAGGAATTCTTCGGTGATCGACGCCAGGGCGCGATACAGGCGGCTCTTCGCCTTGGCGTGAATGGCCTTGCAGAGTTGAGGAAACCACGCATTCAAGTGGCCCAGGAGAAACGTCCGCTGCAGCGCGCGACACCTTGCGGCAGCGCCATCGCCAGTCGCCAGGCAGTGTTCGTCATGGCTCACCGCCTCCCGCTCGCGTTCGCACAAGAAGCTCATGAAGGACAGCTCGACACCGATGTGCGTCGGCAGTTCCTTGCATTCCGGGCCCATCTCCGCGCCAGCCTCGCGGTACAGCCGTCGCACTGCAATCGCCCGTTCGCCGAGCAGGGGACCCCGTGCGGGCTGCCCGTCCATACTCTCGCCCCGGTAAACGTCCTCGAACGGGCTCACGTACCGGCCGGTCGGCACCGCAAACAGATCCATGTATTCCTGCCGGAGCGATCCCAGGTCTGCCTCGACGCTGGCACCGGCCGCGAACGCCTCGAGTTCCGAAATCGCTTCGCGGCTGAAGAACGCCGAGAGATCGGCCAGGAACTCCCGATCCGTTATCTGTCGCAGCAGATCGCCAGTGGGCGGATGGAGAAAGACGGCGGACAGCAAACCGTACATCTGCGCCCGAGCTTCCGCATCCTGCCGCATGTTAGGGTTTTCCATTGCCGAACTTCACGGAGGGAACGGTGAGCAACGGGTTGGCAAACGCCGGCGGTGCGCCGGCGCCCGACTCGGCGGAATTGAAGTCCTCGACGTAGTGCAACGCATCTCCCACACAGGTGGTGACGCACGCTGGCAGGAAACCCGCCTCCAGGCGGTGCACACAGAAGGTGCACTTCTCCACCTTTGCGCTCACCGAGTTGAACTGCGGCGCCCCGTACGGGCACGCCTCGACGCATTGCCTGCACCCGATGCACACCTCATCGTTGATCAGGACGATGCCGTCCGCCGCGCGTTTGAAGATGGCGTTGCTGGGGTTGGACGGATCACCCACGTCAACCAGCGGGCAGGAAGCCAGGCAGGCCGGGTGCTGGCAGTGATTGCAGGAACTGGTCACGAACGTCAGCACCGGGTTCGGGTACACCCCGCTCTCGGTCTTGACCACCCAGCGGTAACTCACATGGTCGGGAAGGACACCTCTGCCGTTCCGGAACGGCAGAGGTGAACACACGGGTCGGGTATTGTTCTCCGATTTGCAGGCAATGCTGCAGGATTCACACCCGATACATTTTTCTAGATCGATTCTCCAGCCTCGTTGCGTCATATCCGCCACCCCACTAAACCTTCTCTACCTTCACCCACGTATCGTAGAAGGAGCAGCTCGCACCGATCGGCTCTTGCAGGCTCACGTTCGGATACAGCCTGTCCGCCCGCATGATCTGGGTCGGTTGGATTCCGGCCCCCCGGCTGGCGTCGAAGGCTGTCGCCAGACCATCGATCTGCAGCGGGTGGGAATGCTGTTCCCAGTGGCCGTAGTGGTGCGAGATCGCAATCACTCCCGGCTTCAATCTCTGTGTGACGATCGCTTTGCCGACGATCCCCTGGGTGTTCGATGGCGAGGACACCCGCACGCGATCGCCCGTCTCCACCTCTAGGGCGGCCGCGTCGCTGGCGTTGATCTGCACGCCATTCTCGGGAAGCACGAGCATGAGCCACGGATTCACATTGGTTCTGCCTTGCCCGTGGTTGACGGTCTTGTGGGTGATCAGCCGATACGGATAGCCGGCATCGGCGACCGCGGTGCCGTCGGAGTGGGCCAACGGTATGTATCGCGGCACGCCCGCGTAGTACGCGCCGGTCACCGAATCCCTGGTCCGGGCGATCGGGTCAATGAAGGTGCGGATGATGTTCCCATACTGGTACGTTAGATAATCACCGTTGTACTCCTCCCCCGGTTGGTCGAAGACCCCACCTCTGGCGAGGATCTTCTCTACCGTGAGGCCCGGGTACTTGGGGCTGGCATTGATTGCCAGGTTCTCGAGCATCGCCTTGGCCCAGTCCCAGCTATTGTTCAGATCCCCTACCGGGTTGCCGCTATCGTCCAAGAGCGCGCCCGCCCCGACGCCGGGGAGACCGAGCGCCTTGGCCAGACCAATGTGGATGTCCAACACCGCTTTCGTGTCGGGCAAGGAGGGAGTGTAGTTGTTCACGGCTGCCGCAGGGATCGTGTTCCCCACGCCTGCGCTCGCACCGATCGGGTGCCCATCGAAGGCCCCCACCACCGGCCGCTGGAAGGAAGTGCCCTTGTTCACTCGCCAGGGAACGCCGGGCGCCGAAAATTTTTCTAGATAGACACTGTCGGGCAGGATGTAATCCGCATACGCGGCAACCTCACCGATCACCGGGGTGATAACCGCGAGCAGCGCCACCTTGGTCGTGTCCGCGACCGTTTGTTCCCAGACCTTGCGCAAGGCGGGGACGGAATAGGGCCAGGCATTCCAGTAGGTGATCAGCACCTTGATCTGGTACGGATACCCGTCCTGGATACTGGGAATCACCTCCTGGTAGTTCCCGAACAGGGCGTAGGGGAACCAGGGCCGCTTCGCCGGATAGCCTGCGAAGAGATTGCCGGCCTCACGTTCGTTGTAGAAGGACATTGCACGGTCGATTCGTACTCCCCCGTGGCTCGTCGGCGCCCCGGCGACCTTGCTCAAGTTGACCCTGCCGGTCTTGTGGTTCCATCCGCCGGCGCCGGCCGTGCAACCGCCTTTCCAGTCGTAGTTCCCGATCAGCGTGTTCAAATGCTGGATGGCCAGGTGGTTGTACAGCCCGTTGGTGTGCTTGACTGCGCCGCGGTACGTCATCGCCACGGCCTTCTTCCCGTAGCTGACGAATTCCTGGGCCAGGGCCTCCATCGTGCCGACGGGGACGTCGCAGATGGCCGCCCATTCGGCGCGGCTCCGCGAGGTGGCGGACTCCTTCAGGAGGGTGAACGCCGACTTGACCTGCACCGCCGTTGGACTGCCGCCGAGGTTGAGCGTGATGGTTCGCGTGACCTCCAGGTCCCCGTGGGGCACCGCGTTGTGCCCCCAAAGTGCCGCCCCTGACCACACCACGTAGTCCGTATCCCGAACGGTCGAGCCGTTGGAGATGCCCGCTTCCTTGGCGGTGATGTAACGTTGGTATGGCTTGCCGTCCGCATCGACGAAGCTGCCGACGAGATAGGTCGCATCCGTCCAGGTCGGCTCGCCGTCCGCCGTCGCCGCCGCCTTGTTGGCGTTGGTCAGGTACGTCGCGTTATAGGTGCCAGTTTGTATGATCCAGCTCATCATCCCCAGGGCGAGGGCTGCATCGGTCCCGGGCGTGATGGGGACCCATTGGTGGCCCAGCGCGGCCGTGTTGTTGAACCGCGGGTCGACGGTCACGTAGCGTCCGCCGTTGCGTTTGAACTGCATCAGGTTTCGAGCCATTCCGACCATGGGAAAATCGGCTTCCAGGGGATTGGCCCCAAAGAAGATGATGTACTCGGCACCCAGGATGTCGGGCTGCCAGCCTTCGGTTCGTCCGTTCCCCATGCTGGTCTTGGTGCCAGCGGGGTCCCAGGTGATCAGGTTGTTGGCGACGTGGCGGGTCGCCTCACACACCGAGGTATGGTCCAGACCGTAGTTGACGGTGCCCCAAGCGGTCTTCCATATCCGCTCGCTCATTTCCTTTTCCACGCTGCGGCCCGGGGCGAAGGCGAGCAGGTTCCTCTTCGTTCCGAGTTCGGGAATGAGGGGGTCAATGTAGTCGTCTCTCTCGGCGGGCGGGATCAGCTCGTTGATCTTCTCAGCGATTTCGGCAAACGCCTGTTCCCAGGTAATCGTCTCCCACTGGCCGGAGTTCCGCGGCCCGACGCGTTTCAAGGGGTGCTGCACGCGCAATGGGTCGTACAACGTCTGCACGCCCGACTGACCCTTGAGACACAACCGTCCCAACTCCGTGAATGCGTCCCCCGGCGCAGTGAGATAGTCCAACCGATCCGGCTGGTTGTCCTCGTCTACGTCCCGGTTGTTGGGGTGGTAGGGATTCCCGTCGAGCTTGATCAACACGCCTTCCTTGACCTTGGCGCGGACCCCGCAGCGGGAGTGGCACATCTGGCAGACGGTGTAGATGATATCGTCCGCGACCTCGATGGTGTCCGGACCCTGCTCTGCACACCCGAGGCCGGGCGCCGCAGCTTTGGCCCCCGATTGGCGAAACACCGGGCTGGCCAGCGTGGCGGCCGCAGCGGCACTGCCGATCTTCAAGAAGGTGCGGCGCTTCAAATGCGGGTCGTTCAAATTCTTCGCGCTGTCCATCGTCAAACCGACCTCCTTCCGATGAGGTGCCCGTCGTCACCGCACCAACGCATTGGCAATGGCCTCGATCTGCTGCGTCGACAGAACGCCGAGCGGTCCCATCCCACCCTCATCCTCTTCGATGTGGTCCCAGATTTCGCTCGCGGATTTGCCGTCGACTTCAGAGCGAGCGATTGGCCCATGGCAGGCGGCGCAGACCAGCTCGTACAGTTGAGCGCCGTCCGGGTTGGTGCGCGACGGCCCGCTTTGGTACAGCCGCACCGCTGGCCCATCAGGCAGGTGACAGACGCTGCAGAGAACGGGATCGACGAGTTTTCTCAGTGGAGCCTTGGACTTCGCCGCCGACTGCACTCCCTGCACCAGATCCACCGTGCGATGGCACCAGGTGCACTGGGTATTTCCCTCCCCGGGCGCATACGGCCCCATGACGGTATGGATCGACGGAAACCTCGGATCCAGACTTGTCTGCCTCAGCACATCGGCATGACACTTGGTGCAGTCCCGGTTGTACCGGTCGGAGCTGCTGTCATGGAGGGCGATGAGATTGGTCTGCCCAGCTGCCTGGGTCGGTGCGACTTCTGGCGTGTTATTCGGCGCCCGCGCCGGGGTGTTGGTTGGTGTGTGCGTTCGTGTGTTGGTCGGGGTCCGGGTCGGCGTGTTGGTCGGCGTGTACGTCCGCGTGTTGGTCGGGGTGTTGGTTGGTGTGTGCGTTCGTGTGTTCGTTGGGGTCCGGGTCGGCGTGTATGTTGGGGTGTTGGTCGCGGTATTCGTTGGCGTCCTGGTTCTGGTTGGCGTCCGGGTTCTGGTCGGCGTCCGGGTCCTGGTTGGCGTCCGGGTTCTGGTCGGCGTCCGGGTTCTGGTCGGCGTGGGGTCTGCTGCCGACGTCTCAGCCGCCGCGTGAAACGCCACAAGGACGACAAGTAACCCGGCACGCACCAGCCTTAGACCCGAGGGCATCATTCCCATCGCAC
>Ga0316622_100000720_pt1 | contig 20063 bp, 14 predicted proteins | sample OWC_Aug_OW2_C1_D_FD_207646 | JGI IMG/M metagenome (GOLD analysis project Ga0316622, IMG submission 207646) | Wetland soil microbial communities from Old Woman Creek delta, Ohio, United States - OWC_Aug_OW2_C1_D5_C | ecosystem: Environmental > Terrestrial > Soil > Wetlands | place: USA: Ohio... | reverse complement strand
GGCCACACGCCCCTGACAGCCGCCGAGGACATCCCGTGGGGCGGGAAGCGGCTGATCGTCGGCACCGGCGTCGACGGCCGACTCCCGATCGCCCCCGACGTGAAGGCGGAGGCTGCCCGGCGCGGGATCGAGCTCGTGATCGCACCCACCGACGAGGCTTGCCGGCTCCTCGACGGCATCTCCGCCGGGTCCGTTCGGGCGGTGCTCCACGCGACCTGCTGAAGCCGGCTGCGACCTAGAACATCTGATCTAAACGGCGACGCGGGCCTATACTCGGAGGCCCATGACCGACGCTGCCCAGCCACCGCCCGACCCAACGGCCCCGCCCGCGCGAACGGCCCCGGATCGATCCTCGGGCAGCGATGCCCTGGCGCGCTTCAGCCCCGCCGTCCGCGAGTGGTTCGAGGCGAGCTTCGCCGCGCCGACCCGCGCCCAGGCCGAAGGGTGGGCGGCCATCGCGGACGGGCGGCACACGCTCATCCACGCGCCGACCGGGAGCGGCAAGACGCTCGCGGCGTTCCTGTGGTGCCTCGACCGGCTCGCGACGTCACCACCGCGACCGCGTCCCACGAAGGCTGCCCCGGGCACGGTCCGCGTCCTGTACGTGTCGCCGCTCAAGGCGCTCGCCTACGACGTGCAGCGCAACCTCCGGGCCCCGCTGGCCGGGATCGCCCACGCCGCACGGCGGCTCGGAATCCCGGACCCCGACATCACGGTCGCCAGCCGGACCGGCGACACGCCCGCGGACGTCCGGCGCGATCTGGTGCGCCACCCGCCGGACATCCTCGTCACGACACCCGAGTCGCTGTACCTGCTCCTGACCAGCCAGGCGCGCGAGATCCTGCGCGGCGTCGAGCACGTGATCGTCGACGAGGTCCACGCGATCGCGGGCACCAAGCGCGGCGCCCACCTGGCGCTCTCGCTCGAGCGCCTCGAGCACCTGGCCGTGCGACCGCCCCAGCGGATCGGGCTCTCGGCCACCCAGCGTCCGCTGGGGACGATCGCGGCATTCCTCGGCGGCGTGGGACCGGGGCGCGAGGTGGCGGTCGTCGACGCCGGGGGGCGCAAGCCGCTCGAGCTGTCCGTCATCGTCCCGGTCGATGACATGGCCCGGCTCGGCGAGCCGCTGCCACCCGACGAGCAGCCCGGCGGGCCGGCCGCGGGTCCCGAGGCGCGGACGAGCATCTGGCCGGCCATCCACCCCCGCATCCTCGAGCTCATCCGGGCCCACCGCAGCACGATCGTCTTCACCAACAGCCGGCGGCTCGCGGAGCGGCTCGCCCAGAAGCTCAACGAGCTCGCCGGCGAGGAGCTCGTCCGGGCCCACCACGGCTCGATCGCCCGCGAGCAGCGGGTGGCCATCGAGGAGGAGCTCAAGGCCGGACGGCTGCCGGCGCTGGTTGCCACGAGCTCGCTCGAGCTGGGAATCGACATGGGTGCGGTCGACCTCGTCATCCAGGTCGAGTCGCCGACATCGGTGGCCCGCGGGCTCCAGCGCATCGGTCGGGCCGGCCACCAGGTCGACGCCCCCTCCAAGGGCGTCATCTTCCCCAAGTACCGCGGCGACCTGCTCGAGGCGGCGGTGGTGAGCGAGCGGATGCGAGCCGGTGCGATCGAGTCGACCGTGCTGCCGCGCAGCCCGCTCGACGTGCTGGCCCAGCAGCTGGTTGCCATGACCGTCATGGACCGCTGGACGGTCGACGAGCTGCACGCGCTGGTGACCCGGACGGCCTCCTACGAGGACCTGGGCCGCCAGGTGCTCGAGGGCGTGCTGGGCATGCTGGCCGGGGCGTACCCGTCGGACGAGTTCGCCGAGCTGCGACCGCGGGTTGTCTGGGACCGCCTGGCCGGGACGGTGGAGGGCCGCCGCGATGCGCGGGTCGTGGCCGTGACCTCGGGCGGGACGATCCCGGACCGAGGCCTCTTCGGGGTCTTCATGGTCGGCGAGGCCGGTCAGCCGGGGCGGCGAGTCGGCGAGCTCGACGAGGAGATGGTGTACGAGAGCCGGGTCGGCGAGGTCATCGTGCTCGGCGCGTCGGCCTGGCGGATCGAGGAGATCCGGCCGGATCGCGTGATGGTCAGCCCGGCCCCCGGGCAGCCCGGCAAGCTTCCCTTCTGGCACGGCGACGCGCCGGGGCGTCCGATCGAGCTCGGCCGTGCCCTCGGCTCGTTCGTGCGCGAGCTCGAGGGCGACCTGGCGCACGGGAGACGGGGGCGCGACGCGGCATCTGCCCGGCTGCGCGAGCGCCACGATCTCGACGCGCTGGCGGCCGAGAACCTGCTCGCCTATCTCGAGGAGGAGCGGGAGGTGACCGGGGCGCTGCCGACCGACCAGCGGGTGGTCGTCGAGCGCTTCCGAGACGAGCTGGGCGACTGGCGGGTGTGCCTGCTCACGCCCTTCGGAGCGCGCGTGCATGCCCCGTGGGCGCTTGCCCTGGAGGCGAGGCTCGAAGGCGAGCTGGGCCTCGAGGTCCAGACGATCTGGACCGACGACGGCATCGCGATTCGCCTGCCCGAGGGCGGGATCGACGGGGTGGAGGAGCGCCTGTTTCCCGATCCCGACGCCGTCGAGGACCTGGTGGTGGGCAAGGTGGCCGACTCTTCGCTGTTCGCGGCCCGCTTCCGCGAGAACGCGGCTCGGGCCCTGCTGCTCCCACGCCGCCGGCCCGGGCTCCGGACGCCGCTCTGGCAGCAGCGCCAGCGGGCGGCCGACCTGCTCGCGGTGGCCAGCCGCTACGGCTCGTTCCCGATCCTGGTGGAGACGTACCGCGAGTGCCTCTCGGACGTGTTCGACCTGCCCGCGCTCCGGGAGGTCATGGCCGGCGTCGCCCGCCGCGAGATCGCGGTGCACTCGGTCGAGACGCTGCGGTCGTCGCCCTTCGCGAGCTCGCTCCTCTTCGACTACGTGGCCGCCTACATGTACGAGGGCGACGCGCCGCTGGCCGAGCGACGCGCACAGGCACTGACCCTGGACCGAGACCTGCTGCGCGAGCTGCTGGGGCAGGAGGAGCTGCGCGAGCTGATCGACCCCGAGGCGCTGGCGGATCTCGAGCTGTCGCTCCAGGCGTTGACGGATGAGCGGCGGGCGGGCAGCCCGGACGGGCTCCACGATCTCCTGCGCCGGGCCGGCGACCTGTCGATCGACGAGATCCTGGCCCGGGCCGACGCCGACCCCTCGGTGGTCGAGGGCTGGCTGCAGGGCCTCGCCGGCAGCCGTCGCGCGGTGACCGTGCGGATCGCCGGCGAGGTGCGCTGGATCGCGATGGAGGACGTGGCCCGCTACCGCGATGGGGTCGGGGTCCAGCCGCCGGCTGGTGTCCCGGAGGCGTTCCTCGTGCCGGCCGCGCAGGCACTCGACGGGCTCGTGGCGCGCTGGGCCCGCACGCACGGACCGTTCCACGAGGCCGACCCGGCTCGCCGCTGGGGGCTGCCCGAGCAGGCGGTGCTTGACGCCCTCGAGCGGCTGCGGGCAGCCGGAGCACTGCTGCGCGGGGAGTTCCGGCCCGGCGGCGTGGAGCGGGAATGGTGCGATCCGGAGGTGCTCCGGCTGCTCCGCCGTCGCTCGCTCGCCCGTCTCCGCCGAGAGGTCGAGCCGGTCGACCCGGTCGCGCTGGCGCGCTTCCTGCCCGGCTGGCAGGGGGTGGCTGCCGTGGGTGAGGCACGGCCCCCGCTGCGGGGAGCCGCTGCGCTCGAGAGGCTGGCCGAGGTGGTGGACCAGCTGTCGGGGGTCGCCATCCCGGCCTCGGTCCTCGAGCGCGATGTGCTGCGGGCCCGCGTTGCCGGCTACCAGCCGCGGCTGCTCGACGAGCTGGGCGCGCTCGGCGAGGTCGCCTGGGTCGGGCGGGGCAGTCTTGGCCGGGACGACGGCCGGGTCGTCCTCTACCGGCCGGGGCGGGCCCTGCTCGCGGTGCCTCCAGCGGGGACCCCGGGTGGCGCCGTCGGGCCCGGTGCCCGACCCGGCGAGCCGCTCCACGATGCGATCCGCGACGCGCTCGCCGCGCGGGGTGCATCGTTCTACCGCGAGATCGCCGCCGCCGCGCCGGGCCGGCCGGAGCGCGCGCTGCTCGACGCGCTGTGGGACCTCGTGTGGGCCGGCGAGGTGACCAACGACACCTTTGCCCCGCTGCGCGCCCTGCGCTGGAAGCGAACCGGCCGCGACGCGCGCCACCGGCCCGGTCGCCTGACCTCGCTCGGCCCACCGGAGGCGGCCGGTCGCTGGTCGCTGGTGCGCGGTGAGCCCGCAGCCGCCGCTCGTCCCGGCGCGACAGCGACCGAGCGGCTCCATGCACTCGCGGTGACCATGCTCGAGCGCCACGGTGTCCTGACCCGCGAAGCGGTCGTGGCGGAGGACGTGGAGGGCGGCTTCTCCGCGGTCTACCCGGTGCTGCGGGCCATGGAGGACGCCGGTCGCATCCGGCGCGGGTACTTCGTCGGCGGGCTCGGGGCCGCGCAGTTCGCGCTGCCCGGCGCGATCGATCGGCTGCGGGCCTGTCGTGAGCCCGCCGCCGACGGCCCGCTCGTGCACCTGCTGGCCGCCGCCGACCCGGCCAGCCCGTATGGCGCCGCCATTCCCTGGCCGCGCTTCGGCGACGACGACCGGCGGCCGATCCAGCGCGCGGCCGGAGCCCACGTCGTGCTCGTTGACGGGGCTGCGACGGTCTACGTCGAGCGCGGCGGACGGTCGCTGCTGATGCTTCCTCCGGCCTCCGATCCGGCCACCCGCGCCGCCGCGCTGCGGTCGCTGGGCGAGCTCGTGGGCGAGGGTCGCCTGCGCGAGCTCGTGGTCACCAGGGTCGATGGCCGGCCGGTCGCCGAATCGTCCCACCGGGGCGCGCTGCTGGAGGCGGGCTTCGTGCCCGGCTACCGCGGCCTTGTCCTGCGCGCCGGCCCGCATGCCGTCGCGGCCGGCTTCGCGGGTGCCCGCGGCAATGCCCGAGGGTGACACGCTTGCCCGGACGGCAGCCGGGCTGCGGCCGTACCTGGTCGGACGCCGGGTATCCGCGGCGCGGGCCAGGGCGCCCGGACCGCAGGTCGAACGCGTCGTGGGCGCCACCATCGAGGCAGTCGAGACGCAGGGCAAGAACCTCCTCGTCCGCTTCGACAACGGGCTGGAGATCCGGACCCACCTCGGGATGAACGGCTCGTGGCACCGTTACCCGTCCGGAGCGCGCTGGCGCCGTCCGGCCGCCCGGGCGCGGCTGGCCCTCGAGGTCCCCGGATCGATTGCCGTGTGCTTCGATGCGCCGGTGGTCGAGCTCTTCGAGCAGCGGGCCGAGCATCGCCACCCGGCGCTGGCGCGCCTGGGACCCGACCTCCTGGCACCCGACTTCGAGACAGCCGAGGCGCTGCGCCGGATGCGCGATCCTGCGCGAGCGGCCCTGCCGATCGCCGAGGTCCTCCTCGACCAGCGCGCGCTGGCCGGGATCGGCAACGTCTACAAGAGCGAGGTCTGCTTCGTCGAGCGCGTCGACCCGTTCGCCGCTATCGGCTCGCTCGACGACGAGACGCTGCACCGGCTGCTGGCGACGGGCAGGCGGCTGCTCGCTGCCAACGCTCGGCCCGGCGGGCGTGCCGAGCGCGTGACGACCGGCGGAAGCCCGCATGCCGACGGCCCGCTGTGGGTCTACGATCGGGCGGGCCGGCCCTGCCGCCGGTGCGGGACGCCGATTGCCGCCCGGCGTCACGGTGAGCTTCCGCGACGCACCTTCTGGTGCCCGCGCTGCCAGGCGGGCACCGGCGCCGAACGGGGTCGTGGAACGACCCGCATCGACGGGGAGGGACATCGATGAGCCAGCCCATCGCGGTCGCGTGCCGGCCCTCGGCCGGGGGCTGGGTCTGTGACGTGCGCGTCGGCGACGACGCCGGGGCGACGCATCACCGGGTGACCGTCCCGGCGGCGGAGCTCGCCCGCCTCGATCCGGGCGCGGCCGATCCGGCCGATCTCGTCCGGCGCTCGTTCGACTTCCTGCTCCGGCATGAACCGCGCGAGGCGATCCTGCGCTCGTTCGAGCTGCCGGTCATCGGGCGCTACTTCCCGGAGTGGGAGCGTGAGCTCCGCGCCTGACCGGCGCCCGAGCGGCCCCTTGACCGGCCCCCGAGCGGCCCCTTGACCGGCGCCCGAGCGGCACCTCTACCGGCGCCCGAGCGGCACCTTTACCGGCGCCCGAGCGGCACCTTGACCGGCGCCCGAGCGGCACCTTGACCGGCGCCCGAGCGGCACCTTTACCGGCGCCCGAGCGGCGTCGGCGATTCGGCTCTCGCCAGGCGCCCGCCCGGCGCCTATGATCCGCCCGATGTGCGAGCAGTTCGTGGCCCGCGCGGCCGAGCCGTTTCGGCTGGACGAGCTGTGGCCGTTTGCCGAGCTGCTGGACCGCTACGGGATCGCGGGGTTCGGCTGGGGCGCCGGCTGGCTTGGTGGCGACGGGCGCCTCCGGACGGTTCGCCGCACCCAGACCTTCCGCGACGATCCGGAGCGCGAGGTGGTCGGCGGCATCGAGACGACGAGCCTGCTCATCCACCTGCGCCGGCCGTCGCGCCTGTCGACGCTGGGGATGCCCGACGCCCAGCCGTTCGACGACCCGGCCGGCCGGTTCGCCTTCTCGCACAACGGAGACCTGCGCGACTACAGGCCGGCCCGCGCCCGCTATCGCCGTCAGGGTCGAATCCACGGACGCGCGGACAGCGAGGTCGGCCAGCGCTGGCTCGAGGACGCCTGGTCGGACGACGAGCCGGTGGCCCACCTGCTGGCCGCACTGCATGACGGGTTCGGCGGCGAGGCGAACCTGGCCGTGCTGGCACGTGACGGCACGCCCTACCACTACGCGGGCAACCGCGAGAACCCGGTGTTCACCTTCCGGCTGGGCCGGATCGGGCTCGCGTCGACCGCCGTCTACTCGGTGGACCGCTCGCTGTTCCGATATGCCGCGAAAGGAGCCACGGACCGGGTGCTCGCGCGGCTCCACGCGACGGTCGCCCTGGATCCCCGCGGGCGGCCAGTCGAGGCCGGAGCGGGACCTCGTGTCGTGAGGTAGCGGGGCGCACGGCGAACAGGCCCGGCCGAGACCGGGAGCCAGCTGGAGGCGATGGTGAGCGGGAGCGCGGAGGCTGCAACGACGGCACCGGCGCCGGAGCCGCCGACCGAGCCCGACCCCGAGGCCGGCGCGCGGCCGACCGCACTGCTGCCGTTCTCGCATCTCATCCGGATCTCGCTCTACTGGCTGGGACTGACGGCGATCGACGCAGCCGTGACCCAGTTCGTCATCAACCGCCTCGAGTTCGACGGCTGGGTGCCCAAGGACTCGGTCGGCACGACGCTCTTCCTGATCGGCGTCGGCGGCGCGATCGTCGGGATCATCATCCAGCCCACGGTGGGCTACATCAGCGACTTCACCCAGAGCCGCTGGGGCCGCCGCAAGCCGTACATCGTGATCGGTTCGCTGCTCGACGTGGTGTTCCTGGCCGGGATCGCCACCTCGAACACCGTGCTCGCCCTTGCAGCCTTCGTCGTGCTGCTGCAGTTCAGCACGAACACGGCGCGCGGCCCGTTCCAGGGTTACGTGCCGGATCTGGTCGCGCAACCCCAGGTCGGCATGGCGAGCGGCCTGGTTGGACTCATGCAGATACTCGGCAACGTGGTGGGATTTGGCCTCGTCACGCTGGCCGTGAACCTTGGCAACATCTCGATCGGCCTTGTTGCGGTCGCTGTTGTCGAGCTGGTGACGATGGTGAGCGTCTGCCTGCGCGTCGGCAAGGGCATGCCGGCACGGGATCGCGCCGGACGCAGCTGGGCCCGCATCGCGCGCGAGGCATGGGCGACCGACGTCCTCCGGGAACGTTCCTACGTGTGGCTGCTGATCTCGCGCCTGTTGTTCCTGATGGGCGGCGCGCTGCTCGCCAACTTCGTGGTCGTCTATCTCTCCCGCGCCATGGCGCTTGAGCAGGTCGAGGCGAACAACATGTACCTGGTCACCCTCGCGGTGGTGCTGACCGCGAACGTGCTCGCGATCCTGCCGGCGGCCAGGCTCTCCGACCGCCTCGGGCGCAAGCTCCTGATCTACACGGCATGTGCCGTCGGGGCGCTGGGCATTGGGATCGCCGGCCTGGCGCCGACCGTGCCCGTCGCGCTCGCCGGCGCCGCCCTGTTCGGCGCGGCAAGCGGCACGTTCCTCGCCGTCGACTGGGCGCTCATGACCGACATCATCCCGAGGGCCTCCTCCGGCCGCTACATGGGCCTCAGCAACGTCGCGACCGGCGCTGCGACGCCGCTGGCAGTGGCCCTCGGCGGGATCGTGCTCGACGCGGTCACCCGGGCCGGCGGCTACGAGATGGGGCCCCGCGTCGTGTTCCTGATGGGGATCGGCCTCTATGCGCTCGCTGCGGTCACCCTCCGGCCGGTCGTCGAGCCACGGCGGGGGGCCGCCCAGGCCGCGCCGGTCGTCGCCTCCGCCTGAGGTGCGGCCCGGACGGTCCGGCGGGCGGGATCAGCGCGACAGGCCGGCGAAGACCAGGATGCGGTCGCGGGCAATCCGCAGAGAGGCCCGGGGGTCGGCCCGGAACGCCTGCGTCGTGCCGCGCAGGCGAGCGACCAGGAGACGCACTTCGTGCCCCCAGCGGCGCGGCGCCAGACGACGGAAGAGCGACGGGCGCAGCCACAGCCAGGCCAGGAACGGCCAGAGCAGCACGAGGTAGTCGAGCCGGACCGGTCGCGGGCCGAACCCGAACAGGGTCTGCAGCTGGACGACCGTGGCCGGCAGCAGGAGCAGGCTGAGGATCCCGCCGGCAGCGAGCCAGACCAGCCCCCAGCCGCGAGCCCGTGGGGCGAGGATCACCCAGACGACCGCCGGCGCCCACTTCGCCCAGGTCGCGACGGCCCAGATCAGACCTGCCAGCCGGGGTCCCACGAACAGCGCGCCCCACAGGGCAAGGGCGAGCACGGCGCCGGCGTTGCCGGTGTCGAGGTTGGCGGCCCACGGGAAGGCAAGCAGGGCCACGGCCACGGCGGTCGCCAGCGGACGCCGTCGGTAGAGCCACAGGATCGTCCAGAGCAGCCCGAGGATCACGAGCCCGCGCCAGAGCAGCCAGGCCACCTCCCAGGGGAGCAGGGCCCACGGGACGAAGAGCGGAAGGAGCCAGATCGGGTAGACGTAAGGCAGGTACGGCCCGGTTGGGACATAGGGGTCGGCGCCCGCGAGCCAGGCCCGGGCGCCGGCCCAGTAGGCGAGCGCATCCGCGCCGGTGGCCTCGCCGCGTGCGATCAGCCCGGCGAGCATGAGGCCGAACACGACCACCAGGATCGCAAGCCCGAGCAGGCGCCATGGCTGCCGCAGTCGCGCCCGCTCGCGTCGCCACAGCGGCTCGAGCCACGGCGCCCGACGCAGCGCCGACCGGACACCGGACGGGGTGGCAGGACGCAGCGTGGGCGAGGGCGCACCGGTCATGGGGCGAATTCTGGCATGGTGCCCGGCTATACTCCCGGCCAACCATGGCCGAAGGTACAGTCATCATCATCGGCGGCGCCGAGGACAAGGTCCGCGACCGCGTCATCCTGCATCGCTTCGTCGCGCTCGCGGGCGGGCGCGACGCGATCATCGCCGTCATCAGCACCGCATCGGCGTACGGCGAGGAGGCCGGCGAGCGGTACCGGGACGTCTTCGGTGACCTCGGCGCGGGCAGGGTCCGCATCGTTCCGGCCGCCACCCGTGCCGAGGCGTGCGACCCGGCCGCCGCCCGTGCGCTCCAGGGCGTCAGCGGCGTCTTCATGACCGGCGGCAACCAGCTCCGTCTCTCCTCGACGATCGGAGGGACACCGCTCGCCGAGGCGATCCTCGAGCGCTTCAGGGCCGGCGCAGTGGTCGCGGGCACGTCCGCAGGCGCCTCGGCGATGAGCAGCCACATGATCGCCTTTGGGGCATCGGGGGGGACGCCCAAGCAGCGGATGGCGCAGATCGCCGCCGGGCTCGGTGTCCTGCCCGGCGTGATCGTCGACCAGCACTTCCAGCAGCGCAACCGGCTGGGGCGGCTGCTCAGCCTCATCGCCCAGAACCCGAGCCTGCTCGGGCTGGGCGTCGACGAGGACACCGCCGGCGTCGTCGGACCGGACCATGTCCTCGAGGTGATAGGGCGGGGCAGCGTGACGATCGTGGACGGGTCGGCCTCCGAGACCGATGCCTGGGAGGTCCGGGCACACCGCCCGGTCATGGTCAGCAACGTCGTCCTCCACTCGCTGCCGGCCGGCTATCGCTTCGACCTCGGGCGGCGCAAGCGGGTGGTCACCCCTGCGCTCCGCGCACTCGCCGGCGGCGAGATCGCCTCGTCCTGACAGACAGGAGGGTCCAGGTGGCCAAGACCGCTCCGGCGACGCCGTCGAAGCCACGCACCCGTCGGCCGAGAACCCCCGCGGGGCCGCAGGCCACGCTGCGCATCCTCGACACCCGCGTGCTCCGCGGCGCCAACTACTGGGCACGTGAGCCGGTCATCCGGATGCTCGTCGACCTCGGCGTCCTCGAGCAGCACCCGTCCAGCCTGATCCCGGGCTTCACCGACCGTCTCCTCGAGCTGATGCCCTCGCTGGACGACCACGCCTGCTCGCTCGGACGCCGGGGCGGCTTCGTGTCGAGGCTGCGCGACGGGACGTGGGCCGGCCACATCGCCGAGCACGTCGCGCTCGAGCTGCAGAACCTGGCGGGCACCGACGTGCGCCACGGCAAGACCCGCTCGGCCGGCCCCGAGGGGCAGTACAACGTGATCTTCGAGTTCCGCGAGGAGCAGGTCGGGCTCACGGCCGGCACGGCGGCCGTGGCCCTCGTCAACCACCTTATCGAGCCCGACGCGGTGCCCTTCGACTTCGAGGAGGAGCTTGAGCGGCTCATCCGGCTTGCCGAGCGGCTCGCCTTCGGGCCGTCCACCCAGGCCATCATCGACGAGGCGGCCAGCCGCGACATCCCCTACATGCGCCTCGACCGGTTCAGCCTCGTCCAGCTGGGGCAGGGCGTCCACCAGCAGCGGATCCGGGCGACGATGACCTCGCGGACATCCGGCATCGCGGTGGATATCGCATCCGACAAGAGCCTGACCAACCGGCTGCTCGACTCGGCGGGGCTGCCGGTCCCGCGCGCCGAGGTGGTGGACAGCGAGGACGAGGCCGCCGCCGCCGCCCGCCGGATCGGGTTTCCGTGCGTCGTCAAGCCCCTCGACGGCAACCACGGGCGGGGTGTGCACCTCGACCTGCGGACAGACGACGAGGTACGGGCGGCCTTCCACGGGGCCCTGGCCCAGACCCGCTCCGGCGACGTCGTCGTCGAGACCTACATCAGCGGCAACGACTACCGCGTGCTGGTGATCGGTGGGAAGCTGGCCGCGGTCGCCCAGCGCGTACCCGCCTCGGTCACCGGCGACGGCAGCCATACCCTGCGCGAGCTGGTCGACATCGCCAACGCCGACCCGCGCCGAGGCATCGGCCACGAGAAGGTGCTGACCCGGATCAGGTTCGACGAGGCAGCCGTCGAACTGGCGGCCCGCCAGGGATTCGCCCCCGACGACGTGCCGCCCGAGGGCACCTGGGTCAAGCTTGCGCTGACCGGCAACATGTCGACGGGCGGGACCTCGATCGACCGGACGACGGAGGCACACCCCGACAACGTCGAGATCGCCGAGACGGCCGCCCAGGTGGTCGGGCTCGACGTGGCCGGGATCGACTTCATCTGCCCCGACATCGCGACCCCGGTCCGCGAGACGGGCGGCGGGATCGTCGAGGTCAACGCCGCGCCCGGCTTCCGGATGCACACCCACCCGACCGAGGGCGAGCCCCAGTACGTGGCACGACCCGTGATCGAAGGGCTGTTCCCGCCCGGCACGCCTGCCCGCATCCCGATCATCGCGGTGAGCGGGACAAACGGAAAGACGACCACCGTCCGGATGGTGGGCCACATCCTCAAGCTGATGGGCCGCCGGGTGGGCATGACCTCGACCGACGGGATCGTGGTGGACGGGCGGCTCATCCGCAAGGGCGACATGTCCGGGCCGCGCTCGGCCCAGATGGTCCTCCAGAACCCCAAGGTAGATACGGCCGTCTTCGAGGTCGCCCGCGGCGGGATCCTGCGCGAGGGGCTCGGCTACGACCGCAACGACATCGCCGTCGTGACCAACGTCACCGGCGACCACCTCGGGCTCGGCGGGATCAACACGATCGGCCAGCTGGCCAACGTCAAGGCGGTGATCGTCGAGGCGGTCCCGCGCTCGGGCACCGCGGTGCTCAACGCCGACGACCCGCTGGTCGCCCGCATGGCCCGCCACTGCGCCGGGCGGGTCGTCCTCTTCTCGATGTCGACCCGCAAGGGCGACGACGGCTATGACCGCGTCGACGGGCACGTCGGCCGGGGCGGGGCCGCGTTCGTCATCGAGCCGACACCCGAGGGTGAGCTGATCGTCCTGCGGCTGGGCTCCCGCACGATGCCGGTCCTCTACACGCACCTCATCCCGGCCACCTTCGGCGGGCGGGCCCGGATGAACGTCGCCAACGCCCTCGCGGCGGCGGCCGCGGCCTGGGCGGCCGGCGCGCACCTGCACGACATCCGCCAGGGGCTGCGGACCTTCACCACGTCGTTCTTCCAGGCGCCGGGCCGGCTCAACCTGGTGGACGTCGGCGGGGTGCGCCTCATCATCGACTACTGCCACAACGTCGACGGGATGCGCCAGCTGGCCGACTTCGTCAACCGGATGATGGTCGAGCCGGAGGTGCCCCGTGGGCGGGGAGCGGGTCCGATGGCCGCCGCCGAGGGCCGGACGACCCGCACCGGCCGCGCGATCGGCGTCATCGGGATCCCGGGCGACCGTCTCGACGACGACCAGCGCGAATACGGGGCGCTGGCCGCGACGGCCTTCGACGAAATCCTCATCCGCGAGGATCGCAGCCGGCGCGGCCGGGCGGCCGGCGAATCGGCGGGCAACGTCATGGCGGGCGTCCGCCGGGCGCGGGGCGGCGGCGACGCCCGGGTGTCGCGCGCCGAGACGATCCTCGAGGAGCGAGCGGCCGTGCGGGCCGCCCTGCGTCGCGCGGTGCCGGGCGACCTCATCGTGGTGTGCGTCGACGACGCGGTCGGGGTGTATGGCGAGGCGATGGCGATGGCCGGCGCCGGTCGAGGCACGACCGCCTTCGCTGACCCAGGGGAGCTGGTCGCCCCGGAGGGATAGCCACTCCGCGCGTCGAGAGCAGCCTGCTGGCCCTTCGGTCACCGCTGCGGTGCGCGGTCCCGCCGCGGTGCCGGGCATGAAGCGACCCGGGCGCCTGGCCCGGGTCGCCGTTGCGGCCGGGGAGACCCTCAGGCCTTCGGGTAGTTGCGCACCACGAGGTACGAGAGTCCGAGGATCTCGATCGCCGAGATCACGATCAGGATCAGCCCGATCACCGGCTCCACTCGGTTTCCACCTCCCTCCCGGCGGCCGATCGACCGCGCTGCCCGCATATTGCGACGCCGGGCGCCGCGTTTCAAGCCACAGGCGAACCCGCGCGGCCGTCGAGCGCTCACCGCCCGGAGCCGGGCCGCCGGCGCGGAGCGCCGCCGATCTCAGCGCAGGCGATCCGCCAGACGAGGCGCGAGCTCGACGAGCTCGGACGCCCCCTCCACTGGTCGTGCGCCCTGCTGGGCGAGCAACGTCAGGACCTCGGGGCGCTCGGCATGGCAGAGGAGCACGATGATCCGGCCGCGCTCCGGACGGCCGCTCGCGCTGGTGGTGGCAGCAGCCAGCTCCGCCCGCAGCGCCTCGACCTCCGACCCGTAGACCGGCACGTCGGACGCTCCGCCGGCCGACCGGATCCCGGTCATCAGCTCGTCGATGATCGACTGGCGCGAGCGGCCGCGCAGGTAGCCGATCGTCTCCTTGATCGCGACCCGCTGCGAGCGCGAGGCGGCGATGCGCCCGATCCCGCGCAGCGTGTCGTCCGGCCGGTCGCCGGCGGTCCCCACGATGGTCGTGATCGGCGCCATCGGGCCGCCGGCGCCCGCGGCGATCCCCTCCGCCACGTCGAGCACTGCCGCAATCCCCGCCTCGTTGTGCGCGAAGTCCACGATCACGATCCGGCTGCCGACCCGGAACACGTTGAGGCGGCCCGGGGAGTGTCCGGCGGTGGGCCGGAAGTCGCGCAGCCCGGCCGCCACGTCCTCGATCGACAACCCGAGACCGCGGGCGCCGGCAGCCGCCGCCAGCGCGTTGGCGACGTTGTGCGTGGCAAGACCCACCAGGGTGATCGGCAGGTCCACGGCAGCCGCGATCTCGGTCGATCGGCCATCTTCCAGCTCGAGCAGCCTGCCGTCGCGGCGGACGTAGGCGCGCCCTCCCCGGCCGAGGTGGCGGCGGATGACCGGCGAGCGCCCGGGGTCGAGCGAGAAGAAGGCCACGTGGCCGCGCACCCGGCGGGCGACGGCCGCGACGAGCGGGTCGTCGGCATTGAGCACGACCCATCCATCGGCGCTCGTGATCCGGCAGACGGTGGCCTTGACCTCGGCCAGCTGGGGCAGCGTGTGGATCCCCTGGAGATCGAGGTGGTCGGAGCTGACGTTGGTGAGGATGCTGACCTCGTTGGACTCGTAGCCGATACCGCGCAGGAGGATCCCGCCCCGCGCCGTCTCGAGCACGGCCGCGTCGAGCCCGCTCCGCGACAGGACCTGGTGCGCGCCGCCCGGGCCCGTCCAGTCGCCGGCCTCGACGAGGCGCTCGTCCACCAGCACTCCGTCTGACGTCGTCGTCCCCACGCGCCGCCCTGCCCGCACGAGGATGTGGGTGATCAGCCTCGCGACCGTGCTCTTGCCGTTGGTGCCGGTGACCGAGATGACCGGGATCTGCCTGTCGGCGTCGCGGATCCAGGCCGGTGGCGTCGATCCGGCCGCCGAGATCCGCTCCGTCCAGCGTGCGAGCAGCCGCGACTGGGCGCCGGTCAGGGTCACCCTGCGGGCGGGGGTCACGCGGTGGGCGGTCAGATCGACGGCCGCCTCGGCGACGTTCCGTGCCCGCTCGGCCGCCCGCCACGGATAGGTGACGATCCAGTGCCCGGGGTCCGAGGAGCGGTGGACGTGGGGCGCGCCGGCGGTGTCGCTCGCGACTCGCCGGAGACGACCGAGCCAGGCGACCAGGTCGTCGACCTCGTCGGGCCAGTCGGTCCGCCCGATGACGGCACCGATGCGGGCCTCGCTCCCGTCGCGGGGCAGGCGTGCCCCATGCCAGGTCCGCCGGCGGCCCAGCGCGATCTCGACCTTCACGGCAGGTTCGAGCCGGAAGACGTTGGGTCCCTCGAGCAGGCGGATCTCAACCAGGCGCACGGTTGCGGCAGGATAGCAACCGCCGCGAGGCGCGAGGCGGCGCCCCCGCATGGTCCGCACGGGGCGGCCACGCCGGACGAGCCCAGGGCCCGGGTGCCCCCGCACGGTCCGCCTGGGGCGGCCACGCCGGACGAGCCCAGGGCCCGGGTGCCCCCGCACGGTCCGCCTGGGGCGGCCACGCCGGACGAGCCCAGGGCCCGGGTGCCCCCGCACGGTCCGCCTGGGGCGGCCACGCCGGACGAGCCGTACACTCGAGGCCATGACGACGAACACATCGCCCTTCCCCGGCACCGGGTCCGGGGCGCTCGTGTCCGACGCCGAGCTGGCTGCCCTGACCGACCATCTCGGGGCACGACTGCCCGGCTTCCTGGCCGACCTCGAGCATCTCGTCTCCATCGACTGCGGGAGCTACACCAAGCGCGGAGTCGATGAGGTCGCCACCTGGACCGCGACCGCTCTGCGGGACCTCGGGGCGTCGGTCACGCGGCACGCCAACGAGACGCTCGGCGACACGATCGTCGGCGTGTTCGACGGGCAGACCGAAGGCCCGCACGTCCTGCTGATCGGCCACCTGGACACCGTCTTCCCGGAGGGCACCGCGGCCGAGCGTCCATTCCGAGTGGAGGGGGGGATCGCCCGCGGCCCGGGCGTCACGGACATGAAATCGGGGCTGCTGGCGGGGCTCTACGCGATCGGTGCCGTCCGCTCCGCCACCCCCAGGCCTCTCCCGTTCGGTCGGCTCACGTTCATCGCCAACCCCGACGAGGAGATCGGCTCACCGGCCTCCACGCCGATCATCCGCGAGGTTGCGGCGAGCGCCGACGTCTGCCTGGTTCTCGAGTGTGCACGCGCCAACGGCGACATCGTGTCGGCGCGCAAGGGGATCATCGACTCGCGCCTGGTCTTCCACGGCCGGGCTGCCCACGCCGGGGTCGAGCCGGAGAAGGGCCGCAACGCGATCCATGCGGCAGCCGACGCGGTGCTCCGGCTCCAGGCGCTCCACGGACGCTGGCCGGGGGTGACGGCCAGCGTGGGTGTCATCGGCGGCGGGTCCCGGCCGAACGTGGTGCCCGACCATGCGGCGCTCGAGGTCGACATCCGCTCGGCGACCCGCGAGGCCCTGGAGGCCGCGACCGCGGAGGTCCGGGCGATCGCCGCCTCGCCGGCCGTGCCCGACGTCACGGTCACGATCGAGGAGATGGGCCGCCACTGGCCGATGGAGCGGCTCGAGCGTTCGGGCCGGCTGGTCGATCACGCCGTGGGCCTCGCCGCGCGGATGGGGTTCCCCCTTGCCGACACGCTCACCGGCGGTGCGTCGGACGCCAACACGACGGCCGGGATGGGGGTGCCGACGCTCGATGGCCTGGGGCCGATCGGCGGGCTCGACCATTCGCCCGACGAATACCTCGAGGTCGATTCGATCGTCCCCCGCACCGCGCTGCTGGCGGCGCTCCTGCTGGCCGTCGGGCGGGATCCGACCGTTGCCTCCTGGCGAGCGGGCGGCTGACGACCGGGGCGGCTCGGGGCCGCAGGCCGACCCGGCCGCCTGGACGCAGCCTGCCCATGCCGGCGCGGTCGCTCGGTCGCTGCCCTCAGGCCAACCCGGCGCCCCGGGCGATCGCCGTCGTGAGCACCGCGACCATCAGCCCCAGGAACAGGTTGCGCCGCCAGGCCACGACGATGATCGCTGCGACCACCGCCGGCGCTTCGATCCCGATGTGCAGGGACGGCTCACCGCCCGGTCCGACGGTGACCAGCACGTTCACGGCAGCCACGGCCATCAGAACCGCCGGACCGACGAGGCGCAGGTAGAGCAGCACGACGGGCGGCAGCCGCCCCATCCCCGGTGCGAGCAGCGGCACGGCCCGCGACGGGTATGTCACCGCGCCCATCAGGACGGCGAGCAGCACGAGGTCGAGGCTCATGCCGGCGCCCCGTGCCTGATCCCTGCGGTCACGGCGCGCCTCCGATCAGGTGGTCCTCGTCGCCCTGCTGCACGGCAGCTTCCTCGGCGGCCTCGTCGCGCTCTCGGCCGGGCAGCGCCAGCCCGGCGAGCGGCCCAAGCAGCCCGCCGGCGACGATCCCAGCCGGCGGTCCCGCCGCCAGCGCCGCGCCGACAGCGATGCCCGCCCCCGCGATCGCCGCCGTGACCTCGCGCCGGCCGGTCGCGAGACCGACGGCCATGCCGGCCATCGCCGCCGGGAACACGACGTCGAGCCCGAGCCGTGTCGGATCGGGGACGGCGCCGCCGATGAGCACCCCGGCCAGCGTCGAGAGGTTCCAGGGGATCCAGACCACAGCGAAAGCCGCGATCCAGTAGCCAACGAGGTCGAGCCGGCCGACGGTGCGGAAGTGCCGCAGACCGAGTGCGAAGGCCTCGTCGGTCAGCACGTAGGCCATCAGCGCACGAAGCGACCGCGGACGACCGACGACCCACGGCGCCAGGGCCGCGCCGTAGAGCAGGTGGCGGGCATTGAGGAAGGCCGTGAGCAGGACGATCGAGGGCCAGCCCAGCCCCTGCGTCACGTAGCCCACCGCGGCGAACTGGGCCGCACCTGCGAAGACGAACACGCTCATCGCCACGACCTCGACCGGGGAGAAGCCGGCCGTGCGGGCGGCCACCCCGTACACCAGGCCGAAGCCGATCGCGGAGATGGAGATCCCGACCCCGTCGACGGCCAGCCGGCGGCGGGCCTCGCGCAGGGCGGATGCGCGGGCAGCGCTGCTCAGCGGAGGTAGGTCCTCGCGCAGCTCCCGTCGCAGACGACGAAGACCGCGTGGAGATCACGGGCGTAGCCGGCAGCGTGGAGGAGCCCGGGACAGCCCGCCGTGGGGCACTTGTAGACCCACCAGCGCTCGTTCTCATCGAGGGGCGACGTCTCGGTCGCGATCCGGTCCGTGAGGCCCTCGCGGCTTGCGACAAGCGCCGCGATCACGGCCACTCGCTCGGACTCGCTCTCGCTCGTGTAGGGGTAGCTCTGGCCGACGTTCGACGTCACGGCTGCCTCCGTGCCTGCCGGGTGGGAGGCCGGTGGCTGCGGTTGTGAGCGCGGCCAGCCACCGGCGGCCCCGAGTATACGCGCCGGATCGGTCGACCGGCCGCCTGCGCGACCCCGGGATCGAGGACCCTCGGACCAGGTCCGGGTCGTCCGGGCTACCAGACGGCCGGCAGCCCCTCGCTGCGCGGGTCCGTCGCCGCGGCCAGGCTGCCCCCGTGGGCAGGGCCGCCGTCGACCAGCTCGATCGCGTGGCAGTGGCCCATCCCGCTGTCGAACGGCTCGACCATGGCGACCGGGTGACCGATTGCTGCCAGCGTCTCGGCCAGCCCGGGGCGGAAGCGCGGCTCGAGTCGCACGTCCACCGGTGGTGCGAAGTGGGACGCCGGCTCCACGAACCAACGCGGTGCGGCGAGAGCCGTGGCGATGTCCAGGCCTCCGTCGACCAGCGACGAGACGAGCTGGGCGTGGATCTGGGGCTGGGCATCGCCGCCCATCGACCCGGCCACGACCCACGGCCGTCCGTCGCGCATCAGCAGGCCGGGGAGGAGCGTGTGGAGCGTCCGCTTGCGCGGCGCCAGCACGTTCGGGTGCCCCGGCTCCAGGCTGAAGTAGCTGCCCCGGTTCTGGAAGCCGATGCCCGTCACCGGGTCGACGACGCCCGATCCGAAGCCCTTGTAGTTCGACTCGATGAGGCTGACGGCGTTGCCCTCGGCATCGACCGCCGCCAGGTAGACCGTGCCGCCGCCCCGAGGGCTGCGCGACGGATCGGGACGGAGGGCCCGGGCGGGGTGGATCGAGGCGGCCAGCCGGGCGGCCCGTCCCGGGTCGAGGAGCTCGGCGACCGGGATGGCGACGGCCTCGGGGTCGGTCAGCCAGGCATCGCGGTCGGCGAAGGCGAGCTTGGACGCCTCGATGCCGTGATGGACCCAGCGCACGTCGGCTCCGGCCCCGCCGGCGAACACGTCGGGCCCCGGGGGCTCGAGGGCGGCCAGGATCGTGAGCAGCTCGAGCGCCACGATCCCCGAGCTGTTCGGCGGGTGGCTCGTGACGCGGACACCTCGATAGTCGATGGCGAGCGGCTCCGCCCAGGTCGAGCGGTGCTCGCGGAGATCTGCGGCGGTCAGCGGGCTTCCGGCGGCCGCGAGCGCACGGGCCTGAAGGTCCCCGATCTCGCCAGCGTAGAAGTCATCCCAGCCGGCGTCGGCGAGGCGCTGCAAGGTTGCGCCCTGGCCCGGGAGGCGAACCAGCTCTCCGGGGCGCCACGGGCGGTCGTGCGGCCGGTAGACGCGGAACCAGCTCGCGCCCCGGCCCAGCGCGGCCTCGATCAGCGGTGCGGTGCGCTCCACGGCCGCGATGAACCCGTCCCAGGCCGGATAGCCCCCCGTCGCCAGCTCGATGGCCGGGCCGAGGACGGCCGCCCGCGAGAGGCGCCCGAAGCGGTCGTGAGCATCGCCCCAGGAGCGGACCGCGCCCGGCACCGTGATCGCCAGCGGGCCGCGCAGGGGCATCCGGGCGTACCCGTCGGCGCGCAGCCGCGCGGGATCGCTCGCGGCGGCCGAGCGGCCCGATCCGTTCAGCGCGAGCTGCCGTGCGCTGGGCTCGTCCCAGATCAGCCAGAAGGCGTCGCCCCCGATCCCGCATGCGCTTGGCGCCACCACCGAGAGGACGGCGTTGGCCGCGATGGCGGCGTCGACCGCATGGCCGCCTGCCCGCAGAACGGAAAGCCCGGCCGCAGTTGCCAGGTGGTGAGGGG
>Ga0316622_100000719_pt1 | contig 20074 bp, 12 predicted proteins | sample OWC_Aug_OW2_C1_D_FD_207646 | JGI IMG/M metagenome (GOLD analysis project Ga0316622, IMG submission 207646) | Wetland soil microbial communities from Old Woman Creek delta, Ohio, United States - OWC_Aug_OW2_C1_D5_C | ecosystem: Environmental > Terrestrial > Soil > Wetlands | place: USA: Ohio... | reverse complement strand
GAATTTGGGCGTGGGACGTCACGCGGGTGATGCTGTTGGCGGCGGCCGTCCTGGTTCCGATGGCGGCAGCGGAACCGCCGCGCGTCGTCGTGGTCGGGAATCGGGTGTTCGGCACGTCGGAAGTTCTATCTCTCGCGGGGCGGGGCGGGTGGAAAGCGGGAGCGGCTGTGGATGGGGTGCGCGGGCTTTCGCTGCTGCAGGAGGCGTACTACCGTGAGGGATTGCTCGGTGCTTCATTTGCGGTACGGTTGGCCTCACCCGACTCCGGCGTGGTGCTGGTGATCGAGGAAGGGGAAGTGGCGCGTTACGGAAAGGTCCGCGTCAAGGGCGCGCAGGCTCGGAGCGCGGAAGAGGTGGCGGAGGCGCTGGGCATGCGGGAGTCGGCTCCGTTCGTTCCGCGGCTTCTTGATGCGCGTCTGAAGGGACTCCTCGAGTCGTACGACGAGGCAGGGTATCCGTTCGCGCAGATATGGATGGACAGCTTGCTTTTCGAGCCGGAGGCGAATCGCGTGGATGTGGTAGTGTCCGTGGTGGAAGGAGGGCAGAAGACGCTGGTGAACGTGGGAGTCGAGGGGCTCGAGAAAACGCGGCGAGGACTGGCGGTACGGCTTTCGGGTCTTAAGCCGGGAGAGCCATACCGGGCGGACAGACTGCAGGAGGCCTACACCCGATTGCAGCAGAGCGGGGTGTTCGAGGACGTCGAGTACCCTCAGGTCCGTGTGTCGGCGGACGGCGCGGGAGTGGACGCCGTCCTGGTGGTGAAGGAGTCGAAGCGAACCAACGCGTTCGCGGGCGCGGTCGGATACGCCACCGACGAGACGGGTGGAGACGACCGCGTGAGCGGGGTGGTCGAGCTCAAGCTTCGCAACATCGGTGGGACGCTGAAGGACTTGGCGGTGTTCTGGACCAACGACGGCGCCGGCCGGAGCGAGACTCGGCTGCGCTATCGTGATCGCTTCTTCCTGGGGCGGAGCGTTGCCGTGGGGGCTTTGATCGAGCAGATAGGGCTCGACACGCTGTACACGTGGCAGTCGGTGGGGTTGGACGTTGAGCGCCCCTTCGGCCGCGTCGGGGTGTCGATCGGTGCCAATGCCGACCGGAACGTTTTCAGCGAGGGGCAGCTGGAGCGGTCGTGGCGGGTGCGGGCGTCGTTGGAGGTGACGGTGGCCCGGGGGCGGCCGCGCGGCGAACGGTTCCTGCAACTGGCAACGAAATTCACCATGGCGCACAAGAAGAGCTACATGCGCGGTCCGGTATCGGACGAGAGTGTGGAGCAGTATATAATCGAGGCGGAGGGGGAATTCCGAGCGCGGCCGCTGCCGCTCCTGGGCGTCGTCGCCCAGGCGGCCTTCCGGACGCTGGAGAGCGACGAAGAGTCATTGCCGCTGCCCGAGCGTTTCTACCTGGGCGGCGCGCGGACGCTGCGCGGGTATCGCGAGAACCAGTTCAACGGGCGCCGCGTGGCCCTGCTGCGCACGGAGTTGCCAGTGGGCAAGGGGAGAGAGGAATGTGTCTATCCGTTCGTTGACGTCGGGTATGTCCTGCAAGAGGTGGTGGGCGCCGACAGCGTTGTCCACTACAATGGGCTGGTGCGGACGGGATACGGCTTCGGGGTGCGGACTCAGTCGCGGTTGGGCACCATCGACCTGGCCTTCGGGGTGGGAGAGGAGTTTTCTTTGAGACAAACCAAGGTGCACGTCGTGCTGGAGCGGACGTTCTGATGGAGACGACTTCGCTGCACGCGGCCGTGGCGTCCGTCTTCAACGACCGGCTTCCGGAACTCCTGCGGGGCGCATTCGAAGTGCGGTCGCAGCAGGTGGAGATGGCGTTGCGGGTGACGGATGCGCTGGCGGCGGAGCGGCTGGCGGTGATCGAGGCCGAAACCGGGCTCGGCAAGAGCCTCGCTTACCTGGTGCCGGCGGTCGTGTTCTGCCGCGAGAGCGGCCGCCGCGCGGTGGTGTCGACGCACACGAGGAACCTGCAGCGGCAGCTGATCGTGAAGGACTTCCCGCTGGCGCTGAGCGCGGCCGGCGGCGGAGTGAAAGGGGCCGTTCTGATGGGGCGCGCGAACTACGCGTGCCGTCGCGGGATCGAGTCGGTACTGAAGATGGGGCGCGCCGGCCTGGGGAGCGATGAACTCGCACAGTGGCTGCGGGACCTGCTCGCGAGCGAAACGGGGGAACTGGAGTCGATTCCCGGCGGTTCGCGCTTCCTGTCCCCGGAGCTGCGCGCAACGATCGCGTGCCCCGCGCGGGAAACGGTGTGTGCGCGCTGCCCGCGCCGGAGCGACTGTTTCATGTTCGCGGCGCGCAAGCGCGCACTGGAGGCGGATGTGGTGATGGTCAATCACGCGCTGCTCTTCTCCGACGCGGCCGCATCCGGGGCGCTTCTGGGACCGTTCTCGGCGCTGGTGGTGGACGAGGCGCACCATCTGGAAGACGTGGCCACCGATTTCTTCACCTTGAGGTACTCGCCGTACGCGGTGAAGGGAGCGCACGATAGCGTTTACTCCCCGGAGTGCGACGAGACCATCGCGTACGCGCGCGCCATCGTGGCCCAGGACTCGGAGACGGAAGCAAAGCGGGTCGAGGACTCGTGGGCGGCGTTCCTGGCGGCGGCGCGCGAGGCCGACGGCAAGACGGCCGAGCTGTTTCGCGTACTCGACCGGAACTTCCGCGAAATGGCGCGTCGCTGGACGCGCGAGTGGGCGGAGTCGCGTCAGGTCACCTACGGCGAGGGTGCGCCCCTGCTGTACGGTGGCGAAACGATCGCGGCGGAGATTTCGCGAGCGCTCGCGCGCATGGAGTCGTCGACGGCGGATATCGTGGAGGTGGTGCGGGCTTTCGACGCGCTCGGCGAAACGGGAGTGGAAGGAACGGTTCGCAGCATGAGGGAAGCGGCCGGCGAGGCGCTGGCTCGCTTCGAGTTCCTGACCACGGCGTCCGCGGAAGATCATGTGTTCTACGTGCGTGCGGATGAGTCGATGCGCGTCTCCGAGCTCGCGGCGTCGCCGGTGGACGTGAGCCCGCGCCTGGGCGCGCTGCTGGAGGACTCGGCAACTTCCGCGATTCTCACATCGGCCACGCTGGCGGTGGACGGCGACTTCTCCTACACGCTCGATCGTCTCGGACTTGCCCGCTCGGCGCGCGCCAGCGTCGAGCGCTACGAGAGCCCGTTCGACCTGGCCGCGCAGCGCGCGGTGCTCCTGGCCCCGTTCCTACCCGATCCGTCGGAGGAGATTTTCCTGGTTGAAGCCGCGCGCGTGATGCGGGCGGTCGCAATTTCCACGCGCCGGCGGATGCTCGTACTGTGCACGGCGAAGTCGCAGGTCTCGCGGCTCTCGGCATTGCTCTCGGGCGAAGGCGAAGGCGCGTTCCCCGTTTTTGCCCAGACCGAAGGCGGCAGTCGCGTCGACCTCCTCGACAGCTTCCGGCGGAGCGCCGGCGGCGTGCTCATCGGACTGGCGTCGTTCTGGGAGGGGATCGATCTGCCCGGGGAACTGCTCGAGGTGCTCGTGATCTTGAAGCTGCCGTTCCTGGTGCCGGGGCAGCCGGTGGTGCAAGCGCGCACGCGCCGTGTGGTGGACGCCGGCGAGGACGCGTTCGAAAGGATGTTCATTCCCGACGTCGTGCTCAAGCTGCGGCAGGGGATGGGGAGGCTCATTCGAACTGGCAGCGACAGGGGGGCGGTGATAATATTGGACCGCCGCTTGTGGCACAGCCACTACGGGGAGTCCGTTTTGCGCGCGGTCACGAAACAATCGACCGCCTGCGACACCCTCGATGAGATGATCGAACGCTTGAGCTTGCATTTCGGCAACACCGAGCAGAGGTGAGTGTACATGAAGACAACACAGTTGAAGTTTGCGCCCGGGAGCGTGCGCGCGCCGAGAGGATCGGCGCTCAATTGCAAGGGGTGGCGCCAGGAAGCTGCGCTTCGCATGTTGTGCAACAACCTGGACAACGAAGTGGCCGAGGACCCACGTAACCTCGTGGTTTACGGGGGTCGCGGAAAAGCGGCGCGCAACTGGCCGTGCTTCGATAAGATCGTCTCGACGCTGCTCTCGCTCGATGACGAGCATACGTTGCTGGTTCAGTCCGGCAAGCCGGTGGCGGTGTTCAGGACCCACGGCGACGCTCCCCGCGTCCTGATCGCCAACTCCCTGCTCGTCCCCAAGTGGGCCACTTGGGAGCACTTCTGGGAGCTCGAGGGCAAAGGCAAGATGATGTACGGGCAGATGACGGCGGGGAGCTGGATGTACATCGGGACGCAAGGGATCCTGCAAGGAACATACGAAACCTTTGCCGCCTGCGCGCAAAAGGAGTTCAAATCTTCCCTTGCGGGAAGGCTGGTTCTCACCGGCGGCCTGGGAGGAATGGGCGGGGCCCAGCCGCTGGCGGTGACGATGAACGAAGGCGTGACCATCGCCGTCGAGGTGGATCCGGCGCGGATCCAGAAGCGCCTCTCCACACGCTATCTGGACGAGATGGTCGAGGACATCGACGAAGCGATAGAAAAGGCGATGGCGGCCAAGCGCGCCCGACGGCCGCTGTCGATCGGATTGGTGGGAAACACTGCCGACGTGTTTCCCGAGATGCTCCGCCGAGGCGTGGAGATCGACGTGGTGACCGACCAGACGTCCGCGCACGACCCTCTGAACGGCTATGTCCCCAACGGTATGACCCTAGGCGAGGCACTAGGGCTTCGCCGCGATGACCCGGACGCGTACATCCGGCGCGCGTACCAGGCCATGGCCGTCCAGGTCGAATCGATGATCGGTTTCCACCGGCGCGGCGCGGCGGTGTTCGACTACGGCAACAACATCCGCGGGCAGGCGCAGAAAGCCGGCTGCGCCGACGCGTTCGCGTTTCCCGGTTTCGTGCCGGCGTACGTCCGGCCCCTCTTCTGCGAGGGCAGCGGTCCCTTCCGGTGGATCGCGCTATCCGGAGACCCCAAGGACATCGCCGTCACCGACGATCTCGTTCTCGAACTGTTTCCGGAAAAGGAAGGGCTGGCGCGGTGGATCCGGCTGGCCCGGGAAAGGGTGGCGTTCCAGGGGCTGCCGGCCCGCATCTGCTGGCTCAAGTACGGCGAACGGGCCGAATTCGGCCTTGCCTTGAACGAGCGCGTGCGGCAGGGCGCCATTTCGGCGCCCATCGTGATCGGCCGTGATCACCTGGACAGCGGCTCGGTGGCCAGCCCCTATCGTGAGACCGAGGCCATGAAAGACGGAACGGACGCCGTGGCGGATTGGCCGATCCTCAACGCGCTTCTGAACGCGGTCAATGGGGCGGCGTGGGTATCCGTGCACCACGGTGGTGGGGTCGGCATGGGGCTTTCCATGCACGCCGGCCTGGCGGTACTGGCCGACGGCACGCGCGCCGGCGGCGATCGGCTGGAACGCTGCCTCACGGGAGACCCTGGCATAGGGGTTGCAAGACACGCCGACGCGGGCTACGAAACCGCGATCCAAACCGCGAAAAACCATGATATCAACATCCCTTTTCTTGAGGACTAAACCAGTACTCACGTTGGGTGGCATCGATCGTTAGGAGCGGTCTTGAAACGGGATGCAGATCTTCTCGTTGTAAACGCCGGTCAGCTTCTCACTCTCGCCGATCCGTCAGGCGCCCCCCGGATCGGTCCGGCTCTTGCGAACCTGGGGATCATCCGCGGAGGCGCGTTCGCTGCCAAAGACGGCAGGCTGGTCGCCGTCGGCGCGCGCGATGCGGTGGAGTCGTCGGTCGCCGTGACGCCGGGCGGCGAGGTCGTGGACGCCGGTGGTGCGGTGGTCATGCCGGGTTTTGTGGACTGCCACACGCACACCGTCTTCGCCCGCTACCGTCTGGATGAATACGAGTGGCGGGTTGCCGGCACCCCATACGCGGTGATAGCCGAGCGGGGGGGAGGCATCGCAAAAAGCGTCGCCGACGTGCGCGGCACCGACGCCGATTCGCTTTTTGCGGCAAGTCGAAGTCGGCTGGCCGGTTGCATGAGGCATGGGACCACAACGATAGAAATAAAAAGCGGTTACGGCCTTGACCTCGACAATGAGCTGAAGATGCTCCGCGTTATCCGGCGACTCCAGGAAACTTGGCCCGTAACCGTGGTGGCGACATTCATGGGGGCGCATTCGGTGCCGGACGACTATCGGGGCCGGCGCAATGAATACATCGACTTGGTCGTGAACGAGATGATTCCTGTCGTCGCAAAAGAAGGCCTGGCGGAGTACATCGACGTATTCTCGGAGACCGGGGTGTTCACGGTGGCGGAAGCGGAACGAATCTTGCGGGCTGGACAGCGGGCCGGGCTGAAGGCCAGGGTCCATGCAGACGAACTCAACGACACCGGATCCGCGGAATTGGCGGCGAGAGTCGGCGCGGTTTCCGCGGAACACCTGCACAAGGTGAATCCGCGCGGGATTGCCCGGATGGCGGAGGCGGGTGTATTCGGTGTGCTTTTGCCGGGGACCAGTTTTGGACTGCCCTCGCTTCATTTTGCCCCCGCCCGAGAAATGATCGAAGCGGGGATGCGCGTGGCGCTGGCGACGGATTTCAATCCCGGCAGCTCCACCAGCGAATCGATACCGATGATGATTGCCATCGCGTGTTCCCACATGCGGTTGAGTCCGGCGGAAGCCGTCGCGGCGGCGACGTACAACGCGGCGTTCGTGGTCGGACGGGAGCGCAAGGTCGGGAGCCTGGAAGTGGGGAAGCGGGGGGATTTCCTCGTGCTTGCATGCGAGGACTACCGGGAGATACCGAATCGGTTCGGGATCAATCCGGTGGCGAAGTTGTATACCGAGGGGAAGCTGCGGGTCGACAACACGAGATCGTGAGCCATTTGGAGTCACGGTAACAAGGGGCTACGTTGAGCAAGGTCAACGCCATTCGCAAGAAGGCGCTCGAGTTCGTCAGGACGCAGGACTGGCAGAGCGCGATCAAGGAATATCGCCGGTTGGCCGAGCTCGATCAGTCCAATCCGAATGTGTTCAACGAGCTCGGTGACATCCACCTCAAGCTCGGGAGCAAGTCCGAGGCATACGAGGGGTTCTCGAGCGCGATCGACGCCTACACGCGCGTCGGCCTGTACAACAACGCCGTCGCCGTGTGCAAGAAGGTGCTGCGGCTCATCCCCACCCGCTACGAAGTGCTCGTCAAGCTCGGTTACATCCGCAAGAAACAGGGCCTCGGCAAGGAAGCGGAGTCGTACTACTTCTCGTATTTCGACAAGGTACTGGTCGATCAGGAAATCGGGCAGTCCGACGTGGCGCGCGTGTGCGCCAACATTGTCGATGAGATGGGAGATTCAGCGCCGGTGCTGGAACGCGTGTACGACTGCCAGATCAAGTTCAAGCTCAAGGACCGGACCGGCTCCACGCTGCAGAAGCTGTGCAAGATCTACGCGGAGGAAGGCGCGAGCGAGGAGCTGGAGAAGACACGCAAACGCATGCAGGACGCAGGCGTCGATGCCGCCGGCGTGTCCGTGGTTACCAAGAAAGAGGGCCCCGTCATCACGGAAGCGAACATCTGGTCGGCTTCGCACACCGACGGCGAACGTATCGAGCTGGGGGAAACGCCGAGTCGACCCCAGCAATCGGCTCCGCTCGCTTCGTCCGCTAACAAAGCGAAATCGGTTTACGAGTACGGGGACCTGCAGCTGGGAGGGCAAGAAGAGGTTGGCGGCACGGCTGCGGCAACTGAGGCCGCGGAACCCCAGCCCGCTGATTCCGTCGACGAGACCGAAGGAGCGGAGGAGCCGGAGGAAGCAGAAGCGGAGTCGAGCGTGCCCGATTACGACGTCACTCCGGAGGAAACGACTCCCCCGATTCCACCGGCGCCCGGTCCGCACTCAGCACCCGGTAAGGCGCGGGCGGCGCCGGGTGATGTCCCGGCGGAGAAAGAGCCCGCCCAGCAGAAACGCGCAGCTTCCCGCCCCGAAGCGAAGAAGACCACGGACGACCCCGACGAGATCCGCATCTCGGCCATTCTCGGCGACGGGGAAACGGCGAAAGACGGGGTGCTGACCGAGGACGACTACCGCAGTCACTACGACCTCGGGATGGCGTATCTCGAAATGGACCTGTTGGCGGAAGCCATCCGGGAATACCAGACCGCGTCCAAATGCCAGAAGTTCCAGATCCGCGCCCTCGAAATGATCGGCCTGTGTTTCCTCAAGCAGAACCAGCCCAACCTGGCCATCAAGCAGCTCACGCGCGGCCTCCAGCTCATCGGTTCCGGCGACCGTGAAGCGCTCGGCATCAAGTACAACCTCGGGCTGGCGTACGAGATGATCGGCGACTTCGACAATGCCAGAAGCGCGTTCGAGGATGTCTACGTCGAAGACGTCACGTTTCGCGACGTGACCCAGAAAATCGAAAAGTACTCCTGATCGCGGCTTTGCCGTTGACGCCCCCTCACCCCTCCGATACCATGACGCGGTGACGGAACCGGTTCTCACCTGCGCGCGCCCCGTTCTCCGGGGCTTTCGTTTAGGATGAAGCGATGAACCGTACCCGACGCGCGATCCTTGCCGGTCTGCTGGTGGCGTTGATCGTCGCCGCCGGATACGCGCTCGCGGGCGTGCCCAACGTAGAACTCGTCACCCTTCTGGTCTTCGTGTCCGGTTTTCTGCTGGGTCCGGGGTTGGGTGCGGTGGTGGGCGGGGCGGCCTGGCTTCTCCATTCGACACTGAACCCGCTGGGAGCGGCTGCGCCCCCGGTGCTGGCCGCTCAGGTCTTGTGCGGGGCGGTGATCGGATTGGCGGGAGCCGTTGTGGGCAGACCGCTGCTCTCGCTGCGAAGTCGCCCGGCAGCGGCCGTGGCCTATGGTCTAACGGGTCTCGTTCTGACCGCGGTGTACCAGGTGCTGGTGAACGCGGCGGCATTTGTCACCTTCGCCGACCGCGACGCACAAAGGGCTTTTTGGGGTTTCATGGCGGCGGGGCTCGCGTTCACCGCGACGCATCTGGTGTGGAACACCGCCGTGTTCCTGGTGGCGGCGAGACCGGTGCTGTCGGCGCTGGATCGGTATCGCGGGGAGCTGGGGCCGTGAGTTTTGCGCGGGCAAGAGGGCGGCCGTCGCGCGCACTGCGTGCGCTGCGCGCGGGGGCGATGGTGCTGGCCGCGGCATTGATCGTTGCTGCCGTGTGTGAGGGGGGCGGGGTGGGCGCGATCGGGGCGCGGACAGCCCAGGCGGCCGCGGCCCAAGCGGCCGCGGATACTGCGGCCACACCCACGGGTATCGGGGTCCCGACCCGGCCGGCCGGACCGCCCGCCGCGCCGGCCCGTTCCGACACCCTCGCACCGGTGGTGGGCCCCGTTCTGCGGCCGGTTTTGCGCACGGTGTTCGCCGCCAGCCCGTTCGATTCAATCTCACAGCGTTCCTATCTTCAGCGGCACGCGTTTTCGCTCGACCACTTCATGGAGCGCGAACCTGGATTCGTGCTCGGCCGGTTCGGGCCGATCGGCAAGGACGTGCTCTTGTCGCGGTACGGATTCGGGAGTGGGCGCGCGGAGGTGTTCTTCGACGACGTCCCCGTGAACGATCCCCAGAACGACGTGGCGCCGCTCGCCGACTTGCCGGTGAGCGGCATGGGGATGTTGCTCGAGGGCGCGGCTACAGGCGCGCCGCTGGTCGCGCCCGGGGGCCTCGAAGGGCGCGTGCGCTTCGTGGAGGCGGAGCCCGATCCGATCCAGCCGAGCACGTTCATCGAAGCGAGCAAGGGGGAGAACGATCTTCGCCAGCGCCGGGTGTGGTTCGGGACCATGCAAGGATCCGCCGGCCTGGACCTGGGCTACGATGAACTCCTGAACGAGGGCTACGGCTTCGACGCGCGCAGTCTGGAGGGGGATGAGTTCATATCCGACACCGACTTCGGAAAATGTCGCTCCCGGTATCTCACCATGAACGTCCGCGGCAAGCTCGACGACGGCGACGCCTACCGATTTTCATTCCGACGATTCACCGCGTCCTCGCAGGGTGACCTGGTCTCGGCATCGAGCCGGCAGCAGCGCGACGGTCACCTGGCGATCATGGCGGCGGACCTCGGGCGCTTCCGCCTGCGTCTCTTTTCGCGCGGGTACGATGCCGAATTCCTCCCCACGCCGGAGTCTGCGCCGGATTCCAGCACTTCGAACTTGACCGGCGCGGGGAACGTCCACGTGCGGTTGCTCGGCGATCGCAACGGAGCGCTTTCCCTGGGCGTGGGATTCGAGGAGATACACTCCTCGCAAGTCGTTGGCGGCGCAGAATCGCATCCACTGCTCCGTCGTTCCACGGCGTCCCTCGTCGCCGAGCGCGCGCTCCCGGGCCGGTTCAGCGGACGCGTGGAGTTCGGCGGCACAAACCCGCAGGGCATGACGGGCGGGTGGGGCGGGGAAGTCGCCGTCGCCAAGGAGATCGGCCCGCACGCCATCGGTGTTTATGTGGGACGACGGTACCGCATGCCCAATCTGGGCGAGCTGTTCCTGCCGGTCCACAACTTGTCGTCCGGGAATACGCTTTCCGGCAACCGTTACCTCGAACCGGAGTACGGCGGAGAGGTGGGAGGCCGGCTCACGATTCGCCTCGGGCCGCTGGTGAACGAGCTCCGCGTGCTCACGCTACGCGTGGAGAATCCGATCATGTACCTGCCGCGCTCCGCTTCCCCGCCAACGTGGCGGGTCGCAGAAAACGGGGCGAGCGAGCGGATGGGCGTCGTCGAAGACCGATTCCGGTTGGAGGCGCACGCGGGCGGGTTTCTCATCTCGGCCGCGGCAAGTGCGGCGTGGACCACCGGCGACCGCGAGGCCTACTTCCGCGCCGTCCCCGAGACGGATGTGCGAGGGTCGCTCCGCGTGGGGAGAGAACTCTTCAAGGCGACCAGTGCATTGAGCGTCGGCGCCGACTACGCGTACCGGAGCAGCCGGAGCGGTTTCACCGGCGGCACGCTCTCCGCCTATCACGTTTTCGATTTCAAGGCGGAGGGGCGGCTTCTCGACGCGAACATGTACGTTGTCCTTCTGAATGCATTCGACGAGGGCTACGAAACTATCGACGGCTACCTGATGACGCCGCGGACCTTCGTGTACGGGATTTCCTGGCGCCTGTTCGATTGACGCGGGTCGCGGCAAGTGATGCGGCTTCCCTCATCCAGCGCCCTCCGATTGCACCCCTGACTCCTCTGTATACCTTTCGACCGCTTGCGGACGTTTGACGGCGGGAAGCCGGTTTTCCGGTCGTTGGTCCGCAACTTGCTGCCTGGGTCTCCGTCGCGAGAGAGATGGCAAGAGGCTTTTCATTGCTCCCGGGCACGTTCCCACCGGCAGCCCGGTTGGGTCCGGGAAATGAGGGGTCGCATATGCGGGCCCTTTCGCAATTTGCATACCGCCCGCAAGGATGCACGTTCCCGTCTTCTCTCCGGATGCGCGGTCACGGCCCGTAACTGACGCAAAATCTGCCAGCCGCGCTTGTAGCCGGCGTGGCACAGACTTTGCGGAAAACAGTCAAGCTAAGCCGTTTTTCGCCCGATTCATCCTCTGCCGCGCTGCCGTCACCCGCGGAGTGCGTTAACCGTTCTGGGAGGGTCATTCCTTGAGAGACAAAATCGCCCAGAAACTGCTGGAGTCCAGCCTGATCAGCCAAGAACAGCTGAGCAAGGCCCTGGAGTCACAGCAGAGCGCCGGAGGCACGCTCAGCTACAACCTGGTCAAGACCGGCGCCATCTCCGAGATGGCGTTCGCCGAGTTCATGGGGCAGGTGTACAACGTCCCGGCGGTGGACCTGGAGTCGATCCAGTTCGACCAGTCCGCCGTCGACCTGATCCCCGCCGAGGTCGCGACCAAGTTCCAGGTCGTCCCCATAAAGCGCGAGGGTCGCATCGTCACCGTGGCGATGGCGAACCCCGACAACATATTCGCCATCGACGACATCAAGTTCATCACCGGCTTCGAAGTCAAGCCGGTGGTGGCCACCGAGACGGCGATCAAGAAGACCATCGATCGTTTGTACGATTCCGCCGATTCGCTGGCCTCGATCATGGGCGAGATCGAAGAGGACTTCGAAATCGTCGAAAACGAGGACGAGGATCTCTCGCCCGAGGAAGCGCAATCGGCCGACGCGCCGGTGGTGAAGCTCGTCAACAGCCTGATCTCGGACGCGGTGGGAAAAGCGGCGAGCGATATCCACATCGAACCATACGAGAAGCAGGTCCGGGTCCGCTACCGCATCGACGGCCAGCTGCACGAGATGATGTCCCCGCCGTTCAAGATGAGGGCGGCAGTGATTTCGCGCGTGAAGATCATGGCCGATCTCGATATCGCCGAGAAACGGGTCCCCCAGGACGGGCGCATAAAAATCCGCATGCACAACAAATCGATCGATCTCCGCGTGAGCACGTTGCCTACGATTTACGGAGAGAAGGTCGTGATGCGAATCCTCGATCAGTCCAGCCTTCAGATCGACCTAAGCAAGCTCGGGTTTCATCCGACGGCGCTGGCGAAGTTCCTGAACGCCATCGAGAGTCCCTACGGGATGGTGCTGGTGACGGGGCCCACCGGTTCGGGCAAGTCGACCACTCTGTACAGCGCCTTGAGCCGCATCAACCGCCCCCACTCCAACATCATGACGGCGGAGGACCCCGTGGAGTACAACCTGCACGGCATCAACCAGGTCATGGTGCTGGAGGAGATCGGGCTCACCTTCGCTGCCGCGCTGAAAGCGTTCCTCCGCCAGGATCCGAACATCATCATGGTCGGCGAGATCCGAGATCTGGAAACGGCCTCGATCGCCACCAAGGCCGCCCTGACCGGGCACCTGGTGTTGAGCACGCTCCACACCAATGACGCGGCCAGTTCCGTCAACCGTCTCATCGACATGGGCATCGAGCCGTTCCTGGTGTCCAGCTCGGTGCTGATGATCGTGGCGCAACGACTGGTGCGGCGCCTGTGCGAGAAATGTAAGCAGCCGGTCAAGATGCACGAAGAAGCGCTGCGGGAGCTGGGGATCATGGAGTCGCCGGACGAGCTCAATATGTTCGAGACCAAAGGCTGCCCGGCTTGCAGCGATACCGGCTACAAAGGGCGAGTGGGTCTGTATGAAGTGATGGAGATCACCCCGTCCGTACGGGAGATGATCGTAGAACGAGCTTCGACCGTCGAGATCAAGAGACAGGCCATGAGCGACGGCATGACCACGCTCCGCGGTGATGGCCTCGACAAATTCAAAAAGGGCGCGACATCGCTGGAAGAAGTGCTGCGGGAGACTGCCAACGACTAGAGAGGGGCACATGGTTAACCTTCGCGACTTGCTGCAGGAAATGATCGACAAGAAGGCCTCCGACCTCCACATCACTGCCGGGGTGCCGCCCCAGTTGCGAGTGGACGGCGACATCTTGAGCACGGAGCACGAACCGCTGACCCCCGAGGTCACGCAGGCGATCACGTACAGCGTGCTCAACGAGGAACAGCAGAAGCGGTTCGAAGCGGAAAAGGAGCTGGACTTCTCGTTCGGTGTGAAGGGCCTGAGCCGTTTCCGCGGCAACGTGTTCATGCAGCGAGGTGTCGTGAGCATGGCCATACGCCAGATCCCGTACGAGATCCTGGGCTTCCGGGACCTCGGCCTGCCCTCGGTCATAGAGGAACTGTCCAACCGACAGCGCGGATTGATCCTCGTCACCGGGCCCACCGGTTCGGGAAAGTCGACTACCTTGGCTTCGATCATAGACAAGATCAACGCGGAACGACGCAAGCACATCGTGACCATCGAGGACCCGGTCGAGTACATCCACCAGCACAAGAAGTGCATCGTGAACCAGCGCGAGGTGAAGGCGGACACCGACAGCTTCGCGCAGGCCCTGAAGCACGTGCTGCGCCAGGATCCGGACGTGATCCTGATCGGCGAAATGCGCGACCTGGAGACAATGGCCGCTGCGCTGACCATTTCGGAGACGGGGCACCTGTGCCTGGCCACCCTGCACACCAATTCGACCTTCGAGTCTATAAACCGCATCGTCGACACCTTCCCGCCCGGCCAGCAGAACCAGGTGCGGGCCCAGCTCGCCTTCGTGCTGGAAGGAGTGCTTGCGCAGCAGCTCATACCGCGGGCGAGCGGCAGGGGACGGGTCATGGTGGCCGAAGTGATGGTGTGCACGCCGGCCATCCGCGCGACCATCCGCGACGACAAAATCCATCAGATCTACGGCCTCATGCAGGCCGGACAGAAATACGGCATGCAGACGATGAACCAGGCGCTCTTTAACGCGCACTTGCGGGGCGACATCTCCTTGGAAGAAGCGATGCGCCGCAGCAATGACACCCAGGAACTGAGCCAGATGTTGGGCGAGAAAATAAGAGTGTGAGCGATGGTGCGGCGGGAAGTGTAGGAACGGGGGTATCCGCTCTCAAGGAAATACAGAAGAACCCGATGAAATGACACGGACATCGAAATTCACCCAAGCGGTCAGTTAGCGAGGGCGCCGGCAAACGGCCGCGCCCGCCGAAGGGGGTTAGACAATGTCGACGACCTACGTCTGGAAGGGCAGGAGCCCCAACGGCGAGATCCTCTCGGGCGAGTACATGGCCGAGACCAAGGACGATCTCGTCGGTTATCTGCGCAAGCGGAAGATCATCATCACTTCCGTGCGCCAGAAGTCGAAAGACTACAAGATCGAACTGCCGTGGTCACAGCGCGTTTCGGTCAAGGACCTGGGTGTGTTTACCCGCCAGTTCGCAACCATGATCAACGCCGGCCTTCCCATGGTGCAGTGCCTCGACGTACTGGCCTCTCAGACGGAGAAGGAGTTCTTCCGGCGGAGCGTGGCCCAGGTAACCAGCGACGTCGAGGGAGGGTCCACGCTGGGCGAAGCATTGGGCAAGCATCCCAAGATCTTCTCCAAGCTTTTCGTGAACATGGTCGAGGCGGGCGAGGCGGGCGGTATTCTGGACGTGATCCTGAACCGTCTGGCCGTGTACCTGGAGAAGGCGGACGCGCTGCATCGCAAGATCAAGGGCGCGATGACCTACCCGACCGTCGTTTGCATCGTCGCGCTGGGCGCGACCATATTCATGCTCATGTTCATCATCCCCACCTTCGCGAGGATGTTCACTGACTTCGGCGGCAAGCTCCCGCTCCCCACCCAGATAGTGATGGGGCTGAGCACACTCCTCAGGAATTTCTGGTACTTCCTGGTGGGAGGGATCATCGGCGCGGTGATCCTGTTCAAGCGCTTCTACGCCACCGACGTGGGTAGGCTGAAGGTGGACGGATTCCTACTGAAAATCCCGGTGCTGGGGATGGTCCTGCGCAAGGGCGCGGTCGCGCGCTTCACGCGCACGCTGGGAACGCTCATATCCAGCGGCGTGCCCATTCTCAACGGCCTCGACATCACGGCCCGAACCGCGGGCAACAGGGTGATCGAGAACGCGGTGTTCGCGACCCGGGACAGCATCAGCCAGGGCAACACCATATCGGAGCCGCTTAAGAAGAGCGGCGTGTTCCCGCCCATGGTGACCCAGATGATCAGTGTGGGCGAACAAACCGGTGCCCTGGATGAGATGCTGGAAAAGATCGCCAATTTCTACGATGACGAAGTGGATACGGCGGTGGACTCGCTCACCGCGATCATCGAGCCGGTCATGATTGTGATCATGGGCGTGGTCGTCGGCGGAATGTTGATCGCGATGTATCTGCCCATGTTCAAGCTGATCAGCGTCGTGTCCGGAGGTTAATAAGAATGGCGAGCCTTGCCCCTGCGGGCTGCCGGGACGAGCGCGAGTTCATATACCGATTCCTGGTTCTGAGGATGGTCGTAGCCACGCTGGTCGTCGGCGCCGGCATGATGATCGTCCATGTGACCAACGGATCGTTCCCGGTGCGGCCGCTCTACCTGCTGCTCGCGGCGCACACGCTGGCCGGGGGCGCGGCATACGCCGCTTTCCGCCTGGGGATCCCGCACCGCCCGGGTTTGTGGGCGCTCATGATCGCGGATCTCCTGCTGGAAGCGGGGATCGTTCATTATAGCGGAGGCGTTTCGGGCCAGTTTACGCTCATCTACTGCCTCACCATCGTCTCCGCCGCGTTCCTGCTCGATATGCCGGGCGGATTGGGGACGGCAATCGTCTCTTCCACCCTGTACATCGTGTACGGGGTGTTGGAGACGGTCGGCGTGGTTGAACCCAACGGGAGAGACTTCCTGCCGGCGCCGCCGCAGCCGCTGGGCGTGCTCGAGATCTACATGCACACCCTGGTGTTCTGCCTGGTGGGGACGGTCGGAGGCTATCTCTCCTCGCGGATCACGCTCAAAGGGCGTGCGCTGGAAAGCGCGGAGAACGAGCTCGAGCAGCTTCGGTTCGACACCGATTACATATTGAACAGCATGAGCAGCGGCATACTCGTCATCGACGCCGATCACAAGGTAGTGACCATGAATCCGGCCGCGGAGGAGATGCTGGGTGTACCCAAGGGCCGCGTGCTGTCGCGCGATATCGTGGAAGCGCTCGGCGAAACGGCCCCCGAACTCACTTCGGAACTCGCGGACACGATGAACGAGGAGAAGAGCAAGTACCGGCACGAAATCACGGTCTCCGCGGGCGGGCGCCGTACGCCGCTGGGAATCAGCATCTCTCTCCTGCGGGACACCGGCGGAGCCAAGCGCGGCGCGATCTCGGTGTTCCAGGATCTCACTGAGGTGCAGGAGATGCGGGAACGGATCCGCAAGGCCGATCGCCTGGCGGCCGTCGGCGAACTGTCCGCCGGGATCGCCCACGAACTCCGCAACCCGCTCGCCTCGATCAGCGGATCCATCGAAATGCTCGCGAACGAGCTCGATCTCGACGGGGAAAATGACCGGCTCATGGGGCTCATTATTCGCGAGTCGGATCGCCTCGACCGGATCATCAACGATTTCCTCGAGTTCGCCCGGCTGCGGCCGCCGCGAAGGCACGCGGTGGCGATCGGCGAGTGCGTGGAAGAAGTGGTGGTGCTGCTGCGCAACAACGTGGCGAAAACTCGGGGTATCGACATCGTGCTGGAGGACCGCGTGCGCGAGAACTGCGTCGATGTCGATGACGAGCAACTGAAGCAGGTGTTCACGAACCTGGCTGTGAACGCTTGCGAGGCCATGCCGGAGGGCGGTCGGCTCCGCATCGTTACCGGGCAGGAGGAGCCGGGCTCCGTGCGGATTTCCTTTCAAGACGAAGGGCCGGGAGTGGCGGAGGACGATTGCAGGCGTCTGTTCGATCCCTTCTTCAGCACCAAAGACGGGGGAACGGGGTTGGGGCTTGCGATAGCAGATCGCATCGTGACCGCGCACGGCGGCACCATCGAGTTCAAGAACCGTAAAGGGGGAGGCGCGGAGTTCACCGTCGTCCTCCCGGTCGGCAGCGGCAGGCCGGCGGTTGCGGAGGCCGCGTTCTCGGCCGCAACGTGAGCATACCACCCGGAGCCGGCGGGGTAGCGGGAGCGGTCGCGGCGCGCCGGGAGACACACTACTCGAAGGGACCTTTCAATGGCCGGAGAGAGAATTCTGATCGTCGATGACGAGAAGAGCATGTGCCAGTTCCTTTCCATCATGTTGCGGAAGGAGGGCTACCAGATCACCGCGGTGAACTCCGGGAAGAAGGCCCTGGAGGCGATAGTGAGCACGCGTTTCGACGTCGTTCTCACCGACATCCGCATGACCGGCATGGACGGGATCGAGGTGTTGAGGGAGATCAAGAAAATCGATCCCACCATTCCCGTGGTCATCATGACGGCGTACGCCTCGCAGAAGACCGCGATCGAGGCGGTGAACCAGGGGGCATTCCACTACCTCATCAAGCACGCCAAGAACGACGAGATCAAGATGGTCGTGCGCAACGCCCTCGACATGAAGCGTGTGCGCCAGGAGAACCAGCTCCTGCGCAAGCAGCTCAAAAAGGCGAGCGATCTCAAAACCATCATCGGCAAGAGCGAGGAGATGCAGGGCATCTACAAAATGGTGGACAAGGTCGCCGAAACCGACAGCACCATTTTGATCGTGGGAGAGAGCGGCACTGGAAAGGAACTGATCGCGCGGGCCATCCACTACCGCTCCACGCGCGCGAACGGCCCCTTCGTGAGCATCAACTGCGGCGCCCTTCCGGAGAGCCTTCTCGAAAGCGAGCTCTTCGGGCACGTCAAAGGGTCCTTCACCGGAGCGATCAGGGACAAGGAAGGGCTTTTCAAGGTGGCCCAGGGCGGAACCTTCTTCTTGGACGAGGTGGGGGAGACGTCGCCCACCATCCAGGTGAAGCTGCTGCGCGTACTGCAGGAGCGGGAAGTGATCCCCGTCGGCGGCACCAACCCCATCAAAGTGGACGTGCGCCTGGTGGCGGCCACCAACGCCGATCTCGAGAAAGCGATCAAGCAGGACAAATTCCGCCCCGACCTCTACTACCGTCTGAACGTGATCCCGATCTACCTTCCGCCGCTGCGCAGGCGGCGGGACGACATTCCGCTTCTCGTGAGCCATTTTTTGAAGAAGCTCAACGAGGGCCTGGACGCGGCCAAGCAGAAGGGGATCAGCAAAGAGTCCATGGAGGTGCTGGTCGGCTACGACTGGCCCGGGAACGTACGCGAGCTCGAGAACGTGGTCGAACGCGCCGTGATCCTGGAGGAGACGGGGGAGATCACGGTGAATTCGCTCCCGGAGAAGCTCCGCTGTCGCGAGCCGGGGGCGCAGCGCATCATCACCGACAGGGCGCAGGTGACGCTGGAGGAGCTGGAGCGCGAATACCTGATCAAGGTATTGAACGACACCAATTGGCAGAAAAAAAAGGCGAGCGCCATCCTGGGCATCAACGCCTCCACGCTCTATCGCAAGATCCAGCGCTACGGTCTGGACAAGGAACGGGAAAAGGTCGCCGTCGAGAGCGAATAGCCTGCAATCTGCACATTGCAAGCGCGGCCTTGCGTGCGCACGCGCATGGACGCGTCCCAAAACGTACGTGGGTGTGCGCCCGCTGGGCGAGCAGACGCAAAGACCGGTGCGATACCGACGCCGAGAAGTCAGTTTGCGGGATTATTCAACCCATCGGGGACTAACGGGATACAATGCCGATTCTGATAGCTGCGGTTGGCATGCCGCTTGCCAAGCAAGAATCCAGGATCGGATGAAATGGTCCGACTGGTTACACATCACGCTCTGTCAACTAAATCAGGAGGTCTCCGATGCGTAACAAAGGTTTCACACTGATCGAGCTCATGATCGTGGTCGTCATCATCGGCATTCTCGCCGCGATCGCGATCCCGAACTTCATCAGCATGCAGTCCCGCGCCAAAGAGGCGTCGGTGAAGTCGAACTGCCATACCGTCCAGCTGGCCGCCGAGGACTTCTCGGTCCAGAACGACGGTGTGTACGCGGCGAACCTGGCCGACGTGACGCCGGGTGGCGACACCATCGTCACGATGCTGCCGGGTGCGGCGCTGCTCGCTAACCCGTTCACGCGCGTTCAGAGCGAGCCGGTAGACGGCGGCGCGGCGCTAGCGGGTCAGACGGGCTACGTGGCCGTTGACCCCGACGGTGACGGCGTGTGGGATGGCTACACCATCGACGGGTGCGGCAAAGCGCCCGGCGTGGTCATCATCACGCTCACCAGCGGTCAGTAAACCGGCGCCCACGCAGGACGCAGGTCTTAAAGGCGAGAGCCCGCGAGGGCTCTCGCCTTTTCTCTTCCGGTACGGTTCCTGCATAAACGATCTCGCGGACTGCAATTGTCACCGATTTTGCCATGGCGATACTCGACCTCAAAGATGTCCAAAAGTCCTTCCGTCAGGGCTTTGTGGGGAAGCGAAAAACGGTCCTCCGTGGTGTTTCCCTGTCCCTGGCCGACGGGGAGGTCTACGGGTTCCTCGGGCACAACGGGGCCGGCAAATCGACCACCATCAAGCTCATTCTGGGCCTGCTGCGCCCGGACGCCGGGGAGATCCGGATCTTCGGTGAGCGAGGGGTCACACCCTCGAGCCGGGCGAGGATCGGTTATCTGAGCGAGGAGATCGGCCTCTACCCGCACCTGAACGCGGTCGAGATGCTGCGTCTGGTGGGGGAACTGTTCCGCCTCCGTGGTGCCGTTCTCGAG
>Ga0316622_100000718_pt1 | contig 20101 bp, 18 predicted proteins | sample OWC_Aug_OW2_C1_D_FD_207646 | JGI IMG/M metagenome (GOLD analysis project Ga0316622, IMG submission 207646) | Wetland soil microbial communities from Old Woman Creek delta, Ohio, United States - OWC_Aug_OW2_C1_D5_C | ecosystem: Environmental > Terrestrial > Soil > Wetlands | place: USA: Ohio... | reverse complement strand
GATCTCCTCGAACTCGGACGGCGCGACGAACCGCGCCACCGGGAGCTGCGCCGCCGACGGGCGAAGGTACTGACCGAGGCAGACGATCTCGACGCCGGCACTCTCGAGATCGTCCAGCGCCCGCTCCATCTCGGCCCTCGTCTCGCCGAGGCCGAGCATGAGCGCGGACTTCACCTGCCCGGCGAAGCGCCCGCGCGACGCCCGCGCCAGAAGCGAGAGCGTGCGCTCGTAACGGGCGCCCTCCCGCGCGGACGGGTAGAGCCTCTCGACCGTCTCGACGTTGTGCCCGAGGACGTCGGGGCGCGACTCCACGACCGCGTCTACCGCTTCCATGTCCCCGGCGAAGTCCGGGACGAGGACTTCGATTCCGGCTCCGGGCAGCGCCTGTCGGAGCGCACGGACCGTGGCAGCGAAGTGTGAGGCGCCGCCGTCCGCAACGTCGTCCCTCGTCACGGACGTGACCACGACGTACGAGAGCCGCAGCGCACGCGCTGCCTCAGCCAGTCGGGCGGGCTCGTCAGACTGGACCGGCAGCGGCGCGCCGTGCCGGACGGCGCAGAATCCGCAGTTGCGGGTGCACACGTCTCCCAGGATCATGAACGTCGCGGTGCCGCGGCTCAGGCAGTCCACGCGGTTCGGACACAGGGCCTCGTCGCAGACCGTGTTCAGCCGGTACCCCTCGAGCGTCTCTCTCACCCTGCGCGTGACCGCGGGATCGCCGTGAGGCTTCCTGAGCCAGGCCGGCAGCCTCGCCTCGTTCGCCACGTGGCCCTAGATCTCCTTCCTCAGGCCTGCGCGAGCGATCCGCATCTGGTCGCGGTACTTCGCGATCGCCCGCCTCGAGATGCGGAATCCCATGCGCCTCAGCTCCTCCGCGATCTTCTGGTCGGACAGAGGCTTCCGCTTCTCCTCCTTGCCGATGATGTCGCGGATGGCGCTGCGGACGGCCTCGGACGCGACCTCCTGCCCCTCGGGGCCCTGGACGCCGCTCCAGAAGAAGTACTTGAGCTCGAACGTGCCTCTGCCGGTCTGCACGTACTTGCCTCTCGTGACGCGACTCACGGTGGACTCGTGCATCCCGACGTCGTCCGCGACCTGCTGCAGCGTCAGCGGCCGCATCGCGGCCTCGCCCTTGTCGAAGAAGCCCCGCTGCGCCCGCAGGATGCTCTTCATGACCTCGACCATCGTCCGCTTGCGGCTCTCGACGCTCTGGACGATCCACTTCGCGGCCTTGAGCTTCTTGTTGATGAACTCGCGCTCGTCCGCGGCCGCTCCGCCCGCGAGCATCTCACGGTAGGTCGGGTTGATGCGCACGCGCGGGACGTCCTGGTCGTTCAGGAGCACGACGTACTCGCCATCGATCTCCTCGACGATCAGGTCAGGCGTGATGTAGCCGGGGTCGTTCTGGGCCGGGTCGTTCCGTGGGTTCGGGTCGAGGCGTCGGATCTCGGTGATGGCCTCCCTGATCTCCTCCATGCTGACGCCGAGCTTCCGCCTCGCCTGGTCCATCTTCTTGAGCTTCAGCTCCTCGAAGCACTCGATGACGAGGCGCGCCGCGACGCTGCCGTCGAGTCCCTTCCGCTGGAGCTGAAGGAGCAGGCACTCGCGCAGGTCCCTGGCGGCGATGCCCGGAGGATCGAGGGACTGCACGATCGCCAGGGCACGCTCGACGCGAGCGACGTCCGTATTGAGCGCGGCGGCGACGTCGTCCACGCTCTCGTGGAGGAACCCGTTCGAGTCGAGCTCGTCGATGATGTACTCGCCCACCCCGATGATCGCGGGCTCCGAGCACTCCATGTGCAGCTGCCGCTTGAGCGCGTCGCCGAACGTCGTCACGGCAACGGGCACGCGCTCGTAGCGCTCGTCGTCGTCGCGCTCGAGGTTCTGCCCGTACGCGTGGGAGTACACGTCGTCGATGTAGTCGTCCCAGTCAAGGTCGTCGCCGCGTGGCGATTCGGCCTCGCTCGAATCGACCTTCGAGGCCGCCTGCTGCTCGGCGGCGTCCACCTTCGCCGGGCTCTCGGCCGGGGCGGCCGCGTCGCGCGCCTCCCGTTCACGCTCGGCGGCGTCCTTCTCGATCTCCACGTCCTCCTCGTCCTCCACCCGCTCAAGAAGGGGATTCTGGTCCAGCTCCTGCTTGAGGAACTGCTCGAGCTCGAGGGTTGAGACCTGGAGGATCTTGAGCGCCATCTGGAGACGAGGGGTCATCACCAGAACCTGCGACTGCCTCATCTCCTGCCTGGGCTTCATGTCCATGCTGCCATCCCTCTTGGTCCCCAGATGACGGTGCCCTTCGAAAGCCGCGCGGGCCGGATCAGAGCTGGAACCGGTCGCCCAGGTAGAGCTTCCTTGCCTCTTCGTTCGCGGCCAGCTCGTCCGCGCGCCCCGAGAGCAGGATCTCGCCCTCGTAGACGATGTAGGCCCGGTCGGTCACCGAGAGCGTCTCGCGGACGCTGTGGTCCGTGATGAGCATGCCGATCCCGCGGCCCCTGAGCCGCCGGATGATCGCCTGGATGTCCTGCACCACGATCGGATCGATGCCCACGAACGGCTCGTCCAGGAGCAGGAAGGCCGGGTCGGTGACGAGGGCGCGCGTGATCTCCACGCGCCGGCGCTCGCCTCCCGAGAGCGTCGCGGCAGAGCGCCGCTCGAGCGGGGCGATGTCCAGCTCTGCGAGCAGTCCCGCCAGCCTCTCCTGGCGCTCTGTCCGTGAGAGATCGAGCGTCTCCAAGATGGCCATGATGTTCTGGCCAACGGTGAGCCCACGGAAGATGGACGACTCCTGGGAAAGGTACCCGACGCCCATCCGCGCGCGCCGATACATCGGCTCACGAGTGACGTCGGTGTCGTCCAGGAAGACCGAGCCCTCGTCCGGCACCAGCAGTCCGACGATCATGTGGAACGTCGTTGTCTTCCCGGCGCCGTTCGGACCGAGGAGCCCGACGACTTCTCCTCGCCGGAGCTCGAGGTCGACGTGGTTGACGACCGCCCGACGGCCGTACCGCTTCACGAGCCCCCGGGCTCTGAGGAGTGAGGGGCTGCCGGATGCCGCTCTGCCATCACCTCTCTTCAACGAGCTCGCCCCCCGGGGTCTTCACGTATGCCTTGAACTCCCGGACCTTGAGGTTCCTGAGGTCGGGATCCGCCTCCATTCCGCTGCCCGTCATCACGTCGCTGGCCTTCGTGACCCGCACGAAGCTGTCGGACCTGATCTTCCCCGTCCGCTCGTCCCAGGTCAGCCTGTCCGTGGTGAGGGTCGTGCCGTCCGTCGACCTCACGACGACGTCACCCTGAACCTCGATGGCGTTCGTGCGCCTCATCACGACGCCGCTCGCCGCGGTGAGCGTGGACTGGAGCTCGGTCTCGTCCCCGTAGAACTCCACCCTCACCCCGGACGCCTCCACCCTGTCCTCTTCCTCGAAGACGAGCGCGTGCCGTGCCCTGAGCGCCCAGATCTTCTTCCCCTCCCGCGTCTGCGTGAGGGTGAAGCCGTCGATCTCCTGATCGGCCCGCGGACCCGCGGAACCGGGCTGCTGCGGTTCCTCCCCGCGGCATCCCGCCAGCGCCGCTGCGACGACAGCCACGAGGACCAGGCGTCTCCACCGCGTCCACATCGGGGACAGCCCTCCGAGGCCCCGGACCCGCCGGCGCGTCCCGCGGCCGGTTCCCAATATACCTGCGCGTGGAGCGCCCCTCAAGGAGCCTCGCCGCCCCTGAAGGTGGCCGCAAGCAAGACCCGTACCAAGGGCCTCTCCGTGGTCTGGCGCCCCGCGCCCTGCCGCCGGAGCGCCCAACCGCGCTCCCAGACGTTCCGCCGGTCCCCCGGGTGCCGCGGCCGGCCGAAGGATAGCAGATGTCCCAGGGCGGGTCAATCGCACCGCGGCTCCGAATCGACGGCGGCGTCCGGGGGTGTCCGGGGTGTCCGGGGGCGTCTGGGGACGTCAGAGAGTCTCGGAAGCGCGAGGGGTGACTAGCGGACGGCCTTCAGGCAGTCGTGGATGTGTATGACTCCCTCGGGGCGGCCGTCATCCGACACGATCACGAGCGAGGTGATCGGAGTCGCCGCGCCGGTCTCCATCCGCTCGAGCGCGACGGCGACGAGCTCGTCAGGACCGACGGTCTTCGGGCTGCGCGTCATGACGTCCCCGACGCGCGTTTCCAGGATGTCGGCTTCCTTCATCAGGATCCGCTTGAGGTCGCCGTCCGTGATGATGCCGACGAGCATCCCGGCGGAGTCAACGACCGTGACGAGCCCGAGGCGCTTCCGCGCGATCTCGAAGATCGCGTCCTTCATGGAGGCGCCGTCGTTCACCTGCGGCAGCTCCTCTCCCGTGTGCATCACGTCCCGCACACGGAGCATCAGGCGCCGTCCCAGCGCGCCCCCCGGATGGTAGAGGGCGAACGTCTCGTGCCCGACGCGCTTCTCCTCGAGCACGGCCACGGCGAGGGCGTCTCCGAGCGCCTGAGCGGCGATCGTGCTTGCCGTGGGCACGAGGTCCATCGGGCAGGCTTCGCGCTCCACACGGGCGTCGAGCACGATGTCCGCCTGACGGGCCAGCGAGGAGGCCGTGTTCCCCACGATGGCGATGATGCCCACCTCAAGGGTCTTGAGGACGGGGAGCATGCGGGCCAGCTCGTCTCCCTCGCCGCTCTTGGATACGAACACCGCGACGTCCGCGGAGCCCGCGAGGCCGATGTCGCCGTGGGCCGCGTCGCCGGGATGCAGGAACACGGCCGGCGTGCCCGTGCTCGCCAGCGTGGCCGCGAGCTTGCGCGCGACGGTCCCGGACTTGCCGACGCCGGACACGACCACGGCCCCGCGGGCGGACGCGACCGTGCGGACGGCCCGCACGAACGACTCGTCGAGGCGCGCGGCCGCCTGCTCGATGGCCGCGCCCTCAGTCGAGAGGACGGACCGGGCGGTCGCCAGGACGTCCTCGTCGGACCGCGCCCGCTCGTCCCCTGGGATCGACTTCGGTCGCTCCACGACAGCCTCCCCGCTCACTCCCGCGCCGCCTCCAGATAGCCCCGATAGGCCGCCACCCAGTCCCCCCGCGCGCGCAGGATGGCCTCCACGACCTCACGGATGGCTCCGCCGCCGCCCGGGGCGGACGTCACGCAGCGGGCCACGGCCATGAGGTCCGAGCACGCGTCGGCCACGGCGACTCCGAGCCCCACAGCCCCGACGGCTTCGAGGTCCACCACGTCGTCGCCGACGTACGCGATCTCGTCCAGGGCGATCCCACGGCGCGCCGCCATGTCCTGGAGCACCTCGAGCTTCCGCTCCTTCCCCTGCTGCACCTCGCTCACGCCCAGCATCTCGGCCCGCCGGAGCACGATGTCCGACGCCCGCGCGGAGAGGAAGGCCACCTCGACGCCGGCGAACTGCGCGACCTTGATCCCGATGCCGTCCTTCACGGAGAACGCCTTGATCTCCTCGCCTTCCTTCCCGATGATGAGCCGTCCATCGGTCAGGACGCCGTCCACGTCCAGCACGAGGAGCCTGATCCGCGATGCCTGGGCGAGCCCGACGCGCATCATGCCTCCGGCCCCCGGCGTCTCGGCGCGGCGCTGGACGCCTCGAGCGCCTGTTCGAGCACCGGTCGAAGGTCGGCGAGCGCGATCATCGACAGGGCGTCGGAGAGCGCCTCCGACGGTTTCGGATGCGTCTCGATGAAGAGCGCGTCGCAGCCCGCCGCGGCCGCGGCGCGCGCAAGCAGCGGGACGAACTCGGGCGATCCCCCGGACGCGCCGCCTGCCGCACCGGGGCGCTGGACGCTGTGCGTCGCGTCGAAGATGACCGGCCACCCGAGTCCCTGCATCACGCGGATCGAGCGCATGTCGACGATGAGATCGTGGTATCCGAACGTCGTCCCGCGCTCCGTGAGCAGTACGCCGCCCTGGCCCGCGGCCTCAGCCTTCCGGGCGACCCGGCCCATGTCCTCGGGCGCCATGAACTGACCCTTCTTGATGTTGAGCGGCTTCCCGGTCGCCGCGGCCGCCTCCACGAGCCGCGTCTGGCGGCAGAGGAAGGCCGGGATCTGCAGTGCGTCGAGAACGGCGGCAGCCGGCGCTATCTCGCTCCGCTCGTGCACGTCCGATAGCACGGGCACGCCGAAGTCCGCCTTGACGCGCGCGAGGATTCGGAGCCCTGTCTCCATGCCCGGACCTGCGTAGGCCCCCGGCGAGAGTCTGTTGTCCTTGAGGTACGAGGACTTGAAGACGAGCGGGATCCCCAGCGTGCCAGTCACGTCACGCAGGAATCCCGCGACGTCCAGAGCCAGGGCCTCGCTCTCGAGGGCGCACGGCCCCGCGATGAGCGCGAGCGGCCTCCCGGCGCCCAGCTCCACGTTCCCTATGCGAACGGTCTCCGCCACGGTCCTCCTACGGTCTCGCCGCCCTCACGGCCTCGGCCGGTCGACCGGCTCCGTTCCGCGTCCCCTCTGAGCGCGCCACCGCCGCGCGCACGAACTCCCGGAAGAGCGGGTGCGCTCTGCCCGGCCGCGACCGGAACTCGGGATGGAACTGGCAGGCGACGAACCAGGGATGGTCACGCAGCTCGACGATCTCGACCAGGTTCGAGCCGGGATTCACGCCCGACGAAACGAGCCCCTTCGACTCGAGGAGCTCCCTGTAGGCGTTGTTGTACTCGTAGCGGTGGCGGTGCCTTTCCCTCACGCTCGCCGGGCCGCCGTACGCGGCGTGGGCCCGTGAGCCCGCGAGGAGGCGGCACTCGTATCCGCCGAGCCGCATCGTGCCGCCCATGTTCACGATCGCCTTCTGCTCCGGCATGAGGTCGATCACGGGGTCGGGCGTCCGGGGATCGAACTCCGCCGAGTTCGCCCCCGAGAGCCCGCACGCTCCGCGCGCGAACTCGATCACGGCGCACTCCATGCCGAGGCATATGCCGAGGTAGGGCACGCCGTTCGCGCGAGCGTACGCCGCCGAGGCGATCTTCCCCTCGATGCCCCGCGAACCGAACCCTCCGGGTACGAGGATCCCGTCGCACGCGGCGAGCATCGCGTCGGCCGTCCCGTTGCGTTCGATCTCCTCGGTGTCCGTCCACACGAGCCTGACCCGCGCGTCGTTCTCGGCACCGGCGTGCACGAACGCCTCGACGATGCTCTTGTAGGCGTCCTTGAGTCCCGTGTACTTGCCGCACACGGCGATCTGCACTTCCTTCGACGGTTTCGTCACGCGCTCGACGAGCCCCTCGAGCGTGTCGAGGCTCGGAGGAGGAGCCTGGATCTCGAGCTTCCTGAGCGCGAGCGTGTCCAGACCGTCCGCGTGAAAGCGGAGCGGCACCTCGTAGATCGACGCGACGTCGACCGCGTCGATCACGGCTTCGACCTCAACGTTGCAGAAGAGAGCGATCTTTCTCTTCAGATCGCTCTCGAGACCGTGCTCGGCGCGGCAGAGGAGGATGTCCGGCTGGATCCCGATGTCTCGGAGCGCCCTCACGCTGTGCTGCGTGGGTTTCGTCTTGAGCTCTCCCGCAGTCCTGATGTACGGCACGAGCGTCAGGTGAACGAAGAGGGTGTTCGCGGCGCCCATCTCGAGCCGCATCTGGCGGATCGCCTCGAGAAACGGGAGGCTCTCGATGTCGCCGACCGTCCCGCCGATCTCGGCGATGATGACGTCCGTGTCAGGAGCTCCGGCGAGGGCGGTGATCCGCGACTTGATCTCGTTCGTGACGTGCGGGATCACCTGCACCGTCCCGCCCAGGTAGTCCCCGCGGCGCTCTTTGGCGATCACCGCCTCGTACACCTGGCCGGCAGTGACGTTGTTGTCCTTGCTCAGCGCCCGATCCAGGAAGCGCTCGTAGTGCCCGAGATCGAGATCGGTCTCCGCGCCGTCGTCGGTCACGAAGACCTCGCCGTGCTGGAACGGACTCATCGTGCCGGGGTCCACGTTGAGATACGGGTCGCACTTCTGCAGCGTCACGCCGAGCCCGCGGCTCTTGAGCAGATAGCCCAGCGACGCCGACGCGATCCCCTTCCCGAGAGCCGAGACGACACCACCGGTCACGAATATGTACTTGGTCATGGGAGACCCCGTCCGCCTCTCCGTCGATCCGCCTGGTCCGGTCCTTCCTGCTGCCGCCCGAGAGCCTCCTCAGCCGCCGCGACGTCGCGCTCGCGGTCCACGCTCACCGACGCGCGCGCGCTCACCACGACACCCACTGCCATGCCGTTCTCGATGGCGCGCAGCTGCTCGAGCGACTCGCGCCTCTCGAGATCGGACTCCGGGAGTGACGCGAAGCGCTCGAGGGCGGCGCGCCGGAAGCAGTATATCCCGACGTGGTGGAGGAACAAGACCTTTCCCGTCGCGCACCGTCCGGCAGGAATCCCGGCCCGGGAGAAGTAGAGCGCCCGCCCGCAGCGGTCCGCCACCACCTTCACCACGTCCGGGCTGTCGAAACCCACCCGCTCGCTCGACAGGAACGCGAGCGTCGTCAGGTCGAGGCCGGGGTCCCGCTTGAGCGCCAGCACGGCGCTGTCGACGTCCCGCGGGTCGATGCAGGGCTGGTCCGCCTGGAGGTTCACGACGATGTCGGCCGCCCTGCCGCGGACGGCAGCAGCGGTCCTGTCGCTCCCGGTCGGGCACGCTTCGTCGACACGGACCACCTGTCCCCCGAAGAGACGGACGGCCTCCTCCACCTCCGGGCTGTCCGTCGCAACCAGCACGTCGTGGACCTGTGCCGCCCGCGACAGCCGCTCGTAAGCGTGCTGCACGAGCGGTCGTCCCGCGAGCGGCGCGAGCACCTTTCCGGGGAAGCGGGTCGACGCGAGCCTTGCCGGGATCACGCCGAGCACGTGCCCTTCGCCCTGCGTCGGGTCTCGTCGCGTCGTTGTCATGGCGGCTACTCGTACTCGAGGACGACGACGCGCGTTGCTCCGGCCAGGTCAGCGCCGCCGATCTCAATCGTGCGCACGCCCGGTCGCTCCACGCGCGTCATGATCTTCACAAAGTCGTCAACGGGACGGATCGGGAAGCCGAGCACGTCCGTCTTGTAGTGCATCGGGATGACGACCTTCGCACCCAGCCGCTCCGCGACGCGTTTGGCGTCCTCCGGCCCGATCGTGAAGTGGCCCCCCACGGGCGCAAGCAGGATGTCCACTGTACCGAGGGCCTTCGCCTCGTCGTCCGACAGCGGATGCCCGAGGTCACCCAGATGGGCGACGCGCAGCCCGTCGGCCTCAACCAGGTAGATCGTGTTCGCGCCGCGCTCGTGACCGCGGCTGTCGTCGTGAAAGGAGGGCACCCCCCTCAGCGTCACGCCGCGGACGCTTCGCTCCCCGGGACCGCGCACGACCTCCGGGTTTCCAGGCACCGAGGCCACCGAGTTGTGGTCCGGATGCTCGTGGCTCACGGTGACGAGATCCGCGCGCTCCCGTATCGGGGCGTATCCGACGGCGCCGCCGTAGGAGCCGGACTCGAACGGATCCGTGATGATCCTCGTGCCGTCACTCGTCTCCAGAAGGAACGAGGAGTGCCCGAGCCACGTGAGCTTCATGGACCATCCTCCCTGCGGGTCCCCCGCCCGCCCCATGGGAAAGCGAAAGAGGTGCCTCAGGGGACCGTGCTCCCGCCGACGCACCTCTCAGATTCGGTTTCGCTCTGTGCCCCGGCGACCGGGACTGCATCCTGCGCACTCCGTCCCCGGCCACCCCCGGCGATCCCGCCGTTGGGGGTGGCGGATCAAGCAGCCGCGCTACTGGACGCTCACCCGCTTCCGGTCCCTGCCCCACCTCTCGAACTTCACCCGCCCGTCAGCCAGGGCGAACAGAGTGTCGTCGCCGCCCCGCCCGACGTTCCTGCCTGGGTAGATCCTCGTGCCGCGCTGCTTGAGGATGATCGTGCCGGCTCGCACGAACTCCCCCCCGTATCGCTTGACGCCCAGCCGCTGGGAGTGCGAGTCGCGGCCGTTCCTGGAACTCCCCACGCCCTTCTTGTGTGCCACTCGAACGACCCCCGTGACCTGAAGTCCCGCCTATGCCACGATGCCCCTGATCTTGAGCTCGGTGAACTCCTGCCTGTGGCCCTTCTTGAGCTGGTAGCCCTTCTTCCGCTTCTTCTTGAACACGAGGACCTTCTTGGCCCTTCCGTGCCTCACGACCTCTGCGGAGACCCGAGCGTTCTCCACAAGCGGGCTCCCGACGGTGAGCTGCCCTCCCTTGCTCACCGCGAGGACTTCGGAGAGCTCAACGGTCTCCCCCACGTCGCTCCGGAGCCGCGGCACGCGGATCTTGTCGTCCGCGGCCACGCGGTACTGAAGGCCGCCGCTCCTGACGATGGCGTATTCCACGTCTCCTCCTCGAGTGCTGCCATGCATGGGCCCGCTGCTTCGGGCCCCCTTGCTCGAACCTTTATACTATATACGACCCGGGAACCCTGTCAAGTCACAATCGACGTGGACCGTGCGCCCTGCACCCTGCTATCCTAACGGGTCCTCGGGACCCACAACGGGCCCGCGCGCCCGCCGGGCCGGCCGGGCGCCTGCGGCACGGAGCGCACGAGTGCCGACCACCGGGCACTGGAGAGCCCATGCCTGTCGCCCACGCCGGCGAGCTCCTCTCCGTCCTTGCGGCCCTCATCTGGGCCTTCTCCGTCGTCCTGTTCAGGATGAGCGGCAGGAGCCTCACGCCGCTCGCCCTCAACGTGTTCAAGAACGTGCTTGCGACCGGCCTCCTCGTCGCGACCGTGCTCGTGGCGGCCCGTCACGCGGCCCACTCGGCGCCCATCCTTGACTACGTTCTCCTTGGGCTCTCGGGCATCCTGGGCATCACGCTTGCCGACACCGTCTTCTTCCGAAGCCTCAACCTCGTCGGCGCCGGGCTGTCGCAGGTTGTCAACTGCTGCTATCCCGCTCTCGTCGTAGCGCTCTCGTCTGTCTTCCTCGGCGAGAGGCTCTCGGCCGGAGACGTCCTCGGGGCCTCCCTCATCGTCTCCGGCGTGCTCCTCTCGGCGGGGCATGCCCCGCCGTCCGGAGTGAGCCGGCGCGACCTGAGACGAGGCGTCGGCTTGGGCGTGCTCTCATGCAGTCTCATGGCGCTCGGCGTGGTGATCGCCAAGCCTGTGCTCGATCGATCGCCGATCCTGTGGGCGACCACCGTCAGGATGCTCGCCGCCCTCGCCGCGCTCCTCGTCGTGGTCGTTGTCTCCCCGACAAGACGGTACGTGTGGAAGGCGTTCCGCCCTTCACGCTCGTGGAAGACCGCCATCCCCGCCTCTGTGCTCGGGGCCTACCTCGCCATGCTCGTGTGGATCGCGGGCATGAAGTACGCGCAGGTCTCCATCGCATCCGTTCTCAACCAGACGAGCGCCGTGTTCGTCCTTCCGGTCGCCGCGCTCATGCTCAGGGAGCCCGTCACCGGCAGGAAGCTCGCGGCGGTCGCGTTGGCGCTCGGCGGAGTTGCCGCCGTGACGCTGGCATAGGCGAGCGCCTGCGGCACACCCGTGAGCCCCGGACCGCGAACACCACGGGCACAAAGAAAGGCGCCGCAGCCTTGATGGCCGCGGCGCCCCAAGAAGCACAGACGTCAAGCTGCTACCAGCTGCGCCCCGAGTCCCTGTCGCGACGCGGACCGCCGCCGCCGCCGCCTCTTCCCTCGCGCTCACGCGCTTCGTTCACGCGCAGCGTACGCCCGCCGAACTCCTGGCCGTCCAGCGCGCTGATGGCGGCATCGGCTTCCTTGTCTTCCATCTGGACGAAGCCAAAGCCCCGAGGTCTGCCTGTCTCTCTGTCGTTCACGATGTTCACCGAGTTCACGTTGCCGTATCGCGCGAAGAGATCGCGAATGTCGTTCTCGGTCGCAGTGTAGGGCAGATTGCCCACATAGATCTTCTTCAAACTGACGTCCTCCGAACACGCCGCGTCCGCGGCACCCAGACTGCTCTCAAATCCACTTCCGGTTTTCCGATGCCAGCGCTCCGGTCTAACGGTCCGTCCGGGGGCGCCTCCCCACGCTGATCCTCCGACGCGCGGTTAGATCACACAAGGCCGGCAACGAGCCTACTCGGTTCGCTCGATAGCGCCTCCTCGCGGACAGGAAGACCCGCGGACGGGCACATCACCCCCGGACAAGGGGGCTGCCACCCGACTGGACATGTACGGGGAGCGGCGCCGGGAACCCGAAGGTCCGACGCCCGTCACGGAAGCAGTGTCTGAACGATGCGGCACGCGAACGTCCAAAAGGGAAACCACGACCACCCACACTACAAGCATCGCTTACCTGCGGCCCCGCGTCAAGGGCCATTTCCTCGGCGCTCTCTACTGAGCGTCCGGCGGGACCGCCGGGCTCTGGCCGCCCTGGCTCTCCTGCAGGGCGGCGGCCACCCTGGTCACCAGCGTCTCGTACAGGTAGGGCTTCTGCACGAATCCGGCCACGTCCTCGCCGGCGAACCGGCGGGCGACCTCCTGTTCGCTGTACCCGCTCGAGACGACAACGCGCACGTCGGGGCGGATACCCTTGAGCTCCCGGAACGCCTCCTCGCCCCCCATCCGCGGCATGGTGAGATCCAGGAGCACGCAGCCGATCTCGCCAGCCCGGTCTCCGAACACCGCCACGGCCTCGGTCCCGTCGGCGGCGCTCACCACCCTGAACCCCGCCTGCTCAAGCATCCGCGAGGCGACGTCCCGGACGGCCTGCTCGTCGTCCACCAGAAGGACCATGCCGCCGGAGACCGGCATGCCTGCGGGCTCTGCAGGTTTCTGCGCGATGCTCACGCTGGCCTCCCCCGTCATAGGGAAGAGAACTCTGAAGACGGTGCCGTGCCCGACCTCGCTGGACACGTCGATGGCGCCACGGTGCCCGCGGATGATGCCCAGCACCGCGGCGAGCCCCAGTCCCCTGCCGGTGAATTTGGTGGTGAAGAAGGGATCGAACATCTTCTGGAGCGTCTCCTCGTCCATCCCGCAGCCCGTGTCCTCCACTTCGAGGTACACGTAATCCCCCTCAGGAAGCTGATCGTCGAGGTACGTCTCGGCCAGGTAGGCACGGTCGCAGTGCCGCCTGCCGGTCCGGATGGTGAGGAGACCGTCTCCGTCGCCCACCGCATCCGACGCGTTCGTGATCAGATTCATGAGCACCTGGCGGATCTGCGTCGCGTCACCCACGATGACCGGGAGGCTGTCCATGAGCTCGTACGTCAGCACGGCCCGCTTCGAAATCGACACGTCGAGCAGGTTCCCCATCTCACGGACCACGGCGTTGAGATCGATCGTCTCGATGATGAAGCTCCCCCTTCCCGAGTAGGCGAGCATCTGTCTGGAGAGGTCGGCAGCGCGCTCCGCCGTCTTCTTGATCTCCCGCACTGACTGAACCACCTGGGATTCCGCCGGCTCTGACAGGAGCGCCAGGTCAGCGTTGCCGAGTATTCCCGTGAGCAGGTTGTTGAAGTCGTGCGCGATGCCGCCCGCGAGAACGCCCAGGCTCTCGAGCTTCTGCGAGTGCTGGATCTGCGCCTCGAGCCGGAGCCGTTCGTCCTCAGCGAGCTTGCGCTCGATCGCGACGGCGATGTTCTCCGCCACGAAGCTCAGGAGGTCCAGGTCCCGCGGCGAGTAGAGGGTGGGATCGTCGTAGCTCTGCGCCACGACGACGCCAATCACCTTCTGCGCTGTCCGGAGCGGCACGCCGAGCCAGACCGGCGACGGACGTCCTATGAGCTCGACCTCGCCCGCCGCCTCGAGACTCTGGTGGAACGCCTCGTCGACGAGCACCGGCTTGCCCGTCCTCCTGACGTAGTCGGTCAGACTCTTCCTGAGGACCTGCGCAGGAGGAATCGTCCGCTCCTGCTCGTACTGGTCGACCATGTATGGGAAGGAGTAGGTCTCGGTCTCCTCGTCGTAGAGAGCGACGTAGAAGTTTGTGGTGTCGATGAGTCTGCCGAGCTGGTAGTGGATGGCCTTCAGGAGCGCGCCCAGGTTCTCAGCCGTGTGCACGGCCTGGGATATCTGGAAGAGCACGGACTGCACCTTCTCGGCCTGTCGACGCGACGTGATGTCCCGCATGTGCTTGATGACCGCCACCGCACGCCCGCTCTCGTCAGTGAGCGGGAACGCGGAGATCTCCATCCATCGAGACGCCCGCGCGGCGGCCGGATACGGCATGACCTCCGTTCGCCGGTCCCCCGACTGGATCGCACGCGCGCACGGACACCACGGACAGGGCGCCGACCTGTCCATGAAGATCTCGTAGCACTTGCGCCCGACGAACGGCGCCCTGTGCTTGTAGAGCTCCTCCACCCAGGCGTTGACGCGCAGCACATTGTGGTCGCAGTCGAGCACCGTGATGCCGTCCCTGATGCCGTCGAACACGCTCTGCAGGAACCTCCGGCTCTCCTTGAGGTCCTGCTCGGCCCGCTTCGCGGCGATCGCGCCACCCGCGCGCGATGCCACAGCCTCCACCGCCGAGACGGCGGAGGGCGGGATCTCGTCGGTCGCGTGCGACGCCATGCTGAGGCACCCCACCACGCGGCCTTCGTGCTTGATGGGTACAATCGCGACCGCGAGTGCGCCCTCCTCGCACTCTGCGGCGCCGCGGTCCGCGAAGGCGTCCGCGAACCGCCCGCAGACGGGGTCCCCCTTGAGCACGAGGCGAGCGAGCGCGGTCTCCTCTGCGTACTCCGACACGCACGCCACGAAGCGGTCCGAGAACCCGACGTGGCTCCCGAGCCTGAGCGCCCCGGACACCTCGTCGAGGATGTACCCGCAGCCCGAGTCCAGGTCCGACACCGCACGCGCGGCCTCGATGCACTTGGCCAGCCCCTCCGACAGCGTCAGCGGTCCACTCAGAGCCCTCGAGAGGTCGACCTGCACTCGCACGACGTCCTCGGCGCGCTTCCTCTCCGTGATGTCGGTCATGAAGTTGAGCACCGCATCGCGACCCTGCCACCGGATCACGACCCCGGTGAGCTCGACCCACAACGTACGACCGTGCGCATCGGTCACGCGCATTCTGTGGGGGTCATCTACCGGCTCACCCGCGAGCCTCCTGCGGTGCCGCGCGAGCGCCACCTCCCGGTCGTCCGGGTGGATCACCTTGACGAAGAGCGAGCGGTCCAGTTCCTCGCGCTCGTACCCGAGGGCTTCGCAGCCCTTCCTGTTGACGAACACGACCCTGCTGTCCTGAATCACCACGACGGCTTCGTTCGCGTTCTCGACCAGGATCCGGTACTTCTCCTCCGACTCACGGAGCGCCTGCTCCGCGCGCTCCCGATGCGCCAGCTCGCGCTTGAGGTCCGTCGCCTTGCGCGACATCCGGCCGCGCACCATCGCGAACCACGACACGGACAGGGCGACCACGGCGGCGAGCAACAGGAGCGAACGGTCGGGACCCACCCAGGCGGCGAAGTCTCCACCCCACTGCACGGCCGTCCCCCAGAGCCCAGGCGCCCATGCCGTCGACGCAGGGCCGACGGCCAGCGCCGGGACCGCCGCCGCAAGTGACAGGGATGCCGAAGGCAGGAGATTCACGTCCAACCCCTCCAGGGCACACGAGGCCCCGGTGGAACGGGCTGCCGGTCAAACCCCAAGGGACACGCCCGAGGCGCGTCTTCGCAGTTCGTTGCAAGCCCCCGGCCAAAAAAGCGGCCGGGCGAGGATGGCGACACCCTCGCCCGGCAAGCCGATAACTCTGTTGCCAGCAACCACTTACAGCATTCCTATGACTCCAGACCGCTCGCGGCGGGCCGCGGCGATGGTCCCGGCGAACGCGCCGCGCGCCTCATGCGCACCTACTCCGCAGTCCCTCCGGGCCCCCCGACGATCGCGATGAATCCGGCGTCTGAGCGCAGCGGCTCGAAGTCCGGGTCCTCAGTCGCCCGCGGCGCAAGCGTCGGGTCCATGCTGACGGCGATCCCGAGCTCGGCCAGCGCCTCGTCACGCCTCCCCGCCTTCGAAAAGTAGCACGCAAGGTGATAGTGAGGCTCCCCCTCGTCCGGGTCCATGGCGATGGCCTCCCGCCCCCTCTCGAAGGCACGATCCCAGGCGCCCTCGTCGCACAGCCGGTAGCCCTCGTTGATCAGGGCCTGGCCCTTCCACATGTCGAAGATCCGCCGCAGCTCTGCGATCGGGGCCGGATGGTCGTCCACGCGAAGGTCGCAGTACCTGTCGTTGTAGCCTCCATACCCGCCCTTCTCGCGCACGACGAGGATGGCGGCTGACTGCATCCCGCGCGAGTCACCACCGGCGGCCTGGCCTGCCTCGATGGCGCGCATGAGCCGCTCGCCGAGCAGCCCGGTCGTCTCCTGGAAGGCCGTGACCATCGCCTTGACGGTCTCCTCGCTCACGAGGATATTGCCCTGCGCGGAGAAGGACACGCCGGACGCGTGCCCTGCCCAGGCCATGCATTTGTCGCCGGTGTACCCCGCCGAAACCCCGGCCGCGTTCACGACGCCGATCTGACGCTGTGCCCGGTCGGGATCGTCGGCGAGCAGCCTCTCGATGACCTCGGCAGGCGGCACGCCCTGCGCGAGCAGGTCCAGTCCGCGTGGTCCGAAGGTCGTGTTCCCATAGGCCTGCGACGCGATCGCGCCGATACCGGCCCGGGCCCACGGGACCACGGCGCCGACCGCAAAGAACTTCGACTGCACCGCCACGCCGAGATCGCCTGTCTCCGGGTCGTAGCCCACGATCGAGAACGTCGCTACCGGGTCAGAGCCAAGGCTCGCAGTCGGCAGCGCCAGAACAGCGACCAGGGCGGTGGCCACTGCGAGGATGCCAGCGACGCGGACTCCGTACTCCGTCCTCGGGCCCCGCGTGAGGGACATGGAGTGCACAGGCCCTCCTCTCTGTTCCTGTTCGTTCCTGACCGTGTTCCTCTCCTGCGCCGCTCAAAGCGAAGGCCCCGTCCTGCGGACGGGGCCTTCAGCCAATGGAGCGTCGTCTTGATTGCCACCAGAGATGGCCCCGGAGACTCCCTGCCTACTGGAACAGGCCCTTGATGGCGCCCCAGGTGGTCTCCTCAACGGGGCTCGTCACGTAGTTCGCCTTCACCTGCAGGATGGCCGTGCGGCCCCAAGGCTGGTCCGGATCCCAGGCCCCATTATACCAGCCCCACGTCATGACGCCGTTGTAGTAAGTCTGGCCGCCGTTGCCCGTCACGTCGTACCCGAAGCAGAAGTATGCGCCCACCGGGATCACGATGTTCTGGGCGTAGACGTCGATGTACGTGTAGACCGTCGGAGGGAACGTGGCGGGGTTCGGGTCGACGGGCGTGAACTGGCCATAGTGCTCGGCCGTGCTGGCCGGACCCGCCGGCGGAACGATGCCGCCCACGCTCTTCCAGACGATCCAGCCGTACGTGCCTGTCGCCGGTCCACAGCAGGGGAACCCAAGCTCGACGAGCCTGAGCTGCTGGCCCGTCGTGTTGTGGACGGTCGTGATGAACCACTCGGCCCAGCCGGTGGCGGAACCACCGAGGTCGGGCACGAAGTTGATTGAGCCGCCCGTGTTGTACTCGAAGTCGGCGCGAACCGGGCTCGCCGGTCCCTGCTGTGCGGGAAGCGTCACATCGGCCGGCGTGCCGTCCTTGCTCACCGTGTACGCGAGCGCCGGCGCCGCAAAGGCGAGAGCCGCAACCACAATCAGAAGCATCCTCATCACGGCAACCTCCCTTCCTGTGAGCGCACGGACGCCGCGGCGGGAGCTTCCCATGGAGTCAACGCCTGCTGCGCACGCTCCCCAGCCTCGACGACCGCGCACTCCGCCACGCGGTCACTGCTCGACTTCGCTCCACCGGGCCCGGGCAGACGAACATCGCCGGACCCGCCATCATTGTACATCGAATCGCCCCGGCCCGTCAATGTTTTCCGACGGCACCGGGGCGATCCTGAGCAGCCGGTCATTGGGGGTGGCCGGCTCTTGTGAAGGGTCGTGCGCCCGTGTGGTGGGTCGCTCGACGTCAATACGACAACGACCCCGGCCCGGAGGTTGCATGCGTCGCGAGGTGCGACCCGGGGGCCCGGCCCTCGGCTACGATCGAATCATGATGAGGAGCATCTTGAACCGCTCCACAGCCGCGAGGGCATGCGGCTCGTTCGCCGGCATGACGATCATCTGGCCCGCTGACACGCGGTGCGGCTTCCCGGACAGGCTGATCTCCGCCAGTCCGTCCACCACCAGGACCACGGCGTCGAAGGGCGCCGTGTGCTCCGACAGCCCCTGCCCCTTGTCGAACGCGAAGAGCGTGAGGGTCCCCGCCTTCCTGTCGACGAGCGTCTGGCTCACCACCGACCCGGTCTGATAGTCGATCAGATTCACCACCGTGGCCGCGCCCGAGTGCAGCTTCTCCATCAGCGTCTCCCTCCTCGTGCCTTCCGTGCCGTGCCGTGGACTCCGGCCGCACCACCACCCTCTGCGAAACGGACGCCCGCGCCCGCGAGCCACCCGCTCGAGAATGCCCACTGCAGGTTGAAGCCCCCCGTGGGGCCGTCGATGTCCAGCACCTCCCCTGCGAAGTGGAGTCCCGCGAGACGCCGGCTCTCGAGCGTCGCCGGATCGACCTCCCGCAGGTGTACTCCGCCTCGCGTCACCATCGCGCGTTCGAACCCGCCGGTACCGACGGCCGTGATGGGTGTCCGGGCGAGCAGTCTCACAAGCGCGTCGCCTGCGGCGCGGGGCAACTGCCCGGCCCGGAGAGCGTCCACCCCTGCCTGCCGGCACAGGAGCCTCGCGAGGGAACGAGGAAGGAGCTCCGCGACGAGACCAGGGAGCAGCCGCCCGCCGCTCCGAGTCCTCCACTCCTCGAGCCGCCGCGCCCACTCGTCCCTTCGCATGGACGGCATCAGGGACACCGACATCGGCACCGAGTCGCGCGACGTGAGAATCTCCGAGACCGACCCCGAGACGTCAAGCGCGGCCTGACCTGAGATCCCCGCGTGCGTGAACAGGAGGTCGCCCTCGGCGGCCTCGCGGCGTCCGGACATCTCGATGGCGACGCGCGCACCCTCCAGGGACACGCCCGCGCATCCTCGCAACCAGGACTCGGCCGTGACGATCCCCACGAGCCCAGGCACAGGACGCACCACCGTGTGACCCACGGAGCGCGCGAGCGCGTACCCCGTGTCCGATCCGCCGAGTTCGGGGTAGCCGAGCCCACCGGTTGCGACGATCACGGAGCGCGCGGGAACGGGCCCGGCCTCGGAGATGACCCCCGAGACAGCGCCAGCCGCGACATCCAGGCCGCGGACGACCGTTCGGGCCTGAATGGCCACGTCCAGACCCCGGCATTCGGCGAGGAGCGCGGCTTCGACGTCGCCCGCCCGCGACGACGACGGGTAGACCCTCAAGCCGTTCTCGACCCGCGTCGGCACGCCGCGCGCGCGCAGGAAACCCCTGAGTCTCGGTGCCCCGAACGCGCCGAGCGCGGGCAGCGCGAACCTGCCGTCCCTGCCCAGACGGGCCGCGAACTCCTCCGGCGGGAGCGTGTTCGTCAGATTGCACCGCCCGCCGCCCGAGGCGAGAAGCTTCCGCCCCGGCCTGGCCAGCTGCTCGAGGACGAGAACGCTGGCGCCTCTTCCGGCGGCGGCGATCGCGGCCATGAGGCCTGCCGGACCTGCTCCCACCACCACGACGTCGGCCATGGCGACAGATTATAGCCCACCAGGCCGCGCTTCGCCCACTCGCAGTTGCCTTCACGCCCGCGTGCAGCTCGCTCTTTTGCCTGCTCCTTCCGCACCACCCGTGGCATAATCCCCTCAGGACAGACATGACCCAAGCTCTGGATGGAGGGCTTCCCGATGCGCGGGATCGGCATTGCGGCAGGGCTTGTGACCGTCGTCTTCGCCGCCCTGTCAGGCTGCGGCCGTGGCGCGACCGCACCCGACGGTTCGGGGACGATCGAGTGCGTCGAGGTGGACGTCGCGTCGGTGGTCTCGGGGCGACTTCTCGAGGCGGCGGTGGACGAGGGTGCTTTCGTGCGAGCGGGCGACGTCATCGCGCTCATCGACCCTTCCGACCACACGCTCCGCCGTGACGAGGCCGACGCGGCTCTGGAACACGCGCAGGCGCAGCTCGACCTGCTCCTGGCGGGCCCCCGCGCGGAGGACGTCGAGCGAGCCAGGCAGCAGGCGCTGGAGGCCGAGGCGGCCGCCCGTG
>Ga0316622_100000717_pt1 | contig 20102 bp, 15 predicted proteins | sample OWC_Aug_OW2_C1_D_FD_207646 | JGI IMG/M metagenome (GOLD analysis project Ga0316622, IMG submission 207646) | Wetland soil microbial communities from Old Woman Creek delta, Ohio, United States - OWC_Aug_OW2_C1_D5_C | ecosystem: Environmental > Terrestrial > Soil > Wetlands | place: USA: Ohio... | reverse complement strand
GGCGTCGAGGTCGCCTGCGAGATCGCCGGCCTGGTGCGCGACGCCCGGCGCGTGTACCCGCGGATCAGGCGCTCCGAGGTCCGGGTCGTCCTGCTCAATCCGGGCAAGCGGATCCTCCCGGCCATGAACGAGGACCTTGCGCTTCGCGCACAGCGGAAGATGGCTCGCTGGGGGATCGCCATCCGGCACGGAGCACGGGTCGGGTCGGTGACGGTCAGCGCCGTGCAGCTGGCGGACGGCGATGTGATCCCTGCCCGCACGCTCGTGGCGACGACGGGGCTGGGGCCCGGCGCGCTGGTCACCGGCCTCCCCGTCGAGCTCTCGCGCGGGCGCATCACGTGCGACGTGTACTGCCGCGTGCCGGGATGGGAGGGCGTGTACGCAGCCGGCGACGCCGCGGCCGTGCCCAACCCGCGCGACGGGCGCGCCTTCCCCGAGACGATCTCGAGCGCGGGCGCCGAGGGCACCTGCGCCGCCGGCAACATCCTGGCGGAGCTTCGCGGAACGCCACTCCAGCCGTGTGACAGCGAGCACCCGCAGCTGGCGCTCCTGTCGCGCACCTACGGCCTCGCCGACATCGGCGGCCGCCGCAGAGACGGGCTGCTCGCATCCCTGCTCTGGCGATGGGGCTTCCTGGTGCGCATACCCTCGTGGTACCGGCGCACGACCCTCCTGTTCGACTGGCTGTCGACTGCCGCCTTCCCGCGCGATGTGACCCAGGTCCGCATTGCCCGCTCCAATGCCGTCCTGCCGGTGCGCTACGCCGCCGGCGAGATCATCATCAGGCAGGGCGAGCCCGGGGGACGCTTCTACATCGTCACCGACGGCGAAGTCGAGGTCGTCCACGAGGAGCCGGGGGGGACGGAAACACCCCTCGCGAGGCTCGGCCCCGGACGCTTCTTCGGAGAGGCGGCGCTGTTGCGCGCAACCCGCCGAAATGCGACCGTCCGGGCGCTGACCGACGTGGGCGTCCTGACCATCGCGCGACGCGACTTCGCCGCCCTGGCCGAGCACCTCCCGTGGTTCCGCGAGACGCTGTCGCCGGACAGCGTCGTGCCCGCGGTGACCTCGACCAACGATCCCGGCGCGGACCAGTGACGCCCAGGCTGGTCTGGGCGGCGCGTCAGCGCTGGTCGATCTGTCCAGGCTGGCTGACGCCAGGGGAGCCTGCTTCGGCTAGTTCATCCAGCGGGACTGAACCGCGTTGCTGTAGACGTTGCCGATCTGGGCCCGGAAGGACCACCACGAGGGCGATGCCGTCCGGATGTAGAAGAGCGCGTTCCCGCTCGCATCTGCGATGCGCGAGGTGAACGGAGCAAAGGCGCTCCAGACCCCGGCCGAGCTCTTCTGCGCGCCGAGGATCGTGATGCGCGCACCGGCGGCCGCGCTCGTGCAGGAGAACCGGTAGGTGATGTAGGCGTTCGGCTTGACCACCTTGGTCGACACGCTGAAGGTCGCGTTCATGGGGGCTACGCCGATGGCCGTGCCTGCGACACAGGTGTACCCGGCCGCGCCCGTGTAGGTGTAGGCTCCCGCGAGCCCTCCGGAGTAGCCATCAGGATTCTGGACCGTGACCGTGACCACGCCGGTGCCGGCCGGCACGATCGTCGTCAGCGATGCGCTGCTCACGAACGTGACCGAGACCGACTGGACGGTGCCGAAGGCGACCCTGGCGCCCGGCTGGAAGTAGGCGCCGGTGACCGTGACCGCGTTGCCCCCGGAGACCGGGCCCGAGCTCGGCGACACGGCCGAGACGATTGGCGCTGTCGGGACCGAGGGACCGGGCGGACCGGGCGGCTGCGGTGCGACCCCTCCGTAGGTGAATGATCCGGCGTTCGAGTAGGTCGGGTTGGTGGTGGAGACAACCTGGACGGTCGTCGCCGTGCAAGGCGGCGCGACGAATGTCAGGCTCGTCCCGCTAGCCGAGATCGAGGTTGGGAACACGATGGCGCCGCAGATGAACACGGTCGTCGCCGTGGTGAACCCGGCAGCGTTCAGGATCGAGAGCACGGTTCCCGCCGGTCCGCTGGTCGGCGAGACATACGGTGTCCCGCCCCCAGGCGTCCCGGTCCCGCTGAACGTGAACGTGCCCGCGGAGAGGCCGCGCGCGTGGCAGGCGGAGGCCGAGGCCCCGGCCGCAGCAGCGACCGCCACGTTGACCGTACCGGAACCAGCGGGCGTGACGAACGTCATCCGCGTGCCATCAACTGAGATCGATGTCGGGTACACGGTCGAGGCGAAGCCGGTAACCAGGCAGTAGTAGTCAAACGCGCCCGCGGTCCCCGTCAGGACGACCACCGTGCCGCCGGTCGTGGGACCGCTGGTCGGAGACATGCTCACCCCGGGAACGGTGTACCCGAACGTCGGGGTCCCGATCGTTGCGGGATTTGCGGTCACGACTGCCTTGGAGCCGGCCGTTCCCGCATCGGGCACCTCGAAGAGCAGCGATGTCGAGCTGAGCGGGAGGATCTGTGGCGCGAGGATGCCTCCCACCGTAACGGTCGTCGACGAGGTGAACGGCCCCTGGCCTGTGGCGCTGAGGGTGACCATCGTCCCCTTTGGCCCACTGCTCGGGGACAGGGTGACCGGCCCGGGTACGACCGCGGTGTACTGGAACCCCGGCAGGCCGATCGTCGCGGGGACCTGGGTGGCGACTGGCGTGAGCCCAGCCGTCGGACACGGCGGCGTGGTGAACGTGAGGCTGGTGCCGTCATACCCGATTGTGGTCGGAGCGCGAGTCAGTCCGCAGATCGACACCGTTGTGGCGATGCTGTAGCCGGAGCCGCCCACGATCGTCACCGTCGTCCCCCCGGTGACCGGCCCGCTCGTTGGGTATATGCCGACAGCGGCCCGCATGGGCAGTGGCGCGGCCGCTGCCAGGAACCCGACAACGACCAGCGCCGTGGCAAGACGAGTCTTCATGACCGGGCTTCCTTCCCATCGACTTCAACGGGTCGGTTTCGCCAGTGGCTCGGCGCGCTCCAGGCGGCCAACTCAAGGGAGCCGCGCGTCATCGCACCCCGTGCGAGACATCCTTTGGTCGGCACAGCATGCGCTGCAAGAGGCTTTGGTCCCGATGCGTGAGGCAGTCTGTCGCTGCCAATCGCCCTCGGGGAGCGTGTGGGCGAGCGCGGCGCTGATGACGCGTTGCGCCCTCCCGGCCCCGAAGCCACGTGGCGGACGCACCCGGCTGGTCCGCGTCGACGAAGCTCGACAGCTTCATCTGGCGGACCCGGCCCGACACGCCCCTGGCAGCGGCGATCGGCGAGCCGTTGCGGTAGACTCCCCGAGGTCGCCGGGCCCGTCACTCTTGACGGCACCGGGACGAAGAGCCGGGCCCGTAGCTCAACGGTAGAGCGGGGGACTCTTAATCCCTAGGTTGAAGGTTCGAATCCTTCCGGGCTCACCACTGTCCTCTCTCGTGACATCGTGGACAGCGGCCGCACGACATCGAGGACGAGTGTGGGCGCGGCTGGTCGTCGCTCGTCGGGTCGATGATCAGCTCGCACAGCAGCAGGCGTATGTCGCGAAGTGGACGCGGCCGCCTCGGCGAGGACATGCCGATCTTCACCATGCCGTGTGTCCCGGGTGTCGGTCACGGCGTGGCGTCGGTCGCGACCTCAGCCGACCCCGGGGCACCGCTCAGCAAGCCCCCGTCGGAGCGCGCTGCACCGACTCGAGCTTGTCGCGCATTGCTGCCTAGCCGACGTCCGGGGTGGGTCTCATACTGCGACGATCAGAGAACGTGGCGGCGCCCCCTCGAGGTTCGTCGTTCAGGCGACCTCGTGACCAGGCGCACCACACCAGCACCGAAGGAGCGTCCCATGCCGACCTACATGGACATGCACGATCTGCCCGGCGTCAAGGCCGCCGACGTCGCCGCTGCGCACGAGGCTGACCTGCGGGTCCAGGGCCAGTACGGCGTCAACTACAAGCAGTACTGGGTGGACGAAGAGGACGGCAAGGTGTTCTGCCTTGTCGAGGCGCCCGATCGCGAGACGGCGACGCGCGTACATCGCGAGGCGCACGGCCTCGAGGCACACACGCTGTTCGAGGTCTCCGAAGGCGGCTGAGGGCAGAAGCATCGAGCGGTCGTCGGCGTCGCCCGCGCAGCCGCTGACGACCGCTCGCCCATCGTGACCAGGAGGCCCGGATGCCGACCTACCCGCAGAAGCCGCCGCTGACCGAGGATGAGCTGCGGACCTTCCTGGACGAAGCGTCCGTCGCTCACTTGGCCAGCCTGAACCCGGATGGGACGATTCACATCGCGGCCCTCTGGTTCAGATATGACAACGGGGACATCGTCTTGGGCACCCAAGACATGTCGAACAAGGTCAGGAACATCAGGCGCAATCCGGCGGTCACGGTGCTGATCGACGTCGAAGAGCCCGTCCTCAGGGGCGTCCTCATCTACGGGCGCGCGCAGCTCGACTACGAGGACGTGGTGGCGAAGCGCGTCGCCATCTTCGAGAAGTACATGCCCCGCGAGGACGCGCAGGAGTTCGCGACGCTGATGGCCGCCCGGTTCGACCCCGTCATCATCCGAGTCACGCCGGATCGCCTGACATCCTGGGACTACGCCAAGGAGGGCATGATCCAGGGAGGCCCCGCCGGCGCTCAGTAGAGGATCGCCCGGGACGCCGGGCGGGCCGGCATCAGACTCTCCGACCGTCGACCCAGCTGGACAGGCCGGAGGGCTCTTTCGCCCGCGCATCCGTCTGGCGAGGCTGATCTCGTGGATTGGTCCCGGATTGTCGTCCTCGCCGTCCTCGTCGCCCACGGCCTGGGACACCTCATCTGGTTCCTGGCCGCATGGACGCCGATCCGATCGGGCGTGCGGGAGGGCCCATGGATCTTCCCGGGCGACGTGACGATCCGGCACCCGATCGGGCGCCTGCTCGGCCTCGTCGCCCTCGCGGCCCTTGCGTGCTTGCTCGCGGCGGCGTGGGGGCTCCTGGGTCTGCAGGAGTGGTGGCGGACGGCCACCTTGGCCGGGTGCCTGCTCTCGATCGTTGCCGTCGCCCCCTGGCTGCGCCAGTCACCGGGCACCACGCCGTTCAACGCGCTGGCGGCCGACGTCGGGCTGCTGATCTTCCTGGCCCTTCCGATCAGCCAGGAGCTCCTGGTCGCGTGACTCGGGCATCCGGGTGATGACCGCAGGCGAGCCCAGCGGCACGTCGTCCATGCGCCAGGCCGGGATCTCCCGCAAGGAGAAGGTCGCGCTCTTCATCCACCGTGAGCTCGACAAGCGCCTCACGCCTCTTGGCGTGGCCGTCTACCGGCGCACCAAGGGCGGAATCTCGCGTCCCCGGAAGGTCGACGCGCTGCTGCTCACGACGACCGGCAGGCGGTCAGGCAAGACACGCACGGTGGTGCTCCAGTTCTTCCGCGACGGGGACGACATGATCCTCGCCGCCGCCAACGACGGCGGGCAGGCGCATCCGGGTTGGTACCACACCCTGGTGGCGGACCCCGACGACCGCGTCGAGGTGATGGGCCGCACGATCGCCGTCCGTTCGACCGTGCTCCCGCCCGACGAAGCCGCTGTCTTCTGGCCGCGCATCCTCGAGCGGTCACCCGACTACGAACGCTACGCGCGAGCCACCCCGCGCACGATCCCGATCGTCCGCCTCACGCCCGCGGTCGACGGGGGGAACAGCCAGCCATAGGGCGGCTGCAGGCACGCCGCGGAGCCGCATGGTCTGGCATGGCGACGGGGAGCCGCCAGCAACTCGCGGTCTCAGGCCCGGGCAGATAGGGCAAGCTCCGCGATCTCGCGCTCCAGGTGGGGCGGGTACGGCTGCAGCCCCGGCGGCACCGCGTCGGCTCCGCCCTGCAGGATCCAGGCCAGCCCCTGGAGGATGATCCCGGCGAACGGGTCGAACAGCTCGTCGACGGCGAGGCCCGCACCGGGCGCCAGGTTGACCAGGCTGCCGCGGTTGACCAGATACACATCGCGGCCGTCGATGGCGTAGCGATCGATGTAGCGGCGGACCGGCTCGCCCTGCTGCTGTTCGAGCCAGGCAACGTCGATCTCGCGGTTGCTGTGGCCGACGTTGGCCAGGATCGCCCCGGGCCGCAGGTGCCGCAGTTCGTCGGGACCGAGCACGCCCTCCCGGCCGGTGGCCGTCACGACGATCGAGCAGGATTCGAGGCCGCCGGCGAGCGACACGACTTTACAGCCGTGGTGCTGCGCCTCCAGGGCCCGAACGGGGTCGACCTCGGCCACCGAGACGATGGCCCCCAGCGCTCGCGCCTGAAGCGCCACCCCCCGACCGACAGGGCCGAAGCCCACGACCAGGATCGACCGGCCGTGCAGCGCGAGCCCGGTGATGTCGCAGAAGGCCGGCCAGGCCTGGATGCCGACGTGATGGCGGTTGTGGATCCGATCCTTGAGCGGGATGCTGTTCCAGTCGAACACCGGGAACGGGATCTCGAGACCCTCGAGCCGGTGCAGGCCGGAGGTCGTCGCCTCGAGCGCACCGGCCGGGTACGGCGACCCGCGCCGCGTGAGCGCCGCGATCAGCTCGCCACCCATGTCCGAGACCGCGTCGGCCGGCTCCGATGCCAGCCACTCGAGCCCTTCGTCGAGCTCCCGGTCGGTCATCCGGCTCCAGGCCCAGACCTCGACACCCTCGCGGGCCACGAAGGCGGCTGCGGCGTCGTCGGTGCTGTCGGGGTTCACGGCGGCGACGCGGACCCGCGCGCCCGCCCGGGCCAGCGGGACCAGCACGAGCGGGCCGCTGTCCATCCGGATGTGCTGGAAGCAGGCCACCGTCTTGCCATGCAGGTCGAGCCCCCCGATCGTTTCGCCGAGCCGGGTGAGCACGGGCCGGGTGATCCGCCACCAGGAGCGTTCCGCCGTGGAGATGTCGGCGGCCAGCGACGGGTCCTTGATCCGGGACGCTTCCTTCGTGCACGTGAGCATCTCGACCACCTCGGCCCCATTCTCGCCGGACCGGCCCGGGGCTCAAGTGCCGTCGGTCACCGGACGGGCGACCGCACGGCGCGCCACCGGTCGCCTCGCGAGGCGTCGGTCCGGGACGACGAACGGCCCCTCCGTCGCCGGAGGGGCCGTCATGGGACGCGCGCGGTGGCGCGGACGAGGATGCGCGAGGGGTCAGATCGAGAGCGGGACGAGCACGTTGTCGATGACGTGGATCACGCCGTTGCGCGCCGAGATGTTCGCAAGATCCGGGGCGAGGATCTGGGCGTCGCTGGTGGACGGAGCGGCGTCGACGAGCTTGGCCATCGGGGTGGACCAGATGTAGGCACCGAGCAGCGTCTCGATCGCCTTGTTGTTGTTGGCGTTCACCACGCTGTTCGAGAAGCGGCGGCCATCGGCGACGTGATAGAGGAGCACGTCGTCGGCGAGGCCGTTGGTGACGAGGAAGCCGAGCAGCGTCGGCACGGTCCCGTCGCCGAGGCCAGCTCCCGCGTAGAGCTCGTCCGCGACCTTCTCGAAGGCGGCGTCGGTCGGGGCGAAGACCGTGTACTGGACGCCGGGCATGTCGAGCGCGGCGTCGAGGCCGGTGGCGTCGAGGGCGGCTTTGAGGTAGGTGAACTGGGGGGCAGAGGCGCTTGCCGAGGCCTCGACGATGTCGTAGATCGTGGCCTCGCCGGGAGCCTTGGGGCCCTTGGCGAGGGCGGCGGGAGCGGCGATCGTGGCGGCAAGGGCGGCAAGGGTGCCGATCGCGACGAGCTTGCGGATCATCCGGGGTTCCTCCTTGGCTGAGCGATGTCGGGGGGACGAGCTCGCTCGGGTTGCCGGGGTCGGGTCGATGTCGCTCGGGTTGCTCTACCTTCGCGGCCCCGCACGGGGCCGGATTGCGTCGGCCCGCCGCGACCGTCACAGAACCGGTGCGCTGGCGCACCACCGGCGGCCACCGATAGCACCGCGAGCGCCCGGGCGGCCGCGGCGTCGCCACCTCGGCGGATGCCGGTCGGACGTGCCCTGCGCCGATCCGGACGCGGTCAGGGCAGGCCGGGGCTCAGCCAGCCGCGCGGGACGTGGTTGTCCGGGCGCCGAACGGTCGCCCACGTCAGCCCGATCACCTGGGCGGGCGTGGCTGGCCCGAGCGTGGCTGGCCCGGGGCTGTGCCGGGGTTCAGCGGCCTTCTCGAGTCATTGCCTCGCAGGCGCCGGCCGTGACCGAGACAACCAGGACCAGCGCGATCCGGGCTGGGGCGAGCCGGCGTCGCAGGCGACGGACGTGCGACCCGGTCAGGCAGGGCCGCACGCGGTCGGGCCCTGGTTCCTCAGACGTCCTGCGGGCGACGGACCCCGATCGTGTCGGTGAACATCTTGGCGAGCCCCGAGGCCGGCCCGGCGAGCTCCTCGATCGAGCCGGCGGCCTCGTAGACCTCGCGGACCTTGGGGTCCATCTCGACCTTGTCGAGCCGCATCTTGATGAGCTCCGGCGATGCCCCGGCCTGGAGCGCCTCCCTGACGGTCCTGTGGAGCTGGTCGATGGTGTCGATCCGGTCGCCTGCCGTCGCCCCGCCTGTTGCCTCAGCCATGTCGATCACACCTCCGCTCATGAGCCCATCGAGGTTGCCGGTCTGCGGCGCGATCGTAGCGCAGTCGCCGCCACCCGAAGAGGCCGCCGGCCCGGCGGGGTGGCATGCTGCGGGACCGTCGGACGCTGTGGCCCGGCGGCCGGCCGTGATACGCTCGGGATGTTCCTTGGCGGCCGGTCCAGAGAGGCCGGCGAACCGGTCCCGAGAGACCGGGAAGGAGGCTCGAACGTCCGTGCGGACGCCTGCTCGCGGCGCGATCCGGCGGGGTGGACCCCCCGTGACAGGTGCTTCCCGTGTGCTGACTGGGCTTCCGGAGAACGCCACGTCTTCGAACGAGATCCTGCCTGCCCGAGCCGCTTCCTGGTGACCGGCTGATGCGTCCGCCCGCGCCGCTTCCGACGGCCATCGTCGACCCCCGGATCGGCGACCTTGGGCCCGCGCTCCTGGCCCTCGAGGATGGCGCCGTCTTCCCGGGGATCGTGTTCGGGGCAGCCCTGCGGTCCGGGGGCGACCTCGTGGTGAACACGAGCCAGACCGGGTACCAGGAGGTCTGCACCGATCCCTCGTACGCGGGTCAGGTCGTCGTAATGACCTACCCGCTGATCGGCAACTACGGCCGGCTGCCCGACGACGACCAGTCGCTGCGTCCGTGGCTGCGCGGGCTGGTGGTGGCCAATGCGACCGCGGCCGTCCTCGAGGACGCGCGGCAGCTGGCCTCGCTGCTTCGCGGCCACGGCATCCCGGCCATCGCCGGCGTCGACACGCGTGCCCTGGCGCGTCACCTGCGCACCAACGGCTCTCTGCGCGCCATCGTGACCGAGCCCGGGATGACGGACGTCGAGGCCGCCGTGGCAGCCGCCCGGTCGGTCCCGCGCTGGGAGGACCAGGACTTCGTGTCCCAGGTGTCGCCCGTGTCGCCCTACGAGGTCGGGGAGGCGTCCGAGGGCGGTCCCCTCGTTGCGATCGTCGACTTCGGGCTCAAGGCCAGCATCGTGCGCAGCCTTCGCCTGCGCGGTGCGCGCGTCCGCGTCCTGCCGCACACGATCGAGCCTGGCGAGCTGCTCGCCCCCGACGTCGACGGGGTGGTGCTCTCGCCGGGGCCGGGCGACCCCGCCAGGCTCGAGGGCCCGGTCGAGCTGGCGCGGGCGATCATCGCCGACGGCCGCCCGCTGCTCGGGATCTGTCTCGGTCACCAGGTCATCGGGCGGGCGGCTGGAGCCACCACCCGGCGGCTCCGGTTCGGTCACCACGGCGCGAACCACCCGGTGCGCGACGCGGATCTCGGGCTGGTCCAGGTGACCGCCCAGAACCACGAGGTCGAGGTCGTCGGCGAGTCGTTGCCGGCCGGTTCGGGCTTCCGCGTGAGCCAGGTCAACCTCAACGACGGATCGGTGGAGGGGTTGCGCCACGACAGCCTCCCGATCGAGACGGTCCAGTACCACCCCGAAGGCGCGCCGGGGCCGCTCGATGCGCTCGCCGTGTTCGACCGGTTCGTGGCCGCGGCGGGTGCGCACCAGGCGCGGCATGGTGGACGGTGATCCGCGTGGCTGCCTCAGGTGCGGCGTGGGGGCGGCGCGGGAGGCGTGGCAGGGTGGCGCCCGATCCCCGTACGTGCATCAACGGGAGGGATACCGGCGCGGCACGGCGTGGATACCGCCGGGGAGCGCGGCATGCGCGCGACGGTGACGCCGTGATGCGGGCAGCTGGATCGTGAGGTTGGCCGAAGTGCCCCAGGCCAAGCCGGCCGTGTCCCCGACCAGGCCAACCGCGCAGCGGCCCAAGCCCGCCTCGGTCCTGATCCTCGGATCGGGTCCGGTCGTCATCGGCCAGGCTGCGGAGTTCGACTACGCGGGCACGCAGGCCTGCCGCGCGCTCCGCGCCGAAGGGATCCGCACGATCCTCGTCAACTCCAACCCGGCCACGATCATGACCGACCCTGACGTCGCCGATGCGGTCTACCTCGAGCCCCTGACGGTCGAGGCGGTCGAGGCGGTCATCGCGAAGGAGCGGCCGGAGGGACTGCTGGCCGGGCTCGGCGGGCAGACGGCCCTCAACCTGACGGTGGCCCTGTCGCGGGCCGGCGTGCTCGACCGCCATGGAGTCCGGCTGCTCGGGACCCCGCTGTCCGCCATCGAGATGGCCGAGGACCGCGAGGCGTTCCGCGATCTTCTCGACCGGATCGACCAGCCGTACGCACCGTCGGCGATCGTCGTGGGCGAGGACGCGACCGAGCGCGACGCCTCCGCCGCCATGGCCCTGGACACGATCGGGCTGCCGGCCATCGTCCGACCCGCGTTCACCCTCGGCGGCACCGGCGGAGGGATCGTCGAGACCGCCGAAGCCTACTGGGAGCGGGTGCGAGCCGGTCTGCGCGCCAGCCCCATCCGCCAGGTGATGGTCGAGCGCTGTCTTGTCGGCTGGCAGGAGATCGAATACGAGGTCGTGCGCGATGCCGACGACACGTGCATCGCGGTGTGCTCGATGGAGAACGTCGACCCGCTCGGGGTGCACACCGGCGACTCGATCGTGGTTGCACCGGTGCAGACGCTGACCGACGCGGTGCACCAGCGGCTGCGGTCGGCAGCCCTGGCCATCATCCGGGCACTCGGCGTCGAGGGCGGTTGCAACGTCCAGTTCGCGCTGTCGCCGGACGCGTCGGAGTACGCGGTGATCGAGGTGAACCCACGGGTCTCCAGATCGTCGGCGCTGGCGTCGAAGGCGACCGGCTATCCGATCGCCCGGGTGGCGGCCCAGATCGCGGCCGGCCGCCGGCTGGCTGAGATCCCGAACGTGGTGACCGGCACGACGGTCGCCGCCTTCGAGCCGGCGCTCGACTATGTCGTGGTCAAGCTGCCGCGCTTCCCGTTCGACAAGTTCCCGACCGCCGACCGGACGCTCGGGTCGCAGATGAAGGCGACGGGCGAGGTGATGGCGATCGATCGCACCTTCGGGGCTGCGCTCAACAAGGCGCTCCGGGGGCTCGAGCAGGCGGGCGCCGGGCCGCTGGCCGAAGACCCCGGCTGGGCCGCGACCGTCGCCTACCTCGCCGCGGTCTACGGGACCGGGCGCGACGGCGGCGCACCCGGCGATCCGCCGGCCGGTCTCGACACCCTGCCGCTGCCGGGCGAGCCGCCCGACCCTGGCCAGCCGATCACCTGGGTGGACGAGCACGGTGAGCGCTGCGAGTCGACCCGCCATGCCGAACGCAGCGCGGCCCCGGTCGTGCTCCGGCGCTTCCTCGCGCCGTCCGACAGCCGGCTGTGGCGGATCCTCGGCCTGATGCGTCGCGGTGTGCCCCAGGCCGTGATCGGCGAGGTGACCGGCATCTCCCCGTGGTTCCTCGCCGAGCTCGGTCGCAACGTTTCGCTCGAGGCGGGTGCCAGGTCGCTGGGAGCGCGTCTGGCCGACCCGGCCGACGCCGAGGCCATGGCGCTGCTGTCCACTGCCAAGCGCCTCGCCTTCAGCGACCGCGAGCTGTCCCAGCTGTCGGGTGTGCCGGCCGCGGCCGTCGCCCGCGCCCGGGCTGCCGTGGGGCTCGTGCCTGGCTACGCGATGGTGGATACGTGTGCCGCCGAGTTCGCAGCCGAGACGCCGTACTTCTACTCAACCTACGCGGCAGCGGGGTCGATGCCAGAGGCACCACCGGTGGCGCGTCCGGCGGCGCTTGTGATCGGGTCGGGTCCGGTCCGCATCGGCCAGGGCATCGAGTTCGACTACTGCGCCGTCCGGGCCGCTGACACCCTGCGCCGCGAAGGCTGGTCGGCCGTGATGGTCAACTCGAACCCCGAAACGGTTTCGACCGACTTCGACGCCTCGACCCGCCTCTATTTCGAGCCGCTCGACTTCGAGTCCGTGCGCGCCGTGGTGGCCGCCGAGACGCCCGACGGCCAGGACCTGTTGCCGGCGGTGGTCGCCTTCGGGGGCCAGACGCCCCTCAACCTGGCAGCCTCGCTCGCCGCCGACGGCGTGCCGCTGCTGGGGGCGGACCTCGAGGCGATCGACCAGGCGGAGGAGCGCACCCGCTTTGCGACGTTGCTCGACCGGCTCGGCATCCCCCAGCCCGAGGGCGGCATGGCCCGCTCGGTCGATGAGGCGCTCGCGCTCGCGGACCGGATCGGCTATCCGGTCATCGTGCGCCCTTCGTTCGTCATCGGTGGGCTCGCCATCGACTTCGCGTACTCCCCCGAGGACCTCGCCCGCCAGCTCGCCGCTGCCACGGTCGTCGATCCCGACCGGCCGGTGCGCATCGACCGCTACCTCGAGGGCGTCGAGGTGGATGTCGATGCGGTGGCCGACGGCGAGGCCCTGCTGATCCCGGGGCTCCTCGAGCACGTCGAGCGGGCCGGCGTCCACTCGGGCGATTCGGTGGGTGTCTTCCCGCCACAGAGCGTCTCCGCCTGGGACCAGGAGCTCATCGTGGCGGCGATGGAGCGCGTCGTGATGGCCCTCGGTGCACGCGGCCTGGTGAACGCCCAGTTCATCGTGCGCGACGACGGCGTCTACCTGATCGAGGTGAACCCGCGGGCCAGCCGCACCGTGCCCTTCCTGAGCAAGGTGACCGGCGTCCCGATGGTGGACCTGGCCGTGCGGATCGCGCTGGGATCGACGCTCCGCGAGCAGGGCTGGGACGGTGGGCTGCTGCCGCCCCCCGGCTTCGTGGCCGTGAAGGCGCCGGCCTTCTCCACGTCCAAGCTGCGCGGCGTCGATCCGTCGGTCGGCCCGGGGATGCAGTCGACCGGCGAGGTGATCGGGATCCACACCGATCCGCGGGTGGCGACGGCCAAGGCGCTCCTCGGCGCCTCGCTCACCCCACCGCGCCCCGACGAGCGCGGCGACATCGCCCTCCTGTCGATCGCCGACCGCGACAAGGGGCTCCTGCTCCGGCTGGGCCGTGCCCTCGTCGCGGCGGGCTACCGGCTGGCGGCGACACCCGGCACCCGCGACATGCTGGCAGGCGGAGGGATCGACGCCCTGCTCGTCGCCAAGCTCGGCGCGCCGCCCGAGGCCGCGGGCGTCCCCATTCTCGAGCTGATCGGGGAGGGGAGCGTCAGGCTCGTCGTCAACACGCCCACGCCGCGCTCGGGCGCGGTGCGCGACGCCGCGGACATCCGGCACGCCGCTGTCGCGGAGGGGATCCTGTGTCTGACCGCCAGCGAGACCGCCGTGGCGGCCGCCGAGGCGCTCGATCCGGCTATCCTGCTCCGGCTGGCCGAGGTGCGATCGCTGCAGGACTGGGTGCCCGACGCCCGGCGCTGACGTCGGCACAGACGCCGGTTGGACGCGTTTCGCCGGCCGTAGAGGAGGCCATCGATGGCTCCGAGATCCAGCAGGAGCGCCCCGATGCCGACCGGACGCGCCGGCCCCGATCCGGTCCTCGAGCCGCTGGCTGCCGCGCTCACGGCCACGGCCCTCGAGTTTCTCCGGGCCAACCACCAGCCGGGCGCCTCGATCGGCATCGTCCGCGACGGGCGTCTCGCATGGACGCTCGGCCTCGGCCACGCGGACCTCGCGACCCGGCGGATCCCCGATGAGCGGACGCTCTATCGCGTGGCCTCGATCACCAAGACGTTCACCGCGTCCGCCATCCTCCAGCTCCGCGACGACGGCAGCCTGCGGCTCGACGACCCGGTCGTCCGGTTCATCCCCGAGATCACTGCGGTGCGCAACCCGTTCGGCCCGATCGAGGACATCACGATCCGGCGGCTGCTCATGCACACCTCGGGGCTGCAGGGCGAGGAGCCGAGCGATGATCCGGACGTCGTCGGCGAGCACCTCGCGGAGGAGATCGGTGGCCTGCTCGACCGGGTCGTTGTCGCCATCCCGCCCGAGACCGCGCACAAGTACTGCAACCTGGGCTACATCCTCCTCGGGCTGGTGGTAGAGCGCGTGTCCGGTCGATCGTATGTCGGCTACGTCCGCCGGAGCCTTACGCACCCGCTCGGCATGGATGCGACGACGTTCGACCCCTTCCACCGGCTGGCCGGACGGGTCGCCACCGGCTACGACGCCGGGATGTTCAGCGACGACCTCAAGCCGGCACGACGGATCCCCACCGACCGCTGGCTGGCAGACGGCGGTCTCTGGTCGAGCGTCGAGGACCTGGCGACGTGGATCCTTCAGCAGTTCCGGCGCGAGGACGGGCACGTGCGCGGCGCAGGCCAGGTGCTCGACGGGCGAACCCTGCGCGAGATGCACAGGCCCTCGTACCTGACCGACTCGACCTGGAAGGAGGCACAGGGCCTGGGCTGGTACGCGGTGCGGCGGGACGCGTGCGTGCTCACCTGTCACTCCGGGGCGCTCAATGGGTTTCGCACGAACGTCTCGTTCAGCCTCGCGGACGAGCTGGGTGCGGTCGTCCTCCTCAACGGGATGGCCAAGGCGAGCGATCTCTCGTACGCACTGCTCGAGCAGATCCTGCCGGCGCAGCGAACGGCCCGGGCCGCCGCCGAGGCGCTCCCGACACCAGGGCCCACCCCACCGGCGTACCGTGAGCTGCTCGGTGCCTATCGCGACGTGGAGTTCGGCGAGGACATCCGGATCGAGTGGCGTCGCGGGGCGCTGGTCATGGTCGCGGCCGACGACCCGGAGGGCCCGCACAGGCTCGAGCCGACGCCGGATCCGCTGGTCTTCACGATCCGCGGCGGGCGTCCCGGTGGCGAACCGCTCCGCTTCCTGCGGAGCCCCGGCGGCACGGTCGATCGCTGCAACATGGCGGGCTATCCCATGGTCAGGGTGGTGCTGGCGCGCGAGCCGGGGCCCGGCGCCTGATGTCCGGGTCGCTGTCTGCCGGCCTGCCATCCGCGCGCCACACCGCTGCGAATGGATGGGTGACAAGCACGACGATCCACCCGGTTCGACCGAGAGGCCCAGATGCAGCTCCGCTACGTGGACGACATGATGACCACTGAGTACCAGCCCGGCGCATGCAACATCGGGCCGGAGGAGATCCGCACCCGGTGGGTCGCCGGTGTTGCCGGTTTCACGGCGGCCGCCCTCCTCGCCGCTGTGCTGATTGCCGTCGATGCACCGACGACCGTCCGCTGGCTGGTGGCCCTCCCGATGATCGGCGGGTTCGTCGGCATCCTCCAGGCCCAGCTGCGGTTCTGCGCCAACTACGGGCTGCGCGGGATGCGCAACTTCGGGCCCCTGGGGCGCGCCGAGTCCATCGTCGAGTCGGAGGCACGGGTAGCCGATCGCCGCAAGGCGCTCCTCATCATCGGGGCATCGACGGCGCTCGGGATCCTGGCGACCATCCCGGTCGTGCTCCTGCCCTTCTGATCACCCGACACGCGAACGCGGCGGCCTCCTCGACCGCCGCGTTCGCGACGAACCGGGGTGTGCGAGTTCAGCAGCCGGGCTCGGCGATCCCGCGCCCTGCCGGTGCGACCGCCTTCCGGGAGACCGAGGCCGCTCTCGACCGCGCGGGCTCGCCGCCCAGCGCGCGGCCGAAGGCCGTGATCGCGTGGCCGAGGCGGCCACGGAAGCGCACCGCGACCCCATCGCGGGTCCGCTCGCTGGCCGCCACGGCGGCCAGGCGGGCGTTGCTCGCCTCGTGCATCCGGCGATCGATCAGGTCGTAGGTGATGTCAGCTGGGATCGTGTACATGGTGCTGCCCCCGTCGTGGCGCCGATGGCCGGCCGCGAGGGCCGGCCAGCCGTTGGGTCGGTCGGTTGCGTACCGCTTCATCGACGACTCCTTACTGTTAGCAAACGGTCTAACTGCTTGCTGTTCGTGGGTCAGGTGAGTGTTCATCATCGGGTCTCAGCCGAGGTAGCGCTCGAGGTCGACGGTCGCCTCGCGGAGCCGCTCGCGGCGCAGCGAGTAGTACGTGTACCCGCCTTCCTCGGTCATCGTGATCAGCCCGGCCGCCCGGAGCTGCGCCAGGTGGTGCTTGGCCGTCGGCTTGGACAGCTCCAGCGCCTGGGCGATCTCGGTGAGATAGAGGTCGCGCTCGCGCAGCATGCGCAGGATCCGCAGGCGCGACTCGTCACCGAGGGCGCGGTTGAGGCGCACAAGCCGCTGCGGCGGGGCGTCCGGGTCGCCACCGTCGACCGCCGTGTCGGCGATCGGGTAGGCGAACAGGCGCCAGTCTTCGGCGATCAGGGTGAAGTTGTACGGGCGCGAGAAGTAGCTGGGCGCCAGGATCACGCGCCGGACACCCGGGTCGCTGACCCAGCGGACTCCGCCGGTCGTCTTCTCGATGAGATCACCGATGCCAAGCGTGGCGATGTCGGTCGCCCGATCCTCGACGTCGCGGGCCTGCATGGCCGTGATCCGCGGCTCGATCGTCTCGTAGCGTGGGAGCCAGGCTTCGAGCACCCGGACCGCCTCGGCGTGTGCCTCGTCGGTGCGGGTGATCAGGAGGCGGCTCTTCTCGCGGTACTCGGCGGGCAGGTCGGCGCACAGCTGGTCGACGGCGCTCTCGTCGCCGGCCAGGACCCGCTCGGCCGCGTCGCGACAGGACGGATCACGCAGCGCCTCGCTCAGCGCCAGCCGACGGATCTCGAGGGGGTCGGCTGCGCGCACGAGCGACGCGAACTCGCGGGCCGTGCGCACCTCGGCGCGGTCCACCGCCAGCATCGCGAGCATGGTCATGAGGTCGCCGTCGATCGGCTTGCCGCCGAGGGCCTGGGCCGCAACCTCGGCCTTGGCGTCGGCCAGCCAGCGGCGGTCGCGTGCTGGCAGGTCCTCGGTCAGCCCGACCTCGTCCGAGAGGCTGAAGACGAAGTCATAGACGGGCCGCACGTCCCAGGCAAGCTCGACCGACGCGCCGGCCAGACCGATGCCACGCACGCGTGGCCCGGCAGGGCTGGGTGCCGCTGGGGTGAGGGTGCGGGTCCGCGGTGTCATGTCGGGCTCCCGGTGGATCGTCCTGATGTTGCTTTGTGCCTTCTTGTTAGACGACAATCTAACACGAAGGCAATCAAATGTCAAGCAGCAGATCGTGAGACGGCTCCGGCCCCCAGGGACCGCGTTCCCTGGCGCCGGCCGCGCCACCCGGCCGAGGGGCCTACAATCCGATCCGGCCACCGGCGGTCCGCATCGCCGTCGCCAGCCACGCCCAGATCGACGTTCAGAACCGGCGCGCCGCCAGATGGCGGCCGTGCCGGTCCCCACCTGCGAGCCCGGAGGCCCGGATGGCGATCCCTCACGTCAGCTTCACCGACGAACGACTCGACAACGGGCTGCGCCTGGTCATCGCCGAGGATCACCTGGCCCCGGTCGCGGCGGTCAACATCTGGTACAACGTCGGCTCGCGCCACGAGGTTGCCGGCAAGACCGGCTTCGCCCACCTGTTCGAGCACGTGATGTTCCAGGGCTCGCGCAACGTCGGCAAGGCCGAGCACATCGCCATCGTCCAGGCCGCCGGCGGCGTGATGAACGGTACGACCTGGTTTGACCGGACCAACTACTTCGAGACGATGCCCTCGCACCAGCTCGAGCTTGCCCTGTGGCTCGAGGCAGACCGGATGGGCACCCTGCTCGAGGCGCTCAGCCAGGACAACCTCGACAACCAGCGCGAGGTGGTCAAGAACGAGAAGCGCTGGTCGTACGACAACCAGCCGTACGGGTCGTTCTTCGAGCGGCTGCTCGCCCAGCTCTATCCGCCCGGCCATCCCTACAGCCACCCCACGATCGGGTCGATGGAGGACCTCGATGCGGCCTCCCTCGAGGACGTCCAGTCGTTCTTCCGGACCTACTACGCGCCGAACAACGCGGTCATGGCGGTGGTCGGGGACATCGATCGCGAGCAGGTGCGCGCGTGGGTGCGTCACTACTTCGGGCTGCTCGCTCCCAGCTCGGACATCCCGCCGCTGCCGGACATGAGCCTGCCGCTGACGCTGGGCGGCATGCGGCGCGAGACGGTGCCCGACCGGGTCGAGCTGGCCCGGGTGCATGTCGGGTACCGTGCGCCCGTGCTCGGCGACCAACGGCTCTATGCCCTCGAGCTGGCCTCCCGGATCCTGGCCGGCGGCAAGGGCAGCCGGCTGCATCGCCGCCTGGTCCGCACCGACAGGATCGCCCAGGACGTGGCGATGTTCCCGCTCGGTTGCGCGGGCGGCGCCTCGATCCTCGCCGGGATGGCCACCGTCCGGCCGGGGATCGACCCTGCCGCCGTGGAGGCAACGCTCCTGGCCGAGATCGAGCGGCTGCGTGTCGAGCCGGTGACGCAGGACGAGCTCGATCGTGCGAAGGCGCTGATGGAGACTGCGATGCTGGCCGACCTCCAGCGTGTCGAGTCGCTCGCGGACAGCCTGGCGATGTGGGCCACCCTGTTCGACGACCCGGGGCTCGTCAACGAGCAGCTGGAGCGCTACCTGGCGGTCGACACCGAGGCGCTGCAGGCGGCTGCCGCCGAGGCCTTCGATCGCGACAACCTCGTTGTCCTGACCTACGTGCCGGAGAGCTCGGCTGGCGGCGTCGAGGCCGTCGAGGAGGCAGACCGATGACTGACGTGCCGACACGCCCCCGGCCCGTTCCCGGGTCGCCGCGGCCGTACGAGTTCCCGGCGTTCGAGCGCGGTACGCTCGCGGGCGGCCTGAACCTGATCACCGTGCATCTACCGGATCGGCCCCTCATCTCGGCGACGGTCGTCCTGCGCAATGGAGCATCCGACGAGCCCGACGAGGTCGGGGGTTCGACCGTCCTGGCTGCCCGGGCCCTGACCGAGGGTACCGAGCGGTTCGACGCGGTCGGCCTGGCCGAGGCCGCCGAGCGTCTGGGTGCCGAGCTCCACGCAGAGGCGGGCTGGGACGCGATGTCGGCCGGGCTCGAGGTCCCCGTCGAGCGGCTCGAGCACGGTCTCGATCTCCTCACGGAGGTGGTGCGACGGCCGGTCTTCCCGCCATCGGAGGTCGAGCGGCTGCGCGACCAGCGTCTGGCGGACCTCCGGCAGGCCCGGGTCGACCCGGCGCGTCGGGTCGCCGAGGCATTCTCGTCGACGGTCTACGCTCCGACCTCGCCCTACAGCCGGCCGGCTGGTGGCACGACCGAGACCGTCGGGCTGCTCGATGCGGCCGCCGCCCGGGCAGCCTACGAGCGCGGGGTCGATCCTGCGCGGACGACGGTCATCGTCGGCGGCGACCTGTCCGGGCTCGATGTTGCCGCGCTGCTCGGGCCGCTCGTGGCCGACTGGACGGCAAGTCCCGGTGCGCGTCCGCCGGCACCCGTGGCGGCCACCGAGGCGCTTCCGAGGCCGCGGGTGCGCGTGGTTCACCGCCCGGGCGCCGTCCAGTCCGAGATTCGCATCGGCCACGTCGGATTGCCACGCAAGCACGCCGACTTCCACGCCGTCTCGGTGCTCTCGATGATCCTCGGCGGGCTCTTCAACTCGCGGCTGAACCGCAAGCTCCGCGAGGAGAAGGGCTACACGTACGGGGCCCGAGCCTCGTTTGACTTCCGGCGCGGAGCCGGCCCGTTCGTCGTCGCCGCCCCCGTGCGCACCGACGCGACGGCGGCCGCCACCCGGGACGCGCTCGACGAGATCGCCGCCCTCCGTGAGGGCGGCGTCACCGAGGGTGAGCTGCGGGCCGCCAAGGACTACCTGGTCGGCGTCTTTCCGTTCCGCTTCCAGACCCCGG
>Ga0316622_100000716_pt1 | contig 20169 bp, 16 predicted proteins | sample OWC_Aug_OW2_C1_D_FD_207646 | JGI IMG/M metagenome (GOLD analysis project Ga0316622, IMG submission 207646) | Wetland soil microbial communities from Old Woman Creek delta, Ohio, United States - OWC_Aug_OW2_C1_D5_C | ecosystem: Environmental > Terrestrial > Soil > Wetlands | place: USA: Ohio... | reverse complement strand
CCGGTTCTTAATTTCTACAGCCAGTCGGCGCTGATTGCCGCGGAGAAATGCCTGATTCCGTTCGACTGCGACACCTTTGCCCGCGAAGCGCTCTATACATTGATGCGCGCCATCGCCGAAGTCAAGGCCGATCATAACGAAAAACTGGAAATCGAAGGCATCGTCGTCAACCAATACCAAAAGCAAGCCAACCTGCCACGGCAATTGGTCGAGGAACTGATAGCCGAAGGCTTGCCGGTGCTGGAAGCCAAGATTTCCACTTCCGTAAAGGTTCGGGAATCGCATACCGACTCCCAGCCGCTGATCCATTACGCGCCGTCTCACAAGCTGACCGAGGAATATCTGGCCTTGCATGCGGAAATACATCAGTAAGCTTGCCAGATCATCTCGAAACTAAGCTAAATAGCACGATGCGATACGGCGGATTCATCAGCCGTATCGCATAAAAACCTGTCGAATTTATTTATGCGATTAGCGACACTTAATCGCGCACATAATCACATTTTCAACAGAGAGGCATTCGTCCGATTCCGCTTTGCCAATCTGACCTGCAAGCTTCAACACCGTTACTGACGGTATGAAGTTACGATACCGCCCAACCTTTTGCAAAAAATACCGGCACAAAAGGTAAATCATTGGGCTCCGATTATCGATTCAAAACAGTGCTCCAACGTCTGAGGAATGCCAATAACTGTCAATCCCCCTTTGTAGTGCAAACGGCTCACCGATGCGCCTCCAGCAGTTTTGCCACCAACCCGGTCCAACCGGTCTGGTGAGATGCCCCGAGACCATCGCCGTTATCGCCATGAAAATATTCGTGGAATAACAGATAATCGTTAAAGTGCTGATCGTTTTGCAACTTCTCATTGCAACCAAATGCCGGCCGATGGCCGCTGGCATCCTTGCGAAAAATCCGGATCAGCCGTCGAGACAATTCGTCCGCAACCTCATGGATAGACAGCCATATTTCGGATCCGGTCGGGCATTCTATTTTAAAGTCTTCGCCATAGAAGCTGGCAAAACGCCTGAGCGAAGTGATCAACAGATAATTAACCGGGAACCAGATAGGGCCTCTCCAGTTGGAATTTCCGCCAAACATACCGGATTCGGCTTCGCCCGGCTGGTAATGCACGCTCATCGGCGTATTGGCACAACTCACGACATAGGGCTGATCATGGTGTGCACGCGACAAGGAGCGTATGCCGTAGTCGGATAGAAACTCGGTTTCATCCAGCATCCGTTGCAACAGCTTTTTCATCCGCTGACCGCGCAGCAGGGACAACAGGCGGTGGTCGCCCCGCCCCGCCTCATTCCAATCGGAGACCAAGGCCGCCAGATCGGGACGGTAATCGAGAAACCATTTCATCCGCCGTTTGAAGTCAGGCAACTTATCCAGTAATTCGGGTTCGAGGATCTCTACCGCATAAAACGGGATCAAGCCTATCATCGAGCGTACCCGAAGCGGCGTCATGCTACCGTCGGGCGCGCGCAGCACATCATAAAAAAACTGGTCTTCCTCATCCCAAAGGCCGATATGCTGATCGCCCCCCATGTTGCTCATCGCTTTGGCAATGTAGAGGAAGTGTTCGAAAAACTTGGTGGCAATATCTTCGTAAACCCGGTCATGCAGAGCCAGCTCCAGAGCGATACGCATCAGATTAAGACTGTACATCGCCATCCAGCTGGTGCCGTCGGCCTGGTCGATATGGCCGCCGGCAGGCAGCGGAGCACTACGGTCGAATACACCGATATTATCCAAACCGAGAAAGCCACCCTGAAACACATTGTTATCTTCGGCGTCCTTGCGATTGACCCACCAGGTAAAATTGATGATCAATTTGTGCATGATACGTTCGAGGAAGTCGAGATCGCCGACACCGCCGTTGCTTTTGCATTCGGATTGGTATATTTCCCAGGCCGCCCAGGCATGTACTGGCGGATTGACATCACCTAACTGCCATTCGTAAGCCGGTATCTGGCCGTTTGGATGCATATACCATTCCCGCGTCATTAGCAGCAGCTGATTTTTAGCGAAGGCGGGATCAATCATCGCCAGCGTCACGCAATGAAACGCTAGGTCCCAGGCGGCATACCATGGATATTCCCAGGTGTCCGGCATCGAGATGATGTCGGCATTGTTCAGATGTTCCCAGCCTTTGTTACGGCCTTTACGACGTTGCGGTGGGGGCGGAGGAAGAGCCGGATCGCCTTTTTGCCATTGGGGTATGTCGAAATAATAGAATTGTTTGCTCCAGATCATACCGACCAGGGCCTGACGTTGAATCAATTTGCTCTCATCATCCGGTAGGGCGGTTTGCAACTCGGCATAATAGGCATCGGCCTCGTCGCGGCGTGTGAATAACAGCCTATCGAAGTCGACAAAGGGGATTGGATTTGGGACTTTACTCAGCCGCAGCCGAACTTCGATTTTTTCGCACGCGGGAACGGAAAAGCTAAAATGGCCCGCCGCCTTGGTGCCATGACGCTGCGGATTAACGGCATGATGGTTGCCCTGGACGAGGTATTCATGAAAGGCATCCTTGGAATATCCGGTGCTTGGCTGGTTATACAAACGCCGTAAATTGGTGTCGTTATCGCAAAACAACAGCTCGGAATCGGCATCGAAATAGCAATAATAGCTGCCCAGCTCTGAATGCCGTATGGCAATGCAACCGGCTTCGGCGGCGGAAAGTGTAGGGCGGGTCGCATCGTAGCCCCAGCTCCAGGTGTTGCGGAACCAGAGTTGCGGCAGGATATGCAGCGGGGCTGCCGCAGCGCCACGGTTATGCGCGGTAATCAACATCAGGATGTCATCGACGCCTGCCTTGGCATATTCGATGAAGACATCGAAGTAACGGTTATCGTCAAATAGGCCGGTATCCACCAGCTCAAACTCCGGCATGTCTCTGCCTCGTTTGCGGTTCTCTTCGACCAATGCCGCATAGGGAAACGCCTGTTGCGGATACTTGTAAAGCATCTTCAGGTAGGAATGGCTGGGCGTCGCGTCTAGATAATAATACAGTTCCTTGACGTCTTCACCGTGATTGCCTTCGCCGTTGGTCAGACCGAACAGCCGCTCCTTGAGGATAGGGTCGCGTCCGTTCCATAGCGCCAGGCCCAAACACAGCCGCTGCTTGTCGTCGCATAAACCGGCAATGCCGTCTTCGCCCCAACGGTAGGCCCGGCTACGAGCCTGATCGTGGCTGAAATAATCCCAAGCCTTTCCATCCGCGCTATAGTCTTCGCGCACCGTGCCCCATTGCCGCTCGCTCAGATACGGCCCCCATAACCGCCATGCCGCCTCGCCGTTGCTTTGCGCCAACACCCGCTGTTTTTCAGCGCTGGCTTCGCTCTCCAATGAGGACTTGTCGGTCGATTCTGTCATGTCAGCAAGCGTCCTCGATAAAAGATAACGGAAGCGGTGCAACTGGCATGTTATTCAGTCAACCGTTGCACGTCCAGTTATTGTCTTTTGAGTAGGAACATAGATAGATAAATATTCGCGACTGTGGGAGGGAAAACGTTCATATGTCGAACGGTAAGGTTACGGCCCAGGCCCTGTAAAAATAAAGTTAGTCATTGTTTAATCGCAATTCTGTAGAAATATACCCAACTGGAGGACGATTCTGGATAGGTAGGATTTTTCTGATTTGCCCCCAATTGATAACTCAAAAGCCCCTGTTAGCCTTGGTAATAGCGCTAAAAGCGATACCAAGGCAAACCCGAAGCCGCCCCCCTTAATTCCCCGCGCCCTGGACTCGGCTCCGAATAAATACCACGCTGGCTAATCGACGCAAAAGGCCGGATAATTCCGGCCTTTTTTATGCCTGCTGGATTTCAATGGAATTCAAACTAAAAACCACCGACGGTCACGCCCGCCGGGGCCAATTGACTTTTGCCCGAGGTATCGTGGAAACGCCGATCTTCATGCCGGTCGGCACCTATGGCGCGGTCAAGTCGCTGACACCGGAAGATTTAACCGGGCTGGGCGCGCAAATCATCCTCGGCAACACCTTTCATCTGATGCTCAGGCCCGGCATGGAGGTGATGAAGGCTCATGGCGATCTACATGATTTCATGCGCTGGCAAAAGCCTATCCTGACTGACTCAGGAGGATTCCAGGTGTTCAGCCTGGGCGCCTTACGCAAGATTACCGAACAAGGTGTAACCTTCAAGTCGCCGGTCAATGGCAGCAAGATATTCATGGGGCCGGAAGAATCCATGCAGGTGCAGCGCGATCTGGGTTCCGACATCGTGATGATCTTCGACGAATGCACGCCCTACCCTGCCACCTATCAGCAGGCCGCCGATTCGATGCGGCTGTCGTTACGCTGGGCCGAACGCAGCAAACGCGCCCACGAAGGCAACGCTTCGGCATTGTTCGGTATCGTCCAAGGTGGCATGTTTCCGGAGCTAAGGCAAGAGTCTATCAACGGCCTGACCAATATCGGTTTCGATGGTTATGCAATTGGCGGCCTGTCGGTTGGAGAGCCTAAGCATGAAATGCTGGCGACGCTGGATGCCATCCATCAGAACATGCCGGTGGAAAAGCCGCGCTATCTGATGGGCGTCGGCACGCCGGAAGACTTGGTGGAAGGCGTGCGGCGCGGCATCGACATGTTCGATTGCGTTATGCCGACCCGCAATGCCCGCAACGGCCACCTGTTCACCCGCCACGGCGTGATCAAAATCAGGAACAACCAATACCAGTTCGACACCCGGCCTTTGGATGAAGATTGCAACTGCTACACCTGCCGCAATTATTCCCGCGCCTATCTGAAACATCTGGACAAATGCAAGGAGATGCTGGGCTCCAGGCTCAATACCATCCATAACCTGCATTATTACCTGGAACTGATGCAGGGTTTGCGCGACGCGATCGAGGCCCAAAAACTGGAGGAATTCGTCAAGGAGTTTTACGCTCTGCGCGGCTCAGGCATCTAAATTCAACCATCATGACCGAGATATTCAGCTTCCCACCGATTGCCCGAGCCGATGCCCGATTGTTGATTCTGGGCAGTATGCCCGGCAAGGCTTCGCTGGACGCCAACCAATACTATGCCCATCCTCGCAATTTGTTCTGGCCCATCATGGGCGAATTGGTCGGCGCCCATCCTGCTTTGGATTACGAGGAACGGGCGCGTATCCTCATCGCCAATGGCATAGCCTTATGGGACGTGCTGAAATCCTGCCGACGCTCCGGGAGCCTTGATGCCGATATCGACAAGTTGTCGATGATCGCCAACGATTTTGTGGCATTTTTCAACGCCCGTCCCCACATCGACCAGATATTTTTTAATGGCGCCACCGCTGAGCACGCCTTCCGCCATCAAGTGCTGCCAACGATTAACGCCGATAACTTTCTATTGCGGCGCCTGCCATCGACCAGCCCGGCCCATGCCGCGCTGTCCTACCATCAAAAACTGCAAAGCTGGCGTATCATTCTTGAAGCAACAGACGTTTGCTAGTGATCGGCAGTTGTTCCCAGCCATACAGGACCAAGACCATCAGAATCAGCGCGGCAAACACCAAGTTGTCGCCTATTCGGGAATAAGGCGTGACGCCGCCCATGGGCACGATGGTATCGGTGAGTGTAGTGGTGGTAAATAACGGCGCCTGCTTTCTAATGGAACCGTCGGGAGCGATGAACGCGGTAACCCCTGTGTTGGTGGCACGCACCAGATAACGCCCGGTTTCCAGTGCCCGCATCCGAGCCATCTGCATGTGTTGATGAGGCTGGGAGGAATCGCCGAACCAGGCGTCATTGGTGACGTTGACGATGTAGGCGGCATCCGCAATTTGTTTGTTGACCTGCTCGCCGAACGCATCTTCATAACAAATGGTGGTAACGAACGGAAAACCGCCAGCTCTCAGCAAGGTTTGCCGGTCGTCACCGGCGGCAAAATTACCGAGCGGAATCTGGATCAAATCCAGCACCCAGCCGGACAAGGGTTGCAAGGGTAAATATTCGCCAAACGGCAGCAAATGATTCTTGTGATACAGCCTCTGCGTCTCCCCCAAGGTCAAAACACTGTTGAAATACTCATCACCCTGGCCGCTGGTCGGCAGGCTGACAACTAAATCGACCTGATGTTCTCGAGCCTTCGCCGCCAGGGGATCGAGAAAAAATGCCTTTACTTCGTCCATAAACGCCGGAATTGCGGTTTCCGGCCAGACAATCGCGTCGGAATCCCAGTGCTGCTCGGTCAGCTGTAGATAGCGCTTCAGGGTATTCAATTTCTGGCTAGGCAACCATTTCTGCTCCTGGCCAATATTACCTTGCACCAGCGTGATCTTGATGGGCGCGCCTATGGCATTCGTCCATTGCACGGTTTTCAGCCATCCTCCCGCTCCCCAGATCAGCAAAAAAAACAGCAAACCTTGCAGCGGAGGCAGTTTACGATCCAGCATTTCCACCAAGGCAAACGCGGACGCCGCCAACAAAAAGCCTATGCCATAAACGCCAACCAACGGTGCAAATCCGGACAGAGGGGTTTGCAACTGACTGTAGGCGATCTGCAACCATGGAAATCCATTCAACAGCCAATAGCCACGAAAATATTCCACCATCACCCACAGCAAGGCCACGGCCATTACCCTGACCCACGCCAATTGCGAATTTAAAATTCGCGCGGCCAAGGCGCCCGTGATTGCCGGGAACAAGGCCCAGATCCCCACCAGCAAAAGCGTCAGCAAGCCAGCGCTCAAGGCATCGGCGCCCCCGAAATCATGAATACTGATGAACACCCACCAGATACCGGCGCCAAACAATCCTAAGCCGAACAAATAACCAACCAAGGCCGCCTGCCTTGGCGTCCGCATGACCCAGGCTCGATACAGAAACATCAATGCCGGCAAGGCCGCATAAGCAAAATCGTACGGCGCAAACGCCAAAGTCAGCAGCATGCCCATCAATGGCGCTGTAAGTTCCCACTTCCATTTTAATAATCGATTCATTGCGTAAAGTGTTGTGAAGGCCGGCCGCGCATTCTATTCAGTATTGATCACTATTCAAAATCGGCGGTGTTTTAGTCATAAGGCGGTAATTTGAACTAAACTAGCTGCGACTATTGCTCAATTCATTTAGCATGCTTATGACCGCCAACGACCTGCCTTTTTCTCTGACAACCGATTCACTCGCGGTGTGGCTCGATTCCCTGGCGACTCAGCAGCCCGCCAGCGCCGCCAATCAATTGAATCAAGCTCTAAAGCAACTGAGAAACGCGCCGTCTGAACCCTCGCAATTATTGCCGTTATTTATAAATCTGACGCCCCCCTGCCTGTTTCTATCGAACAGTTTATCGCCGATTAATCTCGCCGAAGCCAACCACAAACTGACCAGCAAATCGATAAAAGTCGCCAAACTCGTGACCCAAATGCTCAGACAACTGGCCTTGGGTTTTTGCATGCTGGCGGAAAGCGAGAAACTGGACCGCGCCCAAAACCCGCTGGCCATTTATTATGCGCTACAAATGATCGGCCACTGCTTGCGTAGCTATCATCTGCTGTACGAAATACCATCGAGTTCATTGTGGAAAAAAAGTGCCTCACTTTACGGCCTTGCCAGCGAAACCCATAGCCTGGAACAAAGCCTGTCGCCTAAACTGCACGAATTCAAGGCTCAGCCCACCATAGCCGCAGTGCTGAAACGCAACATCCTGTTCAGTATTTTCAAGCCCACGCACTTCACCGCCCCTGAAATCAACACCCTGTTCCAGATGGCCAATGAGCATTACGACTCGATTGACCTCAGCACTAGAAATAACCATGACTTCGGTTATTATTGGAATCTGGAAGGCGAGGAGCCTTGCGTGATCAAACACGCCAGCAAACACCTTCCCGAAGGCTTCCTGGCCATCGATTGCCGGCGGTTTGCCGACACTTTGCAGCAAAACACATTTAAGACCAATCTGAAGCCGACCACTCAGGCCAAACTGGCGTTGCAATTGTCGCACTACGAAGACGTTTTCAATGCCATGCAGATTGGTTCGTCATCGGTTTATCAACTGCTGATCGGATATTCTGACGTTTGTCGCTATTTTCAGGAGCAGGATAAATTGGCAAAAATTCTGTCAGTCAGCACGGGAGGCAAGCCACAGATTCGGCGGATGGGTCTGGTGCCACTGGACAAGGACAAGGACTATTTTGAGTCGCGCCACATCCCCAATAAAGCGCCACTGCCTTTTAAGAAAGTTAATTTAATGCGCACCAACAGCAATCGATTTGCCATTGTCCAGAGCCGCGCCCTCGATTGCGCCGTCGGCGACATTGCGTTGTTATACAAGGAACAGCAACCGGCTGCGCTGGCCGTGATTCGGCAAATGATTGTGCATGACCTAAGTGGCGACCTTCATGTGCTGCTGGAATATATTCAGGGGACATGTTCGATCTTCGCTTTCACGAATGCATCGGGCGCCGGCAGCCACGCGCTGGTCATCAACGGTGAAACCGATGATCCCGAAGTCATTTTGCCTCCGGACAAATATAGCGTCGACAGCAACTTGGTACTCAAAGTCGGCATCACCCTGCATTTGAATGCTTGCCTGGAATACAGTGCCAGCTTTGTCCAGTTTAAAATCAAGATCACTGATTCGTAACGCCATGTGGTACATGGGCGGCGGCGACCTGATGCATCTCGGCGGATTCGCAATGTCCTGTCTGGTCGTCGAAAAAAATATCGGCGCCGAATGCCCTTAGGAACGCCCCCTTGGGCATGCCACCCAGAAACAAGGCCTCGTCGATGCGTATCCCCCAAGCTCTCAGTGTACGAACCACGCGCTCATGCGCCGGCGCCGCCCGCGCAGTCACCAGCGCGGTACGAATGGGTGATTGCTCGGGTTCGAAATGGGTCTGGATGCGGTGCAAGGCCCCTAGAAATTCCTTGAGCGGCCCGCCCGCCAAGGGTTTATGGGCCTCGTTCCGTTCGTTGGCGGCAAAAGCCGCCAAACCGTGCAGTTGGTAAATGCGTTCTGCTTCGTCGGAAAACAGCACCGAGTCGCCGTCGAAGGCAATCCTTAATTGTGGCGATGGATTGGCAACCGCGCCGGATACTATCGTCGCCGCAGCATAGCCCGCCGCCAACGCCTTTCTGACATCCTCGTTGTTCGCCGATAAAAACAGGTGGGCGCCGAAGGCCGGAATGTATTCGTAAGGCGAGATTCCACTGCTGAATGCCGCGCGGCTGATGGCTAGCCCGTAATGGTTGATGGAGTTGAATATCCGCAAACCGGTGTCGGCGCTGTTGCGCGAGAGCAGAATGATCTCCACCAACGGCGCTTCGGGAAACGCCTGATTGATGTCCAGGAATTTTTTAACCAGCGAAAAACCAAAGCCGGGTTGCAGAATTTCATTTTCATGTTCGACTTGATAGCGGCAATAAGCCTCCTTGCCCTGAGCCTCGAAAATCGCGTGCGATTCATCGAGATTGAACAAGGCACGGGAGGAGATGGCGACGACTAATTTTTGATTGTCCAATCATTCACCCCCTAGAAAATTCACACCACGTTTCACGCTTCTTCGCCCCGCACTTGTGCCTTTATCAGTCTTTGTTACGAGCCACCCAGACCGAATCCAGATTCAAGGTTTTCTTGATCTTTGCGGCATAGCCGGCAGCCTCATACTGACTCTTGAAGCCATCGACACTGAGCCGGTACCAGGTTTCACCCTTGGCTTCGCTCTTGCTGACTTTGGCGGGTACGCCCTTGGCGGCAAATTCCTCGGCCTTACGTTTAGCGTACCAGTCTTGTTTAAAGGCGATCAGGTTGACGGCCCAGTTTTCTTCCACCACTACCGGTTTTTTCTTCTCCGGCTTTGGCACCGGCGCGACGGCTGCGATCCTACCCTTTTCCAAAGCGCTTATTTTGCTCTGTAACGCTTCAATCGCCGCTCCCATTTGCAAATTCTGATTACTCAACTCCGCAAGCTGCTTGCCCAAATCGCCGCCGGTTTTCGCAGATCCGGAATCGCCTTGCAAGGCTTTGTTGATTTCGGCGATCTGATTGCTAGTCACACTGCTGGCCGCCGCCAAATCAGCCAGCTGTTTATGCAGCATTTCCTTATCGGCCGCATCGCTGGCGGGATTGGCATTAACTTGTTCCTGCAGCTTACTAATCATCGGCACCAGTTCAGCAACTTGCGACTTGGCGATAAACCCCTGAAAACCCAGGCCTGTGCCTATCAGCAAGGCAGTGATCGCTAAACCATTGGCGACATAAGCGGCCACGGGTTTTTTGTTGCTAACCGCATCGACGGTGCGTTTGGTTTTTTTCTGCTCGGTCTCCAGCTTGTCCAATCCCTCCAGGCAATTAACCAGCTCGTCCTTGCCGGCCTTCTCGGTCATTTCCTGCCTGAAGACCTGATGCTGTTTTTTCAACACAGTCAGCTGATTCGCCAACGCGGCCAGCTCGGGGCCGTGATCGGCTTGAGGCTGCTTTTTTTCCGGCACACTGGCCGCCACGGCAGATGCCGGCCCTTCAAACTCATCCTCGATTACTTGTTCTTCCTTGACTGCCACCGCTTTTACCCGCTCATCGACAACGGCAGGCGCGACCGGCATGACATCCGCGTCATCGCCAAACTCATCGACTGGCTGCTTGGTCTCTACCGGTTTGACAACATCTTCACCCGAAGAAATGTCGAAATCCGCCATCAAAAAATCGGCGCTACTGCCCGCCGGCGGCGATATGTCAGAAAACTCGTCTATCTCCTTCATCCCCTCTATTTCGTCCTTTTGAGCGACTGGCATGGCAGGCGCCGGCACAACAACATCGGCAAACTCATCGCTGAACTCGTCGATATCCGCCACGGTTTCCAAAGCCGCCACCTCGGGCGCCACAACCTCATCGATACTCTTCACCAATGCCATATCGTCATCGACATCGGCAAATTCGTCGATCTCTCCGACAACAGGTTCGGATTGACGCTTGGGTTCGGTTTGGATTTTCGCGATCATATCGTCGATGTCATCGGCAAATTCGTCAATGTCGCTGGCGACCTTGCGATTGCCGCCGAAGTCATCGCCTATCAGCGCGTCGATGTCGGCAAATTCATCGCGTTCGATTTCCTGGTCGGTATGCTGGAAATTATCGCCCATCAGTAAACGATCTATGGCGTCGTCATCTTCGATCAAGCCCACCTTTTGCGCGGCGGGCGTCTCGTCCATGTTGAGCATTGCATCGAGATCGTCCGCAAATGCATCCAACGTTTTTTTATCTTTACCTTTATTCGATTCTGCCATATCTGTTCTCAGTTAAGCGCTGCCTAGGATGACGCTCTACCACCGCAACTATTTAACGGCGGTAACCAACGCATTGACGTCCATGCGCTGTTTTAATTCAATCAGCTTAAAACCCGCTTCCGCCAACTGTTGCAAGGCGGTGGCTTCGCGCATGATGTGATTCTCCGATTCGTCGTTGAACAAATGAATGATCCAGTGTTCCAGCAAATCGATACGGTTAATGCCGGTTAATACCTTAAAATAACCCTTGACTTCTTGCTGGGTGCCGCGTGTATGCGCCGAAATATCGTCCAAGGCATAACGGTCGCCATTCACGAACCAGCCGCCGGGCTTTAATACCCGAAACATTTCCCCAATCACTTGTTTGCGATAATCTCTTTCAAAGTTATGCAAAGTGTATGCCGACGCCAATATATCGACACTCTCGCTCGCCAGCGAGCGCAGCGCGGTCAAGGCATCGTCGCCGCAAAACACCAGCCTGCCGGCATCAAGCCAATGCCGCAGATTTTGTTTGGCCTGGTTCTGCATGGTCGGCTCATTATCGACACTCAACACGCTAAGCCTGTCATCGGAGGACAGGATAGACAAGGTGGTGATACCCGTACCGCCACCTAACTCCACGACTCCGACCGGTTCCGTGGTTTGCCGACAGTATTCGCCTACTGCCTCGCCCACCAGACGGCTCATTTCCGTCGCAAACGGGCAGATCAGTTTCAGCATCTGGTAATCCTGGCCGATCACGCCGGAGAACATCGCATCGAAAGGTGTATTGACCGTCATGACTGAACCTTTTGTTTTTGCCTGGCATCATAAGCGGCCAATTGCTCGGGCGTCGCTTCGAGCTGATAACGTTGTTTCCATTCACTGTATGGCATGCCATAAATGATTTCCCTGGCCTGCTCGTAATCCAGTTTCACGCCGCGTTCGTCCGCCGCCGCGGCATACCATTTCGCCAGGCAGTTTCTGCAAAAATCGCCGTGTATCATGAGTTCGATATTTTGCACTTCGGTGTGTTGTCGCAGATGTTCCAACAAACGCCTGAAAGCGGCCGCCTCAAGCTCGGTCTTGATGTCATGGGACATGGAGTTCTCTCTCGCAAAAACCCGTATTTTAACAGCAAACACTGGTTCACCGCGCCCGGCGATACCAAATGGGTCTTTCAATCACAGGGCGGCATGCAATAGCGAAGACGCGTTAACAAACGCCTCGGCTCGCCTTATAAAGGCTCTGCCCAGTCTATTGGACAGCTACACATCAGGTGGCGGTCGCCATAGACATTGTCGATGCGGCCAACCGGCGGCCAATATTTATCGTCATGCTGATGGCTATCCGGGAAAAAGGCTTTTTGCCGGGAATATGGCAAGCGCCACTCTTCCAGTAACAGGCGATGGGTGTGCGGCGCATGGTGAAGCACATTATTATCAATCTCGGCAACGCCATCCTCGACTTCTTGGATTTCCTGGCGGATCGCAATCATCGCGTCGCAAAAGCGGTCGATTTCCGTCTTGTTCTCGCTCTCGGTAGGTTCGATCATCAGCGTATCGGCCACCGGAAACGATACGGTGGGCGCATGAAAGCCGTAATCGATCAAGCGTTTGGCAATGTCCTCGACCGTAACGTTACTGGTTTTCTTGAACTGCCGACAATCGATGATGCATTCGTGAGCCACCCAACCATTTCGATCGGTATACAAAATCGGGTAATGAGGCGCCAATCGCCGGGCGATGTAATTGGCGTTCATGATCGCCGCCAGAGTAGCTCGCCTTAATCCAGTAGCGCCCATCATGGCGATATATGCCCAGGATATGGTCAGAATGCTGGCCGAACCCCATGGCGCCCCCGACACGGTGCCGATGGTACCATGCTCGCCCTTGGCCGGATTGACGCCTTCCACGACCGGATGATCCGGCAGGAAAAGCGCCAGATGCGCGCGTACCCCTATCGGCCCGACACCAGGACCGCCGCCGCCGTGTGGAATACAGAAAGTCTTGTGCAAATTCAGATGGGCAACATCGGCGCCTATACACCCTGGGCGACAGAGGCCCACCAGGGCATTGAAATTGGCTCCGTCCATGTAGACCTGACCGCCATGGGCGTGAACGATGTCGCAAATCTCTCGAAATGCCTGCTCGTAAACGCCGTGGGTAGAGGGGTAGGTGATCATCAATGCCGCCAAAGTGTCGTGGTATTCGCCGGCCTTGGCCCGCAGGTCGTCGACGCTGACGTTGCCGTTGGTGTCGCACTCCACGACCACTACATGCAGCCCGGCCATCGCCGCGCTGGCGGGATTGGTACCATGCGCCGAAGCCGAAATCAGACACACATTGCGCCGACCTTGGCCGTTGACCTCGTGGTATTTGCGGATCACCAGCAAACCTGTGTATTCGCCTTGCGAACCGGCATTGGGTTGCAAGGAAAAGGCATCGAAACCGGTCAGGTCGCAAAGCATGTCTTCCAGTTCAGCGAACAATTGCTGATAACCCTGGGCCTGATATAAGGGCACGAAAGGATGCATGGCATTGAATTCGTAAAAGGAGATGGCTTGCATCTCAGTCGCGGCATTGAGTTTCATGGTGCACGAACCCAGCGGGATCATCGCCCTATCCAGCGCGATGTCGCGCCGAGCCAGTTTGCGCATATAGCGCATCATTTCGGTCTCGGAATGATAGCGGCTGAATACCGGGTGTTGCAGGATAGCGTCGCTACGCAATAGGGACTTCGGAATGCATTCTTCTAAAGCGGCATCAAGCGCGTTAACATTGGGGAGGTCGGCGATCGGAGAGGCGAATACTTGCCATAGAGTCCTTAAATCGTTACGGGTGGTGGTTTCATCCAGCGAAATCCCAATGGTGTTGGCATCGATAACCCGCAGGTTGATACCCGCTTCCTCGGCCTGAGCGGCGATGCGCTTGGCACGGTTCGGCATCCTGACCAGTAACGTATCAAAATAGCAGCGATTGATCACCTCATGGCCGCTCCGAGCGATTCCAGCCGCCAGAATTTGCGCGTAACGGTGCACCCGTTCCGCGATCAATCGCAAGCCTTCCCCGCCGTGGTAAACCGCGTAAAAGCCGGCGATCACGGCCAGCAACACCTGCGAAGTGCAGATGTTGCTAGTGGCCTTGTCGCGGCGGATATGTTGTTCGCGGGTTTGCAACGCCATACGCAAGGCAACCTGGCCATTACTGTCCTTGGATACGCCGATTAATCTGCCCGGCATGGCACGTATGAATGCCTCGCGGGTGGCGAAGAACGCCGCGTGCGGACCGCCGTAACCCATGGGTACGCCGAAACGCTGGGCGCTGCCGGTTACGATATCAGCGTCGAAGGCTGCCGGCGGCTTCAGTAACACCAGGCTTAATAAATCGGCTGCTACCGTCGCCAACGCAGCCTTGGTATGGGCGATGGCGACTGCCTGGCTCAAGTCTCGGATTTCGCCGCTGGAACCAGGGTATTGCAAGATCAACGAGAAGAATTCGCGTTGCTCCAGATCGATATAAGGATCGGCGACCACAACCGCGTAACCCAAGGAATGGGCTCGTGTCTTCACTACCGCGATGGTCTGCGGATGGCAGTCGCAATCGACTACCACGATATTAGATGGGCTTTTTGACAAGCGCCGCGACATAACCATCGCCTCCGCCGCCGCGGTTGCCTCGTCCAACAAGGAGGCATTAGCGATTTCCATCCCGGTCAGATCGATGATCATCTGTTGGAAATTCAATAACGCTTCCAACCGCCCCTGGCTGATTTCCGCCTGATATGGGGTATATGCGGTGTACCAAGCGGGATTTTCCAGCACGTTACGCTTGATCACCGCCGGCATGATGGTATCGTAATAACCCATGCCTATCATCGAGGTCAACACCTTATTGCGTTCACGCATCTTGCGCAGATATTTGATCACCGCCCGCTCGCTGATGGTATCGGTCAGCTTCAGCGGCTCGTGATTGAGAATGTTGGCCGGAATCACTCGCTCGACAAGATCTTCCAGTTCGTTCAAACCCAGCAAGGCCAACATGTCTTGGGTTTGTTGCTGATCGGGGCCGATATGGCGCTGTATGAAATGACCGCGCATTTCCAGTTGGTCGAGACGGGGGCGTTTGGATGACATGACGTTTATCTATGGTAGCTGTGAGGAACGAAAGGTAAGCGGCAGACGGTAACGGCGACGGGAGAGTCGCGGACGATCGCGGAAAGGGCTGTGCCGATCTCGGCAAAACGCCTATCCAGCATGGCCAGCGCTATAGGTCTATTCAGACTGGGCGAGAAACCACCGCTGGTGACATAACCGACTTGGTCATTCTGATGGTAAACCGCACAGCCTTCGCGTACCGGGATCCTACCTTCCACTAAAAGACCAACCCGCAGCCGTTCGGGGCGGCCACGTAGTTGAGCCAGAATCCTTTCGGCACCAGGAAATCCGCCATGACCTTTCTTGATCAGCCAATGAAGCCCCGCCTCGATGGGCGTAATCGTCTCGCTGAGTTCGTGGCCATATAGGCAAAGACCGGCTTCCATACGTAGAGTATCGCGAGCGCCCAGACCGATCGGTTCGACACCTTCTACGCCAAGCAGTATGCCGGCTAGCCGTTCAGCATCGTCTCTATGCAGCGAGATTTCAAAGCCGTCTTCGCCGCTATAACCGCTACGGCTAACGTTACAAATGATGCCATCGATGTCGGTTTTGCAGGCATGCATGAAGGTCGTTCGCGCGGCATCCACCGAAAATTTCCCCATGATGGCCGCGGCACCTGGCCCCTGCAGCGCGAACAGGGCCAGATCCGGACATGTCACGAATTCGCAACTCCCGGACAACTGCCGATCCAGGTAGGCGAAATCCTTTTCCTTGCAACCGGCGTTGACGACGATGGCCACACCGAATTCGATGCGGGTGACTATGATGTCATCGATCACGCCGCCGTCGCCGTTGGTCAATACCGTGTATTTTTGAGCGCCGCACGCAAGGTCTGCAATACCGCCGGGCGTAAGCTTTTCAAGTTCGCCGACCGCTCGATCGCCAAGGACGCGGCATTGCCCCATGTGAGATATATCGAAGAATCCGGCATGGTTTCGGCAATGCAGATGTTCGTGGATGATGCCTTTAGAATAGTGCACCGGCATGGCATAATCCGCAAATGCCGTCATCTTGGCTCCGAGACGAAGATGCATTTGATATAGAGGTGTTTGTCTCAAGTCAGTCACGCAGCCTCCTCGATTGTTAACAACGATTGTAGTCTAAGGTCGAAAAAAGGCTAAGTGAACTAACTCAGAATCGCTCGATCTTAGGTTTGGTTGCAGACCACTACGCTTTGGCTAAGTCTTTGTTTTAAAAATCGGCGCATAGCACCGGCTCGATTGCCCTCCTTTTCCGGATCAATGGCTATGGTGTTTTTGTATACAATTTGCTGCCAAGGTCATACAATGCGGGTCCATTGTTAGCTGAACTATCGTTACGTGATCACCATACACAGCTCATCTATCGCTCACTACCCTGTCGCTTATCCTAAGCCGCGGACGGGGCGTATTGACGGTAGCGGCGCATCGGCGAACGGCGCCGGTAACGGCAATCCTGTCGGACAAGGTAGCGAAGTTAACGCTCGGCCTTCCAGTACCGAGCAGATTCAAGCGGCATTGGCTGAAGCTGGAATTTCTAACACTGATACCAGCAAACAGCCTAACAACACACGGACACAAAAAGCATTGAACGCTTATACACAAAACTACAACCAGGCCACCCAGCGTCGAGTTGCTGAAATCATTTCCGGAATCAACCTCTACGCCTGACCACCACATTTCCAGCCATCACTCATGAAGCCGTTTTTAGAATTTTTTCCTATCATTCTGTTTTTTGTCGCCTACAAGCTTTACGACATCTATATCGCCACTGCGGTGGTCATCGTCGCCACCATCGTCCAGGTACTGACCTATTGGTTCATGTACCGCAAGGTGGAAACCATGCAATGGATAACATTAGGTCTAATTCTGGTGATGGGCGGTGCGACTCTTTATTTGCAAGACGAACAATTCATTAAATGGAAACTGTCCATTATCGAGTGGTTATTCGGCAGCGCATTTTTGGCCAGTCAGTTTATCGGCAACAAAACCTTTATCGAACGTATGATGGGGGCCAATCTTGAATTACCGGCCTTGATTTGGAAACGATTGAACCTGAGTTGGGCGCTTTTTTTCATCGGTGTCGGCTTCCTGAATCTGTATGTGATGTCCAATTACAGTACCGATGATTGGGTCAGCTTTAAAACCTTTGGTGTGCCGGGCCTGATGCTGGTTTTCATTGCCGTTCAAATGGCATTTTTGTATAAACACGTCCCCACAACCGAAACCAAAAAATAATGCTTTACGCCATCATCGGTGAAGACGTTCCGGACAGTCTGGAAAAAAGATTATCCGTTCGCCCTGCTCATCTGCAACGTTTGCAAGCGTTACAGGACCTGGGAAGGCTAGTTCTTGCTGGTCCCACCCCGGCCATCGACGCCGAAAATCCCGGCGACTCCGGTTTTAGCGGCAGCCTAATAGTCGCTGAATTTTCCAGCCTGGATGAAGCCAAACACTGGGCGGACGCCGACCCCTATATCGCCGCGGGCGTTTATGCCCGTGTTCTTGTAAAACCCTTTAAAAAAGTATTTCCACAATGACAGCCGACATTATCAGACAAAAGTTGGACGAAGCCCTTAAGCCGGAATTAATCGAAATCATCGACCATAGCGCCGCTCATGCCGGACACGCCGGCAATCAAAAAGGCGGCGGACATTATAATGTCACCATAGTCGCCGAAGCTTTCGAAGGCAAGACGCTGGTACAACGCCACCAGCTCATTTATAAAGCGCTGAACGACATGATGAAGGACGACATTCACGCACTTGGCATTAATGCTTTAACTCCCACTGAAAACTCAATAGGAAATCAATAAATGAAACTGAAACTCATCCCTCTGATCCTTGCCAGCGCAACCATACTGCCGGGCTGCTTTGAAGAAAAAGCCAAGGAAACCGAAACCACTGCCGCGCCTGCCGTCACCAAAGAAAACGCAGTCGCTTCAGTCAACGGTACTTTCATTAGCAAAAAAACACTGGAAACGCTGGAAAAAGAAATCGCCGAGCGCAGCCAAGGTCAGAGTTTCCCAAAAGAACAATTACTGGAGGAACTCATTCAACGTGAATTATTGATCCAGCAAGCTATGCAAAAACAGCTGGATAAAACTCCGGAAGTAATCGAGCGCATGGCGACAGTCAGAAATTCCCTGCTATCACAAGCGGCGCTGCAGGATTATCTGAAAGCCAACCCTGTAACCGACGAGGAAATCAAGGCCGAATACGATTCCAAAATGGCTAACATGGGCAGCGAATATAAAGCCCGCCATATTCTGGTCAAAACCGAAGACGAAGCCAAAAAATTGATCGCCGAGCTGGAAAAAGGTGGCGATTTCACCGCATTGGCCAAGAAACACTCGATAGACCCGATGGGTTCCGAAGGCGGCGATCTGGGCTGGTTTACCTCTGACAGGATGGTTGCTCCTTTTTCCGAAGCAGTTATCGCGCTGGAAAATGGCAAATTCACCAAACAACCGGTGCAAACCCAGTTTGGCTGGCACGTGATTTTGAGAGAAGATTCCAGAGCACTGACCCCACCACCGCTGGAAGCCGTAAAAGAACAAATTCGCCCCATGCTGCAACGTCAAAAAGCGCAAACCATGATCGAAAATTTGCGTAAAACAGCACAGGTCGAGATTCTGCTGCCACCGACTCCGCCGACTCCAGCGCCCGCCAAACCGGAAGCTCAACCTGCAGAAGCCCAACCCGCAGCCACTCAAGCTAGCGAAGTTCAGTTAGACGCGACGGCGGCGCAACCTTCAGCCGCACCAACCACCGATGCCGCAACACCATCTGCACCAGCACCCGCGGAGCCTACAAGCGCTCCAGCAACTCAAAAATAAAACCTCGGCATCATAAACAGGGCGTAAATCGCCCTGTTTATTTCCATCGATTGCCGGCTAATCAATCCTTTGCCGGCATCTTACGAAAGACTCCTCGATCGAGATCAGCCTTGATTAATATAAGCACTCGACAATCACGCTGCTTGCGCAGCCGATTGAAGCCTTAATCTCTCATCCACCAACTCTTTGATATGCCGACTGCATTTACCGCAAACGCTGCCGGCGCCCGTGCACTGCATGAGCTGACGACGACTGCAAACTCCCTGATTAATGGCTTGGGTAATTTGATTATTTGTCACCGCCTTACAAACGCAAACGTACATAAACACCTCTGCCTAAAGAACTTTTATTAATGATAACAATTATCATTTGATTGCAAAACCCTTTCCTGTTATTTTTATTCCTATGCCTTACTCAACTAAAGACATGATCGACACCACCCATATCCTGGCAGTTCCGAGGAAATTCGCGGCATTCAGCCGCTAGGCCAAATTGCAAAGCGGTGATTGTTCGTGATTAAATAGCAGCTGCAAAATTTTCGTCATTTAGCCATTTAAACAAAACCCAGAGCCGATGATGCAAGACTATCAAAATCAAAAATCCACGGTATCGGAGATACTGGATGCCCATCAGACCATGCCAGGCAATCTGCTACCTATTCTTCACGGCATTCAAGATACTTTGGGCTATATTCCCCCGGCTGCTGTAGAGGACATTGCCAAAGCTTTATATCTTTCCCAAGCAGAAGTACATGGCGTCATCAGTTTTTATCATTATTTCCGCGAAACACCGCCTGGCAAACACACTATCCGCATTTGCCGCGCCGAATCCTGCCAGTCCATGAATGGCAAAGGCCTGGAAAATCATGCCAAGCAGCAGTTGGGAATCGATTTTCACGAAACCACCGCCGACGGCCGTTTCTCGCTGGAACCCGTTTACTGTTTGGGCAACTGCGCCTGCTCGCCGGCGATCACTATCG
>Ga0316622_100000715_pt1 | contig 20174 bp, 18 predicted proteins | sample OWC_Aug_OW2_C1_D_FD_207646 | JGI IMG/M metagenome (GOLD analysis project Ga0316622, IMG submission 207646) | Wetland soil microbial communities from Old Woman Creek delta, Ohio, United States - OWC_Aug_OW2_C1_D5_C | ecosystem: Environmental > Terrestrial > Soil > Wetlands | place: USA: Ohio... | reverse complement strand
ACGAAGGGCCCGTCGCACCGGCGGCGCCGCGCGTGCAACGCGCGGGCCACGAGCTCCTTGCCCGTGCCGCTCTCGCCCGTGACCAGCACCGTGGCATCCGAGGCGGCCAGCCGCTCGAGCAGGTCGTACACCTGGTGCATCGCGGGGCTGCTCCCGAGCAGGTCGCCGTACCCGCTCGCCTCCTCCGCGGCCCGGCGCAGGCGGCGCACCTCGGCACGCAGCGCGCGGTGTCGTGCGGCGCGCTCGACGGTGACGGCCAGCGCCTCCAGCGCGATCGGCTTGGTCTCGAAATCCCATGCCCCGGCGCGGATGGCGCCGATGGCGGTCTCGAGGCTGCCGAAGGCCGTGAGCACGACGACCGGCACGTCGGGGTGGTCGGCGACGATCCGCGTGCAGAGATCGAGCCCCCCCATCCCCGGCATGTCCAGATCGGCGACGACCACGTCGATCTCCTCGCGCACGAGCAGCGCGAGCGCATCGGCGCCATTCGCGGCCGTGCGTACGATCCAGCCACGATCCGAATAGCCGTCCTCGACGAGCTCGCGCATGCCGGCGTCGTCGTCGACGAAGAGCAGGCGCAGGGTCATGCGGGGATCGCGGCTCCCGCCGACGCCCCGTGCGCGAGCGGCAGGTACACGCGGAAGGTGGACCCGAGACCGACCTCGCTCTCGACGTCGATCCAGCCGCGGTGCTCGCTCACGATGTCCCAGGCCACCGCAAGTCCGAGCCCCGTGCCCTCGCCCACGTCCTTGGTGGTGAAGAACGGCTCGAAGATCCGGGAGACGTGCTCCTGCGGGATGCCGCCACCGTGGTCGCGCACCGTGACGCACGCCCACTCGCCCGGCGGCCCGCCGTGTCCCGCCGGCGGCCGCGCGCGGCGCCGCTCGACGTCGATCTCGACCGAGCCGCCGTCCGGCATCGCCTGCAGCGCGTTCACCACCAGGTTCGTGAGCACCTGCTGGACCTGGTGGCGGTCGACGAGCGCCTCGACGGGTTCGTCCGGTGCGCGCACCGCGACCCGGGCGCGGCGCGCCGCGGGCAGAGATCGCAGGAGCTCGACGGAGCGTGTGGCGAGGGCGCCCAGGTCGGCGACGGAGAGCGCGGACCGCCGGCGCCGGGAGAAGTCGAGGAGCTGGCGGATGATCGCGGTCATCCGCTCGGCCTGTTGCTGGATGATCGCGGCGGTGCGCGCCACCGTGTCGGGGGCGGCCGTGGCGAGCATCTTGGCGCGCGCCGCCACCACGTTGAGCGGCGTCCCGAGCTCGTGGGCAACGCCGGAGGCGAGCTGGCCCACCGTCCGCAGCCGATCGGCATGGCGCAGCTGCTCGAGCGTCTCGATGCGCGCTTCGGTCTCGACGGCGACCCGCTCGCGGGCCGCGAGCAGCTGCCCCGCCATGCGGTCGAGCGCGCGCGCCAGCATGCCGACCTCGTCGCGCCGCCGCAGCCCGAGGCGCGAGGTGAGGTCGCCCGCGCCGATGCCCTGCGCGCGGGCGGCCAGCGCCTGCATCGGCCGGCCGACGAGCCAGACGCCGAGAGCCAGCGTCATCAGGGCGCACGCCGCCGCGCTCAGCATGGTGACCGCGATCACGTTCAGCTCGGTGCGACGGATGGCGGCACGCTGTTGCTCGAGGGGCTCGGACAGCTCCACCGCGGCATGCATGCCGCCGCGGGACGCGGGGATCGGCGTGTACGTGAACCGCCGGTCGCCCGGTGGCTCGTCGCCCGCCACCGTCCGGACCGGATGGCCGCCGAGCAGCCGTGCACGCTCTTCGGCCCTCAGCCTCCCGGCGACGGCCGGCGGAAGCTCGTCCAGCGGAACCCACCGCAGGGTCACCCGGTGCTGTCGTCGGTTCGCGAGCTCGACGACGCGCTGCGCCCGTTCGATCCCCCCCGTTTCCGCAACCGCTTCGAGGGCCGAGCGCAGCACCCGGGCCGTCGCCTCCTGGTCGAGCGCGGTGTCGCGCTCGAAGAGCACGAGGTCGCGATGGACCTGCAGCCACCCGGCCGCGGCAAGCACCAGGACGAGCCCACCAACGAGCATGGCGCAGAATTTGGCGACGAGCCGCATGAGCGCCGGCGCGTGCCCGCACACCGGCACAGACGCGTGGCCCGCCGGCCCTATTCACCGGCGGGGCGGGGGGGCGGCTCGGCCCCGAGCCGGCGGCCTACAGCGCCGCCCGCAGCCTGGCGATACGCTCCTCGAGCGGCGGGTGCGTCGAGAACATCCGCGCCAGGCCGCCCGGGTTCGAGATGCGCAGCGTCGCCACGGCCGGCTGCTGGTCCGCGGCGGCGACCTCGACGTCGCGACGCAGCGCCTCCAGCGCGCGCACCATGTGATCGCGGCCGGCGAGGCTCGCCCCGCCGGCGTCCGCCCGGTACTCGCGATAGCGCGAGAACCACGCGACCACCATCGAGCCGAGGATCATGAAGACGATCTCGAGGACGATCTGGACGACGAAGTAGAGGCCGTACGACGGCGCCTCGTCGTCGCTGCGCCGGGTGGCCGAGGCGACCGCCCAGGCGATCACGCGCGCGAGGAACATCACGAAGGCGTTCACCACCCCTTGCAGCAGCGTCATCGTCACCATGTCGCCGTTGGCGATGTGCGACACCTCGTGCGCGAGCACGCCCTCGACCTCGGCCCGGTCCATGCGCCGCAGGAGCCCGGTGGAGACGGCGACCAGCGAGCGGTTCCTGGTCGGCCCGGTGGCGAAGGCGTTGATGTCGTCCGCCTCGTAGACACCCACCTCGGGCATCGGCAGGCGCGCGCCCTGCGCCAGCCGGGCCACCATCTGCACCAGCTGCTGTCCCGTCGGGTCGGTGGTGTGCGGGTCGAGCACGCGCACGCCCATCATCGCCTTGGCCATCACCTTGGACAGCGCCAGCGAGATGAACGCGCCGCCCATGCCCCAGACCAGGCAGAAGACGAGGAGCGCCCCGTAGTCGATGCCCTGCGCCGTCAGGTATCGCCCGATCCCGAGGACGCTCATCAGGATCGAGAGGGTGATGACGACCAGGAAGTTGGTGAGGAGGAAGAGGACCACGCGCTTGACCATGGTGGGGAGGATAGCGGTGCCGGCTGGACGCGCAAATGGCCCGCCGGCCCGGCCGCAGGGACCCGCCACGCCCGGAGCCGGTCCCGGTCGCCAGCGGCCCCACGGCGCGACGGCTCGGGTGCGGCGGAGCACCCTTGGCAGCGGGACGAGCCTCACCAACCAGGAGCCGTGCGCCCGACGGCCGCGGCGGGCGCCAGCCAGGCGAGCTGCCCGCCTACGGCAGGTTCGCCCGGACCGGCGTCGCCGGCGGCGGGGGCTCCGGCTGGTAGTCGATCGGGATCGCCTCGGTCCAATCCGGGCCCGTGTGGTCGATGTGGTGCGCGTTCCCCGCGTTCGCGGCGGTCAACCTGGCGGTGGAGGAGCCCTCCCGCCACGTCCCGACGCGGTCGGGCAAGCGTCACCACAGCGGGCGGCCGAGATCACTTCATCCACGTGTGCCGTTCCGGCGCGTCACGGCCCGCCCGGATTCTCTTCGCGAACCGAACCGAGGGAACAGCCTTCACCCCGCACGGCGAGAAAGGCGATCACGAGGAGCCCGCCTGCGCTGACGGCGGCACCCCGGAGGAGGAGACCTGCCCGGTATCCGAAGCGCACGCGGTGCCGACCCTGTGGTACGGGTACGCCCCGAAAGAGGTGGTTGGTGGCGAGGATCGGCACGGTCTGGCCGTCGACGGTGGCCTGCCAGCCCGGGAAGTACGAGTCGGCGAGCGCGACGAGCCCCGGCGCGGCGAGCGTCGCGTCGAGCTCCACCACCTGCGGCTCGTCGCGGACGAAGGTCGCCGGCTCACCGCGGGCCGGCACCTCGGCTGTGGTGACCACCCCGGGGTCGCCCTCCACGAAGCTCGTCGCCAGGGGATCGAACTCCGGGTCGGCCAGTCGCGCGAGCAATGCGGCGGTGCTCGGCGCGGGCAGCACCCGGTACACGGTGAACGCGCGGGGGAGCGCGTGTGGGTTCTCGAAGACCGCGAGCGGGCCCAGGCCCACGCCGGCGGCCGCGAAGCCCGCCTGGGCCAGGAACTGCTGCAGATCGTGTCGCTCCGCCAGCGACTGGTCGGTGACGACGTAGCGGAGCGCGACCAGGTCGAGCACGCGGTGGCGGGTGGCCGGGGGCGGAACACCCGGCGGCGAGTCGAGGGTGACGATGAGGCCCGAGAACGTGACGGGAGGACGCGTGCGGATCGGTGCCGCCTCGGTGAGAAACGTGAAGTACTCCGACTGCCGGCGGAGATTGATCGGCGCGTAGTCGTCGATCGCACGCAGCCGATTGCGGCTTGCCTGCTTCGCGGCGAGGGCGGGATCGAACACGGTGCCGACGATCCAGACGCGGCGACGCCCGCGAGGCTCCGTCGCCAGCGGCTCCACGGGCGACGGCTCAGGCGCGGCGGAGCACCCGCACCAGCAGGACGAGCGTCGCGATCCAGAAGCCGTGCGCCCCGACCGCCGCGGCGGGCACCAGCCAGTCGAGCTGCCCGGCCAGGGCGAAGAGCAGCGGGAAGGCGTACCAGTCGCGCGTGGTGAGCGGCGACAGCACGCCGTCGATGAGGCGGTTCTCCCAGCAGACGAGGCGCCTGCGGCGAGACTCCTGCACCTCGCAGGCGGTGATGACGGCGAAGGCGCCGGCGACGCCGAGCCCGAGCGCGGTCAGCGTCGCCCACGACGGCATCGCACCCGTCGCCGCGAGACGGAGCGTGATCCCGGCGAGCAGGGCCACGTGCACCAGCGTGTCACCCGCGATGTCGAGCCGGTCCCCGAGCGTGGACTCGTGGAAGCGAAGGCGCGCCAGCTCGCCGTCCGCGCAGTCGAGCACCCCGGAGACCACGAGCCCACCGACTCCGGCGAGCGCCACCACGGGCGAGGCGCTGCCCAGCGCGAGGCCGCCCGCGACCCCGGCGAGCACGCCGAGCAGGGTGACCGCGTTCGGCGTGAGCGGCGTGCGCAGCAGGAGTCGGGTGAGCGGGCGCGAGAGCCGGCGGCTGAGCCGGCGGTCGAGGTAGCCGTCGCGCGGATTCTCGAGCCCGCGCAGCAGCGCGCATTCGAGGACGGCATCCGGACGGCTGGCGGGCTCGAGCGTGCCCGCCGTCGGCACTTGCGGCCGGACGTCGTTGTCCGCCACCCGCGCTCCGGGCGCCACCCGCACGCGCGCCCCGTGCCGCCCGAGCTGGAACACGGCACCCGGGTGCGTGCGCCGTTGCAGGTCGCGGACGAGCGCCTCGTCGACCACCGTCCCGGGCGCGATCAGGAGGTGCGGCGCATCGCCCGCAGCCGCCGCCACCGCGGGCGCGTGCGTGAGCGCGCAGCGCACGCGCGGATCGTGCGGCAGCGGCGCGCCGACGAGCGTGCAGCGCTCGATCCCCGCCCGCTGCAGCGCCAGGATCGTGCGCAGCACCAGCGGCACGCCCGCGATGCGGCGCTCGGCGTCCCCGGGGCCGGCCACCACGATCGCGTCGCGGATGGCGGCGGCGCCGCCGGCCCCGTCGCCCCCGGCCGCACCGCCGCTCATCGCGCGGCAGGCGCGCGCGGCGCGCCGAGCCGCGGCAGCACCTCGCGCTCGGCGCGCACGAGATCCTCGGGGAAGTCGATCTCGATCCAGGGCATGCCGTCGACGCGCTCGAAGCCCACGTGCGTGCGCGCCAGCAGCTCGGGGTACACCTGCTCGTGCTCGATGCCGGTGTCGCCGGCGGCGATGCGGAGGCCGAGCAGCTCGCGCAGCAGCCGGGCCCCGTCGGCCGACAGGCGGAGGAAGCCGATCGACTCGCCCATGAGGTCGTACCCCGGCGCGCCCCCGCGCACGATGTTCCGCACCTGGCCGCCGCGCACGAGCAGCATCTGCTCCTCGCCCGTGTTCTCGGCGGAGGCGTCGAGGAGGAAGCAGTTGGGGTGCGGCGAGGCGACCAGGCGGCGCAGCATCGCCTGCCCGCAGAGCACGTCCGCGTCCATCACCAGCACGGGGCGATCCAGCACCTCGCGCGCGGTCCAGAGCGAGAGGATCGCGCCCTCGGTGTAGCGCGGATTGTGCACGCAGCGGACGTCGATGGCGCCGAGCGGCCCGTCGACCGCCGCACGCACCTGCTCGGCCCCGAAGCCGGTGACCACGACCGCTTCCCGCACGCCGACCGCCGCGAGGTCGTCCAGCAGGCGGCGGATGAGGGTACGGCCGCCGACCTGGAGCAGGCACTTCGGTCGTCCGCCCGAGGCCTCGAGCAGCCGCTTGCCCACGCCGGCGGCGAGGATGATCGCGGTCATGGGAGTCGCGACCGGGCTAGCGTGCAGGGCGGGGACGAGTCAACGCATGGCCGCTCCGGGTGGCGCAGCCCGGGGGTGCGCGGCTACACTCGGCTGCAGCCATGGACGACCGCGACGAAGTCCGCCGCCGGGCCGAGCAGCTGATGGCCGACCTCGCGCCGGCCGCCGACGACCCCGGCCGCTGGACGTCGCTGCCGGCCGGCGACCTCGAGCGCCTGCTCTTCCGGCAGTGCGTCCTCTTCGACCTCCTCGCCGACGAGCGGAACCGGATCGGACCGCTCATGCGCCTCTACCACGTCTGCGTGGAGCGGCTCGACGTGGACGCGCGCTCGCGTGTGCTGGAGCGGGTCGGCGCGCAGATCGAGCAGCTCGAGCAGGCGCCGAACGGGCTCCTGCCCTTCCTCTACGAAGACCCGCACCCGGCGATCGTGTCCGGCGCGAGCCTGCAGAGCGCCGTGCTCATGCCGCTGCGGGACGGCGATCCGCTGAGCGGCCCGCGCACGCTCTGCGAGATGGCCGACCAGCTCGGCGACGAGCAGCGCCGCGGGCACGTGCTCGGCGGCCTGCTGCTGCTCGGTGACCGCCGCGTGCTCCCGCTGCTCGACGCCCGCCTCCCCACCTTCTCCCCAGAGGGGCTGGTCGCGCTCGCGCACCCGATCTCGGGCTACGTGCATGCGGCACACGTCGAGTTCCTGGTGGGCGCGCTCGAGCGGCTGCCCGAGCCGTCGTGGGGAGGCATCGCCGCCGGCCTGGTGCGGCTGCGCCAGACGGCGCGCCGCGACACCGTGATGGACGTCGAGCGCAAGCTCCCGTCGTGGGCGCACGAAGACGGGCCGCAGGTGCGGGTGCTGCGCGAGTGGCCGCTGGACGCCTTCGCCGCCGAGATCGGGCCGCGGCTGCGCGCGCTCGCGGCGCGCGAGCACGAGCCCAGGGTGCTCCCCGCCGTGCTCGAGAGCTGGGGAATCGCGGGGTGTTCCGCGTGATGAGACCGTGGAAGCGGCAGGCGAACGCCCCGATCAGGATGTCGGCGATGGGGCGGCCGACCGCTCCCCGAACTCCGGGTCGTCCTCGCCGACATCGATGACGACACAGGTGCGATGCGGCCCGGGCGTCCGCGTCACGCGCCTGCCGCGCACGCACGCGCCGCGCCGAGCACCTCCTCGAGGGCGGCGAGGAAGGCGCGGAAGTCGCGCTCGCCGAGCGCGCCCATGTTCGCCACACGGAACGCCGTCCTGGCGAAGTCGCCCTGCCCTTCGTAGATCACGAAGCCACGCGCCTTGAGCCCGGCGTGGAGCGGCGCGTAGGCCACGCCGGGCGGGAAGCGCAGCGAGGTGATGGTGTTCGAGCGCCGCGCGGCGGGGAGCACCATCTCGAGGCCGAGGCGGGTGAAGCCGTCGCGCAGCAGCGCCGCCGCCGCCCCATGGCGCTGCACCCGGCCGTCCACCGTCTCCTCCAGCAGCTCGGCCAACGCCTCGTCGAGCGCGTAGGCGATCTGCACCGCCGGCGTGAACGGCATGGGCGCGCGCAGGTAGGTGCCGAGCGAGAGGTAGAGCGAGCGCGGCGGATTCGCAGCCAGCCGCTCGGCCACGGCGTCCCGCACGAGGACGAAGGCCAGGCCGGGGAAGCCCTGGATGCACTTGCCACCGGTGCCGGCCACGACGTCCGCCCCGACGACCTCGAGGTCGAGGGCGTCGCCGCCCAGGCCGCTGACCGAGTCGACGACGAAGAGCTTGTCGTGCGCGCGCGCCAGACGCCCGACCTCGGCCATCGGATTCAGCAGGCCCGTGGTGGTCTCGTGGTGCACCAGGGCCACCGCCTCGACGCCGGGCTCGCGCAGCGCCGCCTCGACGCGCGCGAGGTCGGGGGGCTCGGTCCACGATCCGTCGACCACCCGGTGCCGGAGGCGCGCCGCAGCCGCCATGGCCGCGATGCGCTCGCCGTAGACGCCGTTCGAGACTACCACGAGCGCGCCGCGCTCGGAGCAGGCGCTCGTCACCGCCAGCTCGACCGCCGCGGTCCCCGAGCCCGTCACCAGCACGGGCCGCCAGCCGCCGCGCGGGGCGAAGGCCGCGGCCAGGCGGGCACGGATGCGCTCGAGCAGCACCGCGCACTCCGGCTCGCGGTGGCAGAGGTCGCCGCGCGCGAGCGCCGCCGTCACCCGTGGCGAGACGTTCACCGGTCCGGGGTTGAGCAGGATCATCGCCGGGCGCGCGCCGCGCTAGGCCGCCCCGAACGTCCGCCGGAAGAGGTCGTGGATGGCCTGGCGCCCGTTGTCGCGCAGGAAGCGCGTGCCGGTCCCCGAGAAGTGGCACTCGCTGACGACCGGCTCGGCGTGCGGCTCCCAGCGCTCGCCCGTCCAGCGGAACCAGGCGTTCCGCTCCTGGTCGAACACGTGACAGGGCTTGTTGAAGAACTTGGCGTACTCGGCACTGACGCCCGTCCCGCCCTCGACCGTGTCGTCCGACTTGATCTTGCCGACCAGGAAGATCTCGTGCCCGGCGTTCACCTGGTGCCAGATGGTCTGCAGCACCTTGCGGAACAGCGGCGTGTCCGGGTACTTCCGGTGCATCAGCTTCTCGACGTACGAGAGGCTGACGTCGCCGTGCTTCAGCTCCGCGTTGGTGAGCACGCGGATGCCGCGAAGGCGCGCGTCGTTGTGGCCCTCGAAGGTGAAGTTCACCTCCGCGATGCCGTGGCGCTCTGCCGTGGCGCCGAACTCCTCCTCGGCACCGTTGGCGGCTCCGCTGTAGAGCACGCAGTCCTCGCGTTCCACCGCCGTGACCCTCCGCCGGCGTTTTCTCCGATCCCGGCCGGCGGGTCAAACCCCACGGGCGACGCCAGCGCGACGCGAACCGCCCGGCGCAGTCCCGTCCGGCCGGCGCCGCCTACGCCTCGACGCCGAGCGCGCGGCGCACGCGCGCCGTCATCTCGGGCGGCGTGTACGGAATGCGGGGCCCGGGCGGGCCGGGCGGGCCGAGCGCGATGCGCACGAGGAGGAACGCGGGCCCGTCGCCGGCGAGGAACGCGGGCGCCGTCGCCCGCAGGGCCTCCGCGGTCTCCACGCGAGCCGCCGAGCGGTATCCCGCTGCGCGCGCGATCTCCTCGAGCCGGACCCGGTCGCTGATCGTCGGCTGCGCGCCGGTCGAGGCGTGCGCGCGGTTGTCGAAGCACACGTGCAGCAGGTTGCGCGGCGCGCGCGCGGCCACGGTGGCGAGCGTGCCGAGGTTCATCAGCACGTTGCCGTCGCCGTCGAAGACGACGACGCGGCGCTCGGGCCGGGCGAGCGCGATCCCGAGCCCGATGGACGACGCCAACCCCATCGAGCCGATCATGTAGAAGCAGCCCTCGCCGTCGCGGACGGCGAAGGCCGCACGCGAGAGGAAGCCGTTGGCGTGGATGCAGATCTCGTCGCGCAGGTGCGGCGCGAGGATGGCGAGCGCCTCGTGCTGGTTCATGCGTGGGGCTCGTCGAACAGGCCGGGCTTGACGACCAGGGCGACCGGCATGCGCGTGGCGCGCGCGGTCCGTGCGGCCCAGCCCACGTCGTCGAGGACGGCGTCGGGGTCGGGCGCGCGCCACGGGATCCCGAAGAGGTCGAGCAGCCGCGGCATGACCGCCCCCATCGTCAAGTGCTCGGGCGCGTCCCGTCCCTCGAAGCCCCGCCAGGTGACGAGGACCAGGACCGGCATCCCGTAGGAGAGGTGCAGCGAACCGAGCGCGTTCAGCGACACGCCGAGGCCCGAGTTCTGCATGACGACCACCGGCAGCTTCCCCGCCAGGTACGCGCCGGCGGCGACCCCGAGCGCGGCGTCCTCGCGCGTCTCGCCGTGGTAGATCCCGCGCCGCTCGAGCTCGGCGATCACGCGCTTCACCAGCGAGCACGGCACGCCGGTGAAGAAGTCGAAGCCGGCTGCGCGGAGCGCGTCGACGAAGAGGTCGGCGGGGCACGGCCCTGGCATGGCGACCGGGGACGACTAGCGGAAGGGACGCGGGAACGCCACCGGCGCGAGCGTGGCCTGGGCGCGGCCCGCGTGCTACCCGCGCTGCGTGCCCTGCCGCATCCGGCGCCGCGCCGCCCTGTCCCTCGCCGCCGTCCTCGCGTTCGCCGGCTGCGCGCTGCGCGCCGACGACCCTCCCGAGCTGCCCGCGCGCGCCGTCGACGCCACCGCCGGCGAGCGCTTCACGATCGCGCTCGACTCCAATGCGAGCACCGGCTTCCGCTGGTATCTCGACGCCCCCCGGCCCGACCCGAACGTGGTGCGCGTCGTGAGCTCGGAGTACCGTGCCCCTGCGCAGCCGCTGGCGGGCGCGCCGGGCAGCGAGGTCTGGACCTTCGACGCCTTCGCCCCCGGAACCACCACCCTCGCCTTCGCCTACCGCCGGCCGTGGGCCGCTCGCGACACGCCGCCGGCGAGACGAGAACGCTACGCGGTCCGGGTGCGGGCGAAGCCCTGAGCCGCCTCGCTCACCCCTTGGCTTCGGCCCAGGCGCGCCGGTAGTCCTCGAAGCTGTCGACCTCCATCCACCCCTTGTGGACGTCGACCGCCACCACCGCCGTGCCCCCGTCGATCATCGCCTGCAGCAGGTGCGTCAGGCTGGCCCGCTCGAGCCCCTCGGTGCGCCGCCCGCTCAGCTCCGCCCAGGCGCGCCGCAGCGCCGCGGCGCCCGACGCCGACACCATCGCCAGCCCGATGAACTCGCCGTGCGCCTCCGCCGGCGCGACCTCCGGGCCGATGCGCAGCACGCGGGTCCCTTCCTCGGGGGCCACGAAGCGCCGGCCGTCCGGCGGCGTCACGGTCACGACCAGGTCGAGCGGTCCCGGCGGCAGCGGCAGCCCGGCACGCTGGGCGTCGACGAAGGCGCGATCGATCACCACCGCCACGTCCGCCTTCGCGCGCAGGAGCTTCTCGAGGACGAAGGACTCGTAGACGATGTCGCCGTACGACAGCACGCACGCCTTCGTCAGCTCCTGCTCGGCGCAGAAGAGCGATCCCAGCTCGCCCGTCTCGGCCCAGCGGTCGTTGTCGATGAAGCGCACCCCTTCGGCGACGACGCGCTCCTTGCGGTAGCCCCGCACCACCACCACGTCCTTGATGCCGGCCCGGCCCAGCGTCTCGACCTGGCGCGCCAGGATCGTCCGGCCCTTCACGTCGAGCATGGCCTTCGGGCGGTCGGCGATCAGCGGCAGGAGCTGCGGCTCGAATCCGGCCGCGAGCACGATCGCCCGCGGCGCGTCGCCGGCCGACAGGAAGCGCTTCTCGTTCGCCTTGAGCTCGGGCACGCCGACCAGCCGGTACACCTCCTCGAGCGGCACGATCCGGTCGTCGACGCTCGACGCCCGCCCGGTCTCGCGCAGCAGCGCCAGCACCTCGCGCATGGCGACGATGGCGGCGCGCAGCGGCTGGTTCGCGAAGATGGCCAGGCGGAAGCCGTGGGCGTAGAGCTCGTCGGGCATCACCGAGGGATACGTCGTCGGCACCGCGACCAGCGGCACCGGCAGCGTCCACAGCTTCGAGAACTCGCGCAGCTCGCCGAAGTCCTTCTCCTTCGAGTGCACCAGGACCGCGTCGGCCCCGGCCTCCGCATAGGCCTGCGCCCGCTCCAGCGCCTCGTGCAGGCCGAGCCCACAGATGAGCGCTTCGGTGCGCGCGATGACCGCGAAGCGGCGGTGGCGCCGGGCGCTGCAGGCCGCCTCCACCTTGCGCGCGTGCTCGTCGGTCGCCACCAGGTCGCGGCGCACGCCGGCGTAGAAGCTGCAGCGCTTCGGAAACTCGTTGTCCTCGATGCAGATGCCCGCCGCGCCGGCCCGCTCGAACTCGCTCGCCGTGCGCATCACGTTGATCGCGTTGCCGTAGCCGTTGTCGCAGTCGGCCACGACCGGGATGCGCACCGCGTCGCAGATGCGCCGCACGGCCTCGAGCGTCTCGGTCAGCGTGAGGATGTTGGCGTCGGGCACGGCCTGCACGGCCGAGATGCCGAAGCCGCTCGCCCAGACGGCGTCGAATCCGGCCTCCTCCGCGAGCTTCGCGGACAACGCGTCGTGCGCCCCTGCGACCAGCGCGATCCGCGGCCCGTCCAGGAGCGGGAGGAGTGCGCCTCGCATGGAACCTGCGCTGTCTACCAGCGGCCAGGGAGTGGAACAAGGCGGCGGCGGCGCGTCGGGGACCTTGCCCAGGCATGCCCCCCAGCCCCCCCGCTTGAAGCACCCCCGGCCATCCGTTACATCCGCGCCCTTACCGCTCGGTCAGCCCCTGCGTCCGACGCCGCGACCGCGCTCCCCGCGAGCAGAGAGATGCGTACCCTGTTCCTGAACCCGCCCTCCTACGAGGACTTCGACGGTGGCGCCGGCTCGCGCTACCAGGCGAAGCGCGAGGTCTGGTCGTTCTGGTACCCGACCTGGCTCTCGTACCCCGCGGGCATGCTGCCGGGGGCCAGGCTGCTCGACGCACCGCCCCTCGGCATGGCGATCGACGAGGTGGTCGCGATCGCGCGCGACTACGACCACGTCGTGCTGCACACGAGCACGCCGAGCTTCCGCGCCGACGCCCGCACCGCAGAGGCCCTCAAGGACGCGAAGCCGGGCCTCACCGTGGGCTTCGTCGGCGGCCACGTGACGGCACGCCCCGAGGAATCGCTGCGCCATGCGGGCGCCGTCGACTACGTCGCGCGCAAGGAGTTCGACCATGCGGTGGTGGCGGTGGCCGAGGGCCGGCCGTGGGATCGGATCCCCGGCATCTCGTTCCTGCGCGGCGGCACGTACGTCGAGAACGCCGAGGCCCCGGCGCTGACCACCCCCCAGCTCGACGCGCTGCCGTTCTCGACCGCCGTCTACGCTCGCGACCTCGACTACGAGAAGTACAACTCCCCGTACTGCCAGTACCCGTACGTCTCGCTGTACACCGGCCGCGGCTGCCCGGCGCGCTGCACCTTCTGCCTGTGGCCGCAGGTGACGACGGGGCACAGCTACCGCACGCGCAGCGTGGGGAACGTGCTCGAGGAGTGCGCCCACGTGAAGCGGCTCTTCCCCGAGATGAAGGAGCTGTTCTTCGACGACGACACCTTCACCGCCGACCCCGGGCGCGCCATGGACATCGCGCTCGGGCTCGGGAAGCTCGGCATCACCTGGTCCACGAACGCGCGCGCCAACGTCGACCGCGAGACGCTCGCGGTGCTGAAGGACAACGGGCTGCGCCTCTTCGTGGTCGGCTACGAGTCGGGCAACGAGCAGATCCTCCGCAACATCCGCAAGGGCGTCGGCGTCGAGCGCGCGCGGCGGTTCACGCGCGACTGCCACGAGGTCGGCATCCTCATCCACGGCACCTTCATCCTCGGGCTCCCGGGCGAGACGCGCGACACCATCGAGGAGACGATCCGCTTCGCGCGCGAGATGCAGCCCGAGACCCTGCAGGTGTCCCTGGCCTCGCCGTACCCGGGCACGCACTTCTTCGACTGGGTGCGGGAGAAGCAGTACCTGCGCGTCGACAGCCTGGTGGACGAGACCGGCTACCAGAAGTGCACGGTCGGCTACCCGGAGGTCTCGGCCGACGAGATCTTCAAGGCGGTCGAGACGTTCTACCGGCGCTACTACTTCTCGCGGCGCTACATCTGGAAGTCGATCAAGAAGATGGCCCGCGACCCCGAGGAGGCCAGGCGGCTGCTGCGCGAGGGCAGGGAGTTCCTCGGCGCGATGTGGAAGCGCCGCCGGATCGCGGCCGCGCCGCCCGAGGCGGCGGCGCAGGCTCGGGCCTGATGCACCCACTGGCCTGGCCCGTCCTCGGCTGCGCGGCGTTCGCCAGCGGATTCCAGCTCTTCCAGCTGGTCGCCGCGCACCGCTTCTTCCGCCGCGGGCGGCGGGCGGTGCGCGGGCTGCCCTGCGTGCGGCCGCCGGTCAGCGTCCTCAAGCCGCTCAAGGGGCCCGGGCTCGACCTCGAGGCCAACCTCGAGAGCTTCTGCCGCCAGGACTACCCCGAGTACGAGATCGTCTTCGGCGTCGCGACGGCCGACGATCCGGCGGTCGAGGTGGTCCGCCGCATCCAGCGGCGCTTCCCCGAGCGCGACATCGTGCTCTCGGTCGCCCGGGAGCGCGGCGCGAACCGCAAGGTCGCCAACCTCGTGCACATGCTGCGGGCGGCGAAGTACGACGTCTGCGTGCTGTCCGACGCGGACGTCCGCGTGGAGCCCGACTACCTGCGCGCCATGGTCGGACCGCTGGCGAACCCCGCCATCGGCCTCACCACCTCGCTCTACCGCGGCGTGGGCCGCTTCGGAGCGCCCTCGGTGATCGAGTCGCTGCTCATCAACACCGACTCGATCCCGATGTTCATCACGGCCGAGTGGGTCCAGGGCCTGAAGAACGCCTACGGCGCCTCGGTCGCGTTCAAGCGCGAGGCGCTCGACGCCATCGGCGGCTTTCGCGCCCTCGTCGACTACCTCGCCGACGACTACCTGCTCGGCGCCTGGATCGCGCGCGCAGGCTGGCGGCTCGTGCTGCTGCCGCACGTGGTCGAGACCGTCCTCGACTCGACCACCGTCGCCGACGTCTGGCGGCACCAGCTGCGCTGGGCGCGGACCTACCGCGCGCAGCAGCCGATCGGCTGGTTCTGCTCCATCGTCACCCACGCGCTGCTCTGGGGGGTGCTCGCCGTCGCGGTGACGGGCGGATCGGCGCTCGGCTGGACGGCGCTCGCCGCCACCGCGACCTGCCGCCTGGTGGCGCTGCACGGGATCATGCGGCTGCTCGGCGAGCGCGACACGCCGCGCTGGCTCTGGCTCGTGCCGCTCAAGGACCTCGCCTCCTCGGGCGTCTGGCTGGTGTCGTGGCTGGGACGCCGCGTGGAGTGGAGCGGGCAGGCGCTGCGCATCGAGCGCGACGGGCGGATGGTGCCGATCGAGGCACCCGAACCGATGCTGGCGCCGCGCGTGCGGGCCTGAGCGGGGCAGCGCAGCCGATGCGCCCCGAGGCGGGAGCCGCCCCACCCGAGGGCCTCGTGCGTCCGACGCACCTCGTGGAGGAGCTTCAGGCGGCACGCGGGGGCACTCGCTCGACGCGAGCGGGCGCGCCCGAGCTCACTCCGACAGGCCGATGGCGGCCTTGCCCTCCTCCAGCTTCCGATGGTCTTCCGCGCCAAGCGTTTCGGGAGTCAGATCGATGACGACCTTCTCCAGCGTGCCGGTGAACTTGAACGGCACGTGGTAGTCCTCGACGACGGGCGTGCCGGTATCCTCGCCGCAGTCGAGCGTCTCGTCGAGCGAGAGGCGGAACGGCAGCGTGCGCTCGATGCGGCCTTCGCCGACCTTCTTGCCGTCGACCAGCAACGTGCCGGCGCCGCCTTTGCCGAGACCACCGCCGTCGTACTTGAAGTCGAACATCACGGTATGCTTGCCCTGCGCGAGCGCTTCCTTCGCGGCGATGTCGTAGTGGGCGACGCCCGCGAGGTTGTAGTGGTAGACCGGCTTGCCCTCGAGGAGATAGAGCGCATGGCCGCTGAAGCGCCCGCCGTGGGTGATCAGCATGCCTTCGGCGCCGCCTGCGGGGATCTCCACCTCGGCCTTGATCCGATAGGACTTGTTCTTCAGGTCGGGGGCGGCGCCCTCCGGGATGCGAACCAGGCCGGGGTAATACGTGAATTCGTCGCGCCCGGTGGTGAGGCTCGGGCGGTTACTCACGTCGAGGCGCTCGACCTTGCTGTTGTCGAGCGGCAGGACGTCATATTTGCGGGCCTCCCCCCAGAAGAGCTCCTGCAGTTCCTGCAGCTTCCGTGGCTCCTTGGCCGCGAGGTCGTTGGCCTCGGAGAAGTCCTCGGTAACGTTGTAGAGCTCCCATGTGTACTCCTCCACCGGAGTCTGGCTGCCGCTGCTCGACCAGGGAGGCGTCGGCGGAGTCGTCGCGGCCACCCATCCGTCGTCGTAGATCGCACGATTGCCGAGCATCTCGAAGTACTGCGTGTTGCGCTTCGACGGTGCCTTCGCGTCGTCGAACGTGTAGGCCATGCTCACGCCCTCGATCGGCTTCTGTGCGACCCCATTGATGCTGGTCGGGGTGGGCACGCCGGCGGCGTCGAGGATCGTCGGCATGATGTCGATGACGTGGTGGAACTGCGTGCGGATGCCGCCCTTGTCCTTGATGCGCGCCGGCCACGAGATGACGAGTCCGTTTCGCGTGCCACCCCAGTGGGACGCGATCTGCTTCGTCCACTGGAAGGGCGTGTCCATCGCGTGCGCCCAGCCGATCGGGTAATGGTTGAAGGTGTTCGGGCCGCCGAGTTCGTTCATGCGACGGAGCACCTCCTTGAAGTCCTCTTGGATGGCGTTGAAGAAGGTCATCTCGTTGAGCAAGCCCTGCGGGCCACCCTCGGCGCTCGCCCCGTTGTCTCCCTGGATGTAGATGACGAGCGTGTTGTCGAGCTCGCCTTCCTGCGCGACGGCGTCGAGGATGCGCCCCATCTGGTAGTCCGCGTGCGCCAGCGCGGCGGCGTAGACCTCCATCATGTGAGCCGCGACCTTCTTGTGGTCGGCATCGAGTGAGTCCCAGGCGGGAATCCCAGGCGAACGCTCGGTCAACTTCGCGTTGGCCGGGACGATGCCCAGCTGCTTCTGACGCGCCAGCGTCTCTTCTCGCACCGTGTCCCAACCCTGGTCGAACTTGCCCTTGAACCTGGCGATCCAGTCGGGTGGCGCATGGTGCGGCGCGTGCGCGGTGCCAGTCGCGTAGTAGGCAAGGAAGGGCTTGTCCGGGGCCACCGCGTGTTGCATGCGAAGCCAGGCGATGGTGTGGTCCGCCATGTCCTTGTCGAAGAAGTAGTTCTTCGCGTCGTGCGGCGGCTCGATGGGCTTCGTGCCCTCGAAGATGGCAGGACTCCACTGGTTCGTGTCGCCACCAATGAAGCCGTAGAAGTACTCGAAGCCGAGCCCGGTGGGCCACAGGTCGAACGGACCGGCCTGGCTCGACTGCCAGTCCGGTACGTTGTGGTTCTTGCCATACCAGGAGGTGTTCCAGCCGTTCTGCTTCAGGATCTCCGCGAACGTCCCGGCGCTCTTCGGCATGAGCGTGTTGTAGCCGGGGAAGCCCGTGCCGGCTTCCATGATGACCCCGGTCGCGGCGCTATGGTGGTTACGCCCGCTCAAGAGCGCGGCCCGAGTCGGTGAGCAGAGCGCCGTGGTGTGGAACTGCGTGTAACGCAGACCTTCCTTCGCCAGACGGTCCATCGTCACCGTCGGAATCGGTCCGCCGAACGTCGACGATGCGCCGAAGCCCACGTCATCGGTCAGGATGAGCAGGATGTTCGGCGCGCCCTTCGGCGCGTGGACCTCCTTCGGAAAGTCCTTCACCGAGTCCGTGGTGGTGCGCCCGATCTTGCCGCCGAACGGCTGCTCGGGGTGGGGCAGGACACCTTGCGCCGCGGCCGTCGACACGCAGACCGGGCCCAGCGCGAGGCTCAGGGCAAGCAGCCCGGCGCGGGCCGTCGTGAGTGATCTCGTGGTCATGGTCGCTCTCCTCCCGGATCGGCAGCGCGAGTTCCTCTCCGGTCCCGCCGGGAGGGAGGGGGCATTCGTCAAGCCGACATTCCCCAGATGAGGGGGCTGCAGCCCACTTCCGGGCGGGCCATAGCCTTGCTGGGGTCATCGGGCAAGCGATTGCTGGCTGCCGACCCGACAGGCTCCACGATCCACGACTCACGGTCATACCTCCGTACCTCGCCCTCGGGCCGCGGGGCGCCGGCCGGTTGCCGCTCCGTCACCGTCTCGACGGCGGCGGCCCCTGCCGCCCCGTGGCCGCTCAGCATGACGCTGGCACGCGCGATGCTCCGGCAAGCACCAGGTACGGCTTCACGCCGTACCGCACCGGGCGAGCCCCGGTGCGTCGCGCAGGGGCGGCGAGCTGCCTCGACGATCTCCCTCCCGCAAACGGTCTCGAGTCGTCCCCCTGCGCGTCGAAGGCCGGCGGTCACAGCGAGGGCCGCCGGCCTTCGCGTTCCTGCCCGTAGACGCCCGCGGTCGGAAGCGCACGGTCACCCGGGCGAGCCTCGACCCACGCCCGGCCCGCAACGCCGTCCGTCACCACCCGGACGCCGTCCGCACGCGCATCAACGAAGGCCCAGCCCCGACCGTCGCCGGAGACGGCGACGCTGCCCCGCCGGTGGGTGCCCGGCAGCGTCGCCAGGACCTCGTTCGAGGCGTCGAGCCGGGACGGGCCGCGGTCGCAGGCGGCGAGAGCGAGCGCGCTCCGCGCCCCGGCGAGGGTGGCGCGCGCGCGAGAGATGGCGGCACGAGTCATGCCTCGTGGTAGCTGACCAGCTCGATGCCCTCGCGTGCAAGCGCGGCGCGCACGCGCGGGCTGGTGAGCGCCGCGAGCTCGCCCTCGTGGTCGTACCCTGACTGCCAGCGTGCCATCGCAGGCGGCTGGCGTTCGGCCGGGTGGCAGTAGAGCTCGCTCAGCCCGGGGCGCAGGCGCGGCAGCAGGCCGAGCAGGTACGCCTCGTCCACGTGCCCGCTCTGGTGCATGCCGTAGACACGATCGGCGGTGCGGATGCCGGCGGCGCGCAGCCGCGGCTCGGCGAGCCGCGACAGCGTCCGGAAGACGACCTGCTCGAACGTCTTGCGCGCCGCGTGGCGGCGGTCGTGGCGGAGGGCGGCCCCGAGATCCTCGCGCACGAGCCGGATCGCGCGGATGCCGAAACGGGGGGCACAGCCCAGGAGGATCGGCAGCACCACCGGGTGCAGGTGCATGCTGCAGTGGCCGTCGACGTGTGCGAGCGGCAGCCCGGTGCCGGCGAACGCCTCGAGCTGCGCCTCCACCTCGCGTACGAGCTGCCGGCGCCCGACGGTGCTGCACCACGCCCACGCGTAGCGCAGCCCGTTCGCGATCGGCCGCTCGCCGAAGCCGTGGTGGCTGCCGACGAGCATCGGAACGGCTTCCGGCGGCGACACGGGACGCCCTTGCGCCAGGACGAGATGCAGCCCGACGGCGAGCCGCTGGTGCTCTCGCGCTCCGGCCACGGCCGCACTCGCGGCCTCGGCCGTGACCATGAGGCTCGTGCTGGTCAGGATCCCGTCGCGGTGGGCGCGCAGGATGCCGGCGTTCGCCTCGGCGGCGGCGCCGAAGTCGTCGCCCGAGACGATCAGCCTGCGCGGGGCCGTCACGCCAGGCCGTCGATCCGGGGCAGCGGCCCCCGCTGGCGCAGGTCGTCGAGGGTGACGGCGAGCTCGTCGAGCCGCGCCGCGAGCGCCTCGGGAGCGTCGAACGGCAGGAGAAGGCCCTCCTGCCCGCGGTCGCGCAGCCACGCGGCGAGGATCGTGCTGGCGGCCACGTCCCCGCGCTCGAGGGGCGTGCCCTGGTAGCGCGCGAAGCGCTCGGCCACGAGCCCTACCGCGGCCACGAGGTCGGCGCCGGCCGCGACGCGCGCCTCGAGCGCCAGGCGCCCGCCCAGCACGACGTAGAGCTGGGCCGCCTCGCGGTCGTCCGTGGGCACCAGCACCGCGAAGTGCTGGCGGGCGACGATCCACGCGAGGCGGTGGCGGCGGCGGCGCAGGTCGTCGAGCGCGTCGAGGTCGCGCTGCGCTCGCGCCGCCGCCTCGAAGCGTAGCTCGGCCGCGGCGGCGTCGCGGCGCGACCCGAGCCGGCGCAGCGGCTCGTCGTCGGCGCCGTCGAGGAAGGCGACGCAGGCGTCGACCCCACGGCGGTACGCCGCGGGGTCGATCCGTGCCGCGCAGGGCGCCGGGCAGGTACCCACCTGGCCCTGCAGACACGGCGCCACCTCGGGGGCCGGCGCCAGCGTGCCGGCGCAGGTGCGCAGGCCGAAGGCGCGCGCGAGCGCGCCCTGCGCGCGCTCGGCCACCTCGCGGCTGGCGAAGGGCCCGACGTAGACGGCGCGGTCGA
>Ga0316622_100000714_pt1 | contig 20179 bp, 15 predicted proteins | sample OWC_Aug_OW2_C1_D_FD_207646 | JGI IMG/M metagenome (GOLD analysis project Ga0316622, IMG submission 207646) | Wetland soil microbial communities from Old Woman Creek delta, Ohio, United States - OWC_Aug_OW2_C1_D5_C | ecosystem: Environmental > Terrestrial > Soil > Wetlands | place: USA: Ohio... | reverse complement strand
CTCGCGGCTGATGATCCTCCGTTGAACCAAGGCGACAATCGCCGAGAGCGCTGCGCCACGCACATAGCCGCCGCGCGAGCGGTCCTCGACCATCCCCGCGAGACCGCCGATGCGCCCCCCGCACACCTAGGCAAGCACGCGGGGCAGATCCTCGGTGAGAAAGTCCCCGACCAGATCGTAGGTAAGATCCTCGGGCAACGCGAAGAGGCCCGAAATGACCTCGAAGGCCCGGGTCTCCTCAAACTCCGCGAGCAGCAGCATGGCAAAGATATGAGCGTTGTCTTCTGGATATCGCCCCTCCAGGACCTCTCTGCGGGTGGTATCCACGAGGTCGATAAGAAGCTCGTTGATCTGACCTCGCGCCCGCTCGGCGGCGCGCAACGCTTCGGTGGGATGCTGGGGGGAGGGAACGCGCAGGGCCTCGACGATCTCGTCGATACTGGCAAATTCTCGCCCGCGCCCTTCGTTCATCACGTTCCTCGCCCGTTTACGCGCCGGTGCGTGAGCACGCCAGGCCTCCCTTGTCTTCTCGCTACGATAGAAGACGGATCGTACGCGAATCCCACGCGCCATACGACCCGCTTCGGGAAGACCGGACAGGTTTTCACCATGCCGGCGTCATGACCCGTGATTTGGCCACCTCCAAGGTGAGTGTGGACCCATCGCACCGCTGGCAGGCTGCAACCGTAACATCAGCGAAGGCAGACGACCCCCGAATCGGATCGACCGGGCGGAGGGCTCAGCTCCGCAGCCGCAGTTCCGGATGGCGCGCCTGCACCATGCGGCGCATGCCGTCGCGCCAGGGGACCGTGGTCCGCCCGACCCGTTCGTTCATGCGGGTCACGTCCATGACGATGCTGCCAAGGGTCCGGTCGGTGGACACGAACTTCGGTTCCACACCAACCAGTTGCCCCATGTATGCGCACCACTCCTCGATGCTGGCGGGTTCGCTCCCGCCCCAGTTGATGGTCATGGCCGGAACGGTGGCGCAGGCCAGCAGCTTCGGTATCTGCGCGATGTAGTCGTCCTCATGAATCGGGTTGTAGAGGCTCGGCTTGTCGGGGTGCACCGGGATCATTGATCCGTCCAGCATCCAGTCCAGGTGCATGGCGGGCCAGCCACCGTTGTCGCCGTAGGGCACGCTCAGCCGGGCGATGATGGTTGGGACGTTCCACTGCCGGGCGCCGAAGCGCGCCATGGTTTCAGCGGCGATCTTGCAGATGCTGTAGGTCGGCAGGAGCGACCGGTGGTTGTCGCCAAGCGGGTCGGTCTCTTTGAGCGGCCGGTGCCCGGCGGCCTGGTACACCCCTCCCGACGAGCACTGCAGCCACGCCTTCGCCTTGCGGCAGTGATACATCAGGCGGCCGACGCTTTCGGCGTTGGCGGCCAGATCGTACTCGAAATCCGTCTCGCCGCTCTTCACGACCGCGAGGTTCAGGACGTAGGTGAAGTCGTCCGGAACCTTGCCGAACGAGTCCGTCGCCAGGTCCGCCGGGATGCACCGCACCCCGACCGCCTCCAGTCGGTCCCGGTCCGCGCCGCAACCGAAGCGCGCCAAGCCGTGAACCTCATTGTGCCTGGCAAGCTCGCGCGCAATCGGAAAACCGACCTGGCTGGCTGGGCCGGTTATGAGAATCTTTTCGTTCTTGAACATCCTACCTCCCGAGCCCATTGAGTGATTGAGCGATTGGGGATTGAGGGATTGATGACTGAGAGCTCATTCAAGGACCAAACACTCAATCAATCGCTCAATCACTCAATCACCAATCACTGAATCGCTCAATGGCCGCAGACGCGTCCAGCCTGGCAGAACACTGAAAACCGTGCTTCCGGCCGGCAGCCGCCTCCGGCAGGAGGGCCGGTTTTTCGGCATATTATGACACGGATCATATCATTGACTGACTTTGACTCTCACCAGCCTTCCAACCGTTCGGTAGACAACCAACCGTCAGGTTGGGAGTACGTACAGGCGAAGCTCGACGGAGAGGAGGTCACACGTGACAAAGGTTCAGGGCCAATGGGCCGAGGCGTACCGGAAGAAGTGGACCTGGGACAGGGTGACGTGGGGCAGCCATTCGGTGGACTGCTATCCGGGCGGCTGTCCGTGGCGCGTCTACTCGAAGGACGGCAAGATCCTGCGCGAGGAGCAATCCGCATCCCTCTCGCCGATCGAGGCCGGTATCCCCGACATGAACCCGATGGGCTGCCAGAAGGGAGCCTCCTGGAGCCACTGTCACTACTCGCCCGATCGCGTCCTGTACCCGCTCAAACGCGTCGGCAAGCGCGGGGAGGGCAAGTTCGAGCGGGTCTCCTGGGATCAGGCATGCACGGACATCGCCGAGGCGATCCTCGACGCCATCAACGAACAAGGCGCGGAATCGGTCCTCACGTTGTTCACCCCGGAACCCGGAGCGTTTCCGGCACGCCAGTTCGCCCTGCTCCTGGGCACGCCGATGACCGACGGCAACGCGGAGTTCCAGGACTTCAGTCCCGGCTGGCACATCACCTGGGGGCTCTTCAACCCCACGTCATCGATGGACGACTGGTTCCTCGCCGAGCTCACGCTCATCTGGCACGCGAACCCGGTCTACACCAACATCCACTGGTACCACTATCTCGCCGAGTCGCGTTACAACGGCGGCGAAGTTGTCACCATCGCGCCGGACTACAGTCCTTCTGCGATCCACGCCGACTACCACCAGCCGATCCGCATCGGCACCGACGCCGCGTTCGCGCTGGCGATGAGCAAGGTGATCATCGACGCCGGGCTCTTCCAGAAGCGCTTCGTCCAGGAGCAGACCGATCTCCCGCTGCTGGTGCGCACGGACACCCAGCGCTTCTTGCGCGGCAGCGACGTCAACTACGACGATCGCGACGACCAGTTCTACTGGTGGGACACGATGACCAACGCTCTCATGCCAGCGCCGCGTCACACGCTCGCCACCACCGGCGCCGATCCGGCGCTGGACGGGACGTACCAGGTGATGCTCAAGGATGGCACCGAGGTGGAGGTCGAGCCGGTGTTTGCGCGGCTGCGCCGGCATCTCGAGGCCTACACGCCGGAGAAGGCCGCCAAGATCTGCGAGATCCATCCTGACAACATCCGCTCCCTCGCCCGCAAGGTGGCGACCCGGCGGACGAAGATCTTCATCGGCTGGAACTCCGGCAAGTACTACCACGGCGATCTCATGGAACGCGCCATGGCGCTCCTCCTCGGTCTCACCGGAAACTGGGGGAAACGCGGTACCGGCACGCGCTCCTGGGCCATCATGGGCATGGACGGCCAGAGCTTCCTCCAGCGCAAGGCCGGAGCGGGCCAGGGCGAAGCGCAGAAGTTGATTCAGAACATCATCGCGATGCGCCGCATGCTCTCCGCCGGCGATCCGACCATGACCAACGAGATGATGCAGAACCGCGGCGCGGAGGTTGCCGCCGAGATCGGCGGTGTCGGCAACACCATCCCGCCCGCGTTCGTCTGGTACTACCAGTACGGCTACAAGGAGCGCTGGAACAACCCGGAGAATCACGACCCCTCGATGAAACGCCGCTTCGACGAGTACATCACCGAGGCGATCGAGAAGGGGTGGTGGGATCCGAGCTACGCCAAGGCGTACCAGGACGTCGAGCCGCGTGTGCTCTTCGAGGCCGGCGGCAACATGCTCCGCCGGCAGCGTGGCGGCCAGAACGTGCTGCTCGAGCACCTCTGGCCGAAACTCAAAATGATCGTCTCGGTCGACTACCGCATCACCACCACCGGCTTGTACTCGGATTACATCCTGCCTGCGGCCCAGCACTACGAGAAGCTCGGCAACAGCATGCCTTCGGTGCACCACTTGAACTTCGTCCTCTGCGACCGGGCCACGCCGCCGGCGGGCGAGTCGCTGTCGGACTGGGACATCGGGCTGCGCCTGGTCGAGAAGCTGGAGGAGCGCGCCAAGGCCCGCGGCATGAAGGAGTACACGGACGTCCGCGGCAACGTGCGCAGCTTCGAGGGCCTCATGGCGCGGGCCACCCTCGGCGGCGTGGTCCGCGACGAGGAGAAACGCTTCGACGAGGCCATACGCGACAACGCCGTCTACGGCGTGCTGCCCAAGAACACGACCCTCGCGACGCTGCGCGACAAAGGAACCGTGCGCTTCACCAACTGGGGCATCATCGGACACGGCGTGTCACAAGCGTCGACCATAAAGCCCGACGAGGTCCACACGCCGCTTCGCTGGCACACCGAGGACAAGATTCCCTACGACACGCTGGTGCGCCGAGCGCAGTATTACATCGACCACGAATGGTTCCTGGAGGCCGGAGAAGAGCTGCCGACGCACAAGGATCCGCCGCCGCAGGGCGGCCGCAACCGCCGCTTCGAGATGACCAGTGGCCACAACCGCTGGAGCATCCACTCGATGAACATGACCAACAACATCATCCTGAACACCCACCGCGGCGAGCCGTTCGTGTTCATCAACGACACCGACGCGGCCAGTCTCCAGGTCAGCAACGGCGAGAAGATCAAGCTGGTGAACGATGTCGGTGAGATGATCATCGCCGCCAAGGTCTCGCCCTCCGTGCGCCCCGGGCAGGTGATCGTCTACAATGGCTTCGAACCGTACATGCACGAGAACTGGTACGGCCAGGCCGACATCGAACCCGGCCACGTCAAGCACCTCGGCTTCGTCGGCAAGTACGGACACCTCACCTACCGCATCTTCTCCTGGCAACCGATCCCGGCCGATCGCGCGGTGCGGGTGGACGTCAAGAAGATCGGCTGAGCCAGCTTCCGCAAAGGAGTACGATCATGGGAACGATCACCCCCTCCAAGCGCCAACTCGCGTGGGTCTTCGACCTCAACAAGTGCATCGGCTGTCAGACCTGTTCCGTCGCTTGCAAGGTCCTCTGGCCCCAGGAGGATCCGGGGACCGAGCAGATGTGGTGGATGACGGTCAATACACAGCCCGGACGCGGCACGCCCCGCGACTGGGAGACGATGGGCGGCGGTTACGACGCCGACGGGAAGCTCCGGCTCGGGCACATTGCGACCGACGAGGAGGTCGGCGGCGGATGGGACTTCAACTATGATGAGGTGTTGCGCGGCGGCCTGGGTCGCAGCGCGCACCTCCACAAGATCTCGGGCAGCAAGACCTGGGGCATGAACTGGGACGAAGACGAAGGTGGCGGCGAGTTCCCCAACGCCTACTTCTTCTATCTCCCCCGGCTCTGCAATCACTGCACGCAGCCTGCCTGCCTCGAGGCGTGCCCGAACGACGCCATGTTGAAAGACGCGGCGACCGGGCTGGTGCTGCGCGACGAGAACCTCTGCAAGGGAGCACAGCTGTGCCGCCGCGCCTGCCCGTACAAGAAGATTTACTTCAACAAGGCGCGCAACGTGAGCCAGCACTGCATCGGCTGTTTTCCCCGCATCGAGCAGGGCGTGGCGCCCGCCTGCGTCCGCCAGTGCCCCGGACGGGCGGCCTTCATTGGCTTTCTCGACGACGAGGCCGGCGCTGTGCACAAGCTCGTGCGCAAGTGGAAGGTGGCGCTGCCGCTGCACCCGGAGTTCGGCACCGACCCGAACGTCTATTACGTCCCGCCCCTCTCCCCTGCCCCGCTGCGCTCGGACGGCAGCTTCGATGAGTCCGCCGCGCGCATCCCGCCGGCATACCTCGAGTCGCTCTTCGGCAAGCCGGTCCACGGCGCGCTCGACGTGATTCGTGCCGAGCTCGACAAGAAGCGCCGCGGCCAGGGCTCGGAGATCATGGACACCCTGATCCTGTATCGCTGGAAGGACGCCCTGGGCCACCTGACGCGAGACCCCGCGGAGATTGTGTGGGAGTAAGGGAACTGGTGATCTGTCCTTGGGCTCAATTCAGATCCCTCGGGATCGGGAACTCTGAGGCTCAGCCTGCTCACACCAACGGCTTGCGCGCGTGTCCTCGGATACTCGCGCGGACGAGTGGGTTCGCCTTGCGCATGCTCTCGCGCTGAATCCACTCGATCCCGAATCCCGCGTTGCTGATTGCCTGTTCGGTGCGGCGCGTCAGGTGGCAATTCTTCGCAAGACGCTTCCATAGCGGCTCGATCCGCCGCTGCCATTTGAGCCGCGCGGGTTTTCCTTCCGCCGCCACATGCTCCAGAAAGACGAGACAGCCACCGGGTCTCAACACGCGAAAAATATCCGCCAGGGCGGCATCCAGATCGGGCACCGAACACAGCACGAGAGAGGCGACCGTCACATCGAAGGACTCGGAAGCGATCGGCAAGGCCCCGAGCGACGCGTCGCAGATCTCGGCGTTCGGTAAGCCCACAGACGCGCACTTCGCCTGCAGCTTACGCCTCATGTGCCGATCCGGCTCGGCGAGCACCAAGCGCGTGACGGCCTTCGGATAGTGCGGCAGATTCGCCCCGGTGCCGGCACCAATCTCCAGCACCTCTCCGGCAACATCTTGCAGGAGCTCCGCCCGCCAGCGCGCGAGGCACGCCTGTTCGCTGCCACGCATGAAACGGTCGTATACGGATGCGGCCAGCCAGGACATGCGAGAAACCTTCTTCACCATAGATGCCTGGCGGCGGATATCAACCTCAAACGCAGTCATCCACAGATGGGCGCAGATGACTGTCAAAAAGGGCTTGCGCTGGGAAACCGAGAGACACAAGACGCGGTCGAAACCTCATGAATGGTGAGTTCTCGGAGAGGCTGTCGCACGGCTGACCACCTTCATCTGGGCCATCGGTGGCATCTGTGGATTCTTCTTGTCCCATCAAGGTCAAGGTGGCTACAGACGAGCTGATGGGGTCGTGGCCAGCACCGACATTCCCGCCACCGATTGATGCGACCTTCGAATGCGGCTACCATCCGGCGTCATGCACCTCCCCTATTTCATGCGGCGCGTGAACCGCGTGTTCACCAACCCCCTCCTCGGCACCGTTGCCTGGCTGCTTCCGCCGTTGGCGGTGATCCATCACGTCGGCCGCAAGAGCGGTCGACGGTACCGGACGCCGGTCGTGGCCTTTCGCACCGTGAAGGGATTCGTGGTCCCCATGACGTACGGCCGCGACGTGGACTGGGCTCGCAACCTCGTCAAGGCGCATGGCTGCGAGCTGGCGCAGCTGGGCCGGCGCTTCTCGTTGCGCAACCCGCGCGTCGTCGGCAGTGAGGCCGCCTACCCCCACCTTCCGCCCGGCGTGCGATCCGTGCTGCGCGCGGCGGACCTCCCCGGCTACGTTCTCCTCGATCTCGACTCCGGCGGCTCGCGACCCGCCAGCCGCCCGGCGCAGCGCCCCGGCTCTTCCCGAACCCGCTGAAGTTAGAAGAATCGGCGTCAGCTTAACTCACTGGCATTGGGGTTGGCTGGTCTCACCGGTCGGGTCCGCGGTCATGATGTCGCCTTCGTATGCAGAGCTGTGTCTGGCAGCGGACTCCGAAGCGCACCCAATCGGTTTGATGTCTTCGTCAGATCCCGCAGCCATGCGAAGGCCGGCGCGGACAGCATGTCTTCGGTGCAGCGCCAGCGCCAATTCCCTTCGGCACAGCCAGGCACGTTCATCCGAGCGTCTCCGCCCAGGTTGAGCAGATCCTGGAGCGGGGCTATCGCCAGCGTGGCCACCGACGACCACGCCAATTCCATCAACGCCGGTGCAGCCTCGCGGCTTTCGCCCTCGGGTCGCTCAAGGTACTCCCAGACGATGCGCCGCTCCGGAGCCGGCAGGTCTTCAAACCAGCCGCGCGTCGTGTTGTTGTCATGTGTGCCGGTGTAGACGACCACATTCGGAACATAGTTGTGCGGCAGGTACGGGTTTTCCGAATCGCCGTCGAAGGCGAACTGAAGGACGCACGTCCCCGGGATATGAAACTGATCGCGGAGTGCGTACACGTCCGGCGTGATCAATCCCAGGTCCTCGGCGATAAGCGGGAGCGTCCCCAACTCCTTCTGTACGACGCTGAAGAACTCGGCGCCCGGACCCGGGACCCATTGGCCAGCCTTGGCCGTCGGTGCCCCGGCCGGTACGTGCCAGGCGGCGGCAAATCCACGGAAGTGATCCAGGCGAATCGCGTCGACCTGCGCCAGCAAGGCCCGCAGACGGTCGATCCACCAGCGATAGCCGGTCCGCCGCAGGGCGCCCCAATCGTAGACGGGGTTGCCCCAGAGCTGTCCTTCGGCGCTGAAGTAGTCAGGCGGCACGCCAGCGACCACGCGCGGCCGGTACTGCGCGTCCAGCAGGAACAGCTCCGGGTTGGCCCACACGTCGCTCGAGTCGGCGGAAACACAAAAGGGCAGGTCGCCAATCAGGCGCACGCCGTTGGCATGCGCGTGCTTCCTGAGGCGTTCACCCTGGCGAAAAAACAGGAACTGATCGAAACAAACCCGGTCAATTCGCTCCGCCAGTTCTCGGCGGGACCGGGCCAGCGCTGCCGGGACGCGCTCGACCAGCTTTGTCGGCCATTCGAGGTAATACCCACCCTTGTACTTGGACCTCAGGGCGCAGAACAGGGCGTAATCTTCCAGCCAGTGCGCCTGAGCGTGGCGGAACTCTTCGAGCTCGCGCTGCAAGTCCGGGCGCGCCCCGGCGGTGAAGTTGGTCCAAGCCGTTTCGAGCAGCCGGTGCTTGAGCGGAATGACGGCGTCATAGTCAACGGCGAGGGCCGAAAATGTATGAGGCTCGCAGTCGCTTGCCCGCAACAGTCCGTCCTCGATCAGGGAGTCTGGGCTGATCAGGAGCTCGTTGCCGGCGAAGCAGGACAGCGATTGATACGGCGAGTTGCCGGACCCGGTGGGACTCAGCGGCAGCGCCTGCCACCAGGTTTGGCCCGCTTCGCGGAGGCGGTCGACCCAAGCCAACGCGGCCGGCCCCAGGTCGCCAATGCCGTACGGCGAGGGCAGCGAGGTGAGGTGCAGCAGCAGGCCCGAGGCGCGGTAGCCCGGCGGAAACGGGGGCAGACTCATCGGTGGGTTGTCGTCGCTCATTGCGGGCGGCGAGTCGACAGTGTTTCAACCCGCCGAGCCGTCACTCCTCGATCGGCAATGAAGAAAAAACCACTGGATGCCGCGGGTCTGGGAGCCGGTTTTCATCATTGTGCCCGTTCTTTCCGTGGGTTAACTGTGGCCACAAGTTGTCGGCGATTCACAAAGGATGACACCGTTTCAATCATGGGTGACGCGTCCAGTCCACACACTCCTGTAAGATTCCTGGAAATTTCCGGAACTCTCCGCGCCGCTCCTGGACACCCGAACCCCCGGCTGCAATGCTGCCGCTGCAGAGCGCGGGGAGCGCGACTGCCTCCGTTTCTGAATATGAGCGAGGGGAACTCTAATCACCTTTACAATCAACGTCGCCTCTGACCTGAATGCCAGCGAGTTACTGCTCAGTCGATCATGAGTCCCTTGATAACCAGTGTGACCGTATTCGGCTGCGTGTTCGGTGGCGCGCTCCTCGGTCTCCTCCTGCGCGCTGCGCTACCGCAGCACCATCTGAGCGCCGATTCAAGAGACGTCGTGAAGCTGGGCAGCGGACTCGTCGGGACAATGGCGGCCCTTGTGCTCGGCCTGCTGGTTGCCTCGGCGAAGGATTCCTACGACGCACAACGCAACGAACTCGAACAACTGGCGGCGAATGTCGGGGTACTGGACCGCATCCTGGCGCACTATGGACCGGAGACGCAGGACGCGCGCGCGTTCCTGCGCGCCGCGGTGGCTCGCGTTACCGACACGATGTGGTCGGAGGACAAGAGCGGCGCTTCCAGATCGGACGCGACGTCCACAGCCGGCGAGAAGCTGTTAGAAAAGATCCAGGGACTGTCGCCGGCGGACGATCGGCAGCGCGCGCTTCAGGCCCAGGCATTCAGTCTCACGATGACCATTGGACAAACGCGTTGGCTAATGTACGAGCAGCGCACCACCTCGGTGTCGAGGCCGCTGCTGGCGGTCCTGGTCCTGTGGCTCACGGTGATTTTCGTCAGCTTCGGTCTCTTCGCGCGGGCCAATGGCACGGTGGTGACGAGCCTGTGCGTCTCGGCGATGTCGGTGTCGGGTGCGATCTTCCTGATCCTCGAGATGTACACGCCGTACACGGGGCTGGTGCAGATCTCCAGCGCCCCACTGCGCGCTGTCTTGGCCCACCTCGGGCAGTAGAGATGCGTCCGCCGCCCACTAGGCCGGGTTCATCGATTAGGTTTACCCCCGGGGTCATCTTGAGCGATTCGCTCAGTGATTTCTCCTATCGCTTGTCGGCCGCCTTCGCGGCTTCTTCCTTGAGGCGCTTCTCGTCCTCGGGCGTCAGCTTCGGCCGGTCGATCGTCAAGGTGATCCGGTCGAGCTTGCCGGTGAATTGGAACGGCACCTGGTAATCGGCGTCGTTCACCGGCGTGCCGGTGTCGGAACCGATGTCGAGAGCCTCGTCCCACTGCAGGATGAACGGCAGCGTGTGCTCCATCTTTTCGGTCGCGACGTCCTTGCCGTCCACCTTCAGCACGCCGGTGCCGCCCTGACCGATGCCGGCGTAGCTGCCGAACGCCATCGTGCCCGCCCCGAGCCCGTCGTACGTGAAGTCGAACTCGAGCACATGCTTACCGGGCGTCAGCTCGGGGCCTTCCCAGCGCACGCGCTTCAGGTCGACCAGGTTCCACAGGAACACCGGCTTGCTCTTCACCACGTAGAAGCCGTAGCCGCCGAAACGCCCGCCCTGCGTGATGAGCGTGCCGTCGACGCCGCCCTGCGGGATCTCGACCTCGGCCTTGAAGGTGTATGAACTGTTCAAGAGGTTCGGCGCATCGCCATTGGGCGTGCCGGTCAGCGGTCGTGTCCAGGTGAAGACGTTGCGGCCAGCAGTCAGGCTGGGCCGCTGCGTGAGGAGGCGCGCCACGAGCGTCGCGTCGAGCGGCAGGACCTGGTACTTCTCCGCCTCCTTCCAGAACAGTTGCTGCAACTCTTTGAGCTTGGCCGGGTTCTTGGCCGCAAGGTCTTCCGACTGGGTCCAGTCGCTCCTCAGGTCGTACAGCTCCCACGGGTAGTCGAGCACGCTTTCTTTCGGCTCAAAGTGATCCCACGGCGCCCGCATGACCTTGGTGCCCGCGATCCAGCCGTCGTGGTAGATGGCGCGATCGCCAAACATCTCGAAGTACTGCGTCTTGCGAGTCGACGGCGCGGCGGCGTTCTTCTTGTCGAAGGTGTACAGCATGCTCACGCCCTCGATCGGGCTCTGCTTGATGCCGTCGACGAACTCCGGGGCCTTCATCTGCGCCGCTTCCAGGATCGTCGGCACGATGTCGATGACATGGTGGAACTGGTGGCGGATACCGCCCTTGTCGGTGATCACCTTGGGCCAGGAGATCGCCATCCCCTGGCGGGTGCCGCCGAAGTGCGACACGATCTGCTTGGTCCAGGAGAAGGGGGTGTCGAACGCCCAGGCCCAGCCAACTGCCATGTGGTTGTAGGTCTTGTCGGAGCCCCAGACGTCGTAGAAGTATTTGAGCTGGGCCTCGACCGGCGGGTTGACGCTGTTGAACATGGCGACCTCGTTCGGCGTGCCCTCGAGCGTCCCCTCGGCGCTGGTGCCGTTGTCGCCCTCGATGTAGATGATCAGGGTGTTGTCGAGCTTGCCCAGGTCCTCGACCGACTGGATCACGCGACCGATCTCGTAGTCGGCGTAGGCCACGTACGCGGCGAAGACGTCGGCCTGGCGGAGGAACAGTTTCTTCTCGTCCGGCGTGAGCTGGTCCCACTCCTTCAGCCGGTCCGTGGGCCACGGGGTCAGCTTGGCGTCCGGCGGAATGACACCGAGCTTCTTCTGGTTCGCGAAGATCTCCTCGCGGAGCGCGTTCCATCCCTTGTCGAAGAGGTGCATGTCGCTGATCTTCTTGATCCACTCCGGCGTCGGGTGGTGCGGCGCATGGGTGGCCCCGGGCGCGTACTTGATGAAGAAAGGCTGGTCCGGCGACAGCGCGTTGATGCGGTTCATGTAATCGATCGCGTCGTCCGCCATGGCGGTGGTCAGGTTCCAGCCCGGCTTGCCTTCATAGGGGTAGATCGGCGTGGTGTTGCGGACGAGGTTGCCCGGCTCCCACTGGTTGGTGTCGCCGCCCATGAAGCCGAAGAAATACTCGAAGCCCATGCCGGTCGGCCATTGGTCGAAGGGTCCGGCCTGGCTGGCCTGGAACTCCGGCGTGTTGTGGTTCTTGCCGAACCACGCGGTCCGGTAGCCGTTGTCCTGCAGAATGCGGCCGATGGTGGTCTTGTCCTTGGTGATGACGCTGTCGTAGCCGGGGTATCCGGTCGCCTGCTCGGCGATCACGCCGTACCCCACGGAGTGGTGGTTGCGGCCGGTGATCAGCGCGGCGCGGGTCGGCGAACAGAGGGCTGTCGAGTGGAAGTTCGTGTAGCGCAGCCCGTTGGCGGCGATCCGGTCCAGCGCCGGCGTCGGGATCACGCCCCCAAAGGTGCTGGGGACACCGTAGCCGGCGTCATCGGTGATGATCAGCAGCACGTTGGGTGCATCCTTGGGCGGCGTGATGCGCGGCGACCAGTACGGCGTCGACTCCTTTGCCGTGCGCCCGATCTTGCCGCCGAACTTCGCCGGTGGCGCGGGCAGCTGCTTGCCGCTGATCGTCGTGGTGGCACTCGGTGAACCCGGAACGCCCGTGATTTGCTGAGCCCGGCTCGGCACGGCCACCGCGGCGCCCGTGAGAGTACACAGCACAACCCACGCTGCGAGTTGGAACATTCCCATAGCCCTACCTCCTCTTCTCATCGTTACCTCAAAAGTCGCAACTCGTCACATCATGCGCTCTTCCGCAGCTTCAGATGTGGAGTGCTCCTCGCCTCCAAGGCCGCCACTGCGGGAAGGCCACCGTCAATCCAAAGCGCACGGTGGTCTGCGGCGCCACCGGGGCGAACTGGCGGTAGGCCATCCACTCGCCGCTCACGAAGAAGTTGAGGGGCGGCAGGCCTTCTCGCACCATCACGTGACCGATCCCGAAACTCAGCGGCAAGAGTGTCGGCGTATTGTGTGCCCTTCCCCGTCGGCACGGTCACGAGTTGAAAACTCGGCCGGATGAGTTGGTCGGGAAACAGCGAGATTCTCGGCACACGCGGAACGATCACTCTCGCGATCACGCGGTTGGCCGGCGCATCGGTCCCGTAGTTCGCCGGCGTGTAGGTGTCCCGAAAGAAGAGCTGCGGCAGTGTCGTCAGCGGATCGGTGAACTCGCGCGCGAGCTGGGCGGACTCGGGGGTGTCCGCGTTGACCTGTGCGGAGGCGGCCGCGGCCCAGAAAAGCAGCGCGCCCGTCGCCGCCGCGGTGGCCCGCAGGCGCATGCGCCCCGACCGGCGGCTCACTGGTTTCCGATCGAACGGGCGCGACATCGCTCAATCCAGCGCAGTGCCCTCACCGGTGTCCGAAAATCGGATCTCTGGAGAAAGCATGTGACGGTGCCCCTGCTGGCAGGCGAGCACGGTGGCGCGCGCTGTGCGCCACCGCGCCCCTTGCACCCGTCTGCTTACTTCTTCGTCGGCGCCTGCACCGAGATCGCGAGGGCCTCGGTGTAGGTGATCTCGACCAGATCGCCGACGGACACGCGATTGAGGTTGTCCGGGTTGCGCGCCTTGATGGTCGTGCTCTCGCCATCAGGCGTGCGCAGCGTGACAGTGCCTGCAGCCTTGTCGATCCCGGCGATGGTCGCGGTCACCGTCGTGACCCGTCCCGCGGCGCCGCCCGGTTTCTCCCCGACCTTGGCGCGCTCCAGCCCTTCGGCCACGACGGCGCCCGGCGCGGCTTGCCCCGGCTTCTTCACTTCGTACGCCAGCGACTCGTAATAGGTCACGGTCACTTCATCGCCCACTTTGACCTGCGGCAGGTTGCGCACCTCGTCGCCGGCAACGAATTTGACCACCGACCCGTCGGCGCGCTGCAGCGTCACCCGGCGCGTCTTCAGGTCGATCGCCTTCACCTTGGCCGTTGCGGATACCGCGTTCTCGCCCACGACGCCGCTCACCGGCGCTGCGGGAGCGGCCACGACGGCCGCGGGCGGCGGAGCCGTTTCCTTGGACTGCGCGGCACAGCCCGCGATGCCGAACCCGATGCCCAACGCCGCCGCGGTTGTTTTGATTGTCCGTATCTTCATTCGTTTCCCTCCTCTTTGATTTGGAAGCTTCCTATCTATGGTGTTGTGACGCTCCTGGCAACATTGCCAGTGGAAAAAGGAGGGGGCAGCAACCTGCCGCCTCAGAGTGTCGGACCGGTTGGCTTGCATGCACTCCTCTCCGGGCCCCAGGGATATGATAAGTGGTCCGGCGCCGCTTACTTCACCGAATATCCGCGCCCATCCATGGCACGCCGTGAAGGCGCGCTGGTAGCGCCTCGGCCGCCTGCTTGTTCCACTTCGAACCACGGCGTCCGGCGACGTCGCCGACCGCCGCGCCGGGCTCCTCGCGCCAGGTGGCGACGACGATCATCGCTTGTTTTCGATTTGGTTCTGGCCACTCCGGCGCCTCAGGTCACATTTTCACAAGGCTGTGAATCTCCTGCCAGTGGATCGCCGTGATTCTGGGGGTGATTTTGAAACGGCGGGGCGTGCGACAGACTACGACGCCTTCGCGCGCCTTCGGATATTCGCTCAGGAACGTTTGCAGATGCCGCGTGTCCCGTTCCGCCGGCGCGTCGCTCCATTTCACTTCCACCGGCACCCAGCGGTCGTCGCCCACCACGACCCAATCCACTTCCGGCCCGTCGGGGTCGCGCCAGAAGCGGATCTTCAGCGGAGCGGAGACCTCCCGGGTGGCGCGCAGCAGTTCCAGTCCGACGAACTGCTCGAACAACGCGCCCAGCACGCGGGGGGGCAGACGCCGGCCTTCGTCGGCTGCGGCCCGGCGCACGCCGAGGTCGAAGAACAGATAGCGGGGTGACTTGGTGAGTTTCTTCCGCGTGCGGCTTTGCGACAACGCCTCGATGCGCTCGGCGATCAGGCAGTCCTCCAGGATTTCATAGTAGCCGGCCACGGTGGTGTGGGGCACGCCCAGTTCCTGGGCGATGCCGCGAAAGTGGCTGATGTTGCCGGCTTCGAGCGCGGCCAACTGCAGAAAGCGCGCGAACGCGCCGAGGTTGCGCACCAGCGCTTCGGCCCGCACTTCCTCCTCCAGGTACAGCGTCGTGTACGCCCGCAAGTCCTCTTCACGCGCCGCGTCGTCAGCCGCCACCGCAATGCCCGGCAAGCTGCCGTACAGGAGCGCTTCCTGCAGCCTGGCCGGCACGCGCTCGGCCAGCGACAACGGGTCGAGGCGCAATGGCAGCAGGCGGCCCGGCAACAGGTTGACGCCCGTGCCCCGGCGCAGCTTGCGTGCTGACGACCCCGTGAGAACAAAGCAGGCCAGCCGCCGGTCAACCAAGTCCTGGACCGAATTCACCAGCTCCGGCACGCGCTGTACTTCGTCCAAGACGACCAACGGCCGGCGCCCGTGCCTCCGTTCGGCGAGTGCCTCGACTTCCGCGCCGAGCAGTTGGGGCGTCTTCTCTTACCGTTGCCGCACCTCCGGCCGGAGAAAGTTCAACAGCAGGTCGGGCTTCAACGTCTCCACCAACGTCGTCTTGCCGGTTTGGCGCGGCCCAAGCAGCAGCACCGACTTCTGCCGCTCCAGCGCCCGCCGCAGCCGGGGCTCGATGATTCGTGGGATGATTTTCACGCGCTCCATTTTCGGCGAATTCGGAGTATTGTCAATCACGTGGTGACGCTGTGCGAATCCAGGCCAAGATCGTTCGGTCCAATGCGAGCGCAACAGGAACCTTCGCCAAACTGGTGCGTTCACCAGACAAGGCGGTGGTTGAATCACCCCGGGGTGTCTCGGCTGCTCTGTCTCTCGATCAGACTGAAGAGATTTGATTGTTGTCTCCCGTCGTCATTCAAATGCGCCGGCTTCGGTTCTCACCGGAGGGATCCTTCCAAGTATTTGGTCAGAACAGCACCAGCCACCGGAGACCGAGGACAGTCGCCGTCCCGATGTTTTCCGGCTCGAGGACAGGCAGGCCGTGGGAATCGTGGCCGAGGGGGTGCTTTTGTGCCGGCCCGATGACCTGGACACTGGGCGTCACCCGCAGCCAGGGCGTGAGCGCGATGTTGTAGTACGCCTCGAACCCCCACTCGTCGCGCAGGAACGACTTGGTTCCAGCAACCGGAACTTGCAGCGTCGGGTGGCGGATATCCGAATAGAAGTACCCGATGCCGAATTGATCGAGATCGCGCCGGGGGATGAGGCCCTTACCAACGATCCCGAGGCTGTAGAAGTATTGGATCGGGATTGGGTTGCCTGCGGTTGCACCAAAACGCCCGAAGACGCCGACGCCGTGCTCGGCGCTCCTGTCGGTCTCGTACAGAAACTGGTCGAAGTTGTAGTAGGCGACCCACGCGTCGCGTTTGCTTGCCAGCGCTCGGTCTTCGATCACGGAGCTGAGGCGTTGATCCAGCGATGTGTATTTCTTGTTCGAGTAGACGCCGCCGACCAGATGGTGCCCGCTGAGGCGGAGGAAGTCGGTTCGCACTCGACCTTCGGCGTTGAAGAGCGCGCCGTGAAAATCATCGAAACCGGCCGTGCTGGGGTCGCCGTTGGCCGAGACCACCAGAAAGGTGACGAGGGCCTGGTGGGGGTCTTTGGTGGGCAGGACGATGACACCGGCACCCAACGGCGAATACGGCACCACCAGCAGAGTCGGGTTGACGTTCAGCGACAGATTGAAGAACCCGGTATCGCCTTTGCCGTGAGCCAAGGCGTTGTTATCGCCAGCAGCAAAGGTGTCGAACTTGCCGACGGTCACACCCGCATAGGGTGAGACGAACTGCGCGAAACTCAATTGTGGCAAGGCGACGTGGCCGCCACCGGGCAGTGGGAAAGCCGCACTGGTATTCACCAAGCTCAGAGAACCGGTCTTACTGTTAACCGAATCGGCCCAGTTGCCCTCGAGCTCCACGGTGAGAAATCCGCCCGGCCACAACCCGAGCTTCTGGGTATCGACGACCGTGGTGAGGTCGCCGCGCCCGCCGTACTCCCAGCTGCCGTTTTTGCCGCCGCCGACGACGCCCTGCTCGATCTCGGTTACGCTCGCATCGAAGGTGACGCCCTCTGCCGACAAGTAGTTGCGGGAACCGCCCCAATCACCGGTGAGCGTCGAACGCGTCAACAAATCGCCCGAGTATGGCTCCGGAGATGCCGCCTCCGCCGCTCTCACTGGCGTCGTAAGAATAGAGACGCCGAGCAGAGTCAACGCACTCACTGCCAGTGCTGACCACTTCATCATCGGGCAGCGTCCCTTCTGGCTGGTTGCAGATGGTGCATTGTCATGTCGTCGGGAACAGCAGGGTGTACGTGAAGCGAATGCCCCAGTCGGGGGCACCGGTCGGGCCTTCGACGTACAGCTTGGGACCGAGCTCGAACTGCATCGGCTGACCACCGACCTTGACGAGCTGCTTCGTCGTGAGGTTCAGCGGTACCGTCCACTTGCTGTTCTCCCAATCGTAGGTCGATTCGGTGTTCAGGGCGAGCGTGGTGCGCGTCTTGGTGGTGAACGACAGGAACGGCTGCAAAAAGGTCGCGTTGACGTCCGACGTGGCGTCTGTGCCACCGGTGGAGACCAGGTGGTTGGCCAGCATGCCGTAGGTCCAACCCGAATGCTGGCGCAGGACCACCGCCGTTGGACCGATCGCGAACTTCTGCGCACCGAGGAAATCCTCGGTCGACGTGGGCAGGAGGAAGGCAGGACCCGCACCCCAGATGATCCCGCCGAAACCGGGGGCCTTCGGCGAAAAGAACACACTTTGCAGGATGTCCCCCAAACCGCCTTGCGTGCTGTCGGCCACGACATCGTCCTGGTGAATGACCGGCACGATGGTGCGCGAGATCAGGTTCCAGTTCTCCGTGATCGAAATCGGGATCACCGGTTGAAAGTTGAGCGTGTACTTGAAGCCCTGGCTGCGCAAGCCGCCGCCCCACTCGAAGTTGCTCTGGAACGGCACGCTGATCAGTGCCGCCACCGGGTTTAGCAGCTTCATGGCAAGAGCATGCTCGGCGTCCTGCTGAGCTTCCTGGCCAACCGCGCTGCTTCCCGCCAAAACGCAAACCATCATGACGGTGCCCAGTGTCTTCAGAAGCGTGCAACTCATAGTGATTCTCCTCGTGTCAGCGAACGCGGCGGCATGATGTCTTCGTGCCCATGTCGGGAATGGCGCGTCTCAAAGTTTTGGATTTGCCACCTTGATCGCCCGGACCTCTGCGGCGCGCTCATCGACCGGGATCACGGGCAATTCGCCCTTGCTCTTGACCGGCAGGCTGCGGAGGTGATCCATGATCGCCTGCCATTCCTTGATCTCCCGGACTCCGTGCTTCCCGGCCCCCGTAGCGACACTTCCCTTGTCGACCTTCCCCGGAGGCGCCAGCAGGTAACCCGAGTTTTCGCGCGGCGCTTCGAGTGCCTCGACCCTCGACTTGAGCTGCTGCCCCTCTTTGTTCTTGGCAACGAGAGTCAGTTTGCCCTTGGTGTATTTCGGGATGGCCACCAGAATGATGCCGACATAGAGGGAGCACGTGAGGCTGTATAACCGCCCGTCCTTCGCGGTGATGTCGATGGCTTTGTACCCACGGTCGAGGTCGCCCAGTTCGACGGCAGTCACCACGTCGAATTTCGGGCGCGACGGGTCGTAGCGGAACCGCATGCCGGAAGCGCGGGGGAAATACTCTCCGGGATGGGTCGGGCTGTCCACGAGGAAGAACTCGAGGATGTTTTTCAGTTCCTGCCCCGTGAAGTATCCGGTCACCAAAGCACTGCCGGCGGTTGTATCGACCACGCCGGCGCCGAGGGGCGCCACCGCGAACACGTCGTAGACTGTCACCACACCCGTCTTTCCCCGCAAGAGGGGCGCACGCATCATGCCGTTGACGGTGAAGCCGATGTCCGCTTTCGTTGCGTTTCTGAAGGCGTCACTGCAGAGGTTGGCAAGCACCGTGCTGGCAGAGATGTCTGCGAAGGTGTTGAGAATGTCCTGCGGCGCTATGGCCAACGGCTGATCGACGCTGTAACCGCGCGACGCGAAGACGGCCGCGGTGACCCCCTTCTTGAACTTCTCGATCTCATCGGCAATGGCGTGGTCGCCGGCGACGGTGTCATCGATCGGGTGGAGCCGGTACGACTCGACCGTCAGTTTGTCGCCGTCGATGGAGATCACCAGTTCGCCGAGATTGCGACTCTCCTTGCCGGTCTGCACGACAGGGGTGCGGCCGTTGACGATGATGGCTTCCTGCAACTCGGTGTGGCTGTGACCGCCGATCACGATGTCTATGCCCGGCACGGCGCTGGCCACGCCGACGTCTTCGCCTTCGCTGTAGCGCCCGTCCTTTCCTTTCTGCACGCCGCCGTGGCTGAGGCAGATGACCAGATCCGCCTTCTCCTTGTCGCGAAGAATCGCCACCATCTCTTTGGCCGCTTCGATGGTGTCGACGAAGGCTACCGCTCCGCCACTGGTATAGATTTGCGCCTCTTTGCCGAGCAGTCCGAAGATACCGAAGCGGATGCCGCCGCGTTCGATCACGGTGTAGCGGCGGATCACTCCTTCCTTGGACAGGCGCCGGAGATCGGCCAGCGTAGCATCCTGCTTGGTGAAGTTGGTATTCGAGGAGAGCACCGCCGGAATCCGGCCGGCTTTGGCTGCCACGCCGATCGACTTGCCCAGACCATCCGGCCCGAGGTCGAATTCATGGTTGCCAAAGGTGGTGGCGTCGTACCCCATCCGTGCCATGAGCTGCAATTCGCTTCCGATCTCACGGCCGGCGGCGGCAAACGGGGTCCCCATGCTGTAATCGCCTGCGTCCAGGATCAGCACCGGGCCCTGCTCCTGGCGCGCCGCCTTCCTCGTGGAGATCAGGGAGGCGAGTCGAGCGTATCCGCCGCGGGTCGTATCGTCATTGAGGGTGAACGGCGTGTAGTCCGAGGCCGGACTCATCCCGATGAAGCTCGAATGCAGGTCGTTGGTGTGCAGGATGGTGAAGGTCTTCTTGCCGCTCACTGCTGCGGACAGGCCGCCCGGCAGCACGATCGTCGCGCCGACGGCCGCGGAGACCACCAGGAACTCGCGCCGGGAAATCGTGCCGCGTTCTATGGTGCCAACAGAGTCCGTCCCTGCCGGCTCTGCTGATGGATTCTTGATTGATTTCATCGA
>Ga0316622_100000713_pt1 | contig 20192 bp, 11 predicted proteins | sample OWC_Aug_OW2_C1_D_FD_207646 | JGI IMG/M metagenome (GOLD analysis project Ga0316622, IMG submission 207646) | Wetland soil microbial communities from Old Woman Creek delta, Ohio, United States - OWC_Aug_OW2_C1_D5_C | ecosystem: Environmental > Terrestrial > Soil > Wetlands | place: USA: Ohio... | reverse complement strand
ACCGTGGCCCCGGTCTCAACGAGCGTGACCGACGCCCCGGCGATCGGCGCACGGGTGACGCCGTTCACCACCAGGCCGTTCAGCGTGAGCGCGGTCGGCGCCGCGTCGCTGGCCGCCGGATAGAGCGACAGCGCACCGAGCTTGCCGCTGGCACCGGCCGGGAAGCCGATCGAATAGGTCTGCGTCACGTAACCGCCGGCTGACAGCGTCGCCGTATAGTTGCCACGCGGCACCGCCGCGATACTGAAGGCGCCGTCGGCAGACGTGGTCGCCATCAGACCGCCGCCCAGATCGAACATCGCGCCCGCGACCGGCAGGCCGGTCTTGGCGCTGATCACCGTTCCGCTGACCGGCGCCGGATTCGTGTCCTGGAACGCACCTTCGAGGGTGAGACCCTGGTTGATCGTCAGCGTCTGCCCGGCCGTCACCGTGGCCGATCCGTTTACCGTGTAGTAACCGGACTTGGCCACGGTAATCGCGTAACTGCCGACCGGCAGCGCGCCAAGATCGAATTCACCGTTGCCGTTGGTGGTCGCCGAGTAGATGCCGGACCCGCTGAGCGTCACCGCTGCGCCGGACGACGGCAGCAGATCGGCGGCATCGAAGATCTTGCCGCGCACCAGCCCGGTCTGATCCGCCACACCCAGTACCACGTTGCCGCCGAGCGTGACCTGATTGGGCTGCGCGCTCGCGACGATGCTTGCCGCGGTGTAACCGCTCTTGCTCGCGCTGATCGTGTACGTCCCGGCCGGCAGACCGCTAAAGATGAAGTAGCCGTCGGTGTTGCTCAGCACCGAAATGCCTGGCAGTTCCTTCAACGTCACGGTCGCACCCGCAATCGGTTCGGTGCTGCCGGACTTGATCACGTAGCCGCTGATCGAGCCGTTCTGAACGAGGCCCGTGCCCTGGCGCAACTCGTAAAGCCGCAGCGCCTGCAGTGCCAGCGCGGTGGTGTAGGCGTCGTCATTCCAGCTGCCATTGCCAAGCTGGCCGCCCTGGAGCTTCGCGACCGCGCCCTGAATTGCTGACAGGTCGCTGACCTGCGGGATGAGCGCCATCAGCGCCAGCGCGGTATCGAAGTTCTCGCCCCAGGCCCCGTCAATGCCCTGCTTCGACAGCAGGAAATTCTGCGCCTTGCCGAGGGTCGCGCTCACACCGACGTAACTGTTTCGATACGACCACAAGCCCCGCAGGGCCAGAGCGGTGAGATGGACCGACGGTTCGTTATTGCCGTCCACCCAGCCCCCCGCCGCCGCCTGCCGGTTGACGAGGAATCCGACCGCCGCAGCCACCTGCGGGCTGCTGGCATATCCGGCCGCCGCGAGCCCGTGCAGCGCGAAAGCGGTATCGAGGATGGCGCTGCTTTGACCGGCCTGATTGCCGAACCCGCCATCGGCGTTCTGGTTTCTGGTCAAGGCCGTAATCAGAGCGGCCACGTCATTTCCGGCTGCGGCATTGACCACGATCTTGCGAACGAGGAATTCGGTATTCGCCTCGGAATCACCATTGAGGTACCCGAGCGCATTGACGAAAGCCGGCAGCCCCTGCTGGCCGAGCGCTGCATAGGTGCGCAGCACTTCCGCGGTGGATTGAACGGGGGTCGCAAGCGAGGTGGCGGTGTTGCCGAAGCTGTGGTCGGCGTTCTGCTGGATGGAAAGCCACGCCGTGCCCTCCGGGATGCCGGCGAAAGAATAGAACGGCAGCGCGAGCAGCGCCCAGAGCACTACTACTCCGAGCCGCAGAATTCGTTTGCTTGATTGCCGATCGTCCACTCTGCCCCCTTCCCCTTCTTGTTACCTACTTAGACATTGATATTCGATACGGCCATAAACTCTTCGAGAAATAGATCTGTCCCGGTTTTGTGACTTTTTTGTTTTCTATCCCGTTTTTGGCCGTTTTCTGGTCCCGCGAACCCCCATCTGTTCCGGCTATCTAGTCATGCCGTCGCTCACGACAGCTTCTTCAGTTGATTCTCTGCAATTTCTCTATAAAACCTTGAGGAGCACGACAGCAGAAAGCGCTCATAAACCTCTTTGGCCTTGCCACGCTGCTGTTTATCGAGCCAATCAGACGCTTCCAGAATTGCCTGCCCCAGGAGCCGGGAACCAGTCTGATAGCGCCTTCGCATCTCGCGTACCGTCGAGACAAAATTGTTGCGACTAACAGATATCTCGTTACCTTTTTTCTCGTCGCTAAGCAGCGAGACTACACCTTGCAAAAAGGCGATCGAATCATCTGAGACAACCCCTTTCAGTTCGTCATCCGACAATAAAGCCCACTCATTCAGTACGTCGAATTCGTGACTCTGGATAGCCATATAGATCGGGTCACCTACCGGCAAAACTTCTTGTCCGGAGAACAATGCTCAAAGGGCCACTCTTGGTTGATCCCGGTACAGTAGAACTGACAGTCACCGCAGGACCAATCGCCCCCCCACCGTTCTTGTATGCATCGGACATAAAGTCGCGTGCAGTGTGCAACATTATCGTCACCGGCCGCCGCTTCCGCGCTCACGAGCCCCATGAGGCTTGCCGCAGCAACCGCTCGGAAAGCTAGAGGTAGCGCTGTCACTGCTGCGGAAATATAGGCTGCAATAGAGGCAGTCATTTCAACAACAAATGCCCCTGCGGCCGCCAATGCAGGCAAACCTCCAAGCAAGACGGCAATCAAAGCCGCCAAGAGCGCTATTATCACAATAGCAACGATTGCGATCACAACAACGTCACACCATGATGTTGTACCTCCGTTTGCTCCGCCTGTGATTTTGTAGGCACCGGCACCCGTAACGGGGTCAAACATGATGTAACCTTCGCCAGTCCAGCCTGTAACTGTAACTCTGTCCGTGTGCGCGATAACTTCTTTGCCGGCAGCAAGTGCCGAGACAATCTCCTGCATGGCCAACCCATCAAGATGCAAGTTCGGCAAAACCTGAGCCTGATTGGCAGATGTGATGTGGTAAACACGCTGACCTTGGCTCGCGGCAATCTGCAGTGCCTTGACCGCGCTGACACCTTCGACTGTGACGCCTTCGACGGGATACGTTGTTACACTGAACATCTGTTCCGGTATTGCATGCTCAAGCGCCGAGCTAAGCATACCCACTCGCAGCTGGAAACTCCTTCGCTTGTCCGTGTCGCCGTTAGAACTTGCATTCACGTCGGCGACCCAAATGTTGACCGCCACTCCGCCAGTTTTTATTGCTCGCGGGAATCCGAAGAAGTAATCGACGTTGGGTTCGTAGCCGAGGCTCCCGAATCCGGAAGCGAGGTTGTGCCTAGTACCATCGGCAAGAGATATGATCCGCGCAAATTCGATGTACTGGCTCCAATACTCGAGTGTGCCAACATGCAACATGTCGCCAAGCACATCCTCTCTTGAGAGCGAGCCGATCAGCGCGGGGTCATTCGACTCAAGTTTGGTCTTTGTACGGATGAGCTCTGCGCGTAGCGCCCGCAAGCCCGGCAGAGAGACGCTACCCTGATTTGCAGAAAGGCTCAGATAACTCCCCGCCGGTACTTCGTAGGTCTTGACCAAGGGACTGCTATTGACCAGCGACACTTGGAACACAAGCTGCAGGTCTTCACCAAGCCGCATCGGCGTCCCCTGCGCGACCACCTGCCCCTCAAGCGCAATCTCCGGCGTCACCGAGATCAGGTACGACGGAATGCTCGACGGCAACTGACTCGGATCGGTAATCGGCCCTTCCGGCAACAACGAGGCCAGCGCCTGCTCGTCCGCAGCCGTGCTCGGCCTGAAGGACAGCGTGAGCTTGTGGTTGTTCACCCTGGCCAGCGGGAAGCTCGCGGCCACGTTCACATCGCCCAGGACGTCGATGCCGAAACCGAGGGCATAGGTATTCTGGAGCGCGGCAGGAATCTTGCCGTAGCGCGCACCCAAAATAAGGCTGCGATAGGGCAGCGCTGCCGGCAGCACCGACGCGGTCTGCGCGATGATCTTCTTGCCGCCGATGACGTCCCCGACCGTGGGGTTCGTCATGTTGTTCTTGATGTAGCTCTCCAGCGCCGTCTGCGCCTGGGTCTGGGCATTCTGGAGAATGGTCGGGTTCAGGTTCTGGACCCACCCCTCGGCCTCGTTGACGGTGCCGCTCGAGGCAAACGACTGCGCCAGCGCTGTCGGGTCGAGACCGGAGATCGCGACCACATCGAGGCCTTGCAGGAACTCGTACTGCTTGTAGCTCGGATCGAGCTGCACCCAGGTGTCGGCCGCCTTGTTGATCGCGCCGCGCGAGGGCCGGAAGTCGATGGCCGCTTCGACCCACACGTGCTCCATCTGCACCTTGGTGATCTTGCCACCCGACACGACCCCGGCGATCGGGATGCCCCCTGACGAGGCGTAATCGGCCGCAGCACTGATGCTGTTGAAGCCGCCCGCCCAGTTGCGGAACTTGTCTTCGGGCACTTCGATGGCGCCGTGCACGTAACGCGCCGGGATGCCCGAGGCGCGCAGCAGAGCGACTGTCAGGCTCGCGATGTCGAAAGAGTTGCCGCGCCGACTGCCGAGTGTGACGTCGGCGTCCTGCGCCGAGCCGAACGTCGGCAGCCATTCGACGTTGTTGCGCACCCACTGGTAGATCTTCACCGGATCGTGGCCGAGCTCCAGGGCCTTGGCCTTGATCGCATCGGTGAGCACCACCTCGGTCGTGGTGGCGAGATAGGCCGGGTCGGAGGCACCCGGCAGGCGGTCGTAGGTGAAGTCCCCCAGTGCCGCAACCTGCACGCTCGGGTTGCTGAACAGCGCGGCGCGCTCGAACTCCTCTTTCTTGAGCTTGGGCTTGTTCTTCGGGTTCGCCTCGAGGCGCTTGTTCGGCAGGTCGTTCGGATCGAACCTGGTCTTCGGTGCGCGCTTCTTCTGCTTCGCCTTGAGGTGCTCTTTGGCCTTCTTGGCCTTGAGCTTGCGGTCCTCGTCCTTCGGCGCCGTCTCGATGTCATCGACATTGGCCTTGAGCGCTTCCATCTCGGCCTTGTAGGTCGCTACCGCCTCGGCATGGCGGTCGAGGATGACCTTGGGGAGATTCTTGTCTTTGAGATGCTTGCCGATCTTCTCGAAGTCGGCGAGCGCCTGGCGGTCGAGGTCATCGAGATTCTGGCGCAGGCGCTTGAGCTCGTCCTTTTCCCGGGTGGCATCTTCCTTGCGGGCCAACCGGTCCTCGAACTTCCCGAGTCGGTCTTCGATGCTCTCGAGCGTGCGGGCAAGTTTTTCCTCGTTCGACGCCGGGGCCGGCTTGGCGGCGGGCGCGGCCGGCGGCAGCTGGGCGGCGACTGCCAGCGGCTGGAGGTAAAGGCTGACGAACGCCACGAGTACGACCGCGGCGATGGACTTCATGAACCCGTGCTGGCGACGCAGGACGTGCGTGACGGGAAGGGTTTTCCCTTCCATGGTGTTTGCCTCCCCGAGGGCGTTCTTGTTATGTATTTGGTGCGAACCGCGCGAGACAGCCGCGGCACACGAACTGGGCAAACGTTAACGGCGATTCACAATTGCCGTCAAGCGGGGGTGACGAAATTTCTGCGCCCACCCGGGAGCGAGATTTCAATTCCCGTAAGTTTTATCCGTTAATGCTACCGGAACACTTGCGAGCAAGTGGTTGATTTGGCTTGGGCCGGGCATATCCCGAAACCAACTGGTTACCCCACCAGTTCCCAGGTCCCCGACCACTCGCGCCAGCCACCGAGCAGGGGGAAATAAAGCCCGAGCCGGATCGGGCACGGATCGAGCTTGCCCAGCACCTGCGCGTAGCGTTCGAGCTGGGCGCGGTAGCGGTTCTGAGCCAAGCCGTGCCTTCCGGTATACCGGCGAAAGCGATGCTGGCTTGCGCCGAAATTACAGGGTCGCAGGATGGATTCAGGGAAATGCACTCGCTGATGCAGCGCCGAGGTGAGGGCATCGGCATCGCGGCGAGGGCGCCGCTCCTACAGGTACTGGATGAGCGAAGAAATCGCCGCGGGCGATTTAATTTTAGAACCTGGATTCCGGCTTTCGCCGGAATGACGGCCGGACAGCCCCTCATTGATACTAACTCCCCGACCACTCGCGCCAGCCGCTGAGCAGCGGGAAATAAAGCCCGAGCCGGATCGGGCGCGGGTCGAGATTGCCCAGCACCTGCGCGTAACGCTGGAGCTGGGCGCGGTAGCGCTCCTGTTCGCGATCGAGGAACTCCTCGCGCCCGCCGCCTTCGTGGGTGCTGGTCTTGTAGTCGATGATCCAGCGCACGCCCTTGGCATCGACGAAGGTGCGGTCGATGACGGCGGTGACGACACGGCCGCGCTCCGGGAGCGTCAGCGCATACTCGCTGCGCGCATCCTGGTGTCCGGCGTCGAACAGCCAGGCGCCGCGCGGATCGGTGAAGGTGCGGTGCAACGCCTCGCGCACCCGTGCGACAGCGTCATCGAGCTTGGCCTCGGGCACACCGCGCCGCGCCAGTGCCACGCGCGCGCCGGGGGCGAGCGCGTCGATGCGTGCCACCGGCCAGTGCGGCAGGCCTTCGCGCCCGATCCGCTGCAGGGTCTGGTGCACGATAGTGCCGACGTGGCGGATGGTCTCGCTCGCCCAATCGAACTCGACCTCGGGCATGGCGTCCGGCACCGGCAGCGCGGCGCCGGCTGCCCACGCGACACCGGCGGGCAACGGCGGCAACTGCCAGCCCGCAACCAGGCGGCGCAGATTACCCAGCTCCGGTACCGGCGCGGCCGGCAATTCCGGCGGCACCGCGTTGACATGATCGACCGTGAATTCATCGCACACCACCGGCCACAACAGCGCCAGCAGCGAGTCGGCCGGCGGACTTTTCACCGCGCCGTCGTCGTCGGCTTTCACCGTGCCGAGCAGATGCAGGGTGCGCCTGGCGCGCGTGGCCGCGACGTACAGCAGCCGGCCGGCCTCGAAGCGACTCTTGTCCTTTTCCAGGCGGGTCAGATAGCGGTACAGCAGATCGTGTTCGCCGCCGGTTTCGCGAATCGGCGCGAGCAGCAGGTCGGCCGGGTGGCCGGCGCCGGTGGCGTGCGGCGTTTCCATCCAGCGCAGCAGCGGCGGATCGTCGTGGCGCGGGCGATCACCCAGCCCGGGCAGGATCACGGTATCGAACTCCAGGCCCTTGGCCTTGTGGATGGTCATGAGCTGCAGCGCATCGCTGGCACCGACATCCGGCAGCGCGTACAACTCGCTCACCTGCTCGGCGAGGCGCGCGGAGTCGGTAATGTCGCCACCCGCTTCCAGCCCGTCGAGCAGATCGAGGTAGATGCGTGCGTCTTCGAGGTCGGTCGGCGCCTCCACGCAGGCCGGGCCGCCGAGCGCCAGCCACGCGCCTTCCACGATCGGGCGCAGGCGGCTGCGGCCGCGCGCCTGGAGCGCGCCGGCCAGCACCGCGCGGGTCCGCGCGAGCCGGGCCCGGCCATCGTCGCTCAGGCGCGCAGCGCGCGCCTCGTCCTGCACCAGTGCCCACACGCTCCCGCCGTCATCGTCGCCGGCGAGCGCCACCAGGTCGGCGAGCGTCAGCCCGCACCACGGTGCGCGCAGCACCGCGAGCCACGCGGCGCGATCGGCCAGGTGGCTGAGCGCGCGCGTGAGCGCGAGCAGGTCCTGCACCACCGGGCGCTCGGCGAGCGGTTCGATCTCGACCGCGCGGAACGCATGCCCGGCCTGCTTGAGACGCGGGGCGATGCGCGCCAGCGGCGCGCGCGAGCGCACCAGGATCGCGATCTTGCCCTCGGGATCACGGGCGCGCGCCGCTGTGACCAGTTCGACCACGCGCTGCGCCTCGGCATCCGGATCGGTATCGATGAACGCGTGGATGTGCACCGCCATTCCTTCCTCGGCCGGATGGTGCGCGACCGCTGCCGCATAGGGCACGGCGCCGGCCGCGATGTTCTCCTCGGCCGGCAACACCTGCGCGAAACTGGTGTTCACCCAGTCGACGACGCCCTGCTGCGACCGGAAATTGACCGTGAGCGTGAGCGGCTCGAGGCGCACACCGCCGATACCCTCGTGGCGCGCGCGCAGATACAGTCCCACCTCGGCCTGGCGGAAGCGGTAAATGGACTGCATCGGGTCGCCGACCACGAACAGCGTGCGCCCGTCACCGGCCTGCCAGCCGGCGGTGAGCAGTTGCAGCAGCTCGTACTGGCTGACCGAGGTATCCTGGAACTCGTCCACCAGCAGGTGGCGGATGCGGTAGTCGAGATGCAGCGCCAGGTCGGTGGGCGTGTCGCTCGCGCCGAGCGCACGCAGCGCCCCCTGCGCAATCTCGGTGAAGTCGGCCTCGCCGCGGCGGGTGAATTCCAGCTTGAGCTCCGCGACCGCCAGCATCAGCACTTCGCACAGCGCCTCGACCACTTCCCACGAGGCCTCGTCGTACCGCGGCAGTGGCAGCAACGGCAGCCCGGCGAGCGCGACGCGCAAGGTCTCGTGTTCACGCAGGCTGTCGAGCAGCGCGGTCATGCGTTGCTTCATCTCTTCGCGTCGGTCGTTCTCAGCCTTGTTGCCGTTTTTTTCTTTGGCCGGGAAACCGGTCTTGACGTTCACCGCCTTGCGCCACTCGCCCTTGTCGGTGAGCAGCAGCGCCGCCAGGCCCTGCCAGGCGACACGCTGTTCCAGCACGCTACCCGGCCAGGCGGCGAGCGTCGCGCAGGCATGCACCGGATGATCCGGTTGACCCCCAAGCTGGCTGCTCGCGTAGCGCACCAGTGCTGCCACCTCCGCGGATAGCGCCGCCGGCGCCAGTTTCACCAGGCGCGCGAGCGCATCACGGTTGATGCCGACCAGGGTCGCTTCGAGGCGCGCGCGGCGTCCGGCATGATCGCGGCCGTCGGCCAGATGACGCAGCCACTGGTCGCGGCGCGCCAGCATCTGCGCAATCAGCTCGACCGCCTTGGGGTGGTTGTTGTCCAGGTGCCGCAGCAGGCGCTCGACCGCCGCCGACCATGGGCCCTGTTCCTCGAGATGCGCGAGCGTATTGCGGGCAGCCTCGCGCAGCAGGCGTTCGGCGTCCCCGGTTGCAGCCGGCGGCGCGCCGAAACGTGACAGGTACGGCATCTGCCGGGTGAGCGAGGCGCAGAACGAATCGATGGTGTGGATACGCAGGCGGCTGGGGTTGGTGGACAGCTGCCAGCCGAGCGCGATGTCGCGCTCGATGACGGTGCGCGCCAAATCCCAGCGGTTGGCCTGGTGCGCACCATCCGGACGCGGCGCGCTGCGCGCCGCGTCGAGTGCGGCGAGCACACGCTCGCGCATCTCGTTGGCGGCCTTGCGCGTGAACGTGATCGCGACCACCTCTTCCGGGTGCGCGGCCTGCGCCAGCAGCACCAGGGTGCGCCGGGTCAGCAGTTCGGTCTTTCCGGAGCCGGCCGGCGCCTGTACGATGAACGACTCGCGCGGGTCGAGCGCGCGCTGGCGGGCAACGGCATCGGCGATCGTCTGCGGCTCAGTCATCGCCGGCACCGCCTTCATCCGCGACCTGCGGCTGGCGTTCGTGCACGCGACACAGCGCCTGCAAACCGCAGTGTTTGCAGGTGTGCGGGAACTCCTTGGGGTCGACGCGCGCATCACCGGCGCGGAACGCCTCGGCCAGGTTCGTAAGCGTTGCTTGCCAGGCATCGAGCTGGGCCTGCCAGGCACCCTCGCCGTCTCCGGCCGGTTTCACCTTCGGCGCGATGCCGTCGCGCACGGCGAGGCCGTTGAAACCAAGCTCGCCGGCGCGCAGCTGCGCGAATAGTGCCGCTGCCACCGGCTGGCGCCGGCGCATGTCGACGGCGTAGAGCGGCAGCTGCGGCTCGTCCGGGCGTTCGCCCTCCCAGCTCCTGATGCTGGTCTTGCCGGTCTTGTAATCGAGGATCACGCGCGCGCCGTCATCCAGCTCGTCGACGCGGTCCATCCTCCCCTTGAGCACCAGGTTACCGAGACGGATGACGGCTTCCTGCTCGGCCGCCACGACCCGGAATGGCGCGCGCGCCTTTTCCTGTTCGAGCCAGACGCGCATGAGGAGCGCCAGCCGGCGCGCCTCGATCTCGCGGAACCGGCCGGTGAGCGTCTGGCTGCGGTCGCGCGCCAGCTCCTCCAGCGCCAGCTGAACCGCCGCGTGGATCGCGGCCATGAGCGCGTCCTCCGCCATGCCGCACAACGCCGCGTGGCTGCCGAGCGAATTCCACAGCGACTCGAGGGCGCGATGCAGCAGCATGCCGCGCGCCATGGCGTCGAGACCGGGCTCGGGTTCTTCCGGCGCGCGCGCATCAAGTCGCAATACCGCAAACGCACGGAACGGACAGGCGGCCTGGAACTGAAACAGGCGCGTGCCGCCCCGCACTTCGCTGCCCGGGCCCAGCACCGGCGCCTGTTCGTCGCGCAGCGCTTCGACACGGCGCGCATCGTACAAGTGCGAACTGAGGCCGGGTTGCACTGCCGGAAAGTCGGCCGACCGCAGCTCCGGGAACGAGTGCAGTAACGGGCTGGCACGACGCACTTCATCACCGGCATTGAGCGGGTGGCTGAATACCACATCGTCCGCGGAGACGGCGAGCCGCTCGGTCAGGCGGCGCGCGAATTCCAGCTCGCGCTCGGCCGAGGCATGCGGCAGGCCGTGACGACGCTGCAGCTCGAGCGGCAGGAACGGATTGGGACGCGGGCTCGGTGGCCAGCTCTCGTCGTCGAGGCCCATGACCCAGAGACTGTCGAAGTCCAAACCGCTCGCCTCCAGCAGGCCCAGCACCTGCACCGGCGCGGCCGGGGTCTGCGGCTGGAACACGCGCTCGGACGCCATGCGCCGCAGGCCGGCCAGCGCCTCAGCATAGCCGAGGCGTGCGCTCACCAGATCCTGGGCGGCGTACGACGACAAGAGCTCGCGCCATGCCATAACCGCCTGATGACTGTCGCTGTCGAGCGGACCGTCGCCCGGCCAGCCGGCAAGCTTCAGCAGGCGCGCGAACAGCTCCGACCAGGCGCTTGGCAGGAGCCGCTGCGAGCGCGCCGGGAGCGCGTCACGCCATGCGCGCCACTGCGTGTGGAGTTGCGGTGCAGCCGCGTGCGGTGTGGACAGCGCGGCTTGTGCGCGCCGCAGCAGCGTGGAGATCGAGACGGTATCCTCACCGGCGCGGCGCAGCAGCGCATCAAGCCCGGCGCGCGCGCCGGCCTCGCTGGCGGCGCCGGCCAGAAATGGGGAGCGCAGCAGCGTGCTGAGCTGCGTGACCGGCAGCGACCCGGTGCCGAACTCGAGCGCCAGCAGCGCGGTGTGGATCACCGGGCTGGCGGCCAGCGGTTCGCCGAGCGAAACATTGTAGGGTCGCACCACCCCGGCACCGGGAACCAGCGCGCCCGGCGCCAGGGCGTCGTCGAATTCGCGCACGACCGCGGCGCGCGCCGCGGCCAGATCCGGAACGACGATTCCGACGCGCCCGGCACCGGATTCGAGCGCGGCGCGTGCAAACGCCGCCGCCGCCCGGATTTCGCCACGGCGGTCGGCACAGCCGATGCGGGCTACGCGCGCTTCACGCATTGGAGACGTCAGCGATTCCACCGTCACCCCGGCGGCGCGCAGGTCGTCGAGCAGCTCGCGCTGCTGCGGCGCGAGTTCATCGAAGCCGGCAATCAGCAGCGCCCGCGGCCGCAGCAGGCGCCCGGCGGCGAAGGCACTGCGCACCGCATCCGGGAGGCGTGCACGGTCGAGCCAGCGCGCCGTGCTGCAACGCTTGCGGTAGCGCTCGGCCCACAAGCTGAAGGCGGCGACATCCTCGCTGCGCGCCTCGTCGGCGCGCGGCAGCCGCAGACGGTAGGCCTGCAGCAGCTGCCAGGCCTCGCGCGCGGCACGCGCCGCCGCCGGCACCTGCAGCAGCGGCTCGGTGTCGGCGCTGCGGATCACCGCTTCCCACAGCGCCAGCTCCTGGGCGTCGGTGAGCAGCGGCTGCGGAGTGTCCGAGTCGAGTTGCCCGAGACATTCCTGCCAGAAGCGCTCCAGCCATTGCGGCCAGGGCAGGATGTCAGGCGCTTCCCATACCGCCGCGCCCTCGCGCTCGCGCGCGGCCGCGTAGCCGGCGGCCAGATGGCGCGCGAGCCGCTGGTTGGCGGTCACGAGCGTGGCGCCGGCGGCGAGTGCCGCCATCACGGATTGCTGCATGGGAAGCCGTCCTCCGCCGGCGATTCTAGCACTCGCTGTGCAGGAATCGGCCGCGGAAAGCGCGGATTTCCACGCTGGCGATTCCTGCACAAAAGCTGTCGTTGAGTTTCGGCGCCAACGGCGCGCACCATGCATTCAGGGAGTTCATCACAAGGAGGTCGCCATGAAACGACGTCTCTATTTCCTGTTTTCGGATACCGCGGCGGCGCGGCGTGCGGTCGCGGATCTCGGCACCAATGGTGTCGCCACCGGTCAGATCCACACGGTCGCGCGCGACGGCGTGGACGTGAGCGGTCTGCCGCCGGCCACGGCGCCGCAGCGCCGCGATACCCTGCGCCGGCTCGATCGCGGGCTGTGGTACGGCAACCTGGTGGTGTTCACGCTGGCACTGGCGACCCTGATCGCCGGCTGGGCGCTCGGCAACACGCTTGCGTGGGTGCTGGCGCTGGCGGTCATGCTGTTCACGCTTGGCGGCGGTGCGCTGTTCGCCATGCGCCTGCCGAGCGTACACCTGGACGAGTTCCGTGCCGCGCTCGGGCATGGCGAGATCCTGCTGATGGTCGACGTGTCGAGCGACTGCGTGGAATCGATCGAGGAGCTGATGCATCGGGTGCACCCCGACGCGGTGCCGGGTGGCAGCAGCTGGATCCCGAACGCATTCGGAATATAAAGCCGGTATCGGGTCTCGAGTTGCGGGTTTCGGGTTCGGCGCCTGACGAATCGCTGCCCGGGCTGGAGTTATCGGGGACCCCTTATGTGAATGACCGGCGATCGGCCCGAGGACTCAAAGCTCGCGGGCCAGCACCAGCGCGTCTTCGCGCCCGTCCTGCGCCGGGTAGTAACCCTTGCGCAGACCGATCTCGTTGAAACCCATCTTGTGGTAGAGGCGGAAGGCAGCACCGTTCGAGATCCGCACCTCGAGAAACACCGAGCGCGCGCCGGCATGGCGCGCGAGATGCAGCAGGTGCGCCACCAGTCGCGCACCGTGGCCCTGCTGCTGATGGACGGGGGCGATGCAGATATTGAGGAAGTGGCATTCGCCGGCCGCGATCGACACGATGCCGTAGCCGATGATGCCGTCGCGCGATTCGTACACCTTGCAGGTGTAACCGAACTTGAAGCAGTCGCGCATGATGCCCTCGGTCCACGGGAACGGATAGGCGGCACGCTCGATCGCCATGATCTCGGGCAGGTCGCTCTCGTGCATGTCGCGCAGGTACGGCAGCGCGTCGGTGGCCAGCGCGTTCATGCCGGCTCCTGGATCAGGCGGCGCGCCCGGCACAGGTCGTCCCAGGCCTTGCGCTTGTCGGACGGCGTGCGCAGCAGGTAGGCCGGGTGATAGGTGACCACCAGCGGAATATCCTGGTAGCTCAACCGCTGACTGCGCAACCGCGCCAGCGCCAGATCGGTCTTGAGCAGGCTGTGCGCGGCGTGCCGGCCGAGCGCCACGATCAGGCGCGGGCGGATCAGTTCGATCTGGCGAATCAGGTACGGCTCGCACTGCTCGACTTCACCGGCCTGCGGGTCGCGGTTGTTGGGTGGGCGGCAGTTGTGCACCACTCCCCCTGCGGTCACGAAATTGTGGGTGTCCTCGACGTCGATGCAGAAGAAGGTGGTATCGGTTCGCGGCTGATCGGTGATATCTTCAACCTCCGCCACATCGTACAACACCGCGGCGGGCCCGGCCTGCAACCGCTCCGGGTCGAACGGCACGCGGCCGGCCACGTCCGGATGCAGCTTGTAGCGCATACTGGAAGGCACAAAAGGCGCAATGCGCTCGGACAGCGTCTTGGTTGCCGACACATCAAAATACAGCCGGCCCCGCTGGGGCACGGCGCGAATACCCAGCCGCAGCAGGGCTTCAGCGAGAATGCGCAGGTCCGACTCGGCGAAGCCGCAGGTGGCAATTTCGCTCAATGGCTGTCGGCCGGGCCGAATTCGCGTGTAGCCGTCATCCATGAACCAGAATGCCAACATTCGGTCATTAAGCGCCGGGGCAATCCAGTGCGGAACGCCCTTTCGAGGAACGTAGAAGTCCTTCCTGAGGATGCGCAGTGCGCGATGTGCCAGCGTTCGCACCTGTACCGCCCCGTAACACTTCTCTCCACCCGAACGCGCAGCGACCTCAAGATCGTCAAACCGCGGCTCCAGCTCCTTGAGGAGCCCGGCCTTAAACAGGGCATAGTCCCGCTGACGCACGGAATGGCTGAAACAAAGATGGGAACTGTCGGCGTCTATTGTTGAGTCACCGAGCAGCGACCCGACAATGACATCATGCGCCACGGCGCTGAGCCCCTGACCCGTGGCAATTCGATCGCCAGGACCGAGCCGTTCCACCGGGATGTAGCCGCGCTCTGTAAGTACCTCGTGATCGCCGGTCAGTTGAATACTCACCCGGCCATTACCGGATTTCTTTGCGGATTGATAAGTCAAACGGTAGACGCGCCGCCCGCCCAGCGGCGACTCGTACCAACCCGTGACACGACGCGGTACCAGGCGTCCGTCGGCATCGACGGACATCACTTCTCCGGCATAGCGCGCACGCACCAGCCGCCCGATCCGCTCCCAGGTTCCATCACCCAGCTGGACTGTCGCGTTATACCTTAAGCACTTCAAGACATTGGCGATGTACACCTCTTCGCGCTTCAGCCCGAGCGCCACAATCATGGCGTTGAGCAACTGCCCGGCACGGCCCACAAACGGCTCGCCCTGGCGGTCCTCGTCGGCACCCGGCGCCTCGCCGATGAACATCCACTGCGCCCGGCGGTTGCCGACGCCAAACACCGTCTGGGTGCGGGTGGCGTGCAAGCCGCATCGGGTGCAGTGACGCACCTCGGCCGCCAACGACTCCCACGCGGATTCATCGAATGCACCGCTCGGACCCGGCGCTTCGGGCGCCTTGGGTTGCGGAGCGATTGCAGGCGCGGCCGCGGCCGGCGGCGCACGTCGTTCCCACGGGGTGATCCCCATGGCATTGAGATACTGGCGGCGGGTTTCGACGGTCGACATGTGGGCGGCGTGCGAGTCCGGTTCGACGGAGCAGGCGATTCCGGGGTTCCTTCAGTAATAGTAAACCAGTGGGAAGGCCGGGACTATCCGGCCCCGCGCCTCCGCCATCGGTTGTCCGGTGCCGAAACCGTGCCACTGCTCCCCGGATTGCGCTGCGCTTCATCCGGGCTACCGCAACCGAAGCAGTTGGGGCGCTCAACCGCCGACGGCCAGGAGCCGGCGGATCGCTGTGGAGAGCCAACGACTCCGACACCCGCACCTCCCCGGAAGACAGGGAGGTGCGGGGAGCGGCACGCGTCAGATCGGAGTGCCGGCCTGCGGATGGGCGCGCCCGGCCGACAGCACCAGCTTGTCGAGCGCGTTCAGGTAGGCCTTGGCCGAGGCGATGACGATGTCGGTGTCGGCGCCGTTGCCGTTGACGATGCGCCCGCCGCGCTCCAGCCGCACCGTGACCTCGCCCTGGGCGTCGGTGCCGGTGGTGATGGCGTTCACCGAGTAGAGCAGCAGCTGGCAGCGGGTCTCGAGCACGCTGTCGATGGCCCGGAACGCGGCATCCACCGGTCCGCCGCCCTCGGCGCCGGCGGCGCGCTGCTCGCCGTTGACGTTGAGCGTCACCAGCGCATACGGCTTGGTGCCGGTCTCGGAGCATACCCGCAGCGCCACCAGCCTGAGACGCTCGTCCTGCTCGATCTTCTCCTCGGTCACCAGTGCCTGGATATCCTCGTCGAAGATCTCGTGCTTCTTGTCGGCCAGGTCCTTGAAGCGCCCGAACGCCGAGTTGATTTCCTCCTCGGTCTTGAACTCGATACCGAGTTCCTTGAGACGCTGCTTGAAGGCGTTGCGGCCGGAATGCTTGCCGAGCACCATGCGATTGGCCACCCAGCCGACGTCCTCGGCGCGCATGATTTCGTAGGTCTCGCGCATCTTGATGACGCCGTCCTGGTGGATGCCGGACTCGTGCGCGAAGGCATTGGCGCCGACGATCGCCTTGTTCGGCTGCACTGTGAAGCCGGTGATGTTCGACACCAGCCGCGAAGTCGACACGATGTGGCTGGTATCGATGCGGCTGTCGCAGCTGAACAGGTCGCGGCGGGTGCGCACCGCCATCACGATCTCTTCGAGCGCGGCATTGCCGGCGCGCTCGCCGAGACCGTTGATGGTGCACTCCACCTGGCGCGCGCCGTTGATGACCGCCGACAGCGAGTTGGCCACCGCCAGGCCGAGGTCGTTGTGGCAGTGCGTCGACCAGATCGCCTTGTCCGAGTTCGGGACGCGCTCGATCAGGGTACGGATACGCTCGCCCCACACATGTGGCAGGCTGTAGCCGACGGTATCCGGCACGTTGATGGTGCGGGCACCGGCAGCGATCGCGGCCTCGAACACCTTGCACAGAAAGTCGATGTCCGAGCGCACCGCGTCTTCGGCGGAAAATTCCACGTCATCGGTGTACTGGCGGGCGCGCTTCACCGCCCACACCGCCCGCTCCAGCACCTGTTCCGGGGTCATGCGCAGCTTGTGCTGCATATGGATCGGGCTGGTGGCGATGAAGGTGTGGATGCGGCCGCGCGCGGCCGGCTTGATGGCCTCGGCGGCGCGGTCGATGTCCTTCTCCACCGCACGGGCCAGTCCGCACACGGTGCTGTCCTTCACCGCCTCGGCCACCGCCTTCACGCCCTCGAAGTCGCCGGGGCTGGCGGCCGGGAAACCGGCCTCGATGATGTCCACGCGCAGGCGCTCCAGCGCCTTGCCGATGCGCACCTTTTCGTCCTTGGTCATGGACGCGCCGGGGCTCTGTTCGCCGTCGCGGAGCGTGGTATCGAAAATGATCAAACGGTCAGTCATGGTCTGTCCCCTGCCGGGTGCGGGCACACGCTGCCTCTGGCGCGTGCTGTCAGGATTCGGTCTTGGTTGCGTATTGTTCTCCTCGCCAGGAATCGCAGGATCAGGGCGCCCGGCGGCGCAGCAGCAGGAGGGTCAGTCGACGCGCGTGCAGACCGGGCGCGGCGGACGCCTTGCGGGTGACGGTCTGGGCGGAGAGGGTCGACATGGAACCAACTATAAACCACCACCCCGGCTGATTTCAAAGCCGGCGTGATTCCGCCGCGTGGCGGCGGCCGCGGCGGCGGTACAGCCGGAACAGCGCCGCCAGCGGCCCGGACAGGCCGTAGGCGAAGAAGATCAGGAACAGCACCGTGCCGGTCTCGTAGGCGAGCAGCGCAAACCCCAGCACCACCGCGATGATCGCCATGAACGGCGAGCGCGACTTGACGTTGAACTGCTTGAAGCTGAAGTAGTGGATATTGCTGACCATGGCCACGGCCGCGAACAACGTGAAGCCGAGCGCCAGCAGGCTGATCTCCCGGCCCGGCACCCCGTACAGGTGCATGACCCATACCAGCCCGGCCACGAGGGCCGCGGCCGACGGGCTCGGGAGCCCGACGAAATAGCGCTTGTCGACGGTGCCGACCTGGACGTTGAAGCGCGCCAGCCGCAGCGCAGCCGCGGCCGCGTACACGAACGCCACCACCCAGCCGACCCGGCCGAGGCCGGACAGCGCCCACTCGTACACCACCAGCGCCGGGGCCAGGCCGAAGGAGATCATGTCCGACAGCGAATCGTACTGGGCGCCGAAGTCGCTCTCGGTGTGGGTCCAGCGCGCCACCCGGCCGTCGAGCCCGTCGAACACCATCGCCACGAAGATCGCGATCGGCGCGTGTTCGAAATTGCCGTTCATGGCCTGGACGATGGCGTAGAAACCGGCGAACAGCGCCGCGGTCGTGAACAGGTTGGGCAGGATGTAAATGCCCTTGCGTGCCTGCTTCTCCACCGTGCCCCCCATGTCTCGCCTGCCGGTCGCCGGATGTGTGTGGCGGCTACTGTAGCAGATGCGCCAGCACCTGGCTGCCGCCGCGGGTCTTGTCGCCGAGGCTGACCGCCGGCCGGGCATCGAGCGGCAGGTACACATCGACGCGCGAGCCGAAGCGGATGAAACCGTAGCGCTCGCCGCGCGCTACCTGGTCGCCGGGGCGCGCATAGCACAGGATGCGGCGCGCGATCAGGCCGGCGACCTGCACCACGACCACGTCCTTGCCGCCCGCGGTCCTGATCCACAGTGCGTTGCGCTCGTTCTCGCGCGCCGCCTTGTCGAGCGCGGCATTGACGAAGCTGCCGGCGTTGTACCAGCGTTCCTTTACCTCGCCGGCCAGCGGCATGCGGTTCGAGTGCACGTTGAACACGTTCATGAAGATGCTGATGCGGCGCGCCGGGCGCTTCAGGTACGGGTCCTCGACCTCGTCGACCGCGATCACGCGCCCGTCCGCCGGACACACGACGACATCGGCATCCTGCGGGATCGGGCGCGGCGGATCGCGGAAGAACTGCAACACGAACAGCACCACGACCCACAGCGGCAGCGCCCACCAGAAGCCGCCGATCCAGTGCACGAACACCGCCGCGCTCAATGCGTAGCCGACGTGGCCCCAGCCTTCGCGGGCAAGGATGGGGTAGCTCTTCGTTGTCATTCGATATTTCCGCGGTCCGGTGGTGGGCAGGTGTGAGTAGCTGTTAGCTGTTAGCTGTTAGCTGTTAGCTAACCGCCAACAGCCAACCGCTAATAGCTGCTTTTCAGTTTTTCGACTTGTCCACCAGCTTGTTGGCCGCGATCCACGGCATCATGCTGCGCAGCTTCTCCCCCACCACCTCGACCGGGTGCGCGGCGTTGAGGCGGCGGCGGGCGGTCATCTCCGGGTAGTTGGTCGAGCCTTCCAGGATGAAGCGCTTGGCGTACTCGCCGTTCTGGATGTTCTTGAGCGCCTCCTTCATGGCGGCGCGACTCGACTCGTTGATCACCTTCGGGCCGGTGACGTACTCGCCGTACTCGGCGTTGTTCGAGATCGAGTAGTTCATGTTGGCGATGCCGCCCTCGTACATCAGGTCGACGATCAGCTTGAGCTCGTGCAGGCACTCGAAGTAGGCCATCTCCGGCGCATAGCCGGCCTCGACCAGGGTTTCGAAGCCGGCCTTGACCAGCTCCACGCAGCCGCCGCACAGCACCGCCTGCTCGCCGAACAGGTCGGTCTCGGTTTCGTCCTTGAACGTGGTCTCGATGATACCGGTGCGGCCGCCGCCGATTGCCGAGGCATACGACAGCGCGGTGGCGCGCGCCTTGCCGGAGGCATCCTGGAAGATCGCGATCAGGTCGGGAATGCCGCCGCCCTTGGTGAACTCGTTGCGCACGGTGTGGCCCGGGGCCTTGGGCGCGATCATGATCACGTCCAGGTCGGCGCGCGGCACGATCTGGTTGTAGTGGATATTGAAGCCGTGCGCGAACGCCAGGGTCGCACCCTTCTTCAGGTTCGGTTCGATATTTTCCGAGTAGATCTTGCGCTGGTGCTCGTCCGGCGCCAGCACCATGACCAGGTCGGCCTCCTTCACGGCGTCCGGCACGTTCTTCACGGTGAGCCCGGCCTTCTGGGCCTTGGCCGCCGACGGTGAACCCTCGCGCAGCGCCACAGTCACCGCGACGCCGCTGTCCTTGAGGTTGAGCGCGTGCGCATGGCCCTGCGAGCCGTAGCCGACGATCGCGACCTTCTTGGCCTTGATGATGGAGAGGTCGGCGTCTTTGTCGTAGTAAACCTTCATGTTCGCTCCTGAAATTTTTGCTGTTCGCAGATGAATTGGGTTTTCAAAAAACTCAACGCAGAGACGCAAAGGCGCGGAGAAAAGCGTTTGGACCGAATTAACGTCTTTACTCTGCGCCTTTGCGTCTCTGCGTTGAGTTGTTACCGTTCAGGCCCGCAAGGCCCGTTCGCCGCGCGAGATGCCCGACGGCCCCGAGCGCACCACCTCGATGATGCCGGACTTGCCGAGCGCCTGGATGAAGGCGTCGAGCTTGCCGCCGTCGCCGGTCAGTTCGATCACGTAGGTGGTCTCGGTCACGTCGATGATGCGGCCGCGGAAGATATCGGTGAGGCGCTTCACTTCCTCGCGCGCCTCGCCCTGGGCGTTGACCTTGATCAGCATCATCTCGCGCTCGAGATGCGGGCCTTCGCTGAGGTCCATGAGC
>Ga0316622_100000711_pt1 | contig 20262 bp, 16 predicted proteins | sample OWC_Aug_OW2_C1_D_FD_207646 | JGI IMG/M metagenome (GOLD analysis project Ga0316622, IMG submission 207646) | Wetland soil microbial communities from Old Woman Creek delta, Ohio, United States - OWC_Aug_OW2_C1_D5_C | ecosystem: Environmental > Terrestrial > Soil > Wetlands | place: USA: Ohio... | reverse complement strand
CTCCCCGAGCTGCACGTGGGCGAAGCCGAGGTCGATCGTGATGCCCCGCTCCTTCTCCTCCTTCAGGCGGTCGGGGTCGGTGCCGGTGAGCGCGCGCACGAGCGCGCTCTTGCCGTGGTCGATGTGACCGGCCGTCCCGACGATGAAGGAACGCAGGGGCGCGTCAGTCCTCGCGGGTGGTCACCCCGAAGACCGACTCCGCGGTCTTGTGCAGCTTGGCGGCGAGGGCGAGGCGGGCCTCCTTCTCGGCGCGGGCGATGAAGGAGTAGTTCTCGCGGGCGACCTTGATCAGGAAGAGGAGCTCGTCCCGGGAGAGGTTCAGGACCACCCTCCCCCGCTCCTGGTCGAAGGCCGCCTCCACGAGCTTGTCGCGCAGCCGCAGCCGCGCCTGCTGCTCGTCGTCGGTGATGAAGTGGTACTCCTGGCGCGTCACCTTCTGGAGGAACACGAGCTCCTTCGCGGAGAGGTTGAGCGCCACCATTCGGGCTTCGGCGCCGCGTGCGGAGGGCTTGAAAGCACCTGTGCTCAAGGTCGGCTCCCGTCTGTTCGGATCGATGCGTTGATCAGCCATTCTAGTCCGGGCACGGCCCCTCGCCTACCTGACACTTCTCCGGGTGTGACGCCGCTCACGTTTCGGCCGCGCCGCCCCCCGGCCCCCCCGGGGAGCCGGGCGTCCCGGCTTCGGGCCCGGAGGCGCGCCGCGCCGCCCGACCGCGGGGCGGAGCGGCGAACGGCCCCGGGCGGAAGCGCCCTTCGCCCGCTCCAGCACGTCGACGAGGCCGAAATCGACCTGCCGGCGTTCGAGGTCGACCCGCGCGACCTGCACCTCCGCCCGGTCGCCCAGGCGGTAGATCGCCCCCGTGTTCGCCCCCTGGAGTCGGTGCGCCCTCTCGTCGAAATTGTAGTAGTCGTCCGTCATCGACGAGACGTGCACGAGGCCCTGGACGTAGATCTCCTCGAGCTCCACGAAGAGGCCGAAAGCCTGCACGCCGGTGACGTAGCCGGAGAACTTCTCCCCCACCTTCCCCGCCATGAAGCGGACCTTCTTCCACTCGACGAGCTCCCGCTCCGCCTCGGACGCCTGGCGCTCCCGCTCGGAGAGGTGGAGCCCCATCTCGGGGAGCCTCCCCTTGAGCCAGGCCTCGTGCTCGTCGTCTCTCCGCCCCCGCAGGGCACGCAGCGCGCGGTGGACCACGAGGTCGGGGTAGCGGCGGATGGGGCTCGTGAAGTGGGCGTACATGTCGGTGGCGAGGCCGAAGTGCCCGAGGTTCTCCTCGTGGTAGCGGGCGAGCTTCATCGTCCGCAGGAGGAGATACGAGACGAGCTTCTCCTCGGGCTTGCCCTCGATCTGGCGCAGGACGAGCTGGAAGTCCTCCGGCCGGATCTCCCCCCCTCCCGGCACGCGGTAGCCGAGCGAGCCGGCGAGCTCGACGAACTCCTCGACCTTCTGCGGGTCGGGCCGCTCGTGGATCCGGTAGAGGGCCGAAGCACCCTCGCGGTGGAGGGCCTCCGCCACCGCCTCGTTCGCGGCCAGCATGAACTCCTCGACGAGGCGCATGGAGTCGAGGCGCTCGTGGCGGACGATGCCGGTCATCTCCCCGGAGGCGTCGAGGACGAGCTTCGGCTCCGGCACGTCGAAGTCGAGCGAGCCGCGCTCGTTGCGACGCTTCCGCATGAGCTTGGCGAGCGCGTCCATGGCGAGGAGCGCCTCGACGAGCGGGGCGAAGCGCGCCCGCGCGTCGCCGTCGCCGTCCACGATCGCCTGGGCCTCGGCGTACGAGAGCCGGGCCGCGCTGCGGATGACGCCGTCGTGGAAGGCCGTCTTCTGCACCCGGCCGCGGGCGTCGAGGTCGATCACGACCGTCTGGGTCAGCCGGTCCCGGCCCTCCACGAGGCTGCACACGTCGCTCGAGAGGGCGTGGGGCAGCATGGGCACGACGCGGTCGGGGAAGTAGACGGACGTGCCGCGGAGGTAGGCCTCCTGGTCGAGGGCGCTCCCCTCGCGGACGTAGTGGGCCACGTCGGCGATGTGGACGGCCAGCCGATAGCCTCCGCCGGGGAGCCGCTCGATGCCCACCGCGTCGTCGTGGTCCTTCGCCGTCTCGGGATCGATGGTGACGGTGAGCCGGCCGCGGAAGTCGGCGCGGCCGCGCGTGTCGTCCTCGCTCACCGGCCGGGCGACGCGACGGGCCTCTTCCTCGACCTCCGCGGGAAAGGCGTCGGGCAGGCCGTACTTGGCCGCCACCACCTTCAGGTCCACGCCGGCCTCCTCGAGGCGGCCGAGGACCTGGACGACCCGGCCGACCGGGTTCCGCGTGGCCGTGGGCGGGCGCGTGATCTCGGCCGTCACCATCTGCCCGCCGGCGGCGGAGCCCGACTCGCCGGGAGGGACGAACACCTCGTGCAGGACGCGCCGGTCGAAGGGCACGACGCGACCGCCGAAGCGGCCGTCGTCCTCGTAGCGGCCCACGATCCGCTGCTGGGCCCGCTCGAGCACGCGGATGATCCGGCCTTCCGGTCCCTTCGGGGTCTGCCGCTCGACCCGGGCCACGACGCGGTCGCCGTGGAGGGCCTCCCGGATGTTGGCGGGGGCGACGAAGAGGTCCCGCTGGCCCTCGCCACGGGCTTCGGGGACGACGAAGCCGTGTCCGGAGGGGCTGCACGAGAGGCGACCCACCACGAGGTTCATCCGGTCGGGGAGGCCGACCCGCGCCCCGCGGAGGTCGACGAGGGCGCCGTCGGCGATGAGGCGGCGGAGGACCGCCTTCAGCTCGCGCCGGGCGGGAGAATCGAGGGAGAGCGCGCGCACGAGGTCGCGCACGGAGACCGGCTTGCCGAGGCTCGACACAAGGTCGAGCACCCGGCGATCGAGGCTATCTGCGTTGTCTATGGGGATTCCGTTATGAGGTTGGTGCCGGAGGTGGGACTTGAACCCACACTAGCCGAAGCCAACACGGCCCTGAACCGTGCGCGTCTGCCAATTCCGCCACTCCGGCAGCGGACGAGTCGACAATGCTAGCAGGGAAGGCGGGGGCCATCAAGTTCGGGACGCCATCCGATGGCCCGGGCGTCCCCCGAGCGTCGTTGCTGCCGGGGGAGGACGCCTGCACTCGGGACGGGACAGATCCACGGCGAGGGGCGATCCTCAACTGACTGAACACAATGGCCTTAGATCGCCACCCGAGCGGCACGCGCCTTGCTTCGGCCATAGGCGGGAGCGAGGAGTCGCTCCCGGAGGAAGTGATCGCCATGCGGTCTCGAATGCTCGTCGCGACCGGCCTTGCCGCCGGCCTCGCGTCGTCTGCGGCCCTGGCCGACGAGGGGTACCGGCACGGCCGCGTCCGGTTCGTCGAGTCGGGCGTGACCCTGCAGCGGGCCACCGAGGTGAGCGCGGAGGAGGCCTTCCCGAACCTCCCCTTCCTCCCCGGCGACCGCGTCTGGACCGACTCGGCCGGCCGGGCCGAGTTCCAGTTCCCGGACGGAACCGTGGTGCGCCTCGACCGGCGGAGCAAGCTCGACTACGCCGGCCACGAGGAGGGCCAGGAGGAGCGCATCGTGCTCCGCCTGTGGTCGGGCAGCGCGATCGTGCGGGTCCGCTCGCAGGGTTTCGCCCGCTTCGAGATCGAGACGCCGGCGGGCATGGTCCAGGCTCTCGATCGCGCCATCCTGCGCGTGGACGTCGAGGCGGGTGAGACGCGCCTCAGCGTCTACGCGGGCGAGGCCGTCCTGGACGACGGCCGGCGGCAGGTGCGGCTGGCCGGCGGCGAGCGCACGCTCGCCCGCTGGGGCGCCGAGGCCGAGGAGCCGATCCGGTTCGACCCCGTGGCGGAGGACGACTTCGCCTTCTGGGACCAGGAGCGCGAGTCCTCGGACCGCGGGGCCGCCCGTTCCTCGGAGTACCTGCCCGACGAGCTCGACGCCTACGCGGGCGAGTTCGAGTCCAACGGGAGCTGGCGGTACGAGGGATCGGAGGGCTACGTCTGGACCCCGCGCGTCGAGGTGGGCTGGCAGCCGTACTCGAACGGCCACTGGACCTGGACGCCGTACGGCTGGACCTGGGTCCCCTACGAGCCGTGGGGCTGGGTCCCCTCCCACTACGGAAGCTGGGGCTTCTCCGTCTCCCTCGGCTGGTACTGGTCGCCCGGGCGCGTCTGGGGCCCGGGGTGGGTGAGCTGGGCGGTCGGGGGCGGCTACGTCGGCTGGTGCCCCGTCGGACGTCACGGGCGGCCGGTGGCACCTTGGGGCGGCTACCGCGGCCACGCCGTGCCCCGCGGCCGTCACGGCTCGAACGACGCGTGGAACGTCGTGCGCCAGGGGGACCTCGGCGCGCGCGACGTCCGCCGCCGGCGTATCGGCCTCGAGGGCATCGACCCGTCGGCGCTCCGCGTCGCCGACTCGGCCGCCCTCCGTCCCACCCGCGACGCCCGCGGCCTGCGCGAGGCCAGCGGAGTCCCCCGCGCCATCAGCCGGCGGCAGACTCCCGGCGACTTCGTCCGCGAGCTCGGGGCGGACAACCGGACGACGATACCGGCGCCCTGGACGCGCGGCTATGGGTCGCCGCCCGCCGGGGTCGACGGGGCGCGCTACGGCGTGCCGCGGCGCACGGACGGGCGCGACGAGGGCGGCAACGAGAGCCGCCCGTCCCGGAACAGCACGGCCACCCGGCCCGCCCCGCGGTACGCGCCGCCGGCGTCGGGAAGCGCATCGGGCCGAAACGAGGATCGGGCGCGGCCCGCGCCTTCGGCGGGCACGGAGGAGGGGCAGGGCGGTTCCCTGTTCGGCTATCGCCCGCGCCCGGGCCGGGCGGAACGCCTGGACGGCACCGGCCAGACGTCCTCGGACCGGAACCGCCGCCGGTCCGACGAGGGCGCGAGCGTGGACCCGAGCCAGGGACGGAGCCGGACCCAGCCTCGCCCCGGTGGCAGCGAGGTGTTTGGCGGATATCGCCCGCGAAGCGGCGGAGACGCGGGCAACGGCGGCTCCCGGCCCCGCGCCGAGAGCAACGACGGCGGCGGCTCCCGTCCGCGTGGCGGCAGCAACGAAGGCTCCGGCGGCTACCGGCCGAGCGGCGGCAGCAACGAAGGCTCCGGCAGCAGCTACCGGTCGCGCGGAGGGAGCGGCGGGAGCTCCGGGGGCTACCGCCCGCGAGGCGACAACTCCGGCGGGGCGCGGCCACGCGCGGAGGGCGGCGCATCTCGTTCCTCGGGGAGCGACGGCGGGTCGGGCGGCGGGGGCCACGCGGCCTCCCGCCCGCGGCGCAACCGGGACTGACCTGGCCGCCGCCGCCGATCGGTCATAATCGAGGGTGATGGCGGTCCCCCGCATCCTCACCCTGCATCGCGTCGTGGTGACGGCCCTCTTCGCCGCCGCGATCCTGGGCGGCGCGCTCATCGGCGTCTTCCTCGCCTTCGAGAGCGACCTCCCCCAGGTCACCTCGCTCGAGGACTTCCAGCCGAACATCATCACCCAGGTCTTCGCGGCCGACGGCAGTGTGCTCGGCGAGTTCGCGATCGAGAAGCGCGTGGTCGTCGAGTTCCGGGACATCCCCCCGGTGCTGCGCAACGCGATCGTGGCCGTCGAGGACGCCGACTTCTGGAAGCACATCGGGGTCAATCCCTGGCGCATCCCGGGCGCGGCCCTCGCGAACATCCGCTCCGGCCGCCGCAGCCAGGGCTTCTCGACCCTCACCATGCAGCTCACCCGGCTCCTCTTCTTCACCCCCGAGAAGACCTACGAGCGCAAGATCAAGGAGGTCATCCTCGCCTTCCAGATCGAGAAGAACTTCACGAAGGAGGAGATCCTCACCCTCTACTGCAACCAGATCTACTTCGGCCATGGGAACTACGGGGTGGAGGCGGCCAGCCGCTTCTTCTACGGCAAGGCGGTCCGGGACCTCACCCTCCCCGAGGCCGCGCTCGTCGCCGGCATCGCCCAGAGCCCGGTACGCCTGAGCCCGATCGAGAACCCCGAGCGCGCGACCCAGCGCCGCAACCACGTCCTCGACCGCATGGCCGAGGAGAAGTACGTGAGCCGCGAGGAGGCCGAGGAGGCGAAGGGCGAGCCTCTCGGCCTGCGGCTGCGCCGGGAGCCGCCGTCCGTGGCGCCCCACTTCCTCGAGGACGTGCGCAAGTACCTCGAGAAGGAGTACGGCAGCCAGCGCATCTACCAGGGCGGGCTGAAGGTCTACACCACCCTCGACCCCGGCATGCAGCGGGCCGCGGTGCGCGCGGTCCGCGACGGGCTGCGCGCCCTCGACCGCCGCGCCCGCGGGTTCGTGAAGCCGGAGGCGAGCCTCCTCGCGGACGGGCGCCTGCCCGACCCCCTCCACCTCGACGAGTGGGACTGGCCCTTCGCCGCGGGCGACGTGGTGCGGGGGGTCGTGATCGCCTCCGACCGCGCGACGGCGGTGGTGCAGGTCGGGGACTACCGGGCCCGGCTCTCCCCCGCCGACGTGGCGTGGACCCGGCGCTCCTTCCTGTCCGACGTCCTCCCCCGGGGGACGGTCGCCCCCTTCCGGATCGTCTCGCTCTCCGAGACGGACGGCCGCAAGGAGGCGAAGGTCCAGCTCGAGCAGGAGCCGAAGGTGGAGGGCGCTCTCCTCGCCGTCGACGTGAGGTCGGGTGCGGTGCGGGCCATGGTGGGCGGCTACGACTTCGAGCGGAGCAAGTTCAACCGGGCTACCCAGGCGATGCGCCAGGTGGGATCGGCCTTCAAGCCGATCGTCTACGCGGCGGCCCTCGAGACGCTCGGCTGGACGCCGTCCACCACGATCGTGGACGCCCCCCTCAGCTTCCCGAACCCCTGGACGAAGTCAACGTGGACGCCGCAGAACTACGACGGCGCCTACATGGGCCCGATCCCCCTCCGCCGCGCGGTCGAGCAGAGCCGGAACATCCCGGCCGTGAAGACGCTCCAGGCGGTGGGGATCGAGAAGGGCATCGAGTACGCGCGCAAGCTCGGCCTCTCCGGCGAGCTGCCGCCCTTCCTGCCCATCGCCCTCGGAGCGGGAGAGGCGACGCTCACCGAGATGGTCGCGGCCTACGCCACCTTCGCCAACCAGGGCCTGCGCATGAAGCCCTTCCTGATCGAGCGGATCACCGACCGCGAGGGCAACGTCGTCGAGCAGGCGACCCCCCGGGCGACCGACGCTCTGCGAGCGGACACCGCCTTCATCCTGACCTCGCTCCTCCGGGGCGTGGCCGAGCGGGGGACCGCGGCCCGGGCCCGCCGGCTCAAGCGCCCCATCGCGGGGAAGACCGGCACCACGAACGACTTCACCGACGCGTGGTTCGTGGGCTACGAGCCCTCGCTGGCGGCCGGGGTGTGGGTCGGCTTCGACGAGAAGAAGGATTCGCTCGGCCGCGGGGAGACGGGCGCCGACGCGGCGCTGCCGATCTGGATGGCCTTCTGGGCCGCGGTGACCGCCGACCGGCCGGTCGAGGAGTACCCGATCCCGGGCAACGTCGTCTTCGTTCCGGTGGACGAGATGGGCCGCCCGGGCGAGCCCGGGGCGCCGGGCGTTCGCATGGAGGCATACGTGGCCGGGACCGAGCCTCGCGCCACCGTCACCGTCGCCCCCCCGGCGGAGCCGTAGCCCGTCATCCCGAGGGACCTCGGGCGAGACGGGTCCCGAGGGATCCGCCGGCGGCGCTGAGCCTGCGGGTCCTTCGTCGCCCGACGTGGCCGGGCTCCTCAGGATGACGGGAGCGGCCGGTAGTCGGGCGAGCGGGCGTCGCCGGGGCCGAAGGTGACGCGCCAGGCCTGGCCGTCGGCGAGCCGCTGGCGGTAGATCGCGTAGGCACCCGTGATGTTCGAGGCGAAGGCGATCTCCGTGCCGTCCGGGGAGTAGACCGGGTCGTAGTTGAGGGCGGGCCAGGAGACGAGGGCCTTCTCTTCGCCCGTCCCAAGGTCGTGCTCGACGAGCCGGCTCGTCGGCCTCATGTGGCCGCGGCTCACGTAGACGACCTTCCGGCCGTCGCGGCTGAAGCGCGGCTCGCAGCCGCCGGTCACGACCGGGGAGATCCGGCGCTCCTTGCCCGTGGCCACCTCAACTACGTAGATCTGGTGGCCGATCCGGAAGTTCGAGGAGTAGGTGATGAAACGGCCGTCCGGGCTCCAGTGGGGGTTGCCGAAGATCGTCCCCTCTCCGTGGCGGACGAGCTCCCGCACCGCCCCGCTCGCGAGGTCCTGGACGAGAAGCCGCTCGGGGCCGTCCAGGTCCGACAGGAAGGCGAGCTGCGTTCCATCCGGGGAGGGATCGGCCTGGTACTCCGTGGCGCCGTTCGTCCGCAGGCGGCGGGCCTCGCCGCCTGCGGCCGGGACCTCCCAGAGCTGCGGCTTGCCCGTGCGGTCAGAAGTGAACACGATCCGGTCGCCGTCGGGGCTCCAGCGGGGCAGGGTGTCCGCTCCCGGTTCGGCGGTGAGGCGGCGCTCGGCCCCGCCCCCGGCCGGGATGACGTACAGGTCGTAGCGTCCCGCCACCTCGCGCTCGAACACGAGCTCCCCGGCGACCGTCGCCCCGGCCGAAGGCGGCGCGAGGCGGGGAGCCTCCCGCTTCCCCTCGCACGCGGCGCAGAGCCAGGCGAGGGAGGCAATGCCCACGAGCGTCCAGCCCGGCCGCCGCATCCGGCCCGCCTCCTACTCCTCGGCCGCGGTCGCCTGGCCGAGCGTCCCCTTCGCCTTGGCCACGAGGGTGGCTTTGATGAAGTCGTCGATGTCGCCGTCCAGCACCCGGTCGGGGTTGCCCGTCTCGTGCTTCGTCCGGTGGTCCTTCACCATGCGGTAGGGGTGGAGCACGTAGGAGCGGATCTGGCTGCCGAAGGCGATGTCCTTCTTGCCCGCCTCCACCGCGTCGAGCTTCTCCCGGCGCTTCTGCATCTCGAGCTCGTAGAGGCGGGCCTTCAGGATCTTCATCCCCACCTCCCGGTTCCGGATCTGGCTGCGCTCGTTCTGGCAGGCGACCACGATCCCGGTCGGCAGGTGGGTGATGCGGACGGCGGAGTCGGTCACGTTGACGTGCTGGCCCCCCGCCCCGCTCGAGCGGTAGGTGTCGATCCGCAGGTCCTTCTCCTGGACGTCGATCTCGATCGTCTCGTCGATCTCGGGCCACGCGAAGACGGAGGCGAAGGAGGTCTGCCGCCGGGCGTTCGAGTCGAAGGGGCTGATGCGCACCAGGCGGTGCACTCCGGCTTCGGCGGCGAGGTTCCCGTAGGCGTACTCGCCCTGGACCATGACGGTGGCGCTCTTGATCCCCGCCTCCTCGCCGGCCTGGACGTCGGTGATGTCGCGCTTCAGGCCCCGGCGGTCGCACCACCGGAGGTACATCCGCAGGAGCATCTCCGCCCAGTCCTGGCTGTCGGTGCCGCCGGCGCCGGCGTTGATCGTGAGGATGGCGTTGGCCCGGTCGTGGTCGCCCCCCAGCATCTTCTGGAACTCGGCCGCCTCCGCGGTCGACTCCAGGGCGTCGAGGGCGGAGCCGAAGTCCGCCGCCACGTCCTCCCCCGATGCCAGCCAGTCGGCGAGGACCTTCGCGTCGTCCTCCTGGGCGCGGAGGCGCTTCAGCAGCTCGAGGTCGCCCTCGAGGCGCTTCCGCCGCTGCATGACCTTCTGGGCGGCCGCCTGGTCGGCCCAGAACGCGGCGTCGGCCATCCGCTGCTCGAGACCGTCGAGCTCGGAGCGGAGCTTGTCCTCGTCAAAGATAGCCGCGGATGTCCGCGGCCCTCGCTCGCAGCGACTCGAAGCGCTGCCTCAGGTCTGCGCTCACTGGGTGACTCCTCGCCCGTCCATTCTATGTGACGCGGCGGCGGTACGTCGCGGCCACGAGGGCGAGGGCGATGGCGGCGGCAGCCTGGGCGAAGACGTCCCCGTGGCGGGTGTAGAAGGTCGTCTCGGCCACGAGCGGCACCTCCCGGACGAGCACCGTCGTCTCGAAGAGACGGGTCGGCTCCAGGACGCGGCCCCGCGGGTCCACCACCGCGGTGATGCCGGTGTTCGCGGCCCGGACGAGGTACCGGCGGTTCTCGACCGCCCGGAAGGCGGCCATGGCGAGGTGCTGGTACGGGGCCGAGGTCGTCCCGTACCAGGCGTCGTTCGTGATGTTGACGAGCAGCTCCGCTCCCCCGGCACCGAAGCGGCGGACGAGCGAGGGGAAGATGGCCTCGTAGCAGATGAAGCCGCCGACGCGGTGGCCGTCCACGACCCCGGTCGTGGCCTCCTCGCCCGGCGTGAAGTCCGAGACCTCCTGCACGAGCTTGGCCGCGAAGCGCCCGCCGAGGGTGAAGAGGGCCTTCATCGGCACGTACTCGCCGAAAGGCACGAGGCGGATCTTGTGGTACCGGGCCACGAGCTCCCCCGAGGGATCGAGGAGCTTCGCCCCGACGTAGACGCGGCCCGGGCCGTCCGTCCGCCGCTCGCGGTCGTCGTTGCCGAAATAGAGGTAGATGCCCCGCCGCCTCACCGCGTCGCGGAGGAGCGTGGCGAGCGCCTCGTCGTCGTCGAAGAGGAAGGGCACGGCCGACTCCGGCCAGACGACGAGCCGCGCCCCGAGGGCGGCCGCCTTCTCGGTGAGATCGAGGTGCCGGCCGACATTCGACCAGGCGTTCTCGGGCAGCCACTTGTCCTCCTGCCGGATGCCCCCCTGGACGAGGCCGACCCGGAGGCGGCCCGTCTCCGCGACGGGACGGCCCATCTCCCAGAGCCCCCACGCCCCGGACCCGCCGACGAGAAGGGCGAGTGCCGCGGCCGCCGCCCGGCGCCTCGACGCGCGCGGCTCCAGCGCGAGGAAGGCCAGGAGCGCGCTCGCCGCACACACGAGGAAGGAGACGCCGTAGACGGCGGTGAACGCGGCCACCTGGACGAAAGGCAGCAGGCCGTGCTGGCTGTAGCCGAGGAGCGTCCAGGGAAACGAGAAGAACGTGTGGGTGCGGGCGTACTCGAGGCCCACCCAGACGAAAGGGGCGCCGAGGAGCCCCGCCGGGCCGAAGGCGGAGAGGAGCCGCGCCGTGCCCCACCCGAAGAGGCCGTGGAAGATCGAGAAGGCCAGGCACAGGGCACCCATCACGAGGATGCCCACGGGCAGGGCGAGGCCGCCGTACTGGACGACGACGAGGGCTGTCCAGTAGAGGAGGCCCATCGACGAGACGGCTCCCGTCACGTAGCCGAGGCGGGCGGCCCGCCAGCCCGAGGTGGAGGCGAGGGCGATCAGGAGTGGTGCGAGGGCCACCCAGGCGACGGCCCCGTGGCCGAACTTCGGGAAGGAGAGGAAGAGAAGGATGCCCGACAGGACGGCCAGGCCCTCCCGGCGCCACTCGCTCAGGGCACCCCTCCCCCGCGGTAGACCTCTCCCGCGTTGAAGGACGAGCGCACGAAGACGCCGGCGTAGACGGTCGGGAAGCCGATCGCGCGGGCCTTCGCCTCGAGGGCACGGAAGGCCTCCGGCGTCACGTAGCGGTGGACCGGCTCGTGCTCGCGCGTCGGGCGGAGGTACTGGCCGATGGTCACGATGTCGACACCCCGGACCCGGAGGTCGTCGAGGACGGCCACGACCTCGTCGTCGGCCTCACCGAGGCCCACCATGACGCCGCTCTTCGTGGCCTGCCCGGGCCGGATCGCCTTGGCCGCGGCGAGGACCTCGAGGCTCGTGTCGTAGCGCCCCTGGGCACGGAGGTGCTTGAAGAGACGGGGCACCGTCTCGATGTTGTGGTTGAAGACCTCGGGCCCCGCCTCGAGGACGGCCTCGAGGGCGGCGCGGTCCCCCTTGAAGTCCGGGGTGAGGACCTCGATCCCCGCCGCGGGGAGCGCGTCCCGGACGGCGCGCACGACCGCGGCGAAGTGGGAGGCGCCGCCGTCCGGCAGGTCGTCGCGGTCGACCGAGGTGAGGACCACGTAGCGCAAGCCCATGCGCGACGCCGCCTCGGCCACGCGCGCGGGCTCCCCCGGGTCGGGCGGCAGCGGTCGGGCGGTGGACACCGAGCAGTAGCGGCAGCGGCGCGTGCAGCGGTCGCCGAGCAGCAGGAAGGTCGCGGTGCCGCGGCTGAAGCACTCGCCGAGATTGGGGCAGCGCGCCTCCTCGCACACGGTGTGGAGCGCCTTTTCCCGCAGCAGCACTCGGACCCCTCGGGTCCCCCGGGCGAGGGGGCTCTTCGTGCGGGCCCAGTCCGGGAGGCGGGCCGCGGGCAAGTCCCCGCCGTGGGGGGGTGTCGTCACGCTACTGCTTGACGATGTAGGGCTTGAACTTGTCGTCGCGCAGGCGGTCCTGCACGGCCTCGGCGTCGGCGCGGTCGCGGTAGACGCCCACGCGGACCGTGAAGAGCCCACCGCCGACGGGGGGCACCGTGTACGCCGGGAACCCCCGGCCCTTGAGGCTCTTGACCACGGTGTCCGCACCCGCCCGGTCCTTGAAGGCCCCGACCTGGATGGCGAAGCCCTTCGCCGAGGAGCCGAGGGCCTTCGGCAGGGGCCCGGAGGGAGGCGCCGTCCGCGGCGTCGGCGTGGGCCGGGCGGCGGCCGGGGTCGTCGTCGGCACGGGAGGGAGCGTGACCGGAGTGGCGGTGGCGGCCGGACGCGCGGGCGCGGCGGTCGGAGGCACGGGGGTCGGAGTCCCAGCGGGCCCCGGGCGGGGCTTTTCCAGGCCCTCCTCGGGACGGTCGGACTCGAGCCTCTGGGGATAGCTGTAGTCGGCGGGGGCCGGCGTGGCGGCGGCCGGGGCCGGCGACGACTCGGCGACGACGCGCTCTTCAGCGACGGCGCGGGCGTCCGAGGCGTTGGCGGCCGCTCCGCCGTCGACGCCCCGCCCGACCATGACGCCGGCCAGGAAGCTCAGGATGAGGCCGGCTGCCCCGGCCATGAAGTAGAAGACCAGCTGCTTGTTGGTGAGCTGGATCTCGTAGTAGTAGTCGTCCTGGGCCAAGTCTCCCCTTCCCTCTCGAGGCGGCCTACCCCACCCCCAGCTTGCGGTACGCCTCCTTGATTATGCCCGATACGACGGCGATCTCCTGGGCGCCGAGCCTCTCCCGGACGCCGAGCTGGATGGACGTGACGAGCTCGTTGAGCCCGGCGAGCATGAGGCGCCGCCTCTCGTCCGGCGGCAGGTCGGCGACGTTGGCGAGCATCTGGTCGTAGTCGGCCCGGCCGTAGGGCTTGAGGTCGACGCCGTAGAAGAGCAGCTCGTACTGCCCGGCGATGCGGGCGAGCGCCTCGTCCATGAAGGCGTCGACGTCGTCCCCCACCCGGCCCTGGAGGAAGGAGTAGATCCGGTTCAGCATCTGGTTGAACCGCTCGACGATGCTCTCGAGGTCGAGCTCCCGCTCCCGGCTCGCGATCCCCTCTTCACGGGCGGCGGCCTCCCCGGGCTGGCCCCGGCGCACGACGCCGAGCACCGAGAGCGCCCACAGGACCCGGCAGGTCTCGATGTTGGAGAGGTAGGACATCTGGCAGATCTGCTCGATCGTGGCTCGCCCGTTGACGTGGGAGAGCACCTCCTGCTCCTCCTCGGAGAGCTCGAGGCGGAGGATCGCCTCCGTGTGGCCGGTCGGCACCGGTATCGACTCGATGTCGCCCCCGATGCCCCGGAAGATCCGGCTCCAGGCCCGCGTCCGCCGGATGCCCTCGAGGATCAGGGCCTCGGTCGAGAGGTTGAGGGCGACGACGTCGTCCTGCCCCGGCTCGGTCATCACCAGCTCGTACTCGCCCGTGCTCCAGGTGAAGACGTCGAGCAGGATCTCCTTGACGTGGTGCTCGACCGCCCCGATGAGGTCCTCGGGCTCGAGGGCCCCGAGCTCGACGAGGATCGTGCCGAGCCGGCGCCCGGGCGCGATCAGCCGGCTCGCCTCGAGGTACTGACGGACGCCGATCTTCCCCCGCAGGAGGAGATCCTCGCCGAGCCGCTCGTCGGGGTCGCCGCTGCGGGCGTAGACGACGCGCCCCATGTGGAGGTGGACGCTCTTGGTGACGTCGTTTCGCCGGAAGGTGAGGACGCCCGTCTCCCCGCTGCCCAGCACCGACTTCAGCAGCTCGGGGACGGAGGTCTCCTCGATCCTTCCGTGGAGGGTGAGACCCTCGTCCTCCCCGGAGCCCAGCCCGGGCTCGGCCATCCCCTAGCCCTTCCGCTCGCCCATGAGGGCCTTCAGCCAGTCGATGGGTATGGGGAAGATGATGGTCGAGTTCTTCTCGGCGGCGATCTCGACGAGAGTCTGCAGGTAGCGCAGGTGGAGGGACACCGGCTGGGAGTTGAGCTCGCTCGCCGCCTCCGCCAGCTGCTTGCTCGCCTCGAGCTCGCCCGACGCGTGGATGATCTTGGCTCGCTTCTCCCGCTCCGACTCGGCCTGCTTGGCCATCGCCCGCTGCATCTCCTGCGGCAGGTCGACGGCCTTCACCGCCACCTGGGTGACCTTCACGCCCCAGGGGTCGGTGTGCTGGTCGATCACCTCCTGCAGCATCACCCCGAGCTGCTCGCGCTCCGAGAGCAGCTGGTCGAGGTGGGCCTGGCCGAGGATGCTGCGCAGCGTCGTCTGCGCCTCCTGGCTCGTGGCGTAGAGGAAGTTCTCGACGGAGATCACCGCCTTCAGAGGGTCCATCACCCGGAAGTAGACGACCGCGTTCACCTTGACGGTGACGTTGTCGCGGGTGATCACGTCCTGGGGAGGCACGTCGAGGACGACCGTCCGCAGGCTCACCCGCACCATGCGGTCGATGGGCCAGGCCACGATGATGAGCCCCGGCCCCTTGGGCTGCGGCAGCACCTTGCCGAGCCGGAAGATGACGCCGCGCTCGTACTCGTTCAAGACCTTGACCGACAGCAGCAGCCAGAACACGAAGGCGCCGAGAACGAACACCACCGGTGACATCACGCCCCCTTTCGGACCCGCAACAGGAGCCCCTCGACAGCCAGAACCTCCACCGTCTCTCCGCGGGAGACTCGATCTCCCGCCCGGGCCCGCCAGCGTTCGCCCTGCACGATGACCCAGCCCTCGGGGTCGAGGTCCGTCTCTGCCGCGCCGGGCTTCCCGGCGAGGCCCTCGGCCCCGGTCTGGGCCCGGCGGCGCTGCGCCTGGACGACCAGCCTCACCAGGGCCACCACGAACGCGGCGAAGGCCAGGATGACCGGGACGAGCTTCCACACGTTCACGCGCAGCTCGGGGAGCGACGAGTCGACCAGCATCATCGCGCCGAGGATCATGGCCACGAGACCCCCGATCGTCAACAGGCCGAAGGAGTGGACCTTCACCTCGGCCGCGAAGAGGGCGATCGCGAGCAGCACGAGGAGCACCCCGGCCCAGTTCACCGGGATGAGCTGGCTCGCGAACAGGAACAGGATCAGGCAGAGCGCCCCGAGCACGCCGGGGAAGATCAGGCCGGGGTGGCTGATCTCGGCCCCCAGGCCGGCGAGGGCCCCGAGGAGGAGCAGGAACAGGACCTCGGGCCGGGCGATGGCGGAGAGGATGGCCTGCCGCCAGTCCATGCGGACGTCCACGGTCTTCTCGCCGGCGAGCTTCAGGGTCACCTTCGTCCCGTCGAAGCGGGTCACCTCGCGGCCGTCCAGCTGCTGCAGCAGGTCGGGCACGTCCTTCGCGACGAGGTCGATGAGCTTCAGCTCGAGGGCCTCCTTCTCGGTGAAGGACTTGCTCTCGACCACCGCTTTCTCGGCCATCTCTACGTTGCGCCCGCGCCGCTCCGCCTTGCCGCGGATGTAGGCCGCCATGGCCGACGTCACCTTCTTCGACATGACCTCGTCCATCTGTCCGAGCCCGGCCACCGGATGGGCGGCCCCCGTGCTCGTCCCCGGGGACATCGCCGCGAGGTCGGCGGCGATCATGATGATGAAGCCGGCGGAGGAGGCCTGGGCTCCCGACGGGCTCACGAACACAGCGACCGGCGTCCGGCAGTTCAGCATCCGGTCGATGATCTGGCGCATCGAGCTGTCGAGGCCGCCCGGGGTGTCCAGCCGGATGACGAGGAGGGGGGCCCCCGAGGCGTCGGCCCGGTCGATGGCCTGCACGACGTGGGCGGCGGTGACGGCGTGCACGACGCCGTCCAGCTCGACGACGGGGATCTCGGCCCCGGCGACGGAGGGGGCGAAGACGAGGGCCGCGACGGCGGCCGTCAGCCACCTGGCGGTCATGCCTCAACTCTAGGTGGGCGCCCGGTGGGTGTCAATGGAAGGGGCTGGTGATACGATGGTCCGGAAGCACATGTTTGGAACATTGGGCGGACCCGAGCTCTTCCTGATCTTCGTCGTGGCTCTCATCGTCTTCGGCCCCCGGAAGCTGCCCGAGATCGGCAAGAGCCTCGGGAAGATGATGGCCGAGTTCCGGCGGGCCTCGAACGAGTTCCGCAGCACGATCGAGAGCGAGGTCGAGGCGGAGAAGATCCGCGAGTCGATGCGCATCGACCTCCCGAAGGTGGACCTCGGCGCGCCCGCCTCCCCCGCGCCGCCGCCTACCCCGTCCGCCGCCGACTACCCCGGCGGGCCCGAGTCGCCGGCCCCGGCAGTCGTCGAGGCCGGGCCCGAGGCGGCGCCCGAAACCGTGCCGGAGACGGTCAGCCGCGAGCCCGCGAGCACCCCGATCGAGCCGAAGTAGGACACAAGCCTGCGCTCCATGGCGCGTCCCCATCCCGACAAGATGACGTTCCTCGAGCACCTCGAGGAGCTGCGCCAGCGGCTGGTCCGCTCGTGCCTGTACCTGGCGGGGGGCTTCGCCCTCTGCTGGGGCTTCCGCGAGCAGATCTTCCACTTCATGGTGCAGCCGATGCGGAAGGCCGGCTTCACCGACCGGTTCATCTACACCGGCGTCGCGGAGTCGCTCCTCCTCTACATGAAGATGGCCTTCTTCGTGGGCATCTTCGCCGCCGCGCCCTTCATCCTCTGGGAGATCTGGGGCTTCATCTCCCCCGGCCTCTACAAGCACGAGAAGAAGTGGGCCGTCCCCTTCATCGGCATGGGCACGGCCTTCTTCACGGGGGGAGCCCTCTTCGGGCACTACTTCCTCTTCCCCATGACCTTCCAGTTCCTCTACACGTTCGGCGGCGCGGACATGCAGTTCCTGCCGCGGATCGGGGAGTACTGGTCGTTCTACTCGTGGTTCCTGCTCGGCCTCGGCCTCGTCTTCCAGATCCCGGTGATCATCTTCGTCCTCGCCCGGCTGGGCCTGGTGACCCCGGGCTTCCTCCTTCGGGGCTGGAAGTTCGCGATCCTCTTCTGCTTCATCGCCGCCGCCATCATCACCCCCACCCCCGACGTGGTGACGCAGACCGCCCTCGCCGGACCGATGATCGGCCTCTACGGCCTCGGCGTCCTGGTCGCCTACCTCTTCGGCCGGAAGCGCGACGAGGGCCCGTCATCCTGAGGCGCCGCGGCCGCTTCGGGCGCCGAAGGATCCGTCGGGAAGGCCATCCCGGGTGCGTTCCGCAGGACGGGCACGGGCCGGTCGACCCGCGCTTCGCGCGAGTCCTGCCTACGGCAGGGTGAACCGAACCTCGGCCCCGAGCACGGCCTTCTCGCGGCGGGCCTGGCCGGCGTTCAGCTCGATCACGTAGGAGGCGCGGCGCATCGGGTTGTAGACCGGGCAGGGATCGGCCTTGCAGGGCGGCACCGACTCCGCCACGTGGACGATCCGCTTCTCCTCGTCGAGCCACAGGATGTCGATCGGGAATCGGCAGTTCTTCATCCAGATCCCGTGGAAGTCCGCGGTCTCGAACACGAAGATCATGCCCCGGTCGAGGGGTAGCGAGGCCCGGAACATGAGGCCCATCGCGCGGTCCTCGTCCTTGACCATCACCTCGGCCTGGAGCACCTTGCCCGAGGGCAGGGTGAGCGGCGCCACCGCCGGGGCCGCCGACGCGGCCAGCGCCACGGAGAGCGCGGCGGCCGCCACCGAGAGAGAATGGGGGTGAGGGAGCCTCATCGATGCCGATCGTACCATCCCGCTCGCCGCGCATACAGGAGCTGCTCGTCCGCCTCGCCTCGGCGGGCGCGGCGGAGCGCGAGTCCGCCGTGGCCGGCCTGACCCTCCTCGGCCCCCGGGTGCTCGAGCCGCTCCGGGCCTTCCTCCCCGGGGCCGGCCGCGCGGCCCGGCTCGCCGCCCTCGAGGTCCTGGACCGGCTCGAGGACCGGGCCGCCCTGCCCCTCGTCCTCGAGTTGACCCGGGACGGCGACGAGGCCGTGGCGGTACGAGCGGTGGAAGCCGCCGGCGCCCGGCCGGATCGGCGCGCGGCCGAGGGCCTCGCGCCCCTGCTCGTCGCCGGCACCTCCGCCCCCCGCCGGAGGGCCGCGGCACGGGCGCTGGCCCGCCAGGCGAGGGGCCACGTCGAGGCCCTGGACGTCCTGGTCGCCCGGCTCCTCGACGAGCATGAGGAGGCGGGCCTTCGCACGGCCATCCTGCAGGAGCTCCTGGCGTTCGACCCGCCCCTGCCCCCGGCCACGGTGCGGCCGCTCCTCAAGCGGCTCTCCGAGTCGGCCGCGCCCGAGCTCGCGGCGCTCGCGGCGAGCCCCGGCAGCCGCGAGGGAGCCGACGACCGGCTGGTGGCCGAGCTCGTCGCGCCGGGACGGCCCGCCGCGGTCGTCGAGCGGGCCGTCGCCGCCCTCGCCCGACGCGGGGCGCCGGCCATACCGAGGCTGCTCAAGGCCCTCGACGCGCTCGGCCCCCTCCGGGGCGGGCCGGAGGCGGCTCGCTCGCTCCGCGCCCGGGCCGCCCTCCACGAGGCCCTCGCCGCCCTCGACAGCCGGGCCGCGCTCTTCGACCTGCGCGAGACGATCGAGGCCCGACCACGGTTCGTCCTGCCGGCCATCCTTCGCGCCGCGGCACGCATCGGGGACGCCTCGGTCGTCCCGAGCCTGGCTCGCGCGGTGGCGGAGGACGCCGCCCTCCTCGAGCCCTGCGCCGAGACCCTCGCCTCGATCGCCGCCCGGGAAGGACTGCGGAGGAAGCCGGCGTCCCAGGTGCGGCCCGAGCACCGTGCCGCACTCGATTCGCTCTGGGCCAGGGCGAAGGTGTTGCGGCTCAGCGGGCGCGGCGCAGCGCCCCGCAGGTGAGGCCTCCGAGGGCCACGACGACCACGAGCAGGCCGCCCCAGAGCAGGCCGGGGTGGCGCTCCGTCCAGGGAGGCTCGCGCCTTGCCTCCCCGGCGACGCGGCGCACCGGGCCGAGGCCGGCCGGCCGCGCGGCCTCACCCCACGCCGAGGCGTCCCCCGCCGTCCGCGCCAGGTCGTAGGAGGGAGCGGTCCTTGCGGCAGAGCCGTAGGTGAGGCGGTACGCCTCCCCCGCCTTCGCCTCGAAGACGAGCCTCTCCGTCGGCGCCTGGACGTTGACCCCCAAGACCGTGAGCGGCTGGTCGTCGAGATTGCGCACGCGGAGGCGCAGGACGCGCTCGCGGCCGCTCACCGCGACAGTGAGGTGCTCCCGGACCTTCCCGTCCCGCTCGAACCGGTGAACGACACCCCGGCCGATCTCCTGCCACCACACCGGGCCCTTCCCGTCCGGGGCCTCGCGACGCGCGGCCACGCGCACCTCACGGAGGAAGCGCTCGTCCGCCACCGCGAGCTCGATCCCGTCGAAGGGCTGGTGGCGGGCGCCGAGGTCGAGCGTGAGCCACGTCTCACGCGCCTTCGCGTCCCGCGCTTCGGTCCAGCGAGCCGCCCGGATCTCGACGAGCCGCGGCCGCCGACCGTCTCCCGGGACCCGGGCGTCCTCGATCGAGGGCCGCGCCCTCTCGTCCGCCGACGGGTGAACGACGAGGCGGAGCCGGGCAAAGTCGTTCTCGGGAAGGTCGACGGCCTCGTACCGGAAGGGCTCCCGGCCCGGCACCGCGAAGACCCACGCCTCGTCGACGAGGGTCGTCCACGGCTCGCCTTCGTCGGCGCCTTCGACGGCCACTCGCCGCCTGAAGTTGTCGCCGGACAGCCGGAGGTCGAGCCGGCGCTTGCGGAGACGGCCACCGAAGTCGAGGACGGCGGTGGCCGACCCGTCGGCGCGCCATCCGCGGTCGCGGATCTCGGGACGGACCTCCGGGGCGGGGCGGGAAGGCTCCGCGCGGTCGATCAGGTGAGGGACCTCGCGACCGCGCTCGTCCACCACGCGAAGGTCCCCGAGGTCCTCTCGCGCGGCCTCGTACACGTCGCGGTCGAGCCGGACCGCCACGCGCCCCGGCCCGTCGACCTCTATCGCGCGATCGACGGACGGGGAGTCCTGGCCGCGCGCTCCGGGCGTGGCGAGGACCGCCGCCGCCAGGAGAAGGAGCGCGAGCCTCCCCCTCACCGGGACTCCCTCG
>Ga0316622_100000709_pt1 | contig 20299 bp, 15 predicted proteins | sample OWC_Aug_OW2_C1_D_FD_207646 | JGI IMG/M metagenome (GOLD analysis project Ga0316622, IMG submission 207646) | Wetland soil microbial communities from Old Woman Creek delta, Ohio, United States - OWC_Aug_OW2_C1_D5_C | ecosystem: Environmental > Terrestrial > Soil > Wetlands | place: USA: Ohio... | reverse complement strand
GCATCGCGAGTCCGCTGGCCCGTTTTGCATCCCAAAAAAATGCGCTCGCGGATGCACGACATCCACGGCTGGAGGCGCACCTCGGCCTCGCCGTACCGGGGCGCCACGTCGAAGTGATTCACCCCGCGATCGAGGGCGAGCTGAATAGCCAGGTCGGCCGTCTCCTGGTCAACCTTGCCGATCCCGGCGGTCCCGAACGTCACGACACTGCTCAGGTGCCCGGTCCGCCCCAACCGTCGCTGCTCCATCGCAACCCTCCCGGTGTGCAACCGACGACCTCTCGACCGTCACGAGTTTATTCGAAATTCGCCGAAATGGCCACTGCTAAGCCCGCATCATTCGCGAGCTGCACTCGCGAATGATGCGGGCTAAAGGTCGCGCCGGGCCCGGCCAGACAGATACAGTTCTCTGGCACGCTCGTCGGTCGTCTGGGTATGACGCCGCAGTAACTCCTCCAACCTCAACCGCCACGTTTCCAAGCCGGAGGCGTCCAAGCCCGGCGGGACCGTAACCGCCGCACCCACATGGACGACGCCCCACGTGAAGGGCCACGGCAAGAGGAACTCGTCCCAGCTCTTGAAACGCCAGCACCGGCCATAGCTCACCGTGATCGGCACGATGGGAATCCCGCTCTGGGACGCTAGGTATATGGCACCCGCCTTGAAAACGTGGCGGGGACCGAGGGGGCCGTCCGGCGTGATACCGAAATCGCAGCCACTCGCAGTCTCGGCCAGAAGCCCGCGCATCGCCTCGATCCTTGCCCGCCGACTGGATCCCCGGACGGGGAAGCATCCGAGGCCCGTCGCCACCCGGGCGATCAGGTCGCCGTCGTGCGACCGACTCACCAAGATGCGTGGCCGGTAGGGGCCGTGGGTATAGGCGAAGCAGAGCAGGCGCTGATGCCAGAAGACGTAGATACCGTGGCGTCGCCGGTGAGGGTCGGGATGTACCTCCGCTCCCCCAACCCACCGGAGCCGGATCGTCGAAAACCACGCGCGGAGGAGGACGGGCCCGAGCCAACCCGCAACCCGGATAAGCGAATTCCGCATCATGCGCGGATGCCCGACAGTGCCCCACGCGCATCATGTGCAACCATCCGCGGCCTCCTCCGGTCCCGGGCGTCTACCCTCCCGTCCTCGCCCCTTTCGGCGCGAGGCTCTTTTTGTACTCCGCTTTCCCCGGTTGCGCAATTGCGTTGTTGAAGCAATGACGCATCCAGCCGATCTCTCGCTCGCCCCCACGCGTGCCGGCCACCGCCCCGCCACTGCACCACGTCCCCGCATCCTCGTCCCTCCGCTTCCCCGCCCTCGCGCCTCTGCGGCCTAACGCGTCTCCCACTTTGCCGTTGACACTATTCCGAGTGATGGTACTATCCGCGCGGTTTGCGAGTCTGCGCCCTGCCTGGTGATCCGGGCCCCGTCCCTCGTCAAGGCAACTCGCGAGCACCATCCACGTGGCATCGGTGTACTGGAGGAGGAAGCACGCATGAAGAAAGTGTGGGTCGTCGGCCTGCTGGTGGCGTCGCTCCTGTTCGCCGGGACGGCGTTCGCGGGCGAGAACATCAAGATCGCCGTGTCCGTCTGGCTCGGGTATGCTCCGCTCTACCTCGCCAAGGAGAAGGGCTTCTTCCAGAAGCGCGGTTTAGATGTCGACGTTGTCGTCATCAACAGCCCGGTCGACCGCCGCGCCGCCTTCGCGGCCGACCGCATCCAGGGCTTCGCCACCACCGTGGATACGCTGGTCATGACTGCGGCGGCCGAGACCCCCATCCCTGTCAAGCAGGTCCTGGTACTCGACGCATCCCATGGCGCGGACGGCCTCGTCGCCAAGAAGGACATCAAGACCATCCAGGACCTGAAGGGCAAGACCGTGGCCGGGCAGATGGGCGGCGGAGCCAGCTACTTCTGGCTCAACTACGTCCTTACGCAGAACGGTATGAAACTCTCTGACCTCAAGATGGTGGACATGCGGGCTCCGGATGCCGGGGCGGCCTTCGTGGCCGAGAAGGTGGATGCGGCCATCACCTGGGAGCCCTGGCTCCACCGCGCGAAGGCCACGCCCCACGGCCACGTCTTGTACTCCAGCGACAAGACGCCCGGGATCATCGTGGACACCCTGGGGTTCAAGCCCGAATTCCTGGCCAAGCGCGGGGCCGACGTGAAGAAGATCGTCGCCGCCTGGAATGAGGCCATCGCGTTCATGCAGTCCAACACCGCCGAGGCCGACGCCATCATGGCCAAGTTCTCCAACCTGACTCCCGATATCTTCGCCATCGAGAAGGCCGGCGTGATTTTCTACGGGGCCAAGGAGAACAAGGACTGGTTTGCGGCCGGCGGAAAGCTCGCAGCGACGAGCCAGCGGGCCGCGGATGTGTGGTACGACTTGAAGCTGATCAAGAACAAGCCCAACGTCGCCGACCTGATCGACGCCTCGTTCCTCGAGTAAGCGGATGGCGTCGGCGGCCCAGCTGCCGGCGGCTCTCCGGACGGATCTCCCTCCCAAGGCACCACGGGGCTTCTCGGATTCAGCACGGGAGCCCCAGGGTGCCTTGGTGTGTTTGTGGTGCGGCGCATGACTCAGCGTCCCACGCAATCGACACCGCACGCCGAGCGTCGACTGGCGGACTACCTGAGCCCGCGGGAGCCCATCCCCGCCCACGTGTACGTGGGCCTCGGGGTGGCAAGTCTCGCCTTCGTCTTGATCGCCTGGTCCATCGCGACGTACGGGGGATTCATCAGCGCGCTTTTCCTGCCGCCGCCGCACCGCGTCCTGCTGGCCGGTATCGAGCAGTTCGCGCAGTTCGGCTTCGCCACCGACATCTTCATGAGCACGTACCGGGTCTTGGCCGGCTTCCTCCTCGCCGCGGCGCTCGGCGTCCCCCTCGGCCTGCTGATGGGGACCTTCAAGGCTTTCGAAGCCCTGCTGGAACCCCTGGTGGGATTCATCCGGTACATGCCGGCCTCGGCCTTCATTCCCCTGTTCATTCTCTGGCTGGGGATCGGCGACGTGGAAAAGATCGCCATCATCTTCGTTGGAAGCTTCTTCCAGTTGATCCTCATGATCGCGGTGGTGGCGTCGAGCGTGCCCAAGGAGATGCTGGAGACGGCGTACACGCTGGGCGCGAAGCGCCTGCAGGTCATCCGCCGGGTCTTGCTGCCGGCCAGCCTCCCCGGAATCCTGGACACGTTGCGCATCATCGTGGGGTGGGCCTGGACGTACATCATCGTCGCCGAGCTCGTCGCGGCTGAGTCGGGCATCGGGTACATGATCATCAACGCCCAGCGCATGCTGCAAACGGGCAGCATCATTTTCGGCATCCTGGCCATCGGGGTGCTCGGGATCATCACCGACTACCTATTCAAGTGGCTCCAGCGCTGGCTGTTCCCGTGGGCCGCCTAAACAAGAAGGCAATTCGGCAACTGGGCGATTTGGCAATTAGGCAAATGGGCCACCGGACGATCAGGCCACTGCGGAGGGCGGGCCACGTCCTACCTAGTCGCCGAACTGCCAAGTTGCCGAATCGCCGGTTTTTGGATTGAGGATGGTCGAGCAGGTCAAACTGGACATCCGGAACGTCTCGCAGCACTACCGGTCGGGAGATCACCACGTCACCGCGATCGATGACGTGTCCGTGGCGATCCACAACAAGGAGTTCGCGACCATCCTGGGTCCATCTGGGTGCGGCAAGACCACGCTGCTGCGGGTCGTCGCCGGACTCGTGCGCCCGACGGGCGGGGCGGTCTACCTGGACGGCCGGGCCATCACCGGTCCCGGGCGGGATCGAGGCATGGTGTTTCAGAGCTACACACTCTTCCCATGGCTCACGGTCAAAGAGAACATCCAGTTCGGCCTGCAGCTGTCCGGCACACCCAAGGGCGAGCGAGAGAACACCGCGCTGGAATTCGTCAACAAGGTCGGCCTGCGGGGTTTCGAGCGTGCATATCCCAAGGCGCTCTCGGGAGGCATGAAGCAGCGGGTGGCCATCGCGCGGGCCCTTGCGAACAACCCGGACGTTCTCCTCCTCGACGAGCCGTTCGGTGCGCTGGACGCTCAGACCCGCGCGCTCATGCAGGAGCTGCTTACCCGGGTCTGGGAGGAGTTCCACAAGACCATCCTCTTCGTCACCCACGACGTGGAGGAGGCAGTCTTTCTCTCGGACCGGGTCTTCGTCATGACGGCCCGGCCGGGGCGCATCAAAGCCGAGATCGACGTCCCGCTGGAGCGCCCGCGCAGCTACGAGCTCAAAACGTCCGACACCTTCCTCCGGCTCAAGAAGCAGGCCCTCGACCTGATTCGTGAAGAGGCCATCAAGGCCACGCAGTACAGGAGCGCCGATTAGGCAGAGAGCAGGAACGGCGCCGTCCTGGGCGTCCGGTGCGAGGTCCCTCGGGCGAGCCGCGCATCGTTGCACGAGTTCTAGATGATCGCATTGCTGGCCGCATCGCTGATCTGGGCTTTTTCGTTCGGGCTCATCAAGACGCAGCTTGCGGGGGTGCCGGCGCATCTCGTTGCCTTTCTGCGCCTGAGCCTCTCCACGCTGCTGTTCGCGCCATGGTGTCGCCCCGGCGGCATCCCCCGACGGACGCTCGCTATGCTGCTCCTCTGCGGTGCCGTGCAATACGGGCTCATGTACACCGCCTACCTCGCCTCCTTCGGCTACCTGAAAGCCTCGGAGGTGGCGCTCTGGACGATCTTCACGCCGATCTACGTCGTGCTGCTCGCCGACCTGCTTTCCCGAACCTTTCGGGCGCGCGATTTCCTCGCCGCGGTCGTCAGCGTGGCCGCGGCGTGGCTCGTCTCGTATGGCAGCCCCACGGCCGACCTCATCGGCGTTGCCCTCGTGCAGCTGTCCAACCTCGCCTTTGCCGCCGGGCAGGTGTGGTACCGCCGCCTGCTTCCTCCCGCCGCCTCCATCCGCGATTCCGAGGTCTTCGCCTCTCTCTATCTGGGGAGCGCACTCCTCACCGCGATCCCCGTAAGCCTGAGCGCCGGCATGCTCGACGCCCTGTCCGCCCTCACGGCCACGCAGGTGGCCACCGTTCTCTACCTCGGACTCGTACCTTCCGGTCTGGGATTCTTCCTCTGGAACGTCGGGGTGCGTCGGAGCCGGGAAGGCACGGCGGCGGTCTTCAACAACGCCAAGGTGCCTCTGGCGATCGCGGTCTCGTGGCTGATCTTCGAGCCCTTCCCGACGCTGCAGAACCTCGCCCGCACGCTGCTCGGTCTGGGCCTGATCACCGGGGCGCTGTGGCTCACGGAGACGGGCATCCCCCAACGCTCGCGGCGGCCGGCGCGCGTCACGTCATCAGGATGACCGGCGTGCCCCCTGCCCGTTTCCCTTGACAGCCTCCGAGTCCCTGCGTCATGCTCCCGCCCGTCGGGTCACGGGGAACCCGGCCTCACACTTCTCTTGAGGAGGACTTCCGCTCATGGACCAGCGCGTGGTCGAGTGTGTCCCCAATTTCTCCGAGGGACGCGACAGGGCGAAGATCAAGCAGATCACGGACGCCATCGAAGCCGTCGCGGGCGTGACCTTGCTGGACGTCGATCCGGGCGCGGACACGAACCGCACCGTGGTGACCTTCGTGGGCGACCCGGACGCCGCGGCCGAGGGCGCTTACCGGGCCATTGCCAAGGCCGCCCAGGTCATCGACATGACCCAGCACCACGGCGCGCACCCGCGGATGGGCGCCACCGACGTCTGCCCCTTTATCCCGATCTCCGGCGTGACCATGGAGGAGTGCGCGGCCATCGCGCGCCGTGTGGGGGAGCGGGTAGGACGCGAGCTGGCCATCCCAGTCTATCTCTACGAAGCCGCGGCGAGCCGACCGGAGCGAAAGAATCTGGCGGCCATCCGGAAGGGCGAGTACGAAGGGCTGGCCGAGAAGCTGCGGGATGCGGACTGGACGCCCGATTTCGGCCCCGCGCGGCTCAACGTCAGGGCCGGCGCGACCGTGATCGGCGCCCGCGAATTCCTCATCGCCTACAACGTCACCCTGAACACGCGGGACAAGGCGCTGGCCACTGACATCGCCTTCGAACTCCGCGAGCGGGGTCGGGTGGCGCGCGCGGCGACCGACTCGGCCTGCTACTCCAAGGGCCGGATCCTCGCCTACCGGGACGGCGCGTACCCCTGCGGGAACTGCGAGTTCGTCGGCGCGACGTTCGCCGAGACTGCCGCCCACTGCCGCGACGCGCACGCGTACGATATCGCGGAGCTGCTCCGTCTGAACGACGTGGATCCCACGAAGCCGCTGGTCGGGCAGAAAGTCTATCGAGCGGGGAAATTCAGCCACTGCAAGGCCATCGGCTGGTACGTGGACGAGTACAAGCGGGCGCAGATCTCCATCAACCTGACCAACTACAAGATCACGCCGCCGCACATGGTCCTGGAGGAGGCGCGACGGCTGGCCGCGCAGCGCGGTCTCGTCGTCACGGGAAGCGAGGTGGTCGGCCTCATCCCCTACCCGGCGCTCCTCGAGGCCGGCCGGTACTACTTGCGGGTCCAGCGAAAGTCGCCCTTCGTGCCGATTCCCGACATCCTTCAGACCGCCGTCTTCTCGATGGGGTTGGCGGACGTCGCCCCCTTCGATCTTGCCAAGAAGGTCCTCGGCCTCCCGCGCGAGTTCCCCAAGGGCCTGGTGCGGATGACGGTGAAGGATTTTGCCGACGAGGTCTCGCGCGACACGCCCGCCCCCGGCGGCGGGTCGGTTGCGGCGCTTGCCGGCGCCCTCGGCGCCGCCCTCGCCTCGATGGTGGCAAACCTTTGGCAGGACAAGGCGGAATCGACGGCAGCCGCGTCCGAGCTGCTCGAAGCCGCCAAGACCGCCCAGGGCGTGAAGGACGAATTGCTCCTGGCCGTGGACGAGGACACCAACGCCTTCAACGCCTACATGGAGGCCCGCCGACTTCCCGCCGGCACCGCGGCGGAGAAGGCCGCGCGGGAACAGCAGATGCAGGAAGGGTTGAAGGCCGCGGTGCGCGTGCCCTATCAGACGGCGGTCGCCGCGCACCGGGGCATGCAGGCGGCCTGGACAGTCGTGCGGCACGGCAACGTGAGCTCCATCACCGACGGGGCGGTGGGGGTGCAGACGGCGTATGCCGGCATTCGCGGCGGGATCTGGAACGTCCTCATCAACCTCAAGGACATCACCGATCGCAATTTCGTCGAGGAGATGCGCCACCAGTGCGACTCACTGCTCCAGGAGGCTCGCACCCTGTTGGAGCAGGTGACGACCCACGTGGATGCGCGCCTGGCGGCGCTGATCGAAGGCAAGAAGTAAGTAATCCACAGATTACACAGCGCGGCCTGAGGGCCGCAACCAAAACAACGGACTGTCTTGATCCGCAGATTAAGCAGATTGGCCGATTTCACCGGAGTCATTTTTTCCGAAACAATCTGCGCAATCTGCGTAATCTGTGGATCCCTCGATTCTTTTTGTTCTGCGCAATCGGAGGAGCACAATGAAAGCTGCGAAAGCGGTCGCCACGATCTTGAAGCAGGAAGGCGTCGAGTGTCTCTTCTGCTTTCCCATCAACCAGGTGATCGACGCCGGCGCAGAGGTGGGGATTCGGCCCATCATGGCCCGGACCGAGCGGGCCGTCCTCGGCATGGCGGACGGCTACTCCAGGGCGACCAACGGCCGGCGCATCGGCGTCTGTACCGTCCAGTACGGCCCAGGTACCGAGAACTCCTTCGGAGGCCTCGCGCAGGCCTACTCCGATTCCACCCCCATCCTGTTCCTGCCAGGGGGCGCACCCGAACCTCGGACGGGCGTGCAGCCCACGTTCGATGCCGTCCTGAACTTCCAGCACGTCACGAAATGGGTGGCCCGAGTGAACCGGGGCGACAGGATCCCCGAGTTCTTGCGACGGGCCTTTACCTACCTCAGGACCGGCCGACCCGGGCCGGTTGCCCTGGAACTGCCCTGGGACTTGATGCTGGCGGACGTGGACGAGGCCGCCCTCGCCTACACGCCGGTCACGGCCACAAAGACCATGGCGAACCCCGCCGACGTGGCCACCGCCGTCCGGGCCATGGTCGCCGCCAAACTTCCGCTCATCCACGCCGGCCTGGGAATCCTGTACGCCCAGGCCTCGGCGGAACTGGTAGAGCTTGCCGAGCTACTCCAAGCTCCGGTCATGACCACCCTTTCGGGAAAGAGCGCCTTCCCGGAGGATCACCCCCTGGCGATCGGCAGCGCCAGCATGGCCTGGCCTCGAGCCATCACGCGGTACCTCGCCGACGCGGACTTGGTCTTCGGGGCCGGCGCCAGTCTCTCCATCTCCCCCTTTGCCGCCCCGATCCCCAAGGGAAAGGTGGCCGTGCAGCTTACGGTCGACGATCGCGACCTGAACAAGGATTATGCGGCGCAGCACCTCTTGGTCGGGGACGCCAAGCTCGTCCTACGCCAGATGATCGAGGAGACCCAGCGGCAACTCGGGCCCGCCGGCCGCCGGGGCGACGATCGGACGGCCACGCAGATCCGGACTGTGAAGAAGGAATGGCTCGCAGAGTGGATGCCGCGCCTCACCTCCGACGAAGTCCCGATCAACCCGTATCGCGTGGTGCGGGACCTGCAGCTGGCGCTGGCCGAACGGCATGTGATTGCGACCCATGACGCCGGCAACCCGCGCGACCAAATGGTCCCGTTCTGGGTCGCCCGCGAGCCGAACAGCTATATCGGTTGGGGACGCTCCACTCATCTCGGCTACAGTCTCCCCTTGGCCCTCGGGGCGAAGGTGGCTCGCCCCGACGCGACGGTGGTCCACGTTCTAGGCGATGCGGCGTTCGGGCAGTGCGGCATGGACATAGAGACCGCGGTCCGAAATCGCATCGGCATCGTGACCGTCCTCATGAACAACTCCTGCCTGGGAGGCTACGACAAGCACCTCCCGAACGCCACGCGGCTCTACGGCACCCGCTTCCTGTCAGGCAATTACACGAGAGTGGCGGAGGGTTTGGGCGCCTACGTGGAGTGCGTGGAGAAGCCCCACGAGATCATCCCTGCCGCCCAGCGCGCGGCGAGCGTCGCCGACGGCGGCCGCCCCGCGGTACTGGAGATCATCACCAAGGAAGACCCTGCGTTGTCCAAGTAAGGGGGCCTGTCACGCGGTACCCGTCATAAGCCGTTGTAAGAATAAGTTGAGCGGAGACGTTCCGAAACGGCATAAGGAGCCGTAACGAAATAGAAAAGGATGTACAAGTTATTTCGTAACGGCTCCTAAGCCTCTGCGCTGTTCCCGGCTCGGTCTCACATCGGACACGACCGGCCCATGGCTGGAGACCGCTTCGCATGCCCGGTGTTGGGCGCACGGCGATGCACTTTCGCTGTAGCGTGATGCGATCTCGCTCAGACACCCGGCCGCGCCCCGCCCCCCACGACCTTTTCGCTTGACCCCAGCGAACCTGTTTGGCATGCTCGTGCTGACGAGGCCACAATGCGCGTCCACGGCCGCGGAAGCTGGGGGTAAGCCGTTGTCAAAGAATAAGGTGACCGGAGAAATTCATAAACGGCATAAGGAGCCGTAACGAAATTACAAGAAATGGACAAGTTATTTCGTAACGGCTCCTAACAGAACGCACACATAGGGCGTACCGTATGATCCAGAACAAGATCGTGGTCAGGTTCCAGGACGGCCGAATTCTCAAGGGCCAGACCGGCGACTTCCTCCCGACGAAACCCGTGTTTCACCTCACGCTGGCCGATGCGGCCCCGGACGCCAAACCGCTCGAGGTGAAAGTGGCGGAGATCAAAGCCATTTTCTTCGTAAAAGATTTCGCGGGCAACCGCGAGCGGCAGAAGGTGCAGGAGTTCCCTGCGGGCAAACCCGTCGTCGGCCGCAAGATCCGCGTGGTCTTCCAGGACGGAGAAACGCTCGTCGGGACGACCCAGGGATACGATGCCACCCGGCCCGGGTTTTTCGTCATCCCGGCCGACCCAGCCTCCAACAACGACCGCTGCTTCGTCGTCACTCGCGCCACCAAGCAAGTGTCTTTCATCTGAGCCAAGCCCCCTCAGCCAACAAACACCAAAGAGTCGCGAGGGGAAGGTGCATGTTTTCGTGTTTGTAGACACACAACTTATTTTCATATATTTACAAGCATTCATTAAACAACATCAGAAAGTCTAAAGGGGCGTATGCCTCGCGCGTGGTGCGCGGCGACACCGCTGCAAAATGTCCGTCCATCCCTTCGAAAACCCGCACGGGCGAGTGTACCCACGCTGACCGAACGGCGCTGGCTGCATCAGATGGGCGATGGACAAAAGGTGGGAGGAAGGAACGTGGGCAAATGGGTAGAACGACGGCGGCGAACCCTAACGGAGAATCACGAGAACTCGACAGCCCGCCTCCGCGCGATCAGGCGGCCGATTGTGCGAAGGCGGGGTCAATCAGCTTTAGGAGTTCGCCGTTGATCCGGCTCTTGGCGCCGCGAATCTCGATCTGCACGATCCGCCGGTCGGCCGCGTAGCCGAACAGCATCCCCTCCGTCTCCCGCGAGTCCGCAACGGGCACGTCCGACAAGAGATTGACTTTCACCAGGTCCCGCGCGGCATCAATCTCGATTTTCACGAACGAATCTCCCTTGGTATTCGACGAGAAACCCACAAACCCTTCCCGCTCACCACAGATTTCACCGATTTCACAGATTGGGCTCATTCTCTGAGGACGTTTCGGCTCAATCTGTACTACACACTCGCAGAACCTTGTTTTTCTGAAAGGGTTTTGCCGTTCCCAGTGAAATCGGCCAATCTGCGTAATCTGCGGATCAAGACAGTCCGTTGTTTTGGTTGCGGCCCTCAGGCCGCGCTGTGTCATCTGGGTAATCTGTGGTTCCCAGAAAGCCCTCGACTCCCGTTTCGATTCGCAAAGCCTTTGGCTCAGATCTTCGGCAGCGTGATGGCGCGCTGCGCCTGGTACTTGCCCTTTTTGTCGGCATACGACGTCTGACACACCTCATCCGCCTCGAAGAAGACCACTTGGGCGATCCCTTCGTTCGCATAGATCTTGGCGGGGAGCGGCGTGGTGTTGCTGATCTCCAGCGTCGCCGTCCCCTCCCACTCCGGCTCGAACGGCGTCACGTTCACGATGATCCCGCAGCGGGCATAGGTCGACTTGCCGAGACAGATGGTCAGGACGTTCCGCGGAATCCTGAAGTACTCGACCGTGCGCGCCAGCGCGAACGAGTTGGGCGGCACGATGCAGACATCGCCCTTGAAGTCCACGAAGGACTGCTGGTCGAACCGCTTCGGGTCCACGATGGTGGTATTCACGTTGGTGAAGATCTTGAACTCGTCCGCCACCCGGATGTCGTAGCCGTACGAGGAGACGCCGTAGGAGATGGCGCCGCCTCGCACCTGGCTCTCCGCGAACGGCTCGATCATGCGATGCTCCAGCGCCATGCGGGCGATCCACCTATCCGACTTAATGGACATGGAGGCTCCGGTGCGGGGTTCCCGGTTAGATGTTCAGGGTTGAAGGTTCGAGGTTCGAGATTCGACGACGTCGAACGTTGTACGGGGCCTCCCTACTTGCCCGAGTGCCCAGTTGTCGAGTCGCCCAGTTGCCCAGTCGCCGGCTTGCCTGTCTCCACCCGGTTCACGTCTTGCCGCTCACGCCACAACTTGCGGGAGCACGGGGTCCAGGTTCCCATGCGAAGCCGTATCCATGCGCCGGCCGCCCACCGTACCGATGGTGCAGGACTGCCCGGCGACGGGTGACATGCTCGCCGCATGCAACTCGGCGACGGTTCCCCGCAGGACCCGCTATCCAGTTGTGCAAGAGACATGGCCGCGATGCTGGTGCACCTCACGGCCTTAGCACTCGCTGAAGCCGCAGACGTGGCATTTCTGGCAGCCTTCCTCGAAGACGAGCGTGAAGTTCTGGCAATCCGGGCACATGTCGCTGGCCTTGCTGCGGCCCTCGCGCGCCTCGCGGACGTGCTCCTCGCCGGGCTCGCGCAAACCCGTGTATTCGGCCAGGACCTGAGCGACGGCGTCTGGGATGGAGCGGACGCGCGCCGGCCCCATGCCCGCATCCCGGCGGCCACCGATCCGGTCGAGCTGCTTCACGATCTCCTCGACCCGCTCGCGCGGGTTGAGCGGCGACGGCATCCGCAGGACCAGCGAGATGAGCCGGCCGAGCGCCTCCGCGTCCGCCTGCACGTCGCTCCCGGCCTTGCCCACGTTGAGGAAGACCTCGAACGGCTCCCCGGCGGCGCTCTGATTCACGTGGACGTAACCCGTGCCGAGAGGGGTGTCCACCCGGAAGGTCACGCCCCGCAACGTCCGCGGGCGCGGCTTGACCGTCGTCGGCACGTGGGCCAGCCCCTCGTGTTCCTCCAGCTCGGCCTTCTCTTTGGCCGCACTCCCCGTCCCAACGTGCAGGACTTGGCCGCCGTGAGCCGACTTGCACCCATCGCGGAATACCGTGATCCCGAGACAGCCGAGATCGTAGGCCAGCTGGTAGGCCTTCGCGACGTCCTCGACCGTGGCCGAGTTCGGCAGATTGATCGTCTTGGAAACGCCGTTGTCCGTGTACTTCTGGAAAGCGGCCTGCATGCGGACGTGCCATTCGGGGGCGATCTCGTGCGCCGTGACAAAGACGCGGCGGACGTCTTCCGGCACCTCGCTGAGGTCGTCGAGCGTCCCGTGCTCCGCGACCTTGTCCATCAACGCCTCGCTGTAGAACCCGCGTTTCCGCGCCACCGCCTCGAAGTGCGGGTTCACGAAGGTCAGGTGCCGGTCCCCCACGATGTGGCTGTAGGCCACGGCGAAGAGGGGCTCGATCCCCGACGAACAGCCCGCGATGATGCTGATGGTACCGGTGGGGGCGATGGTGGTCACCGTGGAGTTCCGAAGCGGCGGCCCGTTCCGGTAGATGCTCTGGGACCAGTTCGGGAAAGGCCCGCGCTCCTCCGCCAGCCGCGCCGATTCGTCGCGGCCGATCTTCGTGATGAACTCCATGACCTTCCCCGCCAGGTCCAGCGCGGCCTGGCTGTCATACGGGATGCCCAGCTGGATCAGCAGATCCGACCAGCCCATCACCCCCAGCCCGATCCGGCGGTTGCGATGGACCTCCTCCATGATCTCGGGCAGCGGATAGGGGTTCACCTGGATCACATCGTCCAGGAAGCGGACCCCGAGCCGAACGGTCTGCTCCAGCGCGTCCCAGGCGATGGGCATTTTCGCGTCGCCAGGGCGGGCGAACTTGTCCAGATTGATCGAGCCCAGGTTGCAGGCGTCGTTGGGCGCCAGCGGCTGCTCGCCGCAGGGGTTGGTCGCCTCGATCGTTTCCAGATCGGGGACCGGGTTCGCCGGGCCGCGATTCACCCGGTCGATGAAAACCAGCCCGGGGTCTCCCGTTTGCCAGGCGGCATTCACGATGCGCTCGAACACCTCGCGAGCCTTGAGTCGCCCCGCGACTTCGTGCGTATGCGGATCGATCAGGTCGTAGTCGCCGTTTCTTGCCAGGGCCTCCATGAACGGCTCGGTGATGGACACCGAGATGTTGAAGTTGCTGATTCCCCCGTCCAGCTTGCAGTGGATGAACTCCAGGATGTCGGGGTGATCCACTTTGAGGATGCCCATGTTGGCGCCGCGCCGCGTCCCGCCCTGCTTGACCGCTTCGGTGGCGCCGTTGAAGACGCGGAGGAAGCTTACCGGCCCGCTCGCCTTGCCGCCGGTCGACTTCACCTCGGTGTCCTTGGGCCGGAGCCGCGAGAACGCGAAGCCCGTCCCGCCGCCGCTTTTGTGGATGATGGCGGCCCGCTTCACCGCCTCGAAGATGGCGTCCATGGAGTCGCCGACCGGGAGCACGAAACACGCCGAATACTGCAGGCCGTTGTCCTTGCCGGCGTTCATCAGCGTGGGCGAGTTGGGCAGGAAGGCCCCCTCCACCATCGCCTCGTAGAATCGGCTCGCCGCCTCGTGGATCTGCTGTTGGGTCTTTCCCCAGGCGGTCTCCGCAGAGGCGATGGCCCTCGCGACGCGCCAGCACATGTCCTCTGCCGTCTCGCCCGGCGCGGATCTCGGAGCGCTGCCCGCCCTAGATCGATCCAGGTACCGCTCCCGCAGGACCCGGAGCGCGGCTTCGGACCATTGGCCTTGTTTCATCGGACGTGCGAGTTCTGCCATGGCAACTTCCTCCGCATTGGGGCGGCGGGCCCGAAACCCAGCGGCCGCGCCTCGGCCCGTGCCGTCCCCAGAAAAAAAGCTCTACCTTCCGCGCCGTGCAGCCATCCCGATCCAGACGAGACACCGACCGTGGACAGAACCGAGACCGGTTGCCCCCCCGCGATGCCTTGCGAGCGCCGCCACCGCTCTGCCATTCAGGCGGGACGCTCACGAGAACGTCGGAGTCGCTGCAGGCGCAATATGTTGGGCAGGCCGCCACTTTATGCCCTATATCTTGTGGATTTGTCAAGAGAAAATTCTCGAAACAATCGAGCAAATTTCGGGCAGAATTGACGCGGGCCCGAGGCCTGTTTGGTGCGGGATCCCTTGTCGGGCGCCTCCCCGGATAGGCGATGGCACCGAGGGCGGCGTTGATTCTCGCGCGGAGGCGGGAGGGTTCGTCCAGGCCGCGCCGGAGGCCGGAGCGCGCGTCAGGCGACTCGCAGGCCCAGTCCCAACAGGACCGCTACGGCACCGGCGAGGCATTGGACGGACAAGCCGATGCGGCCCCGGCGCGTTGCGTCAACCGACCCTTCGCCGGCACGGCGCCAAGCGGCGCCCATCCAGACCTGGAGCGCCGCCATCACCACGAGGAGCACCATTTTGAGGGAGAGCATGGCGAAAAAGCCCGGACTCAGCGTGAAGCTGCTCTGCACGCCCTTCAGGAGAACATTCAGGAGGCCCGTGAGGATCAGGACCTCCATGGCGCGGGAGGTCAGGAAGTGCGCGCGCCGGGCCACCACCGCCCGCGCCCCTTCCCCGGCCGGCAGAACCGCCGTGAGCACGGCTGCGGCGCCGCCCAGCCACACGGCGGCCGCGAGGATGTGCACCCACAGGATCCACGTCGCCAGGCTGATCACGTTGCCCTCCAGTCAGGATGCGTCGCCAAGTGCACCCTCGAGCGAATGACCAATGACCAATTGGGATTTGGTCATTCCGCAGTATTCGCGCGCTGTCTTCGCGAATAGTGCGGATTAGACGTCCTTGCGCGTGGCGACCAGCGCCGCGGCCGCGAACGCGGCCAGCCCGAACACGATGGTCGCCGTCACCGACAGCGCCAGGCCCGGCACCGGACCCGCCGCAGCCGGCGCGGCGATATACAGACACCGGCGGATGGCAGCGAGGCCATACGTCATGGGATTCAGCCGCATCGCCCACGCGAGCCAGCCGGGGGCCCCGGCGGCCGGGAAGAATGCGCCGGAGAGCACCCACATGGGCAAAAGGACGAGATTCATGATCGCGTGGAATCCCTGGGTGGAGTCGAGTCGCCAGGCGATCGCGAGACCGAGGCACGCGAGACCAAACGCGGCCGCGATCATCACCCCGGTTACGCAGACGACCGACGCCAGCGAGAGTGACAGGCCGGCGACCGGCGCGAGGGCGAGAAACAGGACGCCTTGGAGCACGGCCAGGGTCGTGCAGCCCAACGCCTGGCCGAGGACGATCGTGGCTCGCCCAACCGGCGCCACCAGAACCCCCTGGAGAAAACCCGCGCGTCGGTCCTCGACCACGGAGATCGTGGAGAAGATGGCGGTGAACAAGAGCACCATGGCGAGGATACCGGGATACGCGTACTCGGCGTAGCTGGTCCCGCTCGGAACGCCGGGCGGCCGGAACGACGCCCGGAACCCGGCGCCGACCAGCAGCCAGAACACCAGCGGCTGGACAACGGCGCCGATCACACGGCTCCGCTGCCGAAAGAACCGAGTGAGCTCGCGCCGGCAGAGCGTCAGCACCGGCAGCAGGATTCCGGCCTCGCCTTGGTGCGTCATGTCCCGTTCTCGCCCCACAGTCGGTGGCCCGTCAGGTGAATGAAGACGTCTTCCAGCGTCGGCCGGCCAAACGTTACCGCCTCGACCGCGTCCCCGAAGGCGTTCGCGACCTCGCGGGCAAATTCATGGCCGCGCGGCATCTCCACACGAAGCTTTCCGTCCACCAGAAGGGCATCGCAGCCGAAACGCTCCCGGATCCGGACGCGCAGCGAGTCGGCGTCGCAGGCGTGGATCACCACGACGTCGCCCCCGACCTTCGTCTTTAACTCCCCTGGCGTGCCGAGGGCGACGAGCCTGCCGCTGTGAAGGATGCCCAGGCGGTCGCACCGCTCCGCCTCGTCCAGGATGTGGGTCGTCAGGAGAACGCTGACCCCCTCTTCGGTCCGGAGGTGGCCGAGGTAATGCGTGAAGTCTCGGCGCGCCCCTGGGTCGAGCCCGGTCGACGGCTCGTCGAGCAAAAGAATCTCGGGCCGGTGGATCAGCGCCTTGGCCAATTCGACGCGGCGCTGCAAACCGCCGGACAGCGTCTCCACGCGGTCGCGAGCGCGCTCCGCGAGACCCAGCCGCTCCAGCAGGGTGTGTGCGCGCCGTCGCAGGTCCGCGCCGCGCATGCCGTAGAGGTGGCCGTGGTGGTGCAGATTCTCTGCAACCGTGAGCTTCGGATCCAGGCTCGGATGCTGGAACACCACGCCCAGATGGCGGCGGATGTGCGCCGCTTCGCTGGCCAGATCGTGGCCGAAGACCGTGACCTGGCCGCCGGTGGGGACAAGCAGCGTGGCGAGGATCTTGAAGAGCGTGGTCTTCCCGCCCCCGTTGGGTCCCAGCAAACCGAAGATCTCGCCCCGAGCGATGCGGAGCGTTACCCCCGCGAGCGCCTCGCGTTCTCCGTACCGATGGGTGAGATCCTCGATCGTCACGGCGGGTTCGCCGCCGAACTCCGCCTTGCCGTTCGTCATCCCCCGATCTTGCGCTTCGGTCATCGCCCCTCGCCCGTCAGCGCTCCCGACTGGGAACCCCAGCCCCCGCGCTGCCGGTGGAGTCTACCACACCAGCGGCAACCCCGATAGCCCAAGCACAGCGCGCGAGCCAACGCTGGAAGGGACGATGCGAACCGGGGCCACGCCTCGCGTGACCCGTGCGGCGTGGGGCGAGCAGCCGCGTCTCATGGGCCGCCCGCGACATCCTGCACCGCGGCGCCCTTTTTTGAGTTGTCTTTGTGAAGTTAGTAGCATACTATCCCGCTCGGCTCGTGGAACCTCCTCGGCCTCGGGTCAGCACTAACTATTACAGCGCGACGCCCTGATGGCTCAAATTTTCCACCGCAGCACAAACGTACTTGCCAAGGTCAGCATCTTCGGGGCTCTGTTCATCCTGGTCGGCATCGGCTGGGCTGTCGGTGCTTTCGTTCGGTCCCCGTATGTGACGGGTGTCGGCGTCTCCGTGCAGCAGCCCGTGCCGTTCAGCCACAAGCACCACGTGGCCGACGTGGGGATCGATTGCCGCTACTGTCACACCTCGGTCGAAGAGTCGGCGTTCGCAGGCATCCCGCCAACCAAGACCTGCATGAATTGCCACGCCCAACTCTGGACCGAAGCGCCCATGCTCGAGCCCGTGCGCGAGAGTTATCGGACCGGCAAGGCGATCGAATGGGTTCGCGTCCACAAGGTGGCTGACTTCGTCTACTTCAATCACAGCATCCATGTGAAGAAGGGCATCGGCTGCGTGACGTGCCACGGGCGAGTGGACCAGATGGCCCTGACGTGGCGCGTGAACACGCTCTACATGGAATGGTGCCTGGAGTGCCACCGGAACCCGGAGCGGTTCGTGCGCCCGCGCGAGCAGGTCTTCAGCATGACCTGGGAGCCGCCGAAGGACCAGCTGGCGCTCGGGAAAAAACTCGTCGCCGACTACAAGATCCAGCGACTCGAGAGCTGTTCGGTGTGCCACCGATGAATCGCGACGTCCTTCTTCCGCACAATGAAATAGACTGGGCGGACATCCGGCGCCGGTTGGCCGAGCGGCGCGGGCCGGAGTATTGGCGAAGCCTGGACGAACTCGCCGACACCCCGGAGTTCCAGGAGCTCCTGCACCGGGAGTTCCCCGAAGGGGCCACGGAGTGGGCCGACCCGGTCGGCCGCCGCGAGTTCCTCAAGCTGATGGGCGCCTCGCTGGCCCTGGCGGGGCTGACGTCGTGCACCAGCCAGCCCAGCGACAAGATCGTGCCGTACGCGCGGGCGCCCGAGGAAGTGATCCCGGGGAAGCCGCTGTTCTTCGCCACCGCCTACACGCTGGGCGGCTGCGCCACGGGTCTGCTCGTCGAAAGTCACGAGGGCCGACCCACCAAGATCGAGGGCAACCCGCTGCACCCGGGAAGCCTCGGCTCCACGGATGTCTTCGCGCAGGCCTCCATCCTCACGCTGTACGATCCGGATCGCTCGAAAATCGTGCTCCGCGCGGGCACGCCAAGCACCTGGAACGTCTTTGCCGCGGAACTGGCCAAACAGATCGAGTCGGGCAGGCAGCCGCAGGGCGGCGGGCTCCGCATCCTCACTGAGACGGTCGTCTCCCCCACGCTCGGCGCCCAGCTCAAGGCCGTCCTGGCGATGTTCCCGGCAGCCAAGTGGCATCAGTACGAGCCCGTCACCCGAGACGCTGCCCGCGCCGGCGCCCGCTTGGCGTTCGGCGAGGCCGTGAACACCCTGTACCGGGTGGACAAGGCCGACGTTATCCTTTCGCTTGGCAGCGACTTCCTGACGACCGGGCCGGGCGCGGTGCGGTACGCGCGCGACTTCGCATCGCGCCGCCGCGCCCCGGCGCCGCAAAACGGCATGAACCGCCTGTACGCCATCGAGGCGACGCCGTCGCTTACCGGCGCCATGGCGGACCACCGGCTCGTCATGCGGGAGAGCGACCTGGAACTCTTCGCGCGGGCCCTCGCTGCGCGACTGGGGATCGAAGCCGGGGCCGCCCCGTGGAAGCCGTCCCCGCGACATGCGAAGTGGATCGAGGCCCTGGCCGCGGATCTCACAGCCCACCGCGGCACCAGCCTCGTCGTGCCGGGAGACGAGCAGACGCCGGCGCTCCACCTGCTCGCCCATGCCATGAACCGCGCCTTGGGAAACATCGGGCAGACCGTCCTCTACACGGACTCCGTCGAGGCGGCACCTGCAGAGCAGACCGACTCCCTGCGCCGGCTGGTGGCGGATATGCAGGCCGGCGCGGTGGAGACGCTGCTGATCCTGGACGGCAATCCGGTCTACACGGCACCGGCAGACGTCCCCTTTGCCGAAGCGCTCAACAAGGTCGCGTTCCGGGCACATCTGAGCTTGTACGAGGACGAGACGTCGACGCTCTGCCACTGGCAACTGCCCGAAGCCCACTACCTCGAGGGATGGAGCGACGGTCGGGCCTACGACGGCACCGTGAGCATCCAGCAGCCGCTCATCGCGCCGCTCTACAACGGACGCACCACGCACGAGGTCGTCTCGGTCCTGCTCGGCGAGCCCAAGTCGAGCTACGACATCGTACGGGAGTACTGGAGGCAACAGCGGCCGACGGACGATTTCGAAGCCTTCTGGCGCAAGGCGTTGCACGACGGCGTGATCGCCGATTCCGCGTTGCCTGCACGAGTCCCCACCTTGCAGGCTGCGCTCCCGGCGGCCCACCAGGCGGCCGCCGCCGGGGAATTCGAGCTCCTGTTCCGGGCCGATCCGGCCGCCTGGGACGGGCGCTTCGCCAACAACGGTTGGCTGCAGGAGCTTCCCAAGCCGCTCACCAAGCTCACCTGGGACAACGCGGCCTTGATTAGCCCCGCCGCTGCGGAGCGGTTGGGCGTCAAGAACGAGGACGTGGTCGAGCTCGCCTACAACTCGCGCCGCGTGAAAGCGCCCATCTGGGTCCAGCCCGGCCAGGCGGATGGGACGGTGACTCTCCACCTGGGTTACGGTCGTGCCCGGGCGGGACGCGCCGGCACGGGGATCGGCGTGAACGCATACGCCCTGCGAACGGCGGCCGCCCCGTGGGGCGGTGGCGGGCTCAGCGTGAAGAAAACCGGCGAGCGCTACCGGCTGGCGAGTACGCAGGGGCACCAGACCATGGAGGGCCGCAACCTGGTCCGCATGGCCACCCTGAACGAATTCAAGAAGCATCCCGACTTCGTGCGCGGGCCGTCAGACCACGAAGTCGGCCACGAGCCGAGCTTCTACCCCAAGTTCAAGTACGACGGCTACGCCTGGGGCATGGCCATCGACCTCAACGCGTGCACGGGATGCAATGCGTGCGTCGCCGCCTGCCAGAGCGAGAACAACAGCCCCGTGGTGGGGAAGGACCAGGTGATGCTGGGCCGGGAGA
>Ga0316622_100000708_pt1 | contig 20301 bp, 16 predicted proteins | sample OWC_Aug_OW2_C1_D_FD_207646 | JGI IMG/M metagenome (GOLD analysis project Ga0316622, IMG submission 207646) | Wetland soil microbial communities from Old Woman Creek delta, Ohio, United States - OWC_Aug_OW2_C1_D5_C | ecosystem: Environmental > Terrestrial > Soil > Wetlands | place: USA: Ohio... | reverse complement strand
TGTAATGACGCTTCACCCACCCTGCGTATATCATCTACAAAAAGCCTCAGGTGGACATCCTTTTCTTCGAGGAGTTTTACGGTCAGTCTCCTTCCGATATATCCTGTAGGAGCAGTCAGCAAAACATTCATATTACGCAGCGTTCATTCGGCCACGGCCTTGTTGCGTCTCTGGAGCGTACCGTAGTGGCAATCGTTCAACCGCCATGCACTATTGACCACGTTAACTGGTTATGCCGCATCATCAGTTATCTCCCTGTTTTTCCTTTGCCGCACGTGCCATCAGAACCAGCTGCCAGTAAGGGGCTTCATACCCCTTATCTTTCCTGAACTGTTCGGCTTCTATCGAAAGTCGCTCTGCCAATGCCGTATGCCGCTTCATATATTCCTGCGATCGCAATGCAGCAGATACGGACATTCCTTCCGGTATCGGGCCTGCCTTGCCGAACCAGTTCAGCACCGTACTGTATCCCTTGACGACACCGGCAAGGGGATACAGTATTTCGGGATAGGCAAGATCCTCGCCCTTTTCAGCTCCTTCCAGCATGACCTCGGTAACGGCATTGTCAATGCGGTCCTGTTTCAGTGCTGCCGGATCCCGCCATTCCGCAACAACCCTCAATTGCGGGTCATATTCAAGGTCAGACGGTTCCTGCGTCTCAAAATGCTCCACGCCGAAGGCAGAGAGCCACATCCTCAGACCTGGTGACGAGATATGCGATATGCCTGCCCAGAGATGAACACCGAAGCGCTCATAGGCCTCGGAAGCGACCTCTGAGCAAAACAGCCGGGAATGGTCCTGATAATCCATGGCAAAGTCATAGGGCACATGATTCTCCGTTGCCCTCTTGTATGCATACTCAGCCGCCTTATGAGGCAGCAGGGGGTCTTTCTGAATCTGCGGAAGGTCTGCCCTCGGCCGGAGAAGCATCACCCGCAGTTTCTTGTCTCTGAGATACTGCTCCACGGTGGAGACCACAACTCCTATCTCAATATGAGCCTCCACGATTTTTGCCTCCTTCGAGGCCGGATCAACGTAGACGAATGCGATATGAGAAAAGTTGCCGGGATAGTCACTGCCCCGGGCTATCAACGCTGATGTGGGAGCGCCACCCCGGGAGACGAGTATGTCACCGCTGTGAAGGCGCACATCCCTGACAATAGCCTCAGGAGCTGCAGAGGGCTCATCTGTTCCGGGTGTCAGCACGGAGAACGCACTGGCCGGTGCCTGCGTCATGATCTCCTCTACGGCACCGCGTGATCCGTACAGCAGCCGGTATAAGGTAATACGGGTAACATCGCTCTGCATGTCCCATTTCTCGGACTGCCGCTTTACCACTGTCCTCATGTCTGAAGCAAGAGACAGGTACTCCGAAACACCTGTGTTGCAGGCACTGACCAGCGGAGCTGTTTCAAACATGGCCTTTTCCAGTTCATCAAACTCAGGGGCATCGGGGGAAAGCTTCTTGGCGCTGATGCGGGCCAGAAGGCTTTTCAGATCGTTCAACCGGGCGCTGACATCTTCAACGACTTCCCCGCAGCCGTCCGCGATAAGATCTGCATACATCTTCTCAAGGGACTTCCAGTAGGCGTCCTGGTTCCAGACAAACGCCTGTTTTGCCGCAGCCGGCGATGGCAGATCCGCCGCGACAGCGACTCGTTCACAAATCAGGGACATCATATACATGACGACCGTCACTGCGATGCCGGCAGTCATGTATTTCAGGCTCTTCCGAAAAATCTTTAATACGCCGACTCCGTGCCTTTGCATAAAGCTTGTCATATCTCCTTCCCGTATTTTTATTCACCAGTCAGCATTACTGGTATCGTCTCTTCAAAAGTAACCCTATTGCTGCAAACATGTTGCCTCCAAAGAGGGGTTGAGCCAGTGAGAATGTCCTGCCTGCAACACCTGAGAAAGCTCTGAAACGGAAGAATCTTCCCGTCTCAGGAATTCACTGCCGATGCAGTCAAGGGATTGATCGCTCATCCTGAAATCATGTTGGTTTGCAGGACTTCTCCACGGGTCTGCCCCGACCTGTTATGCAACTAAAAGGGTAATCTATCATTATCAGGTACTAACGGCCTCGGTGATTGCGCAACAGAGCCGGCCTCAGCGCGCCATTTCAAGAATCCTGCGGCTATATTCATCCTTCAGGCTTGCCAAAAACGCTTTGTCGATCTGCCCCTTCCAGGTCGTGATCTCGGTAAACCGCTTGGGGATCGATACGCTCTCCGGCCGATACCCTGTCCTGACGCGCATCTTCCATCTCAGCCGCTGTATGTCTTCAGAGATTTTCCCCATATTGTCAGCCAATGTCCCGTACCCGACGCTCCTGAGACAATTGCCGAGCACCTCATCGGTATACACGCTTCTGGCAAACAGGCAGGAAACCATGGAAGTGAGAAAAACCCTCCCCTTCTCATCATTGACAAGGAACTTCACGGCATCCTCGACGGTCTTCCCCTTCGGTTTCTGGTCGTACGAGTATCCACCGGCGTCCAGATGCGAGTGGCGCAGGCCGAGCGCCTGGGAAACAAAAAACGTCTCACCGGTAGCATAGCCCGCCATCTCCTGCCCGAGGACACAGGCAAAATCTCCGCCCCCGTAACGTTCCACTGCCTTCATCGTGCCCTGGGACAAAAGCTGATAAAACTCATTCGTCCCGTAGGCAATATGTTCAAGCGCTGCCTGGTATGCAGCAGAGTTTCCAAAGGCAAGGGGAACAAGGGTCTCTTTTTCAGTTATGATGCCCATGGCGAAGGCTTCTGTTGCCCATGCCAGAGCAACTCCCGGCGACATCACATCCAGTCCCATCTTCTCGGCCACGTCGATGAGCTTCAGGACCTCGAAGCAGTCCATCACCCCGAGCATGGAGCCGACGGCAAAGACCAGCTCATGATCGTAGGAGATCTGGCGGTAGACATAGCGGTTCTCCTCCTGGAAGCGCTCCCGCACAAATCCGATATGGATGCAGCCCACCGGACATCCTGCGCAGGCAGCATTTCTGAGGAGGGCCACCTCGGCAAATTTCTCGCCGCTGATGCCCTCTGCTGCAGGATCGGTAGTTGCCTGCAGGTTCCTGATCGGCAATGCCTTCAGATCGTTCATGACCCTTACATTTCCTGGTGTGCCGAGATTATGGTATTTAGACATCATATCGGTGTCGGTCATGTCCTTGTAGACTTTATCAAAGACTTGCATATAGTCCTTGTTGTCAGGCAGTACGAAGTTTCTGTCGCCGTGGATCATGATGCCCTTCAGGTTCTTTGCTCCCATCACCGCCCCGCCGCCGAGTCTGCCGAAGTGGCGGTAGGTGTCGGCGGTAATGCAGGCCATGGGTGACTGCCGCTCTCCTGCCGGCCCTATCCTGAGGATCGTCCTGTGGCCTGCCCCAGGGAACATCTGCCGCAGGGCCCTTCCCGTAAACTGCAGATCAGTGCCCCAAAGGTAATGGACATCCCTGATTTCGATCTGCCTGGAACCGACGATGAGAGCAGAGGGTGATTTTGCCTTGCCGGTGATCACCAGGGCATCGTAATCTGCGAAGCGCAGGGACAGGGCCGAGCGTCCACCTCCATGGCTTTCGGCATATTGATTATGGTAGGGAGATTTGAAGGCGCAGACCGTCTTGCTCATGAGCGGGAAGTAGCCGGTCAGCGGCCCAATGGCGAATATGAGCGGCTGTGCAGGATCATTCCATTGCTTGTCAAGAATAGCGTATTTTTCGAAAAGCATTGCAGCCAGACCGCTTCCGCCTGCCATAGTGCTCCTTCCGTCCATTTCCGTAATAGTACTGCGGCCCGACGAAAGATCGACTGTAAGCACTTTGAAATGGTCCCGTATCATGACTCCACCTCCTCTGAAGCAGCATCTTCTTTTCCCGAAGCAGCAGCTCCCCTTGAAAATTCCGAGTGCTCCAGGCAGTCATGTGGGCAGTAGGGCACGCACCTGCCGCAGTGGATGCAGACAAAAGGCTCTTCGTCTATATCAACATAGATCGCATCCACCGGACACGCCTTCGCACAGGCCCCGCAGCGGATGCAGAGCTTCCTCCTGACCACCACGCCTCCGCCCTTCCGCTGGGAATAGGCACCCGTCGGACAGACCGCTACACAGGGGGCAGGATCGCAGGCCAGACAGAGCTGCGCCTCGAACCCTGTCGAAAGTCCCCCTGAAGACCTGATGCGGATACCCGCCGTGTCCCAGGACAGGCGCTTATGCACAAGCCGCGCACAGGCAAGGGAGCAGGAATGACATCCGATGCAGCGCTCCATTCTCGGTGTGGTCAGAATTTTCATGGTATTGTCTCCTTTAATGTTTCTGTTTTACGGGAAAGCTCCGCAGTCTCTGCCGCAGGGTCCATATTGCCGGACTGGACCAGTTTCTTCACAAACTGAAAGGCTTCCTCAAGGTTTTTCCCGGCCCGCTCTGACAATCTCTCATCATAGCCGTTGAACTCATAGCCCCGAATGCCCAAGACATACGCCCGGGCTCTGGACTGAAACAGTCTTTCAGCGAAGAAAAGAACTGCCCCGGGAGAAACGCTGTGGCTTCCGAGACTCAGAGGCGATTGGGGATGTATTTCCTGAAAAAAAAAGGGGGCCTTCCCGCTGACCGCGGCATCCGCAAAGATGACGACATCATGCTGTGACACATCAAAGGCGTTTTCTATTCCCAGTTGATAGTCGGCTTCAACAGTCATGCCTTTCAGCGACAGGGCGTCAATTCTGGCTGCAAGTGCGGGACCCAGACCATCATCGAGACGGCCCGGGTTGCCATATCCAATGAAAAGGATCTTCGGCAGAGGACTGCTCACACACCCTTGCCTTTCCGTTGAAGGAGTGAGCCGTGAAGATCGTACATCTCAATCACAAGCGGCATCTGCCCCAGTGCATGAGTGGCACAGGAAAGACAGGGGTCATATGCCCGGACAGCCACTTCAACATGGTTCAGCATGGCTTCGGTAATCTTTGGTTTACCCGAAATATGATCATGAGCGACCTTAGTTACGGCCCGGTTCATGGCCTCATTATTGCTCGTACTCGACACAATCAGGTTGCAGTAGGTGACCTGGTCGTCCTCATTCACGCGATAGTGGTGGAAAAGAGTGCCCCGGGGCGCCTCAACCACACCGATCCCTTCTTCAGCACGGTCACCCTTCACAAGGAGATCGGTTCCCTGAAGGTCGGGGTCATGGAGCAGCTCCTCGATTTTTTCGACGCAGTGCAGGACCTCTATCATTCTGGCCCAGTGATAGGCCAGGGACATATGGTTGGGTTTTCCCTTGGTAAGTCCTTTAAACTCTTCCAGTGCCTTCTGGGCCTCCGGAGTGTCGATAAATCCGACGGTGTTCATCCGGGAGAGGGGACCGACACGATACCACCCGTCAATATGTCCGCGGCTCTTGATAAAGGGGAATTTGTTGTATGACCAGGACCGTACCTCTTCCATGATGTAGTCATTGAATTTCTTATAGTCCACCTGGTCAAAGATGATGTTGCCGCCTGCGTCGATGGCCCGCAGGTTGCCGTGGTATAAATCCAATGCGCCGTCTTCGCGGACGAGGGAAAGGTGACTGGAGTTGAACGCAGCGAACTCCTGTACCGTGTCCATATGTTCAAGGGTATAATTTCTTGCCAGGCTGAGCGCACCGAGGGCCCACTTTTTCATCTGGCCAATATCCTTCAGAAAGGAGTCCCTTTCTTCCACGGAAAGATTTTTATTGACGCCGCCGGGGACTGATCCGGTCCCGTGTATCTTCTTTCCGGAGGTGGCTCTGATGATCTCCTGGCCGTATTTTCGCATCATCACGCCCTGAACAGCCAGATCAGGCATTTTTTTGATGATGCCGAATACATTGCGTATCTCAGGGTCAGCGTCAAAGCCAAAGAGCAGATCAGGGGAGCATAGGTGGAAGAAATGCAGCACATGGCTCTGCATGATCTGCCCGTAATTCATCAGTCGGCGGATTTTGTCCGCAGTCGGCGTCAGCTTCTTTGCCCCCACGATGACATCCATGGCCTTGGAAGCAGCCAGCTGATGACTTGCGGGGCAGATGCCGCAGAGACGCTGCACAATTACCGGGACTTCCCAGTAGGGGCGTCCCCTGATAAACCGCTCAAACCCTCTGAATTCCACAATGTGGAGCCTCGCCTCCCGTACGTTGTTATGGTCGTCAAGGTGAATACTGACTTTGCCGTGACCCTCAACACGGGTCACGGGTTCAATTTCTATAACTTTTGTTTTTGCCATGTCCTGTTCTCTCCGGTTACTCTGATTCAGTCATATTTTATGAGCCCGTAAGGCAGATCAACAATGTTACCGCTCAGCAGGGCACTCAAGGCCTGCCAGAATGTATCCCCCGAGGGAGGACATCCGGGGATCTGATAATCAACCTTTACCACCTCTGCACAGGTGTATACCTTGTCCAGGAGCAGGGGGAGGGCCGGATCGTTCGGTATGTCGTTGGACGCATTGTATACCGTGGGGCTGTTCAGATAGGCAGTATCGAGGCACTCCCGCAAGGGGTCCTCGGCATGCATGATGGCATTGCGCATGACCGGGAGACCTCCCATAATCGCGCACTGGCCAACGGCGACCAGCAGATCACAGTTTTTCCGAAACTCCTGCAGGGTGTGGACATTTTCCTCATTGCAGCATCCGCCCTCTATCAGGCCTATATCACAGCGCTTTTTAAATTTTTTGAAGTCATTCAAAGGCGATCTGTCAAAATCCACAAGTTTGATCAGCTCCAGGACCCGCTCATCGATATCCAGCAAGGACATATGGCAGCCAAAACATCCTGCCAAAGAAACGGTGGCCAGCCTTTTCTTCATTTCTTCACCTTCTTTACCGCAGTCTTTTCAATAGCATTACCGATGGGAGCACGGTCGAACTCACGCTGCCCGATGGGTGTGAAGAAACCGAGTCCTTTTCTGATGATGCAGCCCACCGGGCATGTTTCCAGGGCGATCGCCCTGTCGTCAAGATGCACATTGGTCTGCGCAAGGTTTTTCCCGTTCACTCCGACCCGTTTATGTATCCCCCTGCCCACATAGCCGAAGACATTTTTCCCGTCGATATCCTTCGAGGCCCTGATACATCTGCCGCATCGTATGCAGCGGTTTGTATCGAGCATGATATCCGGATGAGACGCATCGATGGGACGGACAGGCTGCAGATAGGGATACTTGGCAGGCTGTAAAATCCCGAGGCGGTATCCCATTGCCTGAAGTTCGCACCGGCCGCTTGCCTCGCAGATCGGACATAAGTGGTTCCCCTCGTGAAAGAGCATGCGGATGAGATCACGCCGCCAGTTGAGGATCTCCAGCGTTGCGTTTTCGACCTTAATTCCATCAGCTGCAGGCTGTGTACAGGCGGCTGCCGGCCTGCCATTTACCTTAACGGTACAGACACGACAGCTTCCCTGCGGCTCCAGCCCCTCAACATCACAGAGCCGGGGTATATAGATTCCTGCCTGATCCGCGGCATCCATGATCGTCTGGCCTGCATTTCCCTTTACCTCGACTCCGTCTATCGTAAATACGATACCGTTGCTCATGATGTCCCTGACCTTCTACGCCATACTCTCATCGCTGCTGCCCCCATAGAACGGATCATAGATCATTGATGTGCGTTTCGCGATCCTTCTGGATTCTTCAAGGGCCTTCTGAATGCTGAAGCCGGCCTGCAGTCCCTCTCCACCGTCTCCCAGAAGCGAGGCGTACACTACAGGAAACTGATCGATGGAACTGAGCACAGGTTTTGGCGCTGTGTTGCCCAGCCCGCACCGGCTCGTCATTATGATTGTCCTGCTGAGATCCTTCAAATAGTCCAGATCGGCTTTCACAGCGTACCCCTCCATAATCTTCTGTATCCTCTCACGGAGGAATACATTGCCTACACGGCAGGGAGTGCAGTAGCCGCAACTCTCGTGAACAAAGAACTCCAGGAAATAGTCCACGATTTTCAGCAGGTTGCGGCTGGCATTAAACGTCGTGAAAGAGCCGCCTGTCGAGAGGTCTTCAAAACAGATCTTCCTGTGGAAAGAGCCCCGGTTGAGCATCTCACCGCTCGCTCCCCCGACCTGCACGATCGTGGGTTCATCGGCCCCGGCCATATCGAGAACGTCGGCAACCCCTATGCCAAAGGGCACTTCATAGATACCGGGCTTTGCGCAGTCGCCGGCCACACTCAGCAGTTTTGTTCCGCTGCTCTTGGCAGTGCCCATGGCCGCAAACCAACGGGGACCTCCATCAAGGATACGGGCAGCGCAGCAAAAGGTCTCCACATTATTCACAATCGTGGGATGGCCGAGGAACCCTCTTTCGACAGGGAAAGGAGGACGGGTTTTCGGTTCCCCCCTCAGGCCCTCGCAGGAGCTGATGAGGGCGCTTTCCTCGCCGCAGATATAGGCCCCGCCGCCAAGCTGGATGCGAATATCAAAGGCAAATCCTTTTTTCCCCCCGATATTCTTTCCCAGCAGGCCGGATCTGCGCCTGCGAGTGAGAACCCGCTCAAGATAGGGAAGCAGATATGCATACTCCGCCCGTAGATATAAGATGCCGCTGGTGCTTCCAATCGCATACGCGGCAATAGTCATTCCCTCAAAAATGAGATCCGCACGCTCGGTCAGCAGTACACGGTCTTTAAAAGTGCCCGGTTCTCCCTCATCTGCGTTGCAGATCACAAAACGCCGGGTGTCCTTTGCTTTTCGGGCGAGGCTCCACTTCAGCCCCGTTGAAAAACCCGCTCCTCCACGGCCTCTCAGGCCCGCATCAAGCACCTCCTGTATAACCTCTTCGGATTTCTTTTTTAATGCCTTCCGGAGACCAGCCTCTGCCGGCACCTTGTCAGCAAGAAGGACCTCGCCTTTCTTTCGAATATTATTTTTCACCATTGCGTTGACAAGCCCGTCGGCATTGCTGCCGTCACCTTTTTTCTTTACGAGTGCTGAGGGGTCCAGGTTCTTCTTCAGACTACGGGCTATGACCCTGGCCGATTCGGGTGTCAATCCGGTCACTACGGTCTCATTGATCAGAGCGGCCGGGGCCTGATCGCTCATGCCGATACAGGACGTAAATTCCAGGGAAAAATTCTCATCAGTTGAGGTCTCGCCTATGCCGATCCCCAACTCTTCGGAAAAGACCTTTGCGACCCTTTCAATTCCGGCAAAACGGTCAACGATATCATCGCAGAGACGTATAACTATCTTCCCTTTCTTTTCCTCTGAGAAAAAAGAGTAGAAAGATACCAGCCCCTCGATTTCAATCCGGTGGGTAGAAAGCTCAGCCGCCAGAAGGTCCATTGTCTCCCCGCTGACGCAGCCGAGCCTTTGTTGAACTTCCCACAAAATATCGAGTATGCGGGTCCCGTCATGATCGAACTTCCTGCAGGCCTGACGAACAACAGATATGGCGTCTTTTCCCATTATGGTTACTCCTGGCTAATCATCCATGGAACCTGATCCGGAAAAGAATTCCCGAATGTACGAAGTGTCTTCCTAGTGGGATGCTATCACAGGACAATAGCACCTGCAACCTAATTTCTGTCCTTCTGTGCCCGATGGTCGCATGCTCCGGATACCCTTCATAGGACAGGGGCCGCATGACCAGCACACCCGGAAATGCCCTTGTCACGCTTCTGAAAGGTCATTCGGCCATGCTCATGATGCCTTTTCCATGGTCTTCTTTCATCCCGCGAGAACTGCGCCGTCGATCTGCCCCTTCGAGCACGCCGTTCTACTCTAATTCCCCGGCGTATACCAGATCGGCGACGTATATGCCCGCTCCTGCAGCGTCATGGTCGTGCCCGGGAGGGGCTTCGTGCCGAAACGCTTTGCGTCGTAGGCGGTCCAACGCGGCGTCGGGATCTCGAGCACGCGAACATAGTAGAACGCCCTCTGTGTTGCGTCGAACTCCGGGTCTTTCCAGACGGTGATCAGTTCCGGAGCACCAATGGTGTTGGTCCATGTCGCATTCGCCACGTCAACCGTGCTGCCGACCGGTGTCTTGCAGCGGCCGTCCTTGTCGATCGTGCGTCCGCCGGATACAGCAACGTCGTAGATGCGTTCCTGCACCTTGCCGTTCTTGTCAACCCAGCCTTTGATGATCTGGATGCGGTCGAGGTTCGCGCCGATCGGGTCCTTGAGCGCTGCGGCAATGAACGCAGGCGACTTGCCCTTCGGCGCATTGCTCAGGTCACCGCCCATCGGTACTCCCTTGGCATAGCCGATGGCAGCCGGCATACGGTTGTTAGCGTCTTCCGGCTGGTAGTCCCAGCCGCCGAAGAACCGCACCATCATGCGCGGACCTGTGGTAGCATAGGTTTCGCGCCGCTGCATGGCGTCGAAGATCGATTCGCGCGTGTTTTCCATGGCCCAGACAGCCGCGTACCCGGATGAAGACACTTCCCAGTCCATGATCTGAACACCGATCTTGGGGTTGCTCATAAACTTCGCATGCAACCGCTCAGGGCTCGGCTCACTAATGCTGACCTTGCCAAAGAAGTTCTCCTCCTCCACCGCTGCAAGGCCGGTATGCGCATCCGTGCTGCCGATCATGCCGAACTTGTACGGATTCACGCCGAGCTTTGCTTCAAGTACGAGCCCGTTCTTCAGCGCCGCCCGCGCATACTCGAATTCAAACATATCATTCGTCTTCTTCTGGGTTACTGCAAGATTGGCCTTGTCCCAACGCTCGAAGTTCGCGAACTCATCATTGGGAGAAAGGAACGGGTGAGCTTCGCCGTCCCCTTTCATCTGGGTCACTTCGTAGAGCCGCTCCCACTTTGCACGAGTCTCCACATAGTTCCTGTCGATCTTCTTGCCGAACGCCTCAATTGTAGGGAACATGGCGCCGTTGCTCAGGTTGCCGTTATGGGCGATGGCAAGCACTTCACTTCCTGTTTTTTCTTCAGCCATGGCCATCCATTTCCAGAGGTCCTCGGGGTTGTCGCTGCCAAGCGGTTTCTGCGTGGTGTAGGGCTCTACAAGGCTTGCCTTCGCGCCGTTCTCGCGGAAGATGACATTGCGATGCAGGTTGTTACCGCCGGTGTTCGAGGTCCACTCGTATCCGATGAAAGCGGTAAACCTGCCAGGTTCGTTATAGGCCTCGGCAGCCTTGATCGTCTCCTGCCAGGCCGAGCGGAACGCTTTCGTGCCCGGGAGCGGGAAACCGTTCGGCATCTTGGCCCCGCTGAAAGCTTGGATAATGTCAAACGCGGCATCTGCTCCCTTGCCGCCTTTGATCTGGTCATACCACTGCTTGCCCTTTTCGGTACCCAGCAGCGTCGGGTCGCCGCCCATCAGAAGGGGGAAAAAACCCATACCGTCCGAATGGTCAGCAACAACAAGGAAGTCAAGCGGCCGTGATAATTTAACCGGCTGGTTCGAGGAGGCCGTGATCTCCTCTCCCCGGGCGAAGCGGTAGGCATCGCTTGGCGTGAGCCGGGCACCGGCTGCGCCTGCGTCCATCGAGAATCCGGTATGCAGATGCGTGTCGCCGAAGAGAGGACGTGTCGGGAAACTGCGGCCCGCATAAGGCGAGTACGGCGGCTTGGTGGGCATGACCTTTTCGAGGTCTTTCTTCGTGACCGTCCCTATATGGCCCTCAGAGAATTCTTCTTCTACCGCAAACACCGGTATTGCCAAGAGGCCAAGCATCGCAAGCATCAAGAAAAAACCGGGAAATACTTTTTTACTCATTTCTTACTCCTCCTTTTTCTTACTACATGATCTAACAATTTGGTTATCGTAATCCTTCCAGAAGGACGACCGTCCTCTGGATGACCCAGTATGCCCCCAGGCTGCCGACCGCGTAGCCGGGCAGAACCTCTGCCCAGCGGGGCCAACGCAGATTCAGAGCCCTCAGCGACCTGACAAGCGATAGGGCTGTGAAGACAAATAACAGCTGACAGAGCTCAACACCCACATTAAAGAAGAACAGAGCGAGCGGCACTTCAGCCTTCGGCATCCCGATCGTGGAGAGACCTGTGGCAAAACCGAACCCGTGCAGCAGGCCGAACAGGAACGCCACGATCCAGGGGTAGCGGATCGTCAGACTCGTCTCGCCCCGCCAGGTCCGTATGATCTCCGGCCCGAGGAAGAAGATGCTCATCGCAATGGCTGCTTCGAGCGGCGGAAGCGAAACTCTTGCGTAGCCCAAAGTGGCCATGGCCAGGGTTATGCTGTGCGCCACGGTAAAGGCAGTTACGGTCTTCAGAAGCATCATCCGGCCCTTGACGATCAGGAGCAGGCCCAGGACGAAGAGCAGATGATCGGCGCCCCGCAGGATATGATGGAAGCCGAGGCCGACATACTCACCTGCCGTGGTGTACCAAGTCCGATCCCCACGCAGCTGCGCGTAGGGCTTTGAGGGCCGGACGACCGCAGTCATCGCGGTGCCGTCAAGCCGGTTCAGTCTCACGAAGACATCCGTTATCGTATTTTCAAGGCCGATGAACCGTATGATGCTCCCCTCAATGCCCCGGCTTCCGACAACCACGACTTGTCGAAAGACCTGAGAGTCGACGATAAGGCGCACTGTCGGTTCCACAACAATCTTCCAGTCTTCAGGCAGTTCGAGGCGCGCGGGATGCGGCCGTCCAAAATAGATCGGCGCACGCCAGATGACCTCATAACGGTCCTTGTCCACCTGCCGCAAATCCAGCGTTCCCGGCTGGGATTCATGGGAATGAACAGACACAAACGATCCAACGAGCACAAACAGCACTGTCATGAATATCACCAGCCGTTTCATCGCATCAACACCTTCTTATCTGAGGGAGCGGCCAGCGGCGCAGAGACTGTCCTAGCCCCCTCAACAGTCACATTATAGCTCTCCCTGATTTTGGCGTATGCGGCATCCTTCAGCTCCTTCTGCTTCTCTACCATCCAGTCACGCTTCACTGTCTCCCGCACCTCTTTCAGATCAGGCAGCCGCCCGCTCCGGCGCTCATTCACAAAGACCAGGTGCAGGCCGTATCCGGACCGTATCGGGCCTGACCATCTCCCCGGCTTTATTGCAAGGAGCGCATTGCCGAATTCATCGCCGAACTGCTTTCTGATGTCCCAAAGCGGTGAGAGCCGGATATCCGGTTCCAGCATCGTGGAATCACCGACAGAGTCAGGATCAGCACCTGCTGTAAGTTCGGCAAGTATCTGCCGTGCATCGGACTCTGCGCTCTTCCCCCGTTTGTAGGTGCTGATGTATACCTGACGGAACGACACCTGAGGATCAACGAGATACTTCTCCTGATGCTTCTTCATGAATGCCTTAAGATCCTCATCCACAGGTTCCGCTACCGAGGCAATGTCCTCGAAGATGAACTCCATCTTCTGCCGCAGGCGCCGTTTCAGCACCTCATCGTCCCGGTCCAGACCTATAGCGATTGCCTCGCGGTAATAAATCTCGCTGCGGACAAGGTCCTCTATGAGACTCTTCTGCTCATCCCCAGTCGGCGGCCGCTGCCATGTTTTTTCGAACTGGCCGATCACCTGATCGATCTTTTCCTGCGCTACGACAATCTGCTCTCTGGATAATCCCGCCTGCCCCCCTGACAGAGATGCAGAATTGGACCTCCATCCATAAAGGAGAAAGAGCCCTGCGCCGATCAGAATAAAATGGAGGAGCGGCTCTTTAAGCAGTCCCATCATTTTGTCGTGTCTATTCCGGCAAGTTTCATGATGGTGCCTGTGCATTGGTCTTTGAGAGCGGAATTCACGGTGTTTTCTCCTCTTATATCACTTATGTCTATACATCTGCCTCTCGCCCTTCGCCTTTTTCCCTTACCTTTCGTCTCTCGCCTATGCCTTCGCCTTTGACTGTGCTGCCACAGCCTCGGCCGCCTTTTTCACCGCCTCCTGATCACCCAGATAATATCTCCGGATCGGTTTCATATCATCCTCGAACTCGTACACCATGGGGGTTGCAGTGGGGATATTCAGGTCCGCAATGTCCTTGTCGGATATCCGCTCCACATACTTGATCAGACCCCGAAGGGTATTGCCGTGGGCAACAAGAAGCACCCGTTTTCCCGATCGTATGGCAGGCCCGATATTCTCCTGCGCATAGGGAAGAAAGCGCTCGATGGTGTCCTTGAGGCACTCAGTGGCCGGGAGATCTTCAGGACGGAATTCAGCATACTTCGGGTCATTTCGAGGATGGCGCGGATCATCCAGTTTCAGTGCAGGCGGCGGCACATCAAAACTGCGGCGCCAGAGCTTCACCTGCTCCTCTCCCATTTCAGCGGCAGCCTCGGCCTTATTCAGCCCCTGCAGTTCTCCGTAGTGCCGTTCGTTCAGCCGCCAGCTGCGGACGACCGGGATCCACATAAGGTCCATCTCCTCAAGTACGATCCAGAGGGTCTTGATCGCGCGCCTCAGGACCGAAGTGTAGGCGATATCAAAAGTAAAACCTCCCTCGCGGAGGAGTCGTCCGGCCTGCCGCGCTTCTTCAATACCCTTTTCCGAGAGCGGAACATCGGTCCATCCGGTGAAACGGTTCTCTTTGTTCCAGACACTCTCGCCATGCCTGAGCAATACGACCTTTTTCATGATATCCTCCTGCCGTCACTTCCTTCTTTGATCTGTACGACTCATTTGCACTTCCTCTTTATTTCGCTTCATTTCATTCGTTCAAAAACCACATCGAAGGTCTGCTTCTGCACAGCCTGGAAATAATAACCATTAAAACGGTCCTTTTCAGGATCGTATATGAGCGTGTACGTCGAACCCGGATAGTTCACGTCACGAAGTTCAACAAAGATCTGGATACGTCCGGCCATGCTCCGCCATTCAGCCTTTGCAACATTGATCGGCCGCGGATTGAAATACGCTGCCTTCAGTTTCCCATCGGGTTTCACGTCACTGAGCTCCAGGACATAGCCGCCGTCCGGCCTCAGCCATTTTCCTGCCATGCGAGCGTGTTCCGCCTGTGTTGCCTTGGACGCAGAGCCTTTTTCGTCCCCTGCAGGACAGGTCGAAGGAACAATAAGACTGGTCAGTGTCAGAAAGACGATGACACAACTACAACATGCTGTTGGAATTCTCTTCATGACTATTCCTTCCTTCTCACCATCGTCCGAATACATCAATGTGCTGAATTGACATCAAGTCCTTGACTTATATTTTCTGTAATATCCATTTCCATACAGGGATCATTGATACCGTTATTCCGTCAATTGAAAGCTCATCCTCTTCATTGTCCGTAAGCAAAAAGCCCTGTTTCCTGTCCAGAAGTCCACAGGCGTCTTTCAGACCTTCTATTTCCCGCTCTCTGTTTTTGTCGTGCAGGTCAGCACATACCTGATAGGGGATGAATTCGGCATCGCCGGCTTTGGCGACAAAATCACATTCATGTCTGCCTGAACAATAGAATGCTTCGCCTCCTCTGCGTTTCAACTCCAGAAAAACGATTGCCTCCAGAAGGCGTCCTGCATCTTCAGACGTTATCCTCCGGCATAGGCCGATGTCAGCAGGATAAATTTTTGCAGGATTCCTCATCCTCTTATAGGACGATTCGGCAAACATCTTCACCTCGTACATCAGCATGCTCTGCTGCATATGATGGTAATAGCTGAACAGAATGTCCTTCGAGAAAGGCATATTTTCGTGATACTGCTTATAGAAGGCAGTAAGCGATGACTTCGTCGCAAAGGACGAAAATACCTTATCGAAAAGCCTGTTTAGCAGGGGCACATTCGTTATCCGGTATCTCTCAACCATATCTTTAAAAAACATTGCCTCAAGATATTCTCTGAGTATCTTTCTTTTTTCGAATTCCGATTCAGCAAAGCAGACCTCAGGGAATCCGCCCCATTTGGCATAGTGAGTAAAGTGGTGTTTCACTGCCACGCTCTCCCTGCCATGCAATATCTTCGGGCTGTTTGCGTCTACTCCTTTTTGATGAAGGTATTCGGCAAAGGAAAACGGAAACATCTCGATGTTCCATGATCTGCCGCGCAGCTCTGTCTGGATCTCCCCTGGCATTACCTTTGAGGATGATCCGCTAACAAATACCTTTATCCCCTCACGCTCGACAGCCCTACGGCAGAACTTCTCCCACCCTGGCACCGCCTGCACCTCGTCCAGCAGGAAATAAAGTTCCCTGGAATTCGCAAGGTGCGGCTTGAGATCAAAGAAGGCTTTTTTCAGTCTTTCGAAGTCGGCTGTTTCAAACCCGTCAAGTCTGTCGTCCTCAAAGTCTATGTACAGAGAATTCTCAGGATGCTTTTTGAATATTTCGTAGAGCGTGAACGTCTTCCCGCATCGGCGAACTCCGTAGAAAACGACGACCTTGTTCGCTGTCTCAGGCAGGACAACATTGCTCCTGTAAACATACGCCTTTACCTCCCTGAGGATGAACTCCTCATTAGAGGCTATAACTTCCTTAAGATTTTGCAGACTCAGCATGCCATATCATCCTTTTATTAAGGACATATTAACCTCTTAATGTCCTTTTGTAAAGGATATCCATCTCTTGTTCCTCATAGAGGCATATCCCCAGTCGTCATAACAGTGAATCCTCTCCGGTCTCCATTCAGCCCACCTTGATCGCCCGGACCTCTGCGGCGCGCTCATCGACCGGGATCACGGGGAGATCGCCCTTCTTCTTCACAGGCAGGCTGCGGAGAAGGTCCATGATCGCCTGCCACTCCTTGATCTCCCGGACACCGTTCTTCCCATCCCCGGTGGCCACACTGCTGCTGTCCACCTTGCCCGAAGGCGCCAGCAGGTAGCCTAAGTTTTCGCGAGGAGCTTCGAGAGCCTCGACCCGCGACTTGAGCTGTTGTCCCTCCCTGTTCTTGGCTACAAGCGGCAGCTTGCCCTTGGTGTACTTCGGGATAGCCACAAGGATTATGCCGAGCATCAGCGGGCAGGTGAGGCTGTATAACCGCGCGTCCTTTCCTGTGATGTCGATGGCTTTGTACCCTCGGTCAAGGTCACCCAGTTCGACGGCAGTCACCACGTCGAATTTCGGGCGCGACTTGTCATAGCGGAACCGCATGCCCGATGCACGGGGGAAATACTCGCCGGGATGTGCCGGGTTGTCCACGAGGAAGAACTCGAGGATATTTTTCAGTTCCTGACCCGTGAAGTATCCGGTCACCAGGGCGCTGCCGGCCGTCGCATCGACCACGCCTGCGCCCAGCGGCGCCACGGCGAACAGGTCGTACACGGTCTGTATTCCCGTCTTTCCCCGCAAGAGCGGCGCACGCATCATGCCGTTGACCGTGAAGCCGATGTCCGCTTGTGTGGCCTTCCTGTGAGCGTCGGTAACCAGGTTGGCGAGGATCGTGCCACCCGTGATGTCGGTAAAGGTGTTGGGCAGGTCCTGCGGCGCTATGGCCAACTGTTGATCGACGCTGTAACCGCGTGACGCAAACACTGCCGCGGTGACCCCCTTCTTGAACTTCTCGATCTCATCGTTGATGGCGTGGTCGCCGGCAATGGTGTCATCGATCGGATGCAGTTGATACGACTCGATTGTCAGCTTGTTGCCGTCAATAGTAAGGACCAGTTCGCCAAGATTGCGGCTCTCCTTGCCGGTCTGCACCACAGGGGTGCGGCTGTTGACGATGATCGCCTCCTGCAACTCGGTGTGGCTATGACCGCCGATCACTATATCTATGCCCGGCACGGCCCTGGCCACGCCAACGTCTTCGCCTTCGCTGTAGCGCCCATCCTTTCCTTTCTCCACACCTCCGTGGCTGAGGCAGATGACCAGATTCACCTTCTCCTTGTCGCGGAGAACTGCCACCATCTCTTTGGCAGCCTCGATAGTGTCGATGAATGTAGTCGCTCCGCCGCTGGTGTAGATCTGCGCCTCCTTGCCTGACAGTCCGAAGAGACCGAAGCGTATGCCGCCGCGTTCGATCACGGTATAGCGGCGGACCACTCCGTCCCTGGACAGGCGCTGGAGATCGGCCAGCGTAGCATCCTGCTTCTCAAAGCTGGTATTCGAGGTGAGCACCACCGGAACCCGGCCGGCTTTGGCTGCCACACCGATCGACTTGCCGAGGCCGTCAGGGCCGAGGTCGAATTCATGGTTGCCGAAAGTCGTGGCGTCGTAACCCATCCGGGACATGAGCTGCAGTTCAGCCCCGATCTCGCGGCTCGCTGCGGCAAACGGCGTTCCCATGCTGTAATCGCCGGCGTCCAGCACCAGCACGGGGCCCTGGCTCTCGCGGGCCTTCCTGCGCGTGGCGATCAGCGCGGATAGGCGGGCGTATCCGCCCCGGGTTGCGTCATCGTTGAGCTTGAACGGCGTGTAGTCTGAGGCCGGGCCCATGCCGATGAAGCTTGAATGCATGTCGTTGGTATGCAGGATGGTGAAAGTCTTCTTTCCGTCTAATGCCGCAAATAGATCGCCTGACAGAAGGATTGTCGCGCCGACCCCTGCCGAGCCGATCAGGAACTCGCGCCGTGTGATGCTGGCGCCTGACATGATGGGAATGTTCTCCTTACACTCCCCTGCTGCGATCTCTTTCCTGTTTCTCGACCTCATTGGGATGAGCTCCTTATTTTTATAATCCCTGTTGATTGGTGTGTGGGCCGCACCCTCTTGTAACAGGTGCGGCCCGGCGTGTTGGTTGAATCAACGTTTCATTAAGCGCTGCGTTACTTGCCGCTGCCGCTCTCCTTGGTGAGCTGATCCATGACCTTCTCCAGGCTGAAGCTGCCCGGCTTCATGCGTGGCGGAAACTCCTTGAAGGTCGAGAGCCATTGTCCGACGTACGCCTGCGCGGGGACCAGCAAGTAGATGCGCTCTATCCTCCAGCGCCAATAATCGATACCCTCATGGTCGGCCCTTTCGAAGGGGTCCATGCGGAGATTGAAGAGCTTCGGCAGCCGAAGTTGGACGAACGGTTCTTCCCACACGTCCGCGCCATGCCCGCGCTGCTCCTGGAACACAAGCTTCCAGTTGCCGTAGCGAAGGGCCAGGATACCTCCATCATCGGCCCAGTAGAGGAACTCCTTGCGCGGTGATTCTTCAGTCTTGCCGCTCAACCACGGAATGAGATTGTAGCCGTCAATGTGAGCCTTGTAGGTAGTATTGCCGATCTTCTTCGTGCCCTTGAGGACGTCTTCCTTGACGTTCGGGTCGCCTGCGGCAGCCAGCAGCGTGGGCAGCAGGTCCTCGTGCGAACCGATGCCGTTGAAGACGGAGCCCGGCTTGATCGTGCCGGGCCAACGTATGGCGGCAGGCACGCGCCATCCACCCTCCCAGTTGGTGGCCTTCTCGCCGCGGAACGGCGTGGTGCCGCCGTCCGGCCAGCTCATGACCTCCGCGCCGTTGTCGGTGGAATACATGACGATGGTGTTGTCAGCAAGCCCGAGGTCGTCCAGCAGCTTGAGAAGCTGACCCACGTGTCCGTCGTGTTCCACCATGCCATCAGCCGCAATTCCGAGACCGGTCTTCCCCTCGGACTCTTTCTTGAGGTGCGTCCAGATGTGCATGCGGCTCGTGTTGAACCAGGTGAAGAACGGCTTGCCTTCCTTATTGGCCTTTTTAATGAAGTTTACCGCGCCGGCGAGAAACTCCTCATCGATGGTCTCCATCCGCTTCCTGGTGAGCGGGCCTGTGTCCTCGATCTTCTGCGTGCCGTCAGCATTGGCCCAGGAATGGATCACGCCCCGGGGACCGAACTTCTTTCTGAACGCGGGGTCCTTCGGATAGTCCACGTTCTCAGGCTCCTCCTCGGCATTCAGGTGGTAGAGATTGCCGAAGAACTCGTCAAAACCGTGGTTCGTAGGCAAGTGCTCATCCAGATCGCCAAGGTGGTTCTTGCCGAACTGGCCGGTGGTATAGCCAAGCGGCTTCAGCAGCTCGGGGATGGTCGGGTCGAGCTTGGTCAGGCCTTCCTTCGCGCCCGGCAGTCCGACCTTGGTCAGGCCGGTGCGGATGGGCGACTGTCCGGTGAGAAACGCTGCGCGGCCGGCGGTGCAGCTCTGCTGGCCGTACCAGTCCGTGAAGAGCGCTCCTTCTTTGGCGATGCGGTCAATGTTCGGCGTTTTGTACCCCATCATGCCCTGGTTGTAAGCGCTGATGTTCCAGATCCCGATGTCATCACCCCAGATGATGAGGATGTTCGGCTGCTTTGCCGGTTTCGGGGCATCGGCTGCCTTTGCAGGCGCAACCGCTGCAGTGGTCATCGCTGCTGCGGCAAGGATGCCGCCGACAGCCGCCCACATGCGGGCCTTGCTGCCTCTTACTGTCTGAGTTTGATCCATACTGTCCTCCTTTCATTTGAGAGAGTAGGCGCCAAAGAACGCTTTCTGTGCTCTTCTCTCTACTG
>Ga0316622_100000707_pt1 | contig 20301 bp, 4 predicted proteins | sample OWC_Aug_OW2_C1_D_FD_207646 | JGI IMG/M metagenome (GOLD analysis project Ga0316622, IMG submission 207646) | Wetland soil microbial communities from Old Woman Creek delta, Ohio, United States - OWC_Aug_OW2_C1_D5_C | ecosystem: Environmental > Terrestrial > Soil > Wetlands | place: USA: Ohio... | reverse complement strand
GGGCGAGCCTCGCGCGCGCGAGCCACTCACGCACTCCTTCGAGGGATGGCGCCAAAGCTGGGACCCGAAATAGGCACCGTTTGGGCGGATTTAAGCTTGTTGGTCATTTTTTTGACGGTTTTATGACACCCCAGATGTGCCCACATGCGCGCAAGTGGAATCTTGGGAGCGTAAGGGGCCAGAAATCGGAAAATGGAACCATAACAAGCTATTAATATCCACCTCCAATATATTCATCTGGACCGTCAGGCAACTTGCATTCCTAATGCAAAGAGGGCATCGCGGGGAGGTGCGTGGCCGCACCAACCTCGGTGTGGGGGGCCTGCGGTCGGGGGTATTGGGATGGCTACACGAGGCCGTGGGGTCGGTGCTCTCCTTCTCGTCATGCTTATGCTGGGCGCGGCCCAGGTGCCGTGGGGCGCGGTCGGCGGCGACCGGGCAGGGGAGTGCCGGGGGCCGGTGCCGATGGAAGAGGAGCCCTCGCCGTGGACGGACAGCCTGGACGACATAAGCCATGTCTACGTGCCCGAGGGAGGGCTCGTGAACGTGGAGGTCGCTGGCGGGGAGGTACACCTGCTGCCCGGCCAGAGCGAAGGCTGGGTGGCGTCCTCCGTCATCACATGCCCCACCGGAAACAGATATGACTTTGTTCTTCTTGAGGCGATGTTGCCGGGCGCGAGCCAGGTCCAGATATCGGTGCTGAATGCATCGAAGGAGTCGAGCGAGATCGGGTTTGCGAACGAGACCATCCCCCCGCACGTGAAAGTAAACGGGACAGACCATTCGGTAAATGATATCTCGTCAACCACATACCCCGCCATCCGCATCCAGGTGAACCTGGTGGCAAGCGGGTCAAATCGGCCACGGTTGCTGGCGTGGTCGTTATACTACGTCCCCGTTGACGAGTGGCGCGATGACTTCCTGGGGACGGGGAAGATGCAGGATGCGAAGGGTATCAACGTCACGGACAGCTGTATCGAAATCAATCTGACCCGGAAGAGCGCGGGTGGTAGAGTGGGTTACTATGAAGCCTATCCTGCGATGGGAATCGCAAGAAATACGGCAGCCGTCGACATTTTTTATCCAACCTCAGACCACACCGATTATAGTGATGTAACGAGGTTCCTGCCAGGCGGGGGCTCGGAAGGCATAGAGATTGATGATATCGACGGTGATGGGAACTTGGATTTAGTGGCCGGGCTTACCGTCTCCACGACCTCCATCATCTATTGGGGCGACACGAGTGGGATGTGGTCCTCGTCCCGATCCATGACCATTTCGACAAGCAACGTTCAAAGGGTCGCATCCGGGGACTTCAACGGGGATGGCGAGGTGGACCTGGCCTTCGCGTGCTACAGCACGAGCGGCCCTACCGATTCGATCATCTACCTGAATAGGGGGAACGGCACATTCGGCAGTTCCGCCGATGTCACCCTAGGCAATCTTGAGTTCTATGGTGTGAGCACGGGGGATCTCAATGGGGATAGCTATGACGACATCCTCTTCTCTGCCTACAACGACGCGCGGGTCTACTATGGTGGTCCAGACGGTCCCGATTCGACGGCGGATATCACCTTCTCGGCGACGCACGGTTACAGTCTAATATATGACCTAGACGACGACGGCTTCCTCGATATCATCTTGGGTGGCAGGACGGGTGGTAAGATGCCCATCTACATGGGCGGTCCCGAAGGGCTGAACACCACCCCACACTATTCTCTAACCATCCCGGGCGCAACTACCATCTACGATATTACTGCAGGAGACATTAACGGTGATGGCTACATCGATGTCGTGGTCTTTGATGGGGCAGGTAGCAGCTATACATGCCGTATCTTTGAGGGTTCGGCCCAAGGCTGGAACGACAGTAGGGTACATACTCTGATGACTGCATCTGATTGGACAAATGCGGTCGAGGCCGCCGATATCGACCTTGATGGCTACTGCGACATCGTCATAGTTGGTTTTTTCGCGCCTCTAGACGAAATGAGGATCTACAAGGGTGGGACCTCCTGGCCGACAGCGCCATCTATTACCAAGGAGGGTGGCGGGAGGAAGGATGTGGCTTTCGCTATTCCAACAAGGGGAAAAGGGGGCCGCCTCTATAGAGGCAGTTTCACAACAGAGGCCATCACCAAAGATTCAACCAAGCAGTGGGACATGCTGCTACTCGAGGGGACGCTGCCCAAGAACACAACGATGACACTCTCGATTCTTGACGATTCAGGTAAGGAGATACCAGAGTTCAAGGATATAACGGACTGGGACATCGATCTGTCATCGATAAAAACCGAAAGCACTTTCCATGTCATGGTCACGATTACCAGCGAGTTCAACTGGACGACGCCCGTCCTCAACCGCCTCACAGTCAAATGGATGGACAAGAGCTGTTGGCGCGACCAGTTCTATGGGGCTGCCAAGGCCGAACGCATGCTGAACCTCGGCGTTGCGGGCGGCGAGCTCTCACGTGCGGTCGCGACAGGCACTGGCCCGCAGCTGCTCCTCACGAGCCTCAGGGGCGCCACCGGCTACGATACGAGGCCCGTCGCCTATCTCGACGGGGGCGGCCTCGACTACCTATTAGGGAAGCCTATCCCATTCGAGACGAAGGGCGTATCCGGTGTGGACGCGGCAGACGTGAATGGCGACGGCTTCATGGACGTGATGTTCGCGGTGAAACAGACCGGGGATTCGGTCTATACGGGCCAAAGCCCGCTCTTCCTCGGCTCGGCGGTGGGATGGAGGGTCACACCGGACTACGCATTCCCTACGACAGGCGCGACCGACGTGCTCCTGCATGACCTAAACGACGACGGTAACTTGGATGTGGTGTTCGCGCAGGAGTACGATGGCACGAGCTACCGCGTGAACAGCTCGCTGTTCTGGGGAAAGGCAGCTGGCGGCTGGAACGCCACCCCTGACGTGCAGTTCTCGACAAACGGCGCATCTGGCGCCGTGGCGTCGGACATAGACAGCGATGGCGATCTCGACCTCACGTTCTCTTGCCGGCGCGATGACTCCTCTACCACCACTGACAGCATGGTATTCATGCAGGATGCGACTGGCTTCTGCGGGACCGTACCGTCATATCGGTTGCCGACCAGGGGCGCCGCCGCCGTGGCGGCGGGAGACATCAATGGTGATGACCGGACGGACCTCGCTTTCGCGAACTCGGTCTCGGGTGGTTCGGTGGAGATAGATAGCTACGTCTACTTGGGCAAGGCGGGCGGGGGCTTCGAGGCCACTCCCAAGACCCTGAGGACGTCTGGTGCCGAGGATATCGCGCTCGCCGACGTTGATGGCGACGGGGACCTGGACGCGGTGTTCGCGAACATGAGGAACAACGTGGCGAACTACAAGGTAGACTCGTGCATCTACCTCAACGACGGCAATGGCAACTTCCCTGTGAGCCCTTCGGTACGAATGCCGACGACGGGCGCGGTCGCGGTGGCTGTCGCTGATATTGACGGGACGGGTCGCATGGACCTCGTGTTCGCGTGCCAGTACAACGGGACGAGCTACAACGTGTCCTCGGTCGTTTACTTAGGGAGCACATCTGGCTGGTCCACGACACCGGATATCGTCCTGCCCACGGTGGGTGCCTCTGATGTGCTGGTCGCCCACCTTCTCAAGGCGGGCGAGGGCGGCTACATGTCGAAGGCCATCACGCCTGAGAACCCCAGCGATACGGGCGCGTTTCATACGTTCAGATACACTGCGAGCCTCGGAACAGAGCAGGCCGGGAAGATACAACTCATTGATGCGACTACATGGGAGACGCTCGCTGAGACGCCTCTCCAGTCCGGCACGCACGAGTGGCTCGTGAGGGACGCGTTCAAGTTCAAGGAGCACCAATCCGTGAGGGTGGTCGCGATGGCGTCCGGGCTGGATAAGCCTGGTGAGTTCAGCCTGGATGACCTTTGGCTCAACTGGACACCGCGGGTGAAACGACCGCCAGAGATATTCGGTGTTGAGGTTCTACCAAAATCCTTGCCACGTCTCACCTCAGGTACCGTGGGCATCAATGTGACAGACGAGTACGACCCGACCAAGGACCTTGTCGTGACGGTCGAGCATCGGCTGAACGGGACTTCGACATGGACCACCGTCCTTTTCACGCGCACACCGCTGTTCTCGGACGGTGCGTGGCGTGTGACCGTCTTCCCGAAGGCGGACGCGCTGGTCGGGAGCTACGACCTGCGCGCGAAGGCGATTGATCTAGATGGCATGTGCCTGGGCTTCGTTGAGTTCCCGAACGCGCTCGAGGTGAGAAACAACATTCCCACGGCTCCCGAGGTGAGGATACTCCCGGCCAATCCAATCACGACACTGACGTTGCAGGCGTCCATCGTCATGCCCGCGAGGGACGTGGAGAGCAGCGCGCTGAGCTATAGATACAGATGGTACCAAGACGGGACATTGGTCGACGCCATCACAACCGACACTGTCCCTTCGGCGCTCACGGAGCGGGGCCAGAACTGGTCGGTGGAGTTGCGCGCCTTCGACGGGCTCGACGAGGGGCTACCGGGCATCGCGTGGACGGTCATCCTCAACGCGCCTCCGCAGACCAAGACACCTCTCCCCAACCCCGAGATAGCGGAGGACACGGTCGACGACCAGTGGCTGGACCTTTCGAAGGGTTTCGAGGACCTTGATGGGGATGCCCTCTCATTCACTGTCAATCCCACCCCGCAGCATATCCAGGTGACCATTGCCCCCTCCACGGGGAAGGTCACGCTGCGCCCGGAGGCGGACTGGAATGGCCAAGAATCCATCACGTTCGTGGCATCCGACGGCGAGCTCTCGGCATCTCAGACCATCCTCGTCACGGTCACGCCGGTGAACGATGCGCCGCGGATGGTGACAGTGAACGGATTGCCCATCACGTCGGACCCCATCGCCATGAGCGTCGACCAGGGGGAGAGGCTCGTCATCACGATAGGAGCAGTTGATGTCGAGGACGACGAGCTGGTCTTCTCTGTGAACACGACGGCCGTCACGGTGGACGAGGTGACCGGGACAATCACTTTCGAGCCCGGGAACGAGGCCGTGGGAACGCTGAGGTTCGCATTGACGATGTACGACGTGGCCTCGCCAGATGTCAAGGTCCGTCTGAACTTCGTCCTCACGGTCGTGAACGTGAACGACCCGATGGACGCCCCTCGCATCGTCAATCCCAGGTCGGGCGATAAATTTAAGACGAACGTGACGTTCTCGCTCATTGGCGCGTGCACGGACCCGGACACCGTCTTCGGCCAGGTGCTCAACTTCACGTGGTGGTGGAACGGGACCCACCTCATAGGATACGGCTCGAGCCTCACATGGAACTTCACTGAGCCTGGGACGTACGTCATCACCCTCAACGTGACAGATGGGGAGTTCTCCAAGGAGGCCTCTGTAGAGATTGTTATCGAGCCCAAGGAGATACCGACACCTCCCCCGCCGCCACCCGATGGAGAGGATGGAGGAGGTCTGGGGATTGTCGGCATCATCGGCATCCTCGTGGTCCTGATTATAATCGGCGGCGTCATCTTCCTCGTGATGTCCAAGAGGCGCGAGGAGGCGAAGGAGGAGGAGGAAGTCAAGGAGGAGAAGCGCGAGGCCATCAGGCATATGGCCAAGGAGGTCAAGACGACCGCGGACGAGCTGGAGCGCGAGGTGAAGGAGGCGAAGGCCACCATGCCAGCAGAGGTCACCAAGGTCGTCATCGAGACGCGCGGCGCCGACGGCCAGGTGGTCGTGTCCTCCACCGGCGTGCCGGAGCAGACGCTCGCGGTCCAGCCCAGGGAGACGGAGGCCGCCTCCGCGGACGTCCAGAGGCTCTTCAAGGACATGGAGACGAAGGAGCCGCAGATGTCCACCGAGGACGCGGAGGCGATGCGCCTCGAGAGTCAGAAGAGGAAGTACCAGAACGCCATCGGGCGGCTCCCCTACGGCATCCCCGCCCCCGAGCTCAAGGACAGGGAGTGGACGTGGCTGGCGGCCGCGCTGGCGACGGGGCAGAAGAAGGCGACGCCGGACGGGAGGGAGCTCACGCTCATCGAGGGGCGGTGGTACTACTCTGATGTGAAGGACGCCTCGTCGTTCCTGACCGAGCACGGGGCCAGGCCGAAGGCCGAGCCGAAGAAGGCGGCGGCCGCGCCGACGATGGACAAGGCGACCATCCTGGCGAAGCTGGAGGAGCGGCTGGCGCTCGGGGAGATATCGGAGGAGACCTACCAGCAGCTGAGGAAGAAGTACGAGGAGTAGAGCGTTTCATTGAGAATGATTTCGGTAACCTAATAGACGGGCCATTATAAGGAATTCGGATATCATTTAAAAAGAAGTCGCATGCATTGTTTGTCTTACTGGCTGTGTTCAATCGGTATTTAAACACAGCCATGATAACTTATTAATATCGCCCTTCCCTCTATGTATCTCAACTGTCAGGCGCCTCTCGCTCCACATGGAGGGACATCATCAAGGGAGCGAGGCGGGGCCCAACCTGGCCTCGGCGCGGGAGGCCTGCGGTGGGGGTATTGGGATGGTTGCACGAGGCCGTGGAGTCGGTGCTCTCCTTCTCGTCATGCTGATGCTGGGCGCGGCCCAGGTGCCGTGGGGGGCCGTTAGTGGTGACCGGGCGGGCGAGTGCCGGGGGCCGGTGCCGATGGAGGAGGAGCCGTCGCCGTGGACGGATTCGCTCGACGACATGAGCCACGTCTACGTTCCCGAGGGAGGGCTCGTGAACGTGGAGGTCGCGGGGGGGGAGGCTCGGCTGAAGACGGGCTTCGATGTAGGGTGGATTGCGTCCGAGACCATCACATGCCCATCTGGATACCGGTATGATTTGGCGTACTTGGAGGTAGACCTGCCGGGCGTGAGCCAGGTTCAGATATCAATCCTGAACGCTTCCAAGGAGTCGAGCGAGATTGGCTTCGCGAACGAGACCATCCCACCGCACGTCAGGGTGAACGAGACAGACCATCCGGTCTATGACATATCGCCCTCGGGCTTTCCGAGCATACGCATCCAGGTGAACCTCGTAGCGAGCGGGGCGGACCGCCCGCGGCTCCTCGCGTGGTCCCTCTACTACGTCCCAGCCGACGAGTGGCGCGACGACTTCCTCGGGACGGGGAAGATGACGGCAAACCGAGGAATCAACCTCACCAGCAATGGCCTCGAGTTGGATCTATCGAGGAAATCGGGCGGCGCGATGGAATACCTGCCCTACCCGACGATCGCTGGATCGGATGAGTATAACGCGCAACTGATCTATCCCAACACGGAGCACACGGGATACCGGGACGTAGTCTCGTTCGGACCTCCGACAGCCTCGGCCGACTGCTTTAATTATCTGAATTGTGACGGCTACCTCGACCTTATAATGGCGGACCCACACTCTACATCATCCCAGATATATTGGGGGGACGAGACAGGAACCTTCTCTACCTCCGACAAGTCAGTCCTTACAACAGACTCCGCTTGGAGGGTAGAATCCGGCGATCTGAACGGGGACGGTTGGGCTGATCTGGCGTTCGCTAGCATGAGCAACAGCCTAGTGTTCATCAATCATGAGGGCACCTTTAACAGCCAGGCGGATATCTCATTCGTCGGCCAACAGTATAATCGTGTAGGCATAGGAGACCTCAATAGAGATGGATACGAGGATATCGTGTTCAATAACGAGGGCACTACGTCGAGCGATATCTTCTATAGTGATGCGGATGGACCCGACACGACCAAGGACATGACGCTCTCTGGATTCATGCCAAAAGTGAAGGACATCGACCAGGACGGGTTCCCGGATCTCCTACTCGTTGATGGAGCGAGCGTCAAGGTTTTCCTGGGCAGCAGCTCTGGACCGAGCACCACGCCCGACTATACCCTGTCCACGACAGACCAGGCCCGTACTCCTGATGCGGGCGATCTGAACGGGGACGGGTACATGGATATTGTAACCGTGGTGCCTTCCACAGGCGGTTGGAAGGTTAGCATCTTCGAGGGTGCCTCGGATGGTTGGATCTCATCCAGGATACATGAGGACATTCCCCATGGCGACTACCTGTATGGGGAACCCGTGGTGGTGGACGTCGACGTGGATGGATACGCGGATATCGTCATACAAAGACTTGCCAGCTCCTACTGCATCGAAGTGTTCAGGGGAGAATCCTCCTGGCCATTCGCGCCCCAAATGACCATTACCACTGCCAGCACTGGAGGCTGGGACGATATCGCCGTGGCCGTCCCTGCGGACTCATCGACCAAGCGTGCCTACAACGGGTTTTTCATCACCGAGCCCATCGACCTTCCCGCTGGGGAGAAATGGGACATCCTCCACTTCGACGGTAAGACCCCTCAGAACACTTCGTTGAAGCTCTCCATCCTAGACGGCTCGGGCAAGGAGATTGCGGGCTACAAGGGCTTCAGGGACGCCGATGTGGATCTGTCAGATATTTCTCCGGACCTCTACCGCACCATTCAGGTCCGTGTGTCCCTCATGTCCGAATTCAACTGGACGACGCCCGTGCTCGACCGCCTCACCGTCAAATGGATGGACAAGAGCTGTTGGCGCGACCAATTCTATGGGGTTGCCAAGGTCGAGCGCATGCTGAACCTAGGCGTTGCGGGCGGCGAACTCTCACGTGCGGTCGCGACAGGCACTGGCCCGCAGCTGCTCCTCACGAGCCTCAGGGGCGCCACCGGCTACGACACGAGGCCCGTCGTCTATCTCGACGGTGGCGGCCTCGACTACCTGTCGGGGAAGCCCATCTCATTCGAGGTAAAGGGCGCGGGCGGAGTGGACACAGCCGACATCAACGGGGACGGCTTCAAGGACGTTGTGTTCGCGGTGATGCAAATCGGTGACGCAGTGTATAACGGCCAAAGCCCGCTCTTCCTCGGCTCGCCCGTGGGGTGGAAGGTCAGACCTGACCATTTATTCCCGACGACGGGCGCGAGCGACTTGCTGCTGGCAGACATCAACGGCGACGGTAACGTGGACGTCGTCTTTGCGCAGGAGTACGACGGCACGAGCTACCGCGTGAACAGCACGCTTTTCTGGGGAAAGGCAGGTGGGGGTTGGAACGCCACGCCCGATGTCCAGTTCGCGACCAACGGCGCATCTGGCGCCGTGGCGACGGACCTGGACGGCGACGGCGACCTGGACCTCGCATTCTCATGCCGGCGTGACGAATCCACCACATCCACGAACAGCATGGTATTCCTCCAGAGTGCTACGGGCTTCTGCGGGACCGTGCCGTCGCACCTGCTTCCGACCAGGGGCGCCGCTGCCGTTGCGGCAGGAGACATCAACGGCGATAGCCGGACGGATCTCGCTTTCGCGAACTCGGCCTCGGGCGGCTCGGTGGAGATAGACAGCTACATCTACCTGGGCAAAGCGGGCGGGGGCTTCGAGGCCGCTCCCAAGACCCTGAGGACGTCGGGTGCAGAGGACGTCGCGCTCGCCGACGTCGATGGCGACGGCGATCTAGATGCAGTGTTCGCGAACATGAGGAACAATGTCGCGAACTACAAAGTGGATTCGTGCATCTACCTTAATGACGGCAATGGCAATTTCCCCGTGAGCCCTTCAGTACGCCTGCCGACGACGGGCGCGGTAGCGGTGGCAGTTGCAGACATTGATGGGACGGGTCGCAAGGACCTCGTGTTCGCGTGCCAGTACAACGGCACGAGCTACAACGTGTCCTCTGTTGTCTACTTGGGTAGCGCCACGGGATGGCCGACGTCACCAAACATCGTCCTCCCGACCGTTGGCGCCTCCGACGTGCTCGTCGCCCACCTGCTCAAGGCCGGAGAGGGCGGCTACATGTCGAAGGCCATCACGCCGGAGAATCCTGGTGACACGGGCGCGTTCCACACGTTCCGCTACACGGCAACCCTCGGAGCCAGCCAAACGGGGAAGGTGCAGCTCTGGGACGCATCGACCTGGGAGGTGCTGGCCGAGACCCCTCTCCAGTTGGGCGCGCACGAGTGGCTCGTGAGGGACGCGTTCAAGTTCAAGGAGCATCAGTCGGTCAGAGTGGTCGCGACGGTGTCCGGGCTGGATGAGCCCGGGGAGTTCACTCTCGACGATTTGTGGCTCAACTGGACGCCCAGGGTGAAACGACCCCCAGAGGTCCTTGACGTGACCGTCCAACCGGCGTCCATCCCACGCCTCACCCAGGGCGTCATCACCATCAACGTGACGGACGAGTACGACCCGACGAGGGAACTCGGCGTGACGGTCGAGCATCGGCTGAACGGGACGACGACATGGACCATGCTTCTGTTCCAGGGCATGCCCGAATTCTCCGCGGGCGCATGGCGTGTATCAATATTCCCAAAGGCGGACGCTCAAGTTGGTAGCTACGACCTGCGCGTGATTGTGAGGGACCTGGACTCCATGAGCTCGGGCTACGTGGAGTTCCCGACCGCGCTCGAGGTGAGGAACAACGTCCCGACCGCCCCGGAGGTGAGGATACTCCCGGCCAATCCAATCACGACACTGACGTTGCAGGCGTCCATCGTCATGCCCGCGAGGGACGTGGAGAGCAGCGCGCTGAGCTACCGGTACAGATGGTATTGCAATGGCATACTGGTCGACGCCATCACGACCGATACGCTTCCGGCCGCGCTCACGGAGCAGGGCCAGAACTGGTCGGTGGAGTTGCGCGCCTTCGACGGGCTCGACGAGGGGCTACCGGGCATCGCGTGGACGGTCATCCTCAACGCGCCTCCGCAGACCAAGACACCCCTCCCAAATCCCGAGATCGAAGAGGACACGGTCGACGACCAGTGGCTCGACCTGTCGCGGGGCTTCGAGGACCTCGATGGGGACGCCCTCTCGTATATGGTCAATCCCGCTCCACATCATATCCAGGTGACCATCGACCCATCCACCGGGAAGGTCACGCTGCGCCCGGAGGCGGACTGGAACGGGCAGGAGAGCGCGACGTTCATCGCATCTGACGGGGAGCTGACGGCTATGCAGACGGTGCTCATAACCGTGACGCCCGTGAACGACGCGCCGCGGATAGCGACGGTGAACGGGGAACCCGTCACCTCGGACCCTATCGCCATGAGCGTCAATCAGGGCGGGAGGCTCGTCATCACCATCGGCGCAACGGACGTCGAGGGAGATGAACTGGTCTTTTCGGCGAACTCCACAGCCGTCCAGGTGGATGAGGCGACCGGGACAATCACGTTCGAGCCCGGGAACGAGGCCGTGGGGACACTGAGATTCGCATTGACCGTGTACGACGTGGCCTCACCGGACGTGAAGGTGCGACTCAATTTCATCCTCACGGTCGTGAACGTGAACGACCCGATGGACGCGCCGCGCATCGTCAATCCAAGGGCAGGTGACAAGTTCAAGACGAACGTGACGTTCTCGCTGATAGGCGCGTGCACCGACCCGGACACCATCTTCGGCCAGGTGCTCAACTTCACCTGGTGGTGGAACGGGACGCACCTCATAGGATACGGCTCGAGCCTGACGTGGAACTTCACAGAACCTGGGACCTATATTATCACACTGAATGTGACGGACGGAGAGTTCTCCAAGGATGTTTCGGTAGAGATTATCATCGAGCCCAAGGACATCCCGACCCCTCCACTGCCGCCCGATGGAGATGACGGTGATGAGGGCGGCATCGGCATCATCGCAGTCATCGGCATTCTCGTGGTCCTGATCATAATAGGCGGCGTCATTTTCCTCGTGATGACCAAGAGGCGCGAGGAGGCGAAGGAGGCCGAGGAGGAGGCGCAGGAGAAACGCGAGGCCATCAGGCACATGGCGGACGAGGTCAAGGCCACCGCGGACGAGCTGGAGCACGAGGTGAAGGAGGCGAAGGCCACCAAGCCGGCCGAGGTCACGAGGGTCGTCATCGAGACGCGCGGCGCGGACGGCCAGGTCGTCGTGTCCTCCACGGGCGTGCCGGAGCAGACGCTCGCGGTCCAGCCCAAGGAGACGGAGGCGGCCTCCGCGGACGTCCAGAGGCTCTTCAAGGATATGGAGACAAGGGAGCCGCAGGTGTCCGCGGCGGACGCGGAGGCGATGCGGCTCGAGAGCTTGAAGCGGAAGTACCAAAACGCCATCGGGAGGCTCCCCTACGGCATCCCCGCGCCCGAGCTGAAGGAAAGGGAGTGGACATGGCTGGCGGGCGCGCTGGCGACGGGGCAGAAGAAAGAGACGCCGGACGGGAGGGAGCTCACGCTCATCGAAGGCCGGTGGTACTTCTCCGATGTGAAGGACGCGTCGTCGTTCCTCACCGAGCACGGTGCCAGGCCGAAGGCGGAGCCGAAGAAGGCGGCGGCCGCGCCGGCGATGGACAAGGCGACCATCCTCGCGAAGCTGGAGGAGCGGTTGGTGCTGGGGGAGATTTCGGAGGATACCTACAAGCAGCTCCGGAAGAAGTACGGTGATTGAAGAGGGCCCGGGTCGTTGATAAGGCACGCTTATCAATTCTTTATATAGTCCCCGCCGATATCATTAATAATCCCGGGATGAATAAAAGTAGGGGCTATCCTCACGTGGTGGTCAAGACCCCTTAGGTCGCATCCACGGAAGGGGGTTCCAGCCTCGAAAGGGGGGAGGCGACATGGGACGCAGCTGGCGTGCAATTGTCGTGGTCCTGGCCGTGCTGGCGCTCGCGGGGGCGTCGCTCGCGCCGATGGAGGGCCTGAGTGGCGTGGGAGCGGACGGAGACGCGCGCGGGGGCGAGTTGGAGGAGCCATCGCCGTGGACCGATTCTCTTGACGATATGAGCCACGTCTACGTGCCCGAGGGGGGCTTGGTGAACGTTGAGGTCGCGGGCGGAGAGGCGCGGCTGAAGGCGGGAGAGACGGAGGGGTGGATAGCATCCGAGGTCATCAGCTGTCCTGTGGGTTTCAGGTATGACTTGATCCTCCTTGAGGCCGAGACCCCCGGCTCCAGCTATGTTCAAATCTCAGTGCTCGACGCTTCCAAGGAATCTAGCGATATAGGGTTCGCGAATGGGACAATCCCGACCCATGTCAATGTGAAGTCGACAGACCACTCGATCATCGACCTCAGTGCTTCACTCTACCCTGGGATACGTATCCAGGTGAACTTAATTGCCACCGATGGTTACCGACCACATCTTCTGGCATGGAGTTTGTACTACATGGGAATCGACGAATGGATTGATGACTTCCTGACTCTTGGAAAGTTGGAGGAGTCCTCAGGCATCAACGAGACAGAAGGACGGATTGAGCTGAACCTGACAAAGGCTAGTGTGAGCAGCGGACATGGCTACTACGAACCATTTCCGGCGCTGGCCATGGCCGCTTGGACGGGGACCTCCACTAATAATCCCAATTCAAAACATACGGCATATGAGGGAGGCGATTATTTCTCAGGTGGTATCCATCACAGTGCTGAGATTGTCGACATCGACACCGATGGCTTCCTGGACCTTCTCCTGGGCAAAGCGAGTGCATCATCGATTGTCTACTGGGGTAATTCCACGGGGAGATGGTCCACGTCCAATTCTACGAGCATCCCTGTGAGCGATTGCAACCGACTGTCGGTTGGGGATGTGAACGGTGACAAGAAGGGGGACGTCGTATTTGCCTGCACACAATCCAGCAAGATCTTCTTCAATAAGGGAGATCGGAGCTTCAATTCTGCACCGGATATAACGTTCACTGATCAGGCATACACTCGAGTCCACTGCGGGGACCTGACGAACGACGGCTATGATGATATACTCTTCACATCAACGAGCATAGCATATGTGTTCTTCGGAGGTCCCGACGGACCTGGGACTACACCGAACATGACGTTTTCAATCGGTTCCTGTGGGGACGGCCTGATTGACGATCTGGACGGCGATGGCTATCTGGATATTATGCTCGGGGGAAAGAGTTCAGGGAAGATGCCAGTCTATTTAGGGGGCTCTGCCGGCATCCCGACGGAACCAGACTACCAACTCACTGTCCCAGGTCAGAACATTAGGGCTGTGGCCGCGGGTGACATCAACGGCGACGGCCATAAGGATCTCCTGACCATAGATGGTAGTCCGACGTACGATTGCCATGTCTTCGCAGGGACCGCTCAGGGTTGGTCCGATTCAGGTATTCACACGCTATTCCAATCAGATAACCCGGTGCTGACTTCGGTGGACATCGACAAGGATGGGTACGATGACATCATCGATGATTCCAATTCTTGTATCAGAATCTTCATGGGTGGTACGTCATGGCCGACGGCCCACACGATAGAGCTCTTTGGCGCCGGTATGGCCGAGGAGATGGCCGTTGCCATCCCTCGGAATGTCACAGTCGGTCCCCACAAGGGCAGCATCACGACGAAGCCCATCTCGATACAACCTCTTCAGAAATGGGACCTGCTGTCGCTCGTTGGTTCAGTCCCGAACAACACCACGATGACGTGCTCGGTCCTAGACGACTCAGGGAAAGCAATTCCAGGTTTCGATAACATCACGGAATGGATTGTGGACCTCTCGCCCATCACGACCACTAACACCATTAGAATATCTGTGGCCCTCAAGAGCCAAAACAATTGGACGACACCCGTCCTCGATAGGCTTCAAGTAAAATGGATGGACAAGGGTACGTGGCGCGACCAGTTCTACGGGACGCTGAGGACGGAGCGCACCCTCAATCTTGAGAACATAGATGGTGAATTGGGTCGGGCCGTCCTGGGCGGAACGAGCCCCCAGTTAATATTCCCAAGCCTTAGGGACGATACAGGCTACGGCACTAGCACTCCGGTCTTCCTCGACGCCGGCGATTGTGACTATCTATCATGGGCCGCCAAGACCTTCAATACGTTGGGCGTGGCCGCGGCCGACGCAACCGATATAAATGGCGATGGCATCATGGATGTAGCCTTCGCCGTCCAGAGGACGGCGGACGACATCTACATGGGGTATAGCCCGGTATTCCTGGGCTCACCCGTGGGCTGGGACGAGGTCCCTGACGACTTGCTCTCGACCGTGGGCGCGACGGACGTGCTGCTGCGGGACCTCAACGTCGACGGCCATGTAGACCTCGTCTTCGCGCAGGAGCAGGACGGCACGAGCTGCGCTGTCAACAGCACGCTCTTCTGGGGCGATGGCAAGGGATGGAACGCGACACCGGACGTGCAGTTCCGGACGACGGGCGCCTCCGGCGTTGAGACCTCGGACTTCGACGGCAACGGCAGGCTCGACCTCGCGTTCGCATGCTGTCGCGACGCCTCGTCTACCTCGACGGACAGCATGGTGTTCCTGCAGGGCGCGACGGGCTTCTGCGGGACCGTCCCGTCATACCGGCTTCCGACGAGGGGCGCGGCAGCGGTGGCGGCGGGGGACGTCAACGGCGACGGCCGGGTGGACCTCGCGTTCGCGAACTCGATATCGGGGGGCTCCAGCGAGATAGACAGCTATGTCTACCTGGGCAAGGCGGGCGGCGGGTTCGAGGCGACACCCTTGAAGCTGCGGACAGTCGGTGCCGAGGACGTCAAGCTCGCCGACGTGGACGGCGATGGTGACCTGGACGCGGTGTTCGCAAACATGAGGAACAACGTGGGAAGTTACAAGGTGGACTCGTATGTTTACCTGAACGACGGCTCAGGAGGGTTCTCATCGGCACCAGACGTGCGCCTCCCCACAACGGGCGCGGTCGCCGTCGCGGTCGCGGACCTCGACGGGACTGGCCGCATGGACCTCGTGTTCGCGTGCCAGTACGACGGGACGAGCTACAACGTGTCCTCGGACGCATACCTCGGAGGCACGACAGGATGGTCCGCGACACCGGACATCGTCCTTCCTACCGTTGGGGCCTCTGACGTCCTTGTCGCCCACCTCCTCAAGGCCGGCGAGGGCGGCTACATGTCGAAGGCCATCACGCCGGAGGACCCCGGCGACACTGGCGCGTTCCACACGTTCAAGTACACCGCGAGCATCGGGACGGAGCAGTCCGGCAAGATCCAGCTCATCGACGCAATCACATGGCACGTTCTCGCAGAGACACCACTCCAGCCCGGCGCGCACGAGTGGCTCGTGAGGGACGCGTTCAAGTTCAAGGAGCACCAATCCGTGAGGGTCGTGATTACGGCGAGCGGGCTCGACGAGCCCGGGGAGTTCGCCCTCGACGACCTGTGGTTGAACTGGACGCCGAGGGCGAAACGGCCGCCAGAGATATACGGCGTGGAGGTCCAGCCCATTTCCTTGCTACGCCTCTTCCAAGGCACGGTCATCATCAACGTGACGGACGAGTACGATCCGACGCGGGAGCTTGGATTAACGGTCGAGCATCGGTTGAACGGAACGTCGACTTGGACAACGGTCCTATTCCAAGGCATGCCCGGATTCTCTGCCGGCGCATGGCGCGTGACCATCTTCCCGAAGGCGGACGCGCAGGTGGGGAGCTACGACCTGCGCGTGCGGGCGACCGATCTGGACGCCATGAGCTCCGGATATGTCGAGTTCCCCAACGCGCTCGAGGTGAGGAACAACGTCCCGATAGCACCGGAGGTGAGGATACTCCCGGCCAACCCCATCACGACGCTGACGCTGCAGGCGTCCATCGTGATGCCCGCGAGGGACGTGGAGAGCAGCGCGCTGAGCTACAGGTACAGATGGTATTGCGATGGCATACTGGTCAATGCCATCACCACGGATACAATTCCGGCAGCCCTCACGGAACGGGGCCAGAACTGGTCGGTCGAGGTCCGCGCCTTCGACGGGCTCGACGAAAGTCTTCCTGGCATCGCATGGTCGGTTATACTCAACGCGCCCCCGCAGGTGAAGATACCATTGTCCAATCCGGAGATCGCGGAGGACACGGTCGACGACCAGTGGCTGGACCTGTCGAAGGGCTTCGAGGACTTCGACGGCGATGCCCTTTCCTATGTCGTCAATCCTATTCCACAGCACATCCAGGTGACCATCGACCCCTCCACAGGCAAGGTCACGTTGCACCCGGAAGCGGACTGGAGCGGGCAGGAATCCATCACCTTCGTGGCGTCCGATGGCGAGCTCTCTACCTCGCAGACCGTCCTCGTCACAGTCACGCCGGTCAACGACGCGCCGAGGATTGTGACGATGAACGGCGCGCCTATCACATCGGACCCCATCGCCCTGACCGTCGACCAGGGCGAGAGGCTCGTCGTCACGATTGGAGCAGAGGACGTGGAGGGCGACGAGCTGGTCTTCTCTGTGAACACGACGTCCGTCACGGTCGATGAGGCGACCGGGACCATCACGTTCGAGCCCGGGAACGAGGCCGTGGGGACGCTGAGGTTCGCGCTGAGCATGTATGATGTGGCCTCACCCGAGGTGAAGGTCCGTCTCAACTTCACCATCACGGTCGTGAACGTGAACGACCCGATGAGCGACCCGCGCATCATCAATCCCAAGTCGGGGGACAAGTTCAAGACGAACGTGACGTTCTCGCTCATAGGCGCGTGCACCGACCCGGACACGGTCTTCGGCCAGGTGCTGAACTACACCTGGTGGTGGAACGGGACCAATCTCATCGGCTACGGCTCGAGCCTGACATGGAACTTCTCGGGGCCCGGGACGTACGTCATCACCCTCAACGTGACGGACGGGGAGTTCTCCAAGGACGTCTCGGTGGAGATAACAATCGAGCCCAAGGAGATACCGACGCCTCCCCCGCCGCCACCTGAAGAGGATGGTGGAGAAGGATTGGGATTAATGGTTATCATAGGTATCCTCGTCGTCCTCATCATCATCGGCGGCGGCGTCTTCCTCGTGATGTCCAAGCGCCGCGAGGAGGCTAGGGAAGAGGAAGAAGTCAAGGAGGAGAAGCGCGAGGCCATCAAGCACATGGCCAAGGAGGTGAAGGCGACCGCGGACGAGCTGGAGCACGAGGTGAAGGAGGCGAGGGCCGCGAAGCCGGCCGAGGTGACGAAGGTCGTCATCGAGACGCGCGGCGCGGACGGCCAGGTCGTCGTGTCCTCCACGGGCGTGCCGGAGCAGACGCTGGCGGTCCAGCCCAAGGAGACGGAGGCCGCCTCGGCGGACGTCCAGAGGCTCTTCAAGGAGATGGAGACAAAGGAGCCGCAGATGTCCACCGAGGACGCGGAGGCGATGCGCCTCGAGGGCCTCAAGCGCAAGTACCAGAACGCCATCGGGCGGCTGCCCTACGGCATCCCCGCCCCCGAGCTGAAGGACAGGGACTGGGTCGAGCTCGCGGCCGCGCTGGCGACCGGGCAGAAGAAGGAGACGCCCGACGGCAGGGAGCTCACGCTCATCGAGGGTCGTTGGTACTATTCTGACGTCAAGGACGCGTCGTCGTTCCTCACCGAGCACGGGGCGAGGCCGAAGGCCGAGCCGAAGAAGGCGGCGGCCGCGCCGACGATGGACAAGGCGACCATCCTGGCCAAGCTGGAGGAGCGGCTGGCGCTCGGGGAGATATCAGAGGAGACCTACAAGCAGCTGAGGAAGAAGTACGAGGAGTAGCATTGAATCTGCTTGCTTGAGTAGAAGGGGCTAGTCTCAACCGCCGAGATGAGGCTCCAGCCTTTATCCCGACCGCCAGTATCAGGGCCCCAATCGTTGCATACAATCCCCAGCCGGGGATGAAGCCCTCGGTCTCTCTCACTTCGATGCTCCGCTCATTGGTACGGAGGCGGAGACGCCCCGGATCCTTGAACTCGAAGTAGTAGGAGTAGTTCCCTGGCTCCTTCAACTTCGTCTTGTAATGATAGTCCTTCCCGTCCGTGCAGTCCTGGTCACCATCATCCACTTCCAGCAAAGTCTCGCACAGGAACTCCATATTCCTACCATAGTACAGCACAAAGAGCGTCGGTAAGTCTCCATCCGCGTCGGTGTACCTGACCTTGAACTCTACGACAGTGCCCGTGTCAGCCCTTGTCCTGTTCGTGAGCACGACCAAGGTCGGGCTCCTGTCGTACTTCACCTTCACCTCGATCGTGGCCGTCACGGGCTCGGACCTGAACCCCTTGTCATCGAGCACGCTGAACTCGATGGTGTGGACGCCCGCCGACAGCGAGGTCGTGTCGAAGGTCGCGTTGTCGGAGAGGAACCCGTCCTTGTCGGACCACCACGAGTATCCCACAACCGACCCGTCCGGGTCCGTCCCCGAGCCGTCGAAGGCGACATTGTCTCCCTTTGTGGTCTGGTTCGGGGAGATGCTCACGATGCGCGCCGTCGGGAGAACATCCTCGATGATGGTGACCATGCATGTATCGTTTGCGACATTCCCGGCGCTATCGTAGACCCATAAGGTGGCCGTGTACATACCTGGAGAAGGAAAGGTATGGGCCGTAAGCAGGAGCGTCGTTTCATTATCGTTGGTGCCGATGCCGTCCCCGTCAAGGTCGATGCTGGCGTCGAAGTCCCATGCGTATGTATAGGTCCTTAATGGGTCGGGAGGACTTGGTCGCACTAGCGATGCGTCGTTGAAAACGACCTCGATATTACCGGGGAGGCGCTTGTCCTGGCCGGCGAAGACCTCGAGCGTCTCGGCACTGACCGGGGCGACAGCGACAAAGGTGACCGTCGCGATGAGAAGGGCCAATGCCATCGCCCAAGGAAGTGCGTCGCTCAACATCGACCATCCCCATGTCGGAGGGGAGACCAGACCCATCATTGTCATTATCAAGACCGTTTAAATAGATTGCCGAAGCGCACCGCCGCTGGGAGTCGGCCATGGCCCGATCCAATCGCTATGGGGTATGCGACCTCAGTGGGCAATTAGTGGATCGGGTTAGAACTGGCGCATGGCCTGTCGAGGTCACTGGTACCAAGGGGGTTCACTGCGCCCCGAGCAGCTCGAGCATCCTGGCCACGTCCGTCGTGGGGGACTGGCATAGCTGGTGGGTGCACACATAGGCCGTGGCCTTACCGTCCTTCGGGCCGAAGTCCCTAAGGTAGGGCGCGACCTCCACGATGCCCTTCCCCGCCTCGCCCTCAGGCCTCAGGAGCACGACCGCGTTCGGCAGGAACCTCGTGCGCAGGGCCTCAAGCATCGCCCTGGTGTCATCCTTCCGCGGGTCGCCGACCACGACCACCTCGTGCGTCGGACCGAGCGCGAGGTCGAGCGCGCACAGCATCATCGCGTGGGAGGCGGGATTGTGGCCGACGTCGTCCGAGAACGCGCGCATGACCCCGACGGCGCGCTCCTCGAGCGACGGGTCCGCGAGCATGCGGCCGAGCCTCACCAGCACGAGCGCCGCGACCGAGTTGCCCGAGGGCAGGGCCCCGTCGTAGGCCTCCTTGGGCCGGAGGAGCAGCCGCTCCGCGTCGTCGGCCGTGAGGAAGAACCCGCCCGCGTCCGCGTCCCAGAACCGGTCCAGCATGGCGT
>Ga0316622_100000706_pt1 | contig 20301 bp, 16 predicted proteins | sample OWC_Aug_OW2_C1_D_FD_207646 | JGI IMG/M metagenome (GOLD analysis project Ga0316622, IMG submission 207646) | Wetland soil microbial communities from Old Woman Creek delta, Ohio, United States - OWC_Aug_OW2_C1_D5_C | ecosystem: Environmental > Terrestrial > Soil > Wetlands | place: USA: Ohio... | reverse complement strand
TGGTCCGTGCGGCTGTTTTCCTTCTCGGGGAGCAGCACGTCCACATGCCTTCCGTTCTCTTCGGTCACGCCCACAGTCATGATGTCGAAATTGATGATCTTCCTCAATTCGAACGCGATTCTGCTGAGGCCCTTCCTTCTGGTATCGAGCTCCGAAGTCGCAATCTTGGCGATCTTGTTGACGACATCGATCCTGAACGCTTTGTCCCTCAGGTCGGACTCGATCCCTTTTCTCGTGCTGATGTCTCTGAAGACGATGGCGATGCCGATGAATACGCCCGAGCTGTCCCTCAGGTTCGAAGCTGATATCGAAGCGCACGCGGTCGACCCGTCAGCCTTCCTGAATCTGATCTCGTAGTCGTTGACGGGGCTGCCCTGTTCGATAAGCGACACGAGCGCCCTCCATTCCAGATCCCGTTCGACAATGTCCTTTGACATGATCTTGTTCTTGACCTGCTCGTCTGAATAGCCGAGGACCGCGGAGAATGCCGGGTTGGCGTACAGGATCGCTCCGCTCTTTGAGCAGACCACAATCCCATCAGAAACGGTCTTGAGCAACGATTCTCTGTCGATAGGGGGGGCCATTTGTACCATAACTCCGCGGGGTCGGTTGACCTCCGCAGTAACCACGGGGTATGCCGTCGCCATCCCTTTTAGGGATTATGTTTCATAAAAGCTTTCGCAGACGAATTTCGGCGCGGTTTTGGCGGGGTTCCGAGCGGTGAAATGTGTGCGGTCAGGCCAGGCCAGTACGGTGATACTCCGAAGGTTCGAACCGATTATGAGAGAACCTTAAAGTATGGGACTGCGGATTCCCGGTCAGCCCCGTTCCAAGGCTTGATGGTGCGGTGTTTGGTCACGGTGGGGGTAATGAGCGACGACAAGGTTTTGAAGGATTTGCGGAACTCGATTCTGACATATGACTCTGCAGCGGCGGTGAACGCAGCCAAAGCGGCGATATCTTCGAAGATGGACCCACTCGTGGCGATCGAGAAGGGTTTGGTGCCTTCCATCGAACAGATCGGTGAGAAGTTCGAGAAGATGGAGATCTACCTTCCGGAGTTGATGCTAGCTGCTGATGCCATGAAGTCCGCGCTCGTTCTCCTCCTGCCACTCATACCCAAGGGTGCGAAGGGAGCGAAGGCTACTGTCGTTATTGGCACGGTCCAGGGAGACGTCCATGAGATCGGGAAGAACATTGTCTCGAGCATGATCATGGCAAATGGATTCAACGTCGTCGATCTCGGAGTGGACGTAAAGACGATCAATTTCATCGACGAAGCGAAGAAGAACGGCGCCAAGATCATCGGGGCTTCGGCGCTGATGTCGAGCACGATCGGATCTCAGAAGGACATAGTGGATTACCTCGACGCCTCCGGCGACAGGAGAAAGTTCGCGGTCCTGGTCGGGGGCGGACCCACGACCAAGGAATGGGCGAAGGAGATCGGCGCCGACGGCTGCGGCATGGATGCGATCGAGGCGGTCAAGCTCGCCACGAAGTTCTCGAAGGGCAGGTGAGCCAGTGGTGCAGATACTCGATGTCATGGACAAGGCGCTCAACGGGAAGCCGATGAGCGAGACAGACTTCCAGCTGAAGTTGTTCGCCCCGAAGGTGCAGGAGAAGGTCAGGGAGTACAAGATCAAGTATGATCCGAACAACCCAATCCCGAACGACAACTCCATGGCAGACGACCTGTTCGAGGCGGGGTTGGAGCTTCTGGTGGATGTCGGTGCATACTGCACGAGCTCAGGCAGGATCATCTCGTACTCAGAGGCAGAGATCAAGGAAGCACTGAAGAACGCGCCATCCAAGCTGCACTTCGGCGAAGGCAGGGACAGGAAATCCCTGGTTCACCGCAGCGTCGAAGACAAGACTCCTCCGTGGTGTCTGCTTGGCGCAGGCGGCGGAGCCTGTTCCAGTGACAAGTCGTTCTTGACGTTGGTGGAGGGATACGCCGAGATTCCCGAAACAAACGCGATAACTACCCCTGCGATAACGCGCGTCTCCGGGATGCGGGTCAGGCCAGCATCCCCATTAGAGGTGCTGGCAGCCCAGAGGAACGCTGTCCTCGCAAGGGAGGCCTGCAACAGAGTTGGCCGCCAGGGCATTCCAATAATGAACTCACTCGCAACCGCGGAGAGCGACATCGCTCTCGCAGCGGCTCTCCATCCCAAGTTCGGCATGCGGCAGTCCGACGGATACATGATCTGCTGCATGGACCCGATGAAGGTCGACTTCGCGAGGCTGAACAAAGCCACTGTTGCATTGTCTCTCGGCGGTGCGATCGGCATGTGTTTCGGTCCACTCATCGGAGGATATTCAGGAGGGCCCGAAGGGACTGCTGTCTCCAACGTGGCCCACCATATGATGGGCATCCTGACATACCAGTCGTCGTGGCTGCTGCCTTTCCCACTTCACCTGAGGTATGTCGCTAGCAGCCCAAGAGACATGGTTTGGCTCGTGGCGGCGTCCAGCCAGGCTATCAACAGGAACACCCATTTGCTGAGCATCAACCTGAACTACACGACCGCGGGCCCATGCACGCCGATGTGTCTGTTCGAAACGTCTGCCACCGTGACCGCAGCAGTAGTATCTGGACACTCGATCGAATGCCTAGGCGTCGCGACCAACAAACACGAGGACAGGACGACTCCCGTGGAGCCGAGGATTTCAGCGGAGGTTGGGCACGCTGTCGCTGGCATGAAGAGGTCAGATGCGAACGAGCTCGTCAAAGGTCTCTTGGCGAAGTACGAGTCGAAGCTCTCCGCGCCGCCGCTGGGCAAAGGTCTCTACGAGTGCTGGGACCCTGACACGAGAAGACCGACCAAGGAGTACCGGGGAGTCATCAAGAAGTACAAGTCGGAGATGGCGAACCTTGGCGTCGAGCTGAGGCCCGAGATCTGAACGGTCTGACCAAACCCTTTCGATGCCTTCTTCGGCCGTCCAGAGGAGAAACGGCATAAGCTCGGAACCCCATTCAGGTAATTGGTCAAATGGCCAGGAAGATGCACAAACTGTTCCTTGCAGTCTGTGATCTTGGAGAGCCCAGACCCGTCACGGCGGATGACTGCAAGGTGTGCCCCCATGGGAGCGTCGTGGACAACAAGTCCAGAGTGATATGCGGTGGAGTGACCAAGTTCTTTCAGGCGCCGTGCTACCGCGACATGAGGTCGGCTGCCACCGTATATGATTGCGAGAAGTGCGAGTTCGGAGAAGTCGGGGACGACAGAGTCAGGGTCTTCTGCTCCGACATATGAGGACTGACTCGATTTCCAGAGTTGCTGGCTAAGATAGCCTGGGCAACAGTATTATATAAAATGTGCAACATATAGTTCGATGCGGATGGGATGCCTTAGTGAGCACCGCAAGTAGCTCAGCTGGCGCGATAGGCCTCGAGCCGAAATCCGGAACGGTCTACCTCGTCGAAGAGAAGCGGCCAAAGGCCACTTACGAATTGCTGGACCAGACGGTGTCATCGGGCTACTCCGGCCTGGTCGTGACCCGCGATTTCCCCAAGAAACTGCTGGCCGAGAACGAACTCTCCAGCTGCCGGGTACTATGGCTCACCAACCTCGTTGGCGAGGGTAGGATCAACCCGACGGCGATAGGCATACTCATGGGGCAGCTCAGAACCTTCATCGAAGGCGGGAAAAGGACAACCATCGTCCTCGACGGTATGGAGTATCTGGTGTCATTGAACACCTATGACCGCATGCTCCAGTTCATGCACCAGCTCAAGGACCTGGTGGTCACGAACGACTGCATCATGTTCGTTCCCATAGATCCGCGGACCATGAACCAGCGGGAGCTCGCCCTCTTGGAGAGGTGCATGGAACCGGTAGTCCCGAAGAGCGAGACTGAAGGGCAGGAGGAGGCCATGATTGGTTCCGGGGAAGAGGGTGTGCTCAGGCTCCTCGATGTGAGACCAAGATGATTTTTGTAGTCCTCCGGTTCATCGAAGCGTTCATAATGTGCGTTTTTTGAATTCAATCGTGCAATCTCGCCTCGAACCAGGCTATCATCTCACCGACGTCTGCAAACACTTCGATGGAACCCGCATCTCTCAGGACTTCCTCCGGGACGTCGCCGGTGAGCACAGCTACGAACGGCACGCCCGCGTTTACCGCGCATTGCGCATCAATCGGGTGGTCCCCCACGAAGATGGTCTCATCCTTGGGGACTCCCAGGGCCTCTACGAGTCTGAGATAGGATTCAGGGTTGGGTTTCGCCTTGGTCTTGGAGTTCCTGCACTCGACGGAATCCACCATCGAGAGCATGCCAGTCGCGCTCATGGCAGCCTCTGCGTACTCCTCGCAGCCTCTCGTCAAGATGCCAACTCTGACTCCCCCCCTTCTGAGCATGCGGAGCAGATCGAGAGCCCCTCTGATCGCCTTGGTCTCCGAGACGCGTTCCAGCTCCACCTCGTCCATGATCTTGTCGAGCTGGGAGAGCTTCGATGCCAGCTCCTCCCGTGACATCCCAGACGCCATCATCCGTTGCTCGAACCTCGACAGAATCGCAACGATTGTCTCATCGGGGCTGTATGTGTCTCGGTCTTCGCCCCAGGAGACCAGTCTATCGATCACAAGGCCTTTGAATTTGCCATAGTTGACCGTCGACTCTACCAGTGTATCGTCAAGGTCGAAAATGACGGCTTTGACCCTCTTTCCGGGGCCTCTGGGCTTCCTAGTCATGGTCAATCGGGATCCGCCGGCGCAGGTATCTGGTACGGCTCAATAAAGCATTCGACCAGACTCCTCCCAGGAGTAATTATCACCGCTGATTACAAGGACAACACATATATGAGCCGTAGACAGGCATCTTCGAATCGAGAGATTGGAAGTGGGAAAGAGGTTTTTCCTGCTGGACCATGTCAGCAACTCTCCTCCCCCCATTTCCCCCCACTGACCGGGTCCGTTCCCCTCCAGTCTCCCTTTCCACTCCTTTTTTTTCTTGTCATCTCTGGTCTGGATTCTCACGGGAGGCCTTCTCTGATCTAGCCGCTGTACAATCTCAGGCATCGCCAATGCGTGGAGGAGAAGTCCTAAAATACGCTCATCCCAATGCGTGAGCAGGGTAGTTGGGCAAACATCCCATCGCCGGATGCAGACCATTCGCAACGGCTGGCATTGGGAGGAGAGTGTGCGCATGACTGCAGAGAAGGCCAAGCATACCGCTATCGACCCGGAACTCGCGAGGCTCCGTTCGGAGATCAACAAGATAGCGAAGGACGTCAAGGGTCAGTTCGGCCTCTACCTGAAGCATGTGGAATCGGGTAAGGAGATTGCGATCGATGCGGACAAGATATTCCCTCTGGGAAGCGTTTTCAAGATTCCCGTCATGATGGAGGTCTACCGTCAGGTCAACGACGGACTGGTCTCGATGGACGAGAAGCTCCGACTCGAGCCGAGGTACTACTGCATCGGATCGGGCATACTCCAGTATCTTTCGCCGGGGCTGGAGCTCACCGTGAGGGATCTCATAACCTTGATGATAATCGCGACCGACAACACGGCCTCCGAGATGCTGTGGAAACGAGTCGGCGTCCAGAGGGTCAACATGCTGATGAGGGAGCTCGGCCTGCACAAGACGTCAATCTACCTGCCCTGGCGCGAGGGGTTCCTCCTCACCATGGGCATCGGACCATACAAGGAGCTGTCCGTCCAGGAAGCCGCGAGGACCTGGAAAGGGCTATCCGACCACGAACGCATGAGGGCGCTCAATCAGATCGATACGGAGTTCGCGAACCTGTCGGTCGACGAGTTCCGCAAGAAGTACGAGACTCTCTACGGATTCAAAGAGGAGAAGAAGTTCAAGCAGCAGAGGGAGTATGACCAGGTCTTCGACAACCTGAGCACGCCGAGGGAGATCGGTCGCCTTCTCGAGAAGATACTGAAGGGCGAGGCGGTCTCGAAGGAAGCCAGCGAACGTATGCTGTCCCTGCTGATGAGGAACATCGAACCTTCCAGCCTCCCGCAGTTCCTAGCGGACGATGTCATGGTCGCAGCCAGGTCTGGAGTGACCGCCGGCACTGTGAACAATGCGGGCATCATATTCGTGACCTCGAAGTCGCACGTGGTCCTGTGCGTCTTTTTCAAGAGACTCGAGGAGAAGAACCCTGAGAAGGCGCAGGCGGCCGAGGCCAGGATCGCCAGGCTGGTCTACGATCATTTTTCCCGGGTCAAGTGACGGGCATCTCCTGCCTGCCTGGACCAGATCGACTCCTTCTCTCTTAGCTCGGACGCCAGACCGCCTTTCCTGCTCATGTCCTTGAGGGGCACACAAAGCGGGACTATCGTAACGTTGGTCTCAGTTCTTATCGACTGGGCCGCTTCGGAGGCCTTGGCCTTCGCCTCCTGCTCTGAGACCAGGTCTTCGTCATAGACTATCGCAATGTCCACCTCGTCACCAGGTGCGTGCTCGCCCCTTCCTATGCTCCCGAACAGCCTCGCCTCGCTCAGCCATGCCTCTTTTCCGAGCATTTGAACGTATTGTCTGGCAGCTGCCCTCTGCGGGTCAGTATCAGGGATCAGCCTTAGCGTCCTGAGCTTGTCCCGGTCATCTGTGATCACCACGCTGATGCTGTTCCCGATCTTCCTGGTTCGGACAATGCCTAGTTTCTTCAGCTCCTTGACAGCGCGCCAAGTCGTCATCACCGGGAGCTTTGCGGTCCTCGAGAGTTCGTTGATCGTGAAGTCGCGGTCCGGGAAGGACTTCAGCGTGCGGATCAGCTCGATCCTTCCCTTCCGAGCCAGTGTCACCAGAAGATCGCGGGATATCAGTTCAGTCATATCTCCAATGGTATGGTCATACCATCTTCGATATAAAATCCTAACGCATAAGTTGAGCCAGTCTGGGCTCGCCGAGGACACATAAGCGCACTTTCGCCATGCCGGACTGAGCAAACCTATATTCAATGCGAGTTTGATTTGGCGGGCTGGTTGGACAGATGGATAACAAGGGGGTCGCAGAGGTCTTCGACGAAATTGCCGATTTGCTCGACCTCCAGGGAGTCGCATTCAAGCCAGTCGCTTACCGGCGCGCTGCCAGGAACATCGAGTCCATGGAGGATGACGTAAACGACCTTGCGGCAGCCGAGGCTCTTGAGGATATCCCCGGGGTCGGCAAGGCAATGGCCGCCAAAATCCAGGAGCTTGTCAAGACCGGGAGACTCGGCTATCTGGATGAGCTCAGATCGCAGGTTCCTCCGGGGCTCGTGGAACTCCTGCGAGTGCCGGATGTCGGCCCCAAGACGGCCGTCATATTGTTCAAAGAGCTCGGAATAGCGTCGGTTGAGCAGCTCAAGGAGGCAGCCTCCGCCCACAAGCTCAGAGGTATCAAGGGATTCGGGGAGAAGACGGAAGAACGGATGCTGCAAGGGATCGCTGCTCTTGAATCGAAAGGCAAGCGGATGCTCCTAGGTCTGGCGCTCCCGGTCGCGGAGAGTTTTGTGGACTACCTGAAGAAGGCCGATGCTCTGGACATGGTGAGCGTCGCCGGCAGTCTCAGGCGAGGAAAGGAGACCGTAGGAGACATCGACATACTGGTCGGTGACGACAAGCCGGCGAAGGTAATGGACGCCTTCGTCGGCCATCCAGACGTCGCCGATGTCCTGGCAAAGGGCCCAACGAAGTCGAGTGTGAGGCTGAAGAACGGTCTCCAGGTCGACATTCGAGTGGTGGAGTCCAAGAGCTGGGGAGCGGCTCTCAACTACTTCACTGGATCGAAGGAGCACAATGTGGAGCTGCGCAGATTGGGAGTTGCGATGGGCTACAAGCTCAACGAGTACGGGCTGTTCCGGAGAGTCGGTGAGAAGATGGTGGCAGGTGCCACTGAGGATGATGTCTACCAGGCTCTTGGCCTCAGATACATCGAGCCCGAGATCCGTGAGAACGCCGGCGAGATAGCGGCATCGCGCGATGGACGTCTGCCAAAGCTGGTCACAACGGCCGACATTCGAGGCGATTTCCACGTGCACACCGAATGGACGGACGGTCAGCCGACCATCGACGCTGTCGTGGACCATGCCATCGCGAGAGGCTACGAGTACGTGTGCATCACCGACCATTCGGAGAGCCTCAAGTTCGTTGGGGGACTAGATGCAGACAAGCTGAGGAAGCAGATAGCCGCCGTCAGGAAGGCCCAGGAACGGGTAGGCAGCAGCATCAGGGTTCTGGCTGGGAGCGAGGTTGACATCAGGGCCGACGGGAGCCTCGACTTCACGAAGAAGCTCCTCGGAGAGCTCGACGTCGTAGTCGCGTCGGTCCATTCGCGCTTCAAGATGGCGAAGAACGAGATGACGGATCGCGTGGTCAACGCGATCGCGAGCGGGAACATGGACATACTCGGCCATCCGACAGGGAGACTGCTCGGAGAGAGACCCGGGTACGAGCTGGACTTCGATAGGGTTTTCGAGGCCGCGAAGTCTGCCCGCGTGTCCATGGAGGTCAACTCGTTCATCGACAGGCTCGACCTCGGAGACGTCAACTGTCGAAAGGCTAAGGATGCAGGAGTGGTTATGGCCATAGGCACAGATGCGCACAGGCTGGAACACATGGATTTCATGAAGTATGGTGTCATCACCGCTCGAAGAGGTTGGCTCGAGCCGAAGGATGTCCTCAACACTGTGCGCGGAAGGGACATTGACAGGAGGCTCAGGGGACGTAGATCATGAGCGAGGGCAGGGAAGGCGTTCGGAGGAGGATGAGGGAGCTCGTGGACGAGATCTCGCATCACGATACCAAGTACTACGCTGAGGATAGCCCTGAGGTATCCGATTTCGAGTACGACCAGCTTGTCAGAGAACTGAAAGACCTGGAAGCCGTGCATCCGGACCTCATTCTGGCCGATTCGCCGACGCAGCGGGTGTCCGGGAAGGCACTCGATGAGTTCCCTCAGGTGGAACACAAGGTGGCGATGCTGAGCCTGGGCAACACGTACTCCTCGGAAGAGCTCCAGGAGTTCGACGCACGCGTGAGGAAATGGTTGGGTGAGGAAGAAGTCGAATACATCGTCGAGCTCAAGATTGATGGGCTGGGAGTCGCCCTCCTGTACGAAGACGGCGAACTGAAGAGAGGGGCGACCAGGGGTGACGGGAGAATCGGCGAGGAAGTGACCCAGAACATCAGGACGATAAGGAGCGTCCCCCTGAAGATCAGGCCTGAGAGCGGGTTGAGGACCATCGAGGTGAGGGGCGAGGTCTACATGCCCACCGAGGGTCTCAAGAAGCTCAACCGGGAGAGGGAGCTCCTCGGGGAGCAGCTCTTCGCGAATCCTAGGAACGCCGCGGCCGGGTCGATCAGGCAGCTGGATCCGAAGATAGCCGCTTCTCGGCCCCTGGAGGCCTTCTTCTACACGCTCAGCTACAGCTCCAAATCGATGCCGAAGACCCATGAGGCGTGCCTGGAAGCGATGAGGCAAGCCGGCCTTCGCGTGAGCCCGCATTATCGGAAGTTCAGCTCGATAGACGAGGTGCTGGGGCACATATCCTCGTGGGAGACTAAGAGAGATGAGCTAGGATACGAGATCGACGGCATCGTGGTCAAGGTCAATTCGCTGGCGCAGCAGGCCAAGCTGGGATATACTTCAAAGGAACCTCGCTGGGCGGTCGCGTACAAGTATCCGCCCAAGCAGATGACGACCAAGCTGCTCGATATTCAGGTGCAGGTCGGGAGGACCGGCGCACTCACGCCCGTCGCGGTTCTCGAGCCAGTCCAGGTAGGCGGGGTCACAGTCACCCATGCGACTCTCCACAACGAGGACGAGGTGAAGAGGAAGGGCCTGATGATTGGGGACTACGTCCTGGTCGAGCGTGCGGGCGAAGTGATCCCCCAAGTGGTGAAGGCCGTCGTGGAGAGGAGAACCGGAAAGGAGCGCCAGTTCAGCATGCCTCAGACGTGCCCAGTCTGCGGCTCGAAGGCGGTCCGCGAGGAGGACGAGGCCGTGCGCAGGTGCGTGAACGCATCGTGTCCCGCCCAGGTGAAGGAGCGGTTGACCCATTTCACATCTCGGGGTGCGATGGACATCGAGGGGGTCGGCCCAGCGCTCATAGACCAGCTTGTCGAGAGAGGTATGGTATCGGACGCAGCGGACCTGTACGCTCTCAAGAACGAACAGTTGACAGAGCTCGAGGGTTTCGCGGAGAAATCAGCCCAGAACGTCGTCGAGGCTATTCGCGCGAGCCGGAGCAGGGATTTTGACCGCCTTCTGTACGCTCTGGGCATCAGGCATGTGGGAAAGACGACGGCGACGGTCCTCGCAGAATCGATGCGCAGCTTGGACAAGATCAGGTCCGCCAGCAAGGATGAGCTCTCAGGGATAGAGGGGATCGGGGACGTGGTCGCGGAAGCTATCCGGGATTTCATGGACAATCCAAAGAACCAGGCCCTCATGGAGCGACTACGAGCTGCCGGTCTGAGCACCGGGCTGCAGAAGAGGTCTGCGGGCCCGCTAGCCGGCAAGTCGTTCCTATTCACCGGGGAGCTCACCTCGATGGCGAGGCCCGAGGCCGAGGCCCTCGTGCAGTCGCTGGGTGGGAAGATATCGAGCGGTGTCACGAAATCGCTGGACTACCTCGTGCTCGGAAAGGACCCGGGTTCGAAGCTGGCCAAGGCGAAGCGGCTCGGGAAGACGATTCTGGACGAGAAGGCATTCCTCGAGCTTGTCGCGAAGAAGTAGGACGTTCCTTCGTCGGTGCGTTTCTTACGCTGGCTGATACTGACAGGGCACTGTTCTTATAGCCGGCTGGACAAGTTGAACACATCCGAAACCGAACAAGACGAGAGTGAGCTAGTATGTCCGTTGGTTCATACTCCAGGAAACCGCAGACGAGGTCCGATGAGGCAGATCTGCAGTCCGACCTCTACAAGAGGAAGCTGCAGAGGATACTCAAGTCGGAGTCAAAACCCACGTACCTCTCGGGTGGTATCGGTCTTGCCGAGCCCAGGATGAGCGAGCTCGCGAAGGCCGCCACGCTCTCTCCAAGGATCGTTAGCCCTGCCCCTTCGGTCGAGGAAGATAGTCCACTCTTTCAATGCACCCAGTGCGACATGATCGTCCGGGAATCCGACCCTTTCTGTCCTTTCTGCGGGGCGATGTTCGCGGACATCCCTCAGGTGGTTGAGGAGGCTCCGAGGCAGGAGCCTCAGAGACCGGTCATTGAGAGGCCAATGTTCGAGAAGCCCATGATAGAGAAGCCCGTCAGGCGGGAGCCAATGATCAGGCCTGACAAGTTCGACATCTTCAGCATGATCAAGGCCAATACGAGGTCCAAGGAGATGCTGTATCAGGAGGCCCTCAAGGGCTTTGCGGGGTCGGCGCGGCTCCTCGAGGAGATTGAGCACCTGATCTCAGACGTGGGTTCCGTGGGAGCAGACACGTCGAGGGCCAGGAAGCTCATGGGAAGCGCCTGGGAGGCTGCGAGGGACGGCAACTGGAATCTCGTCACGAACATCGCGCGAGAGACTGAGCTGCTTGTTTCGCCCAGCATACCTGACCTGGTGAGGACTGAGATTGCCAAGGCTAGGATGTACCTGACCGAGGCGAAGTCCTCTGGCGTGGACATCTCATCGTATGTCCTGAGGATCAAGGGGGCCATGCAGGCGCTGAGAGCCGGGGACCCCGATGAGGCGCTCAGGTTGACGAAGGAACTGATGGATTCCCTGCGAGAGGATTCCATCTCGTGGAAGTAGCCAGGTCGACGACAGCCTGATACGAGGGGCGCAAGTTTTTATTGCTGGGATTGCGTGATTACCCTAGATGCTCAGCGACCTTACAACCATAGATTCTCTTGCCTGGGATGCTCTCAAGAAGGCTCTGAATCAGCGGGTGGTAGTGGGGCGCATCAGACTTCTCCCGAGCAAGCGCAATCGTGTCTGGGTCGTCGAGACAGATGTGCGACCGATTGTTGTCAAGAGGTTTCTGTCCGGACGTGGCGGACATGAATTCGAGACGTTGATGCAGGCACGACTTGAGGGTTTGGATGTGCCGTACCCTCTGTGGAGCGATGGGTCTCACATAGTCACGGAGTATGTTGCTGGTGATTCGTGCGAGCTCATGATCAACCACATGGTCAGCGGCGCGGCGGCGGGCGCCATGGGCACGTGGTTGGCGCGCTTCCACTCGAGCCTGAGCGAGGGGAACATGGTCAAGATCATGGGGGACGCGGTCCTCTCCAACTTCGTTTTCGTCGGGGATCGCGTCTACGGATTGGATCTGGAGGATTCCAGACTGGGCGATCCTATGGATGATGTCGGGCAGCTCGCTGCGAACATGCTAGGGAGTGAGCCCTTCTTCACTCCGGTCAAATTCGACCTCTGCTTTCAGATGATTGGCAGCTATGGCCGGGCGACTGGAAGTGAGGTTCTGGAGAAGGCACGCCCTTACGTTGCGAAGCACCTGAGGCTCGACGCGCGGAACAAGCCGCTGTTCCGTCGCACTCTGGTGTCTGCTGCAAAATCCTTGGATCGGGGATGGCCAAGCCTCGCGTGAGGTAGTATTCAATCCGATAATCGTGATGACAGGGTCGGCATCTATGCAACAGGGGGCTGCGCCTGCGGTGCAGCGGGAGCCGGCTGCTCCTCGGACTTCCTCTTCGAACGGGCGCGCAACTCCTCTAGCTTCTTGGTCACTTCTGCCAGCCGGTCGACCGACTCTCCGATGGTCTCCTTGCGCTTGTCCAGATGCTCGCGCATCCTGTCGATCTTGGCCTTCTCCTCCGCAAGCCGGTCTATCTCCACTGAGAGTCCCTCGCGCTTCTTGTTCATGTCCTCGACTTTCTCCTGGAAGCCGGCTTCGCGGTTCTCCAGGTCCTTCGCCGCCTGTGCGACTGCTTCTTGCCTCATCGCGTACTCCTTCTCCTTGGCCTCGAAGTCAGCGGCCCTCTCTGCCATGTGCTTCTTCTCGACGTCCAGGCGGTGCAGTTCCTCGTCTACCTGAGCCTTGGCCTTCGTAGCTTCAGCCTTGAGGGCCTCCTCGCGGGCTGCAAGTGCCTGGAGGCGCTTCTCGAGATCCTCCTCAGAAGCCGTGAGGCCCTCCTTTTTCTTCTTCAGGAGCTCGGTGTCCTCGGTCAGTCTGCGCTCGCGCTCCACCAGGGCTTTCGACTCCTCGGCGAGCGCGCTCTCCTTGCGGCTGAGGTCGGATTTCGCCCGTTCCAGCTCCTTCTTGCTGTCCGCTAGAGAGTCGAGGTGGAGATCCACCTTGGCCTTCGCCTCCGCAACAGCCGCCTCCTTGGCGACGATGCCTTTGTCCCTTTCATTCAGTGCGGCCTCGCGCTCCGCGATGCCCTGAGAAGCCGCCTGCTGGGCGGCTGTGACTTCTTTGATGGTGGCTTCGCGCTTCTCGAAATCGCGCTGTCTCTTGTCCACTTCCCTGAGTAGTGATTCGACGCGCTCTTCGTTCTCCGCCACCTTTGATTCTCTGCTCTTCAGAGCGAGTTCATTGTTATCGAGAGTAGAGGCCCTCGACTTCAGTTCCTCGCCGTCCTTGGTCACCTGTGCAGCAAGGGCTGCGATCTCGTTCCGCTGGTTGTCCGCGTTCCTGTTGATCTCCGACCGCAGTTTCTCAAGGTCGGCTCTTTCGGTGTCCAGAGCCTGCTGGCGCTCCTCGAGGCCCTTGAGCTTCGACTCGAACTCGGCCGTCTGAGCCGCCAGCTGCTCCTGTTTCGGTTTGAGTTCGGCAGTCGCTCTGTCGAGCTCCGCCATTTGGCCTGCGATCTTCGCATCCAGCTCCTTGAGCTCTGCGTCTCGTTTGTCAAGTGATGATTGGATCTCTTGGACGTCGGCCCGGACCTTGGCGCTCTCATCTTCGAAGGTCTTCCTCTCGGATCTCAGTTGAGCGGAGTTCTCATCGAGCTCCTTCAGCCTGGCGTCGAGGGTCTGTTTCAGATAGTCCTGTTCCTTGATCCTTTCCTCAAGCTTCTTCCTGGCCTCGTCGAGAGCCAACCGATCCTGGTCTATGGCCTCGATCCTGCGCTTCGAATCGGCGAACTCTGTCTCCCACTGGGCTTTGGATTCTTGGAACTTCTTGAGGTCGTTGTCCAGGCCTGCTCGGGAGTTCTCGATCTCCTTTCTGTCTGATTGGAGTTTCGCCAACCCAGACTCCGCAACAAGGAGAGAGTTCGCAATGCCCTCCTGCATCCTGCGCATGAGCGCCCTCTTCGCGTCTGAGGCAGCATCGAATGCCTCTTGGGCCTTCACGAAGTTCTGCTCTCGTTCCAGAAGGAGCTGCACGCGCTCGTTTATCTGCGCGTGCCTCTCGTTGACCTGTGATTCGAAATCACGAAGCTCTTCCTGCCATTTCTCGGTCTCCATCTTCAGCTTGTCGAGCTCCATCCTCAGCTCCTCGAGGGCGACCCCCTCAAGCGCGAGGTCGTTCCTGTTGGTGTTGAGCTCATCCTCGAGCTTCTTGGACTTCTCCTGGGCTTCCTTGGCTTTCTGCTCGCCTACCTGGGCGATCCTCATTCGGCCATCAACGCGCGCATCGAAGGATTTTTCGACCGAGTTGAGCATCTCTCTGAAGAAACCCAAGTCCTGCTCGTCCAGTTCGCCCTTGGAAATGGCGACGAAGTGCATCCTCTCTCCCTTGATCACCGTCGCCGTCATCTTGCCTATGTCGAACTTCGTCAGGGTGCCAATGTCACGACCGGAAGGCAGAGCCTGACGCAGGTCCTCGTAGCTGACATCCCCTTTTGAGGTGAAAACGAACTCTTTGACAAGAGCACCGCTGGTATCTACTAGAAATCCCTTTGAGAGCTTCTTGCCGAACATTAGACCACTTCCGACCGGGGGTGCCGAAATCGAGGTCTGTCGGTTGTGGGCATATTCCGATTGAACCACAGTGCTGGGGCCCACAGCCCTGCAAACTTCCGTGTTGTTATCCCATAGCCCGCAAATAAGGGTTTCTGTAAGAGGCCGAGCTGGATGATATTCAGGGCACCTTATTTTAAATACTGATACAAACGCGCTCTGACTCAAGGTCTGAAGCGTTTGAGGAGGGAGGCGTTAGTCACTACTGACACCGAGCTGAACGCCATCGCACCGGCGGCGATCATGGGGCTCAAGAGCCAGTTGGTCAGGGGGAAGAGCACTCCTGCCGCTATTGGGATCGAGGCGGTGTTGTAGAATAGCGCCCAGAACAGGTTCTGCCTAATCTTGGCGAAAGTGCGTCTGCTGAGCTTGATTGCAGTCACAACGCCTTTGAGGTCCTCTCCCATGAGGACGATGTTTCCGGATTCGAGGGCGATGTCCGTCCCTGTTCCGAGAGCGATGCCTATGTCCGCCTGCGCGAGCGCTGGAGCATCGTTTATCCCGTCACCCACCATGGCGACAACTTCACCCTTCTCCTGTATCGATTTGACCGTCCCGGCTTTGTCGACTGGCAGGACTTGGGCTCGGAACTCGTCAATGCCAGCCTGCTTCGCAATCGCCCTGGCTGTCCTCTCATTGTCCCCGGTCAGCATGACGACCTTCAGACCCAGCTCGCGCAGACCAGTGACGGCATCTCTGGCTTCATTCTTGAGCGTGTCCGCGACGCCAATCAGGCCTAGGACGCGGCCGTCCCTTGCGCACGCCATCACGGTCATGCCATCGTTCTCCATGGATTCCATGGTGGCATCTAGAGTGCCCAGTGGGATCTTCAACCTCTCAAGGAGCCGTCTGTTGCCAACTGAGATCTCTACGCCGCCGACCGTGGATGTGATTCCTTCGCCCGCCACAGTCTTGGAGGTCTCGGGCATTTCCAGTGCCAGGCCCGCAGATTCAGCCGCCGATATGACCGCCTTGGAAAGAACATGTTCCGAACCTTTCTCAGCGCTTCCTGCCGCTTTCAGAAGTTCTCTGTCATCTCGTGCGCTGCCCAACTCAAGCCTGATTACTCTCGGCTCTCCCCTGGTGAGCGTTCCCGTTTTATCGAATATGACCGTCGTGAGCTTGTGAGCCGTCTCAAGGGCAGGCGCGTTCTTGATTAGTATGCCCATTCTAGCACCGGTGCCCGTCCCGACGACGATTGCTGTCGGCGTTGCTAGGCCTAGCGCGCACGGACAGGCTATCACTAGCACGGCGACCGTGGTCGTGAGCGAGAAGGTCAGTGTGTCCCCAACATCCCAGATGTGCGAGCCGATGAAGTACCAGAACAGGAAGGTAGATGACGCGATCAGCATCACGATCGGCACGAAGACCGCCGCGACTCTGTCTGCCATCCGCTCGATTGGAGCCTTGGTGCTCTGGGCATCCTCAACGAGCTTCACAATCTGAGCGAGCGTCGTGTTGCGACCGACGCGGGTAGCTCTGACCTTGAGCACTCCACCTGTGTTCACAGTCCCACCAGTAACGGGCGAGCCTGGCGCCTTCTCTCGAGGAATCGATTCACCAGTCACGAGCGACTCATCCACTGCGGACTGGCCCGAAACCACTTCCCCATCGACCGGAATCCTCTCCCCCGGCTTCACGATGACTGTGTCTCCCTCGACCACCTGATCAACCGCCACAACGACCTCCTGTCCGTCCTTCAGGAGAAGCGCCTCTGGAGGCTGCAGGTTCATTAGTTTCACAATCGCATCAGATGCGCGTCCTCTCGACCTCAATTCAAGGTACTTGCCAGCCAGGACGAGCGTGATTATGACAGACGAGGTGTCGAAGTAGACATCCATGCTGTCTACAGCCTTCGGAATCAGGGTGACGACCAAGCTGTAAACCCATGCGGCGGTTGTCCCGAGAACGACCAGCGTGTCCATGTTCGCGCGCCGATTCCGGACGGCCCAGTATGTCCCCCTGTAGTACCTGAAGCCAGCGTAGAACTGTACCGGAGTCGCAAGGACTAGTAGGATCCAGTTGCGGACCTGGGGGTCCAGCGCATCCATCAGGAAGATGTCGTAACCCATGGATATGATTGCGATGGGAATGCTGAACACAGCAGCAATGGCGAATGTGATGAATCCCTGCCGGAGTTCTTTCTGTCGAGCCATCTGCTCGGACATGACTCCTTGGACTTCGAGGACCCGGTATCCTGCTTCCTCGACAGCTCGCTTGAGGCTTGCCTCGTCCGCCTTCGAGGCATCATAGTCAACGACAGCCTTCCCCAGTGCGAAGTTGACCCTGGCGTCCGCGACGCCAGGCACTTCCTTCAGAGACTCCTCGACGGTCACTGCGCATGTGGCGCAGTGCATGTCTCCGATTGTAAGGGTGATTTCGTCCCTCGCAACCTCGTATCCTGATTCCTTGACGGCTTTCTCCACATCCGCCAGTGAGACGAGGGCGGGATCGTATACGAAGGCGGCCTTCTCGGTTGCAAGGTTGACTCTTGGGTCTTCAACCCCCTTCACTGATTCGAGCGCCTCTCTGACGGTGTCAGTGCAAGTCGCACAGTGCATGCCTTTGATCCTGAACACTGCTTCCTGCTTCCCCTTCGGCACCTTCGCCAATCGCTTCCCTCGGCGTGCTTATCCTCCCTGGTGTTGATATCGCTTGCCACGTATGGGGTTCAAGCGCGCTGTGGACTTGCCCCCGCAAACCTCACTTCATTGGAGCCATCACATCTAGAACAACAAAAGGAGATTTAACCTGCTACAGATTCTGAATCTGAATCAAAAATGAGCATATTCTCTTGGCAAGTGTTCCTGCTGCGGAATCGCCATTTCGGTCAGGTGCTCAAGTACCTCTGTCTTGTCATTGATCTTCCAATCTCCGCTGTGACTTCCATCCTTGCCGCCATCAGGGACCTACGAGATGTCTTCTTCAATACAGACCCTCCGTTTGCTACTTAGGGCTGCCACTGAAGATATCTCAGATGGGCACTCGTGGTCATCGCGTGGTCACCGGGGTCGAAAGCACGTCGGTCATCTCTTAATATAACGCCGCGCCTAACCATGTGTGATGGCTCGCGTCAAGATCAGGATGTACGCCACCGTAAGGGAGGTTGCTGGCGCTTCTGAGATCGATCTGGAGGCGGCGAGCCTTGCCGAGGTCGTTGACCTCCTCGAAAGGAGGTACGGAAGTCCTCTCAAGGAGATGCTGAAGGGCTTCCCGAGCGACCCTGAGCGGCTGGTGGTCTTGGTGAATGGTCGAAATGAGAGCGGGCGAGACGCGCGCGCGTTCAAGCTCCGGGAAGGGGACGAAATCTCGGTCTTCCCACCGATCAGCGGCGGATGACTTGTCAGGAGGCGTGCACGCCACTCTGCCGTGCTGGATGCTCGCATACCTCGTGCGACAAGGTTTATATCGGCTCACTCTATAACCGCGCCCCAGGAGTTCAAGATGGAGAGTTCGAACGAAGGCCAGAGGGTGAGGGACCCGACCAAGATCATTCAGGCGGTCCTTATCGCAGCCATAATTCTCTCTGCAGCCGTGGTGGTCTATGTGGTCTACAGCAGCTCTCAGGAATCCGAGTCCGAGCTCACTGCTCAGGTGGCCTCGGGGGATTCCGTGACGCTCAACTACATCGGTCGACTGCCTGACGGAAGAGTCTTCGACACGAGCTTCTTGGATGTGGCGACGGATGATGTCGTCTACCCGAAATCCCTGAGCTTCACGCTCCGGGACAACGATTCGTATGAGCCGTTCGAGACGACGGCGGGGAACTACGGCTCCGGCGGGACAATCAAAGGATTCGCGTTGGGTATGATCGGCATGCGCGTCAACGAGACGAAGATCGTCGAGGTCATACCTGAGGAAGGGTACCAGATATACCCAAGTCTATTGGAGACGAAGGACCTCGTTGAACAGGTAGACGCTACGGAGTCGCTGACCGCCGCAGAGTTCGAAAACCTTTTCGGTGTTGAGGGAGCATTGTTGCTCGTCGTCCCTCACTACTTCTGGGGTTGGGACGTCCAGGTTACGGACAACGCAAGCGGCATAGTCACGTTTAAGCACATGCCCACGGTGGGAACGAGATACTATCCGTATGGCAACCCGCAGAACCCGGAGAATCCTCAGGGATGGCCTGTGATGGTCGATGCATACGATGCCGCGGGATTCGGAGGGAACGGAAGCATAACCATCAGTCACGAGATACAGGCGGACGACGTCTACTTCATCAAAGGAACGGACGTCGATGGGATGACCTTCTATCTCTGGGGCTTCGACTCAACGAATTCCACATTCGTGATACACAAGAGCGATTCATCGATAGGATACAACGCGGAGTTGGCCGGGAGAACGCTGTTCTTCGAGATCACCATCGTCAGCGTCGAGGCGGCGGAGAGCTAGATTCTGCCTCGGACTTATCCTTGAAAAGCCTCTGTGAGATAATCCGCACATACCTATCTATCGTCATCTGTATCTTCTCACTCCTCGCGGCGACCGTCGCCCCGACCGCAAGCAGGAACCCTGCGAAGACATCGGCAGGCCAGTGGACGCCCAGATATAGCACGGAGAACACGATAGCTACCGTCGTGATGCCGAGGAAGTACGACATGCGCCTGTAATGGATCCCCGCATAGGCGAATATCAGGAACGGGGTTACCGAGAGGCTGACATGACCGCTTGGGAAGTCGTTGTCTAGAGGGTCGACGCTCGTCACCATCTGGCCCCACGATCTGCTCGCATAGAGGAATGGCGTCACTCCGGCATCCGGATGTGAGCCGGTCACTGTCACGGGGAATACCAGATAGAAAGGTGTAAGGACCAGGTAGTTGAGCATCATCGCGACAGCGTAAGTGCGCAAGACCGCCCGATCATCCTTGACCAGCAGGAAGATTGGGACAAAGTACGTGATGAACGCGAAGAGCCACGCGTAGATGATTATTGTGAAATCTATCAGAACGGCGTAGTTGAGCCTGTCCTGAAGCACCCCTATCGTGTCGCCCGCCAGGTCGAATATCCAGTTCGTGTACACGACCGTTCTCGTGCTCTCATCCTCGAACTGCCTCTCGAGTATGTCCTGCGCTTGGACTATGAGCGGAAAGGCCGCGATGAGGATGACGTACACCGCATTGTATCGGAGAGACCGCAGGGCAGTTCTCCAGTACATGTCCTTCCAGCCGATGGAAACCAGGAGGCCGACGAATACGGCGACGACCATGCTGATGGAATACAGTGCGAAGAAGACGGAGTAGGATAGCGCCATCCTTGTCGCTGGACAATCGACACCAACGATAGAAATACTTTGCCAGGAGCGTCTTGGGCTGAATGCCCATTGGTCAGCTCGAATCGGCCAGGATACGAGCAGCCTGCTCGTAGCATTTCTCAAGCTTCGCGCAACACGAGTCGACGGAATAGTCGCGCGCGGTCGAGACCGCGTTGATCATCATCGAGTCAGATCTGAGGAGGCACCTCTGTATCGCCTCCGCGCAGGAATCTAGCTCGAAAA